>Ga0164243_10000148_pt1 | contig 175458 bp, 177 predicted proteins | sample OricompcompostOP_FD_108781 | JGI IMG/M metagenome (GOLD analysis project Ga0164243, IMG submission 108781) | Organic Plus compost microbial communities from Emeryville, California, USA - Original compost - Organic plus compost (OP) | ecosystem: Engineered > Solid waste > Mixed feedstock >...
GTCATATTCTCTCCATTGTTCAAATCCATTAGAAAACTTAACATGGATTTTATTTCCTTTTTCATCATATTCAGACCATGATTCATGTCCCTTAGAATCTTTGAGATGGATTTGTTTTCCATTGGCATCATATTCATACCATGATTCATAACCAGAATACTCTCTATTATAGAGAAGATTACCATTTAGATCATATTCATTAATGTATAGGATGTTTTTCATGGATGGGCACCATGGAGCTTCTTGTATTCCTCTTTGGAGATTTCTTTTCCATCAGAATCATACCAATATTCAAATCCATGAGAATCTTTATAATGGATTCTATTTCCATTATCATCATATTTTTCCCATATTTCAACTCCATAAGAATTTTTGAAATGGGTCAGATTGCCTTTGGCGTCATATTCCAACCATGCTTCAAATCCATTAGAGTTTCTCTTATAGAGAAGATCACCATGGAGATTATATTCTTTTACTTTTAAGATATTATTTTTCATGTGCTGGCACCACTAATTGTTCATGATTGTATACCATGGAGCTTTTCATATTTCTTTCTAGTGATTTGTCTACCATTAAGATTATACCATTTCTCACGTCCATTAGAATCTTTAGAATGGATTTCATTCCCATTTTGGTCATATTCATACCATTTTTCATACCCATTAGAATATTTAAAATGGATTACATTTCCATTGAAGTCATATTCAAGCCATTCTTCAAATCCATTAGGATATCTTCCATAAATGAGCTTGCCGTGGGAGTCATATTCTTTGATGAGCAAGATGTTTTTCATGCATGTGTACCATAGAGTTTATCATATTCTTCTTTGGTGAGAAAGTTTCCTTTAAGATCATACCATGATTCAATTCCATTAGAACTTTTATAATGGATCATCTTCCCATTGCTATCATATTCATACCATGCTTCAAATCCAGTAGAATCTTTAAAATGGATTTCATTTCCATTGGCATCGTATTCCCACCATTCCTCAACCCCGTTAGAATCTCTTCCATGTATTCTATTTCCTTTTTTATCATATTCATACCATGCTTCATATCCATTAGAATATCTCCTATAGATAAGATTTCCTTTGAAGTCGTATTCTCTTATTTCTAAACTATTCTCTTTCATGTGCTGGTATCATTGTTCATATTGGTTTAATGATGATTTTCTATTTTGATTTTATAAATATATCATAAAATAACGTTTATTATGAGAATCCAGCGACTATTAGAAAACTTTATTCCAGACCTAAATTTGTATTCTATTCATACGTTTAATAGCACCCCGGACTATATCACGGGGATGATTGAATTACAAGAACGTGAGTCTGGATGGAGATATAGATTCGATATTGAGATTAATCCCAATACACTCGAATTTGATATTTCAGAATTTGAAGTTGTCGATGGGAATGATGAAGTTATGTACGAACCCGGTGACACCTTTAGCCAAGCATACAATGATGGACTAAAGGAATCCAAGGAATTCGTGCACAAATATATCAGAGCTATTGTTTCAAGAATGCAGAAGCAACTAAATCAGTGATTTAGAATTTCTTTTTACAAAATTCTGCATATTCAATGGGTGAAGAAACGGCATTCTTCAATGCCAAATAAGTTTTACTGGTTAATCCAGTTCTCCAATCGCTCCAAACTACTGGATCATCTGTGTGATACAATGCTATATCATCCACCGCAATCCAAGGATAGGAATAATCATTTTCCTCAATATATCTAATCACATCATCATGGCGATTTGATGATTGGTTTGTGATTGATCCAACGATTCTGTTTCTCACATCAACAGAGAAGGGTGCCCTCAATTCTTCCAATGTGTGATTCTTTGCCCATGAGGATGATATTATCACGGCAACGTTTGGACGCTCTCGCAGGAGCGTATCAATGTAATGGGCTTTACAGAATAGTCCAGTATTCTCGTATTCGGCGAATAAACTGTGCAGCACTCCATCAAAATCAAGAAAAAGTAGAACTGGATCAGTATATTCTTTCTTGTAAGAGAATTTACTCTCTGCCTTAATAAGAGAAGTATTATCAAGGGCTTCCACGATTTTCATGATTTTATTTCCACTATTTTCAGGAAATTATCAGATTTACGTTCTGTCTTTTGCAAAATCTCTTCGATTTCTTCACGGCAAGAACCACATATGGTGGTTACACTAAGCTCGTTGGCTAGCTTGTCCATGGTGTCAACACCACGGCTTATAGCACAGAGAATATCTCTATCAGTAATACCGTTACACAGACAAACAAACATAGGCATAATTTACATTTTCATATCAGTATATAGCTTACAACACTATCATGTCAACATCAGCCTCTTAATATTGATCGGATGTAATTTTCAAGGCTATGATACATGATAGGATTCCAGTAATTCTTTACGGATTTCACTCTAATGGATTTTGTAGATTTAGACCAATTCATGAAAGGTAAATCAAAAGGAATCCATGTAACAAAATCTTTCAAAATTCTATAGGAGTAACTATTGGAACAAGAAAATTTAGAATTAAACAAAAAATTAGGACATGCAAAAATTATACTTTCTGATGACTTTGTGTAATGAATATTATACAAAGCGGCCAGTGCTGCACCCAAAGAATGTCCAGTAAAAATTATTTTCTTAGGTCTGTTAATGGATTCAATGAATTCATTGACATAGGACATGTATTCCTTGAAATAAAGCTGGAACCCACCATGAACTTTAAGATTATCCATGAATGTCCTAGGGATGATATTCAAAATTCTCTTCCAATTCAGCCATCGAGAGGTTTCAGTGCCACGGAAGGCGATAAATATGCTATGATCTGTCTCAACGATCAAGCATTTCATATCCTTATATTCAAGTATCTTATAGGGATAGTTCAGGGCTGATACTTTCTTTATTATAAAGTTGTTTGAGAAGTACACCAAAGAAGAAAAACCTAACGCCAGCGTTAGGTCTTCCATATCCTTATCAGGGTCAGCCATTTTTGTAAGTAAATTCTTAACAGCAGATAACTTCATCCGATAACGCTTATTCTTATATTTTCTTCTTAGGCTCATCTTTCCCATTATGCAAGAAATTAATCAACTGTGATGGGAGTAGATCAAGAATAGGACTCATCAAAGTTCCATATAACACTTGGGCCATCTTATATTCTTCAACATTCTTCTTACTTAGATGTTCCTTGAACTTTTCGAGAATATCTAGTGCAGTATGCTTAGGGTCTTCGTAAATCTGACCTTCATCAGAATATCCCTTTTCATTATAAGTCTCTATAGAATCTTTCAATTCCTTGATTCTTTTATCGATAGCTCTGACAACATAAGCCGGAACATCGACCTTGGTATTTTCTTCAACATCGGCCCCAGTCATGACCTTATTGTATTCCAGCTTATCATCATTGAATTCCACTTCGGTCATCTTTAACTCATTGGCTGGACCTTTGTCACCAAGGAACTTAACCTTTGGAAATTCAGAATCATGTGGTTTCTCTGCTTCACTCACTAAGCCTTCCTGAACTGCCGGGGCAGGCTCGTCATCCAATTGATAGGACACGAATTCTCTGGCTTCGCCATCATCGGAAATGAACTTCACTGGATTGCTTGGAGAAGATAGAACAGGATTACCAGAAAGTTTCTCAACTTTTGTTCCAGCAACTTTCGTAACGGCATCGTACATATTTTTTGCTTGGACTTTAAAAGCTTTTCTGGCCTTTCTGCTATAGACGAGATACGTTGTATCTGATGTTTCAAAAGCTTCTGCAATCTTATCTTGTTCGTTTTCGAGCAATTCCAATAGCTCGAAAATGCCATCGGCCGTTGCATCGAAATCTTCTTTCACCTTCTTGTTGTGATGCTTCCATGCAGTTGCATACAACACTTCTTTCCATCTCTTGCCATAGCGCTTCTTGAAATCCCTCTTGGCCTTCTTGACGAAATCTTCTTCATCTTTTGGGGCAGATTCATTGACAGTTGCACTTTCAGTCAGAGGCTGGCCCTCTATACCGGCAAGTTCTTGTAATCTCTTCAAATCCATAAGTAATCCATAGCTTTTATATTATCAAATATTTATCAGATAATCGAGATTTTCATCTAACATTCGACCAATCTGCCCCAAATCCACGGGAATCAAACAGATTCTTAATGGCATATCCAAATAGCATGTTATATTGTTCCCATCTCTTTTTGAGATACGCCTTGGGAATAGGGACTTCAAGATTATAGAAAGCAGCGTTGACCAATTCGATGGGACTCTTCCAATTGATGGTCAAATCCTTCGCCAATTTACTAATCTCTCTTTTTAAGAAATCAATGGTATCATTTGGAAAAGGCTCTTGGGGGTCTGTCTCAACGAATCGAATTTTCTTCTTTTCTTCTTTTTCTTTCTTTTGTTCTAGTAAAATATCTTTCAATTTACTCATGGGTTGGTACAGTCTTTATTAATATTTACGTCCAAAGTATCGCCCAATGTAGATAAAGATTGCTTTATAGGCTCTACTGGTAATGGGGATGCTTCCGACAATTTTTCGTATTCATCCACGATATTCTTGAGCTTACAGGCATATTGCATTGTTTGCTTTAAAGATATGGCATAAGCCTTCGATAGCTGACCAATATCATTCTTCTGACTGTCTGTCAGATTCTCTATTTCTAATTTTGGCTTATCTACCTTTGGCGGATGGGGGACCACATAGACTGGATATGCCTTATCTCTATATTCAACTTTTGGGTCTACAGACTTGCATCCTATGATCCATAGTGATACAAATCCAATCAATAATATTTTATTTACCATTGGTACAATTCCAGATTCTTCTTCAAGTAATCAACTACCTCATTGCAATTCTTTGGGGCAGGCTGACTCTTCAATTTATTAATCAAATCCTGATTTTCTTTGCTCTTTTGATCCAATTGTTTGGATAAGTCCTTGATATTGTTATCAAAATCTTTGGATTTATCTTGAGCCTCTTTGATCTTATTGTTCTGGTCCGCGATCACAGCATCCCTACTTTTTATATCATCATCTTTCGACTTCACTTCTGCCTTTAGAGCAGCAATATCACCATTCAACGACTTTACATGAAAATGGTAATAGACATTGAATGCCAATGATACTCCAATAACAAGTAGTAGAGCATATATGATGATTTTCTGGATAAGAGTAAACATAAATTTTACTTAGAATTTTTGATTATTTAGACAATTTCTGCTGAATGGCTCTTACATCATGTGTCAATGATTGCATTCTTGCTGAATTATTTATAATTGACTCTTTGATATTATTCAAATTGTCAATGATAGATTTATATGCAGCCAATAGCATTGTATTCTGTTTATTGAGATACTCATTCTGCTTTAAAATCTTTTTGTTATCTTCCTTCATCAAGCGAATATCATTAGCCAAAGCTTTGTTTTTGCTTTTAAGTTGCTGAAATTCCTCATGTAATTTCTGAAACTCTTTCTCTAAATTCTTTTCTGTCATAATGAATTCTCTATCAATGTCTTCATAGTTTTGAAGATTTTCACATATGTCTTAATCAGAAATAATGAGGATAATGGTCTTTCCTCTATACCGAAAAAATCTAGCATTTCGTCAAATTTGCTCTTGTTTAATGCAACCATGAATGTATATAAATTAATGTCTCTTGTATCAAACTTAAATACCAAATCCTCGGAATGCAATACCTTATTCAAAAATGGAACATGGAATGATAGTGGATTGTATCCAAATACCTGAATCTTATCTTTCACACCAAAATGGTTGTATATGAACTCTCCAAGTATTGCCGCAGCATCGGAGAATATTTCACCTTCGGAAGCTTCTTCCTTGGAAATTCCATGGATTTTTTCTAATCTATCATTCCAAGTATACTTATCTGGTTGAAATTTAACCATGACGTTGACATGATCTACAAGTTTCAACTCATCTAGGTCTACCACTCCAAGAGCAATGGACAATGGTTGTTGATTTGTAGTTATATCATCAGAATCGTAATTGATCCCGGTAGTGTGGCAATGGATAGCTAATGCCTTACTCATTTTTGGCTCCCATTAAGTAGTGTCAACTGGGCCAGTATGCCATAAACTTTCTTGTTAGTCTTCTCCAACTTCTTGGAGTAGATTTCCTTTTTCAAGGAAGTTTTGGCGTTGAGCATTTTTGTCCGGTATTCTAAAGCTTTTGCCGACAATTCCTTAAATTCTTTCTCTAAACTAGCTTGCCATTTCATAATTTCATTCATAAAAATCATTCTCACTTTGAGAAAATGATATCAAAATTTATTATGAATGTCAATTATTGAGGCAAACCTGACAGTTTTAAGTATTGCACATTGCCAACACTCCATGTGGAGGCTTTTTGAGTTCCATCATCCGATCTATGAGTATTGGGATCGATATCTGTTCCAGAAAGAATGGATTTTCTAATGGAAGTCTCGGCACTTAAATCGTTTCCAACATTATAAATCCATAGTTCATCATACGTGCCATCTTCAGTTTTTCTCTTGAAAACCAAACATGCACCTTTGACTGTGCGAATCATTCCCTGAAAATCTGGATTTTCTTCTTCATCAGCATCAAAGTCGGCATCCACATCATCTGGTTTTAATCCATCCTGTTCATCTTCTTCAAAATCTTCAAAATCATCAAACTCAAAATCGTCATCAGTTTGATCATCTGGGATGGTTGGCTCTTTTAATTTGTTTATAGGTTCGTCTACAACGGATGGATCGTTCCAACTGGCTTCTTCTGTGTCCAAAGGATATGCAGATATTTCAATATAATGATCTTCGTCATCATCGTCAAAAGAATCGAAATCAAATTGATCGTTGAATCCTTTATTAGAATTATAGGATAATCTATTCTTCAAATCAGAGCTTGGACTTGCCACATCAAATCGTTCAGCCGAATTTGCATATGGACTGTAATGGTCTTCATCAGAGAACATATCAAGTTCTCTCTTGTTGGAATCTATGGAAGATAAACGGCGATCAAGATTGTTCATATCATCTTGATTCTTAATGATTATGATCCTTCCATTGTTGTTATTTCTAATTCTTATGCTCATCTATAACTCAAATTTTCATCTAATTATTTATTTGATTAAATCTTTTAGCGATAAATAATTAGAAATTTTTGGATACATAATGGGTCAAAACTATAGTCCGATATACATAGATTTGGACACTGGGAATAGGTTATTTTTAGATAAACCTCTAAATAACACCTTATCTCAATTGAGGCTTATTCAAAATACACCAAGCAGGAATTGGACCGTTGCCCATAATGGTAGCACCAATAAGATTGTTGCTGTAGCTAAAATTGGCGATCTTGAAGTATATCCAGACATTACCATTATTGATGGGAATACTATTTCTCTAAATTTCACTGAACCAGTCAGTGGGGAAGCCATTATATTTGTTGGAGAACAGAACATAATAATGCCTTCTCCAACGCCATCGCCCACAGTTACTCCAACACCATCAAGAACAGCAACACCACCCGTCACCCCAACTCCATCTGTTACACCATCGGTTACTCCGTCAATCACTGCTATGGTAAGTCCAACAGTGACACCAACAATTAACAGTGACTCCAACTAACACAGTTTCAATAACTCCATCTACTACTGCCACACCATCTCCAACGCCGAGCATCACCCCAAGCTCTACGCCGGGAACATTCAATCAGCCATTTGATTTTGCATTGATTAGATATATTTGGGGCGAGCAAAATGGCAGAGACTTAGACACGAGAACAGCCATCATTACGCCGCCACGGAATGTCGATGTTGGTTGGGATAGAGCTAGCACCGATGGCGCTTATCTGACATGGGGAGGCGATAACCAGACTACTACTGGTGACGAAGCTGTCATCGTAGATTTTAACCAACTATCAATTGATTATCCAACTATAACACAATTTGATATTCGTTTGCGTTGTAACTGGTACAGCACCCGGTATGACGGCAATGTCCAGATTCAATTCCAGACCTATCTAGGCGGAACAATGCAGCAGGTAGGAACCGACTTTATCAATGTTGGTGGAACATTAGTTAATGACGCATCAATCTATGTAAATGTCGTGAGCAATGTTCAAGGTGATGTGGACGGGTCTGATGTGGGAACACTCACATATGATTCTGCATCAAAGACAGCATTCTTTACTCCATTAGTTCCAGCAGTAACACCTACGCCAACTCCTACACCAACTATATCATTAACACAATCACCCCTCTAGTTCAGTAACACCATCGGCAGCATAGACGCCAGCAGCATCTATAACTGCTACACCTACACCTACAATTTCAGGGCATGTATATTGGAGAGTACACGTTACGCAAACATGGTACGGGGATAATTCGTATTGTGAAATAGCGGAGCTTCAATTTCATGCAACAATTGGGGGGGGGGCAGACATAATTGGCCCGTTCACACCCATTTTCAGCAGTGTAGATAATGCGACGGGCGATGGCAGTGCGGTCAATACATTCGACGGAAACGCATCTACACGCTGGTACACCGCCAATAATCAGGGTGTCCCTAGCTATTTAGAAAAACAGTTTTTCACACTGCAAATCGTCAACGAGATATCCATCACGTATCCATCGTTCCCGCCTTCTGGCGGCGGTGCCGGTCACAATGCGCCAAATGTTTTCAGTTTGGATTACAGTGACGATGGCGTTTCGTGGACTACCTATAAGAATTTCAATCTTCATGGCGAAGCGTGGGCCTATGGGCAAACCAAAACATTTTCGTAAAAATTTGCTTTCTATTACTCCATGGACAAGGCTATGCCGTTGTCGGTAACACCTATGTCATCTTGGGTAAGGTAATCATGCAATTTAATTTACATCATGAAAACATCATCTATAAATAAAATAAAAAATAGAAATTCATGAAGAAATCATTAAATTTTCAACCACTTATAGTAGAAGATCATCCCAAAGATTATAATGGGTATGAGTTCATCACGCTGATAAAATATAACGATCAAAACTTCCTAACTATCGTTGACAATATTATCAATGATCAGATTGTGGCATATGTTTTGGATTTCTGCCAGAATGTAAACATTGATGAAACTCATCTAATCAATATTGCCAATCATTGGTATGAAAATCATAAGGATGATTATCCCATTTCAATTGAATTTTTTAAGCAAGACGTCGCAAAAGACATGTCAAAGATTATACGCTGCTTCTCCACAGATTATGTAGCCAGAGTTATTGGGCCAATATACAAATACAATATGACAGGACCAATCAAGGTCAAGAGAAGAAAGCGAAAGCCTATTCCAGACAATATCGAATTTATCAATAAATCTTAATTATAAAATGATTTGAATAAATCAAACGATTCTAGATTCACGTACTCTTGTTTGTTCTGAGTGAAGTCATCCAACTGCTTCTGCCCCTCATCGGTGATAACTCCCATGTCGTCAACAAGATTATTGGATAATAATGCTTCGTTCCCTTTTTGGGTTATGACCAAACCATCATCATTCTGTGCAATTAATCCGAATCTTAACAAATCATTTTTTGCACTTGTTGCATTAGGAGTTCCAGTGGATGTTTCATATGCCTGTCTTGGTGTGGCAGATGAAAAAATAGATATCAGCAATCCTTTCTGATTATTATTCAAATTTGGAAAACTTTGCTCTAGCAATTCTTTTATCAATTTCATAATTTATTCATTTCAATTAAGTGAAGTTGTAATACCACAATGAGAGCATATGCAACAGCATGCGATTTCTTCATGTGAGATTTCTCTCTTACAGTATACAATTCCTTTCTTGTAGCCTTCTTGTTCTTCAAATATTTATCTAATAGTTTGTATTTATGGGGTCGTATGAAGGCAATGACGTCAGCAATTTCCAATACTGATTTAGGCTTTATTGCGTAAACAATGTCAAAATGGCCTGATAGATGGAATAGTTTGTTTACATTGGACTCTTCCAACAATAAAGACCAATCTGGGTCTTTATCCAGAAGATCATTCATTTGCTGCTTTGATTCAAAAAGATTAAGAGCAGTATTGTTCAAAAAGTCAATCTTGAAATAGCCAAGTTCTTCAGCTTCATCATAAGGTATGGATGACAGTCCAGTGATGGGATCAACTGGAATATTTTGAAAGTAATATCCTACTGGATGCTTTGTCAGTTCATCCTTTTCAACTTTGGATGCCTGAACCACATTGTTGAATAATTTCAACGGTGCAAATTTTGGGCTTATGTCAATATCTATATCCATGGATATGATAATAACATGGAAGAAAGGTTTGTCAATACTGTAAAATATTTCTGGGCAAGCTGGCTTAAATCCACTTCTTCTGACCTAACACCAGCAGGTCTTCTCTGATTTTATCACATTCATCAAATGATTTCGCAGAATCAATTCGCTTGCTATATTGCTTTTTCACTTTCTCAATGGTTATCAATTTTATCAAATAGTTTTTCCTGTCATCTAGGAATTTTTTGACAACTTCTTCTTCGGATAATCCAGTATATTCAACTTCCATTTCTATGAGAAAGTTATTATTTCTTTTTCCATCCATGTATCGAAGAGCTTCCTCGAATCGTTCCATCAATAATTCTCTGCTATCGGTCAATTCATATATCCCATCAGTGGTTTTCTTTATGGTTTTCTTGAGCAATTTATGAAGTGCAGCCTTATATAATTCAACACTTGAATAGTCAGAGTTTTTATATTTCACTGGTGGAGCATTCAATTGCAAATCTGTAAGATACTGAAGAGCTTTTGCTTTATCCTTGAAATCATCCACTCTTCTTACTTTTCTTCTCCATTCGATCCACAATTCAATAATCCCATCCTCGATATTATTATCAGGCATATGAATCCAATCGCTATTCTGTAGCAAGCGATTTCTAAATGATTTTATTTCTGTCCAATCATTTTTAATTTTATCTTCAGTTGGACTGAATTTTACATTTTTTATTTTTTTGACTTCAGTCATTTTTTATACATTACTTAGATATGAGTATGTTACTGTAACATTGTCAGTATAAGCAAATGCCCCTCTAGAATCAGTTACTTTGAATCTGAATACTGAAGTATAACTTGTACCTACTTGAGCATTTGGCCCGATCCAAGATATTGATAATGTTGGGTTTGATTGTGCTGTATTAAATGATCCAAACGTATTCAAATTATCTCCACTCATTAATTCATAGCTAAATGTATATGGTCCTAGTCCTCCGGTAGCCGTCAATGTTGTAGACGTTGATGGAGTACAATACGTAGATGGCGCTGCGGTACATGTGGCATGATAAGTTGTTGACGGAATAGTCAATCTTAACAATGAAACTGATGGTTGTGGAGTTTGAGACGGCTGTGGAGTCCGTGTAGGAGTCCTTGACACTGATGGCGTTACTGTAACAGATGGAGTCATTGTCACAGACGGTTGTGGGGTATTGGTTGGTGTTGGGGATGGAGTTCTCGTTACAGATGGCGTCACTGTTGGTGTCGGTGTATGAGACGATCCCGGAGATGGTGTTGGCGACACTGTTGGTGTTGGAGATGGATTCAATGTTGGCTGTGGTTGATTGACGTTACCAGTTATTCCGACGATTAGATAATTCGCTAGCCCGGAATTCAAGGTATTCATTCCTTTCAGTCTATATTTTGAAGTCACTAGACCGTCATTGCTGGCGCTACACTCCATGTAATCAATTTTCTCCGGGAAGCTGAATGGGCTTACGATCCAAACGCACTCGGAGTAATCGAATATCTTTCCAGAAATTTCACTTATTGGTTTAGGCAGGAATGATCCATCAGAAATCAATCCCCAGTTTGCGGCAACTCCATCCTGTCTTGCCAATGGAATCCAGAATTGCCCATCATAATAGCATAAAACATCTTTCGTAGAATTATACCAGAATTGACCTTCAATAGCGTCTTGGAATATTCCATCGTATGATTTTGATTGATCTGGATTCCCCGGATTATATGGGTCTTCAGGGCAAGAGAAGTTTTCCAGTATGTGTAAAAGATTTTCCTGCAACTCCTGACCATATGCAAGGCGCTTCCTTCCGAATAATGTGATATCCGTTGAATTATCTGTTTGAGATTCATCCAAAACGATTGGAGTTTTTCTTTTATCAGTAAATTTGATCGTATATGCCATTAATCGTCCCAAACATCAAAATTGTCTATTTTTGATCCTAGCATGGATGGATCAAATTCTGTGTCAGGTATTTCACAGATTATATAGCCTTGCTTGGAGGCTTCATCTATGTTTATGGGCTTTATTGCATTGCCTATAATCACACTGTCTTTTTGTCTAATAATTAAATACATAAAAATTTATTCCTCAATCAAGCATTCTAGGTATATGCCATCATTACATATGCATCCACCAAGGAATGATGCAGTACCACCACCATGGCCTGCACATTGTTCTGCACATGTTTTGCACGCATAACCTGTATACCCAACTTCTTGTTTATTTATTTCGTTCTTTTCGGTTTTTTGCTTGTTAGATTTATTCTTTACTTTATTCATAACTATACCTTATGGACACAAGCAACAGTTAGGTGGCATCCAATTACAAGGCGGATCATGGTCAACATAGCAATATTTAATATTATGATGTAAAATAAATGCATTAGAATTTTCGCCAGCCCAGAAACATTTATTTTCCACTGTAATATGCTGTACCCATTGTTCTCCTACATCTTGTAGTGAAACTACTTTATCCCACGCTGCTTTATCATTAACCATTACTGCAACATCCTTACCAAAAACATCTGGGGCTTTAAATAATCCTTCAGTAGTTGGGATTGGTGCTGTTGTAGAACATACTAATGATGCTCCTGATTCTGTCACAATTCTTACACATGGCTGTAAACTTGGTTCAGAATAAGTCACTATTCCGGTATCCGGCTCCAATGTTGTTTGATCCGCTAGTATCATAGTATCATTTATTTTGATATCGCCAGCGAGCTTACCATCTGGCAAGAATGAATTTATTGCTACGCAACATTCCATATCTGCATTTACGCATCTAGAACAAGCATTCTGGAATGGAGATGGCGTAGGTGTGACTGACACAGGTGGTGTTGGCGATGGTGTAGGCGTTGGCGAATTTGTAGGAGACGGCGTAACAGATGCTGCTGGCGATGGGCTTACAGCAGCAGTATGTGACGGCGTAGCTGTTATTGATGGAGATGGTGTTGGAGACGGTGAAGGTATTGGTGATGGTGTAAGAGATGAAGTGGGAGTTATTGAAATTGTTGGTGTTACAGATGGTGTTGGGGTAGGTGTTGGTGTTTGTGACACAAATGGTGTCAATGGAGTTACAGACAAACTTCCATGGTTTGTATTACCAGATATGGCTATGATTAGGTAATTGGCTATACCAGATGTTAATTCATTATCTCCATAGGCTCTATATTTCATGTATACTTTTGCATCTGAATCAGTAGTACATGCCATATATGTAAATGCTGTTGGGAAATATGCCGGGGAGACTGCCCAAATACACTCACTGTATTGATAGACGTATCCATTTGCCGGATTGACCGGACGTGGGATTTGACTTCCATCCAGAATCTGCCCCCAGTTGGCAGAAATATTTCCTTGGGTTCTTAACGATTCCCAACTTGTTCCATTCCAGACATATATTTTCTTGACGGTGCTATTGAACCACAATTGTCCTTGGGTTGGCTTCCTTAAAGAGTCTCCATTGATGTTATAATCAGGGAATGTGTTAGTTGGTGTAGAAGCGGCATCTTGTGGGCATGCGAAGCGTTCAAGAATGTGCAACATCGCAGCATTCAGTTCCTCGCCGTATTCAAGATCAATTCGCCCGAATAATGTGATATCCAAGGAAGTATCGTCTTTTGTACTTTCCTTGATGGTTATTGGGTTTTTTGTATTATCTGTATATCTTACATTATAATCCATGGTTATTCCTATTAATTCGGACTTTCTTGAGCTAGCTTATTGTGATGTAGTATGAATGCATCAGCGGTTTCACCAGCCCAGAAGCATTTGTTCTCCACTGTAATGTGTCTAATTTCTCTTTCACCAACAAATTCAACAGTGGTCACAGTTTCCCAATTCGTTATGTTCTCTCTCATCACTGGAACCTTTCTGTTAATCAGTGTTGGAGCAAGCATGTAACCATTGTCCAACGTTGGAATTGGTGCAGTTGTGGAACATACCAACGAAGCACCGGATTCTGTTACTATTCTCACACATGGCTGCATCTTGGTTTTTGCATACGATACCTTTGATGATCCATTACTGAAGTAATCATAAGGATCATATGTAACCAATTCTTGACCTTCCACAACATCTCCTGCCAAGCTGCCATCCTGCATGATCGAATCGACAGTGACGCATCCGCCACCACTACCGCTACATGCTGGACTTGATATCCATGAATCAGAATATGCACCCTGCGGAGTAGTGTAGGATGTTCCGTAAACATTTCCATTAATACCTGATGGTGTATATAGAGTCAAAACTCTGCCCTGTGAATCTGTTATGGTCACATAGCTTCCGCCATTTATTCCCATAGTCCATGATCCAGCCCTACAATGTAATAGATTGGATGCTTCATATATTTGGGCATTCATTGCCAATACTGATGTTGATGTTGCTCCTGTTCTAATCGGGCTTGTGGCACTGCCAGATGCACCAGAATATGAATAATTCAATCCAGCAGTTGGGGCGGCTCCACCAGAAGTGCTTGTGACACTAGCATTGAAGAACACATTACCAAAATTTACAGTATATGGTGCCACGCCACCACTAAGTTCTTGCACTATTACGCTCATGGTTGCATAGCATCCAGAATCATCGCTTGCATTTGTTGTACAGATTGCAGGAATTTCTGTATTGGTTCCCTGCGGATATCCCTTGGATGGAGATATATACAAAGTCGCCCTAAGCGGCTGTATGCTCTTGCTAGGTGTAACCGATGGGGTAGGTGGCGGTGTAGGCGAAGCTGCCGGTGTAGGCGTTGCAGAAGCCATTGGCGTATTGGTTATAGATGGGGTTGGTGTCACTGTGCTTGATGGTGACATTGTTGGAGTTGGTGATACTGTCACTCCCGGAGTTGCAGATGGTGTGGGAGTTGGAGTTACTGACAATCCCGGCAATGGACTTTGTGATGGTGTTGGTGAAGGAATTGGAGGAACAACAGGATTATTATGTCCCTCATTTATGTTGCTCTTGATACCTATAATCTGATAAAAAGCATACCCATTTGTAATAGTGTTGAAATCAGATATTCTGTACTGTGACGTGACCACTGCATTGCTATCGGTATAGCAAACCATATAATCTACTTCGGATGGAAAGTTGAATGGACTGACTATCCAGCTACATTCATCATATGTAAACTGATACCCAGTGACAGGCGATATTGGCCTAGGAAGCTGACTGCCATGAGCTATAATTCCGCTATTACCTCCAATATCAGAAGACGTACTTAAAGCATTCCACTTTTCTCCATCAAATACATGCAACCTTAGTTTTGTAGAATTATACCAAATCTGCCCTTTAGTTGGTTGCTGTAGCAGATTGGAATAAACTTTAGTAAGGTCTGGATTGCCGGGATTGTTTGAGTCTTCTGGACAAGAAAAATTTTCCAGAAGGTGAAGCATATTTTCATCAAACACTTCACCATATTCTTTTCTGGTTTTTCCCAAAAGAGTAATATCAAGAATATCTTGTATTAGAGTCTTTCTATTTACTGTGATAGGATTCTTTGTTATATCTGTATAATGTATGTTATATACACCATCACCACAATTAGTCGCCATTCTTTCTCAAACTCAAGATTTATTTGAATATTTATCAAATAAATCTCTTTTGAGATAATTGGTTATAATCCCATTTTTCTATTGATATCCTTTATCTCTAAAACTTTGTCTGGATTTTCTAGAAAGTATTTCTTCCACTCTTCGACATTGATGAATGTATTGAACAGCAGCCGTTCTTCCTTGTTGGTTTTATAGATCATGAAATCCATAAATTTCTTGCTTGGTAGAAGAAGCCATGGGGAAAGCTTCCGGGCAGTTATGAGTCTCAAAATTTGAATAGGAGTAATCTTGTCGAAAACTTCGGAAATATTACATTCATGTTTGTCGGCAAGGTCTTTCAATGTCTCTATAGACAGATTCACCTTCTCGTCCACATCTATTTCACGATCAAAGTGAGCAATATAGTAATCATACACGTCTATGTCACACCAATTAAATGGTTGCAATTTCTTCTCAACCATTAATTCAATATAGCTTATCTTGTCTGGTATGGATTGTTTTCTGCAAAATTCAGCAAAATTCACAAATGCATTGAAATATCTTGACTTTGAAAAGATATCCACGGTGACAGAAGGATATCCGCATATCTTTCTCCACTGGTTGAATATCAAATAAGCCAAATGACCTATAGGTTTCTTGAATAGGTCATAGCGTCGCATTTGCTCGCATTTATGTTTTAAATAGAATGATTCTCTTTTAAAGTTTTTGCCGCAAAAGTCACAAGTAAGATTCTTATCCATTCAATTCTTTTTTAAGTTTAGCAAGATTTTCTTTTTCAATGCCTAGCATTTCTGACATTTCTAATATGTCATCTTTGCTCAATAAAGTCAAATAATCCTTGGCTTCTCTTGTGGAACAATCATAATACTCTTTGATAACCTTTATGGTTTCCGTTTCAGTCTCTTTTTTGGGACGCTTGATCCACTGAACTCTATCTTTGGATGTTGATGAAATCATTAGCAACTTGTACAGTAGCTTGGGGTGCTTGTGCAATGCAAAGACCAAAGTATTCACAAGTTCATTGGTAAACTTTACCTGCTGCGCATTCTTTGCACCAGCAATCCATTTCATCAATACTAAAGGATATATTTGACGTATTTCATAGTCCTTCAAGTTATCAAAGAATTCTATTTCTTTATTTGAAATTCTTCTAATTATTTCAAATATATCAAATTTGCTTTCTTTACTCATTTTCAAAATTCACTACGGCAATCTTAGCTTGACAGAATTTGCACTCAACATGATCGCCATGATGAACAAGCAACTCTTTTGGATGAACACATTCTCTGACCATTTCTGCCCTCAATAAATTGATCTTGTCAAGCAACGGATATTTTTCATCTGCCATGATCTTCAATATCTTGTCTTCGATTGGTTCAAGCTGTTTGACTAAATCTTCCAGCTTATCTTTCTTTCTCTTCCACGATAACCGCTCATTCTTATCTCTGTAAGTTGAGATTCGATTTAAATCTTGGGCTACTTTTTCTTCATCTATATGCATTTCAAACCTCGGACAGTCTTATCAAACACGCAGCAAAATTCATCTCTGGATCGGCAACAAAAGCATGTTTGTATAGATGATCAGCAACAATCACTATACCAGCTTTCCATTTCTTGTCATCTGTAAATTTCCCTATCTCATGCAAGTAATCGTACAAGAATCTGTAGCACTCTTCCCATTTATCATCGGGAGTATTGGATGCCAGATATTCTCTGGCCGACTTCCAATCATCATTTTCAATGAAATCAATGGCTCTAACCATGAATTCACTGGTATCGGAAAGTGCGCTCTTGAAAGGTGGAAGAACTCCATCTTTCACAGAGAATTGGGCAGTGATTAACAGTTTCCTAAAATCGGGATAGCAATTATTCACATATTCATCGATAATGTCTAAGTCTTGGACATGAATTTTTTCTTTCTTGAGAATCTTGGCAAATCTCAATGTCATTTCATCTTTATCAAGAGCTTTGTATTCAATTTCAAGCACCCGTGACTTCAATTCAGGGACGATCTTATGCGGTCTATTGCATGCCAGTATGAATCTAGCATTATCTGAATAGTCTTCCATCATGGATTTTAGAGAATCCTGTGCGCTTGGAGTCAAGCGGTCAGCCTCATCCAGAAAGACGATTTTGAATTCACCAGACATTGCCATAGAACTGATGAATCCTTTTATCTTTGTTCTTATAACATCGATATTGTTTTCATCGGAAGCGTTGATCTTTAGGAAGTCAACATCATCCAAGCCAAATTCTTGCTTGATCAAATATGCAAGGCTTGTCTTTCCAGTGCCACGATGACCAGATAAGAGCAAATGTTGAAAGTTCTTTTCCTCTAAGATTTTAAGGATTATTTCCTTTTGATTATCGTCCTGAAAAATGTATTCGTCAACACTTTTAGGTAAGTATTTCCTATCCCAAACTTCTTTCGCCATGAATAAATTCTCTCAATATTGATGGAATTATAGCGGCTTTTTGGAATACTGTCAATTATTGCTTTGAGCTATCTCGGTTCTTATCTTCTCAAGAACATCATCTTTGTTTCTCTTCTCTCCAAAGAATGGCTTCTTTTCTTCGGGAATGGACGGATTATCTTTGGATTTTGTTTTGTTCTCTATGGCTATATTTGTGGCAATGGTTAATGCCACTGCCAATGGATCGAAAACAATGACAATGATGATGGTTAAATAGAATATCGCATCATCTGGATTTTTATTCAACACCTTAGCCACATACATGATCGGACCGACCTTCGACTCAATAACCAGTTGCTTAGATTGCAGGTCACTTATTTCTTTGGTCAATCTATCGATATTGGGTTGAAGATTGTTGTACTCGCTTGCAAATGATGCTATCAATTGCTTTCTGGACTTTACATAATTATTGGGCAACTTTGCAATTTGTTGATCTATTTGATTCTTTCTATCTATGGTTCTTTGGAGTTCATCCTTGTCCATGGATATCTTTTGACTGATTTCTGAAACTGGGATATTGTCTTTCTGATAAGCTGCCGTCAAATATCCAAAGATGCCTATGGACGTTATCGTCATCAATATGCCAAGAGCCACCAATAGATAGGATTTCAATGGGAGCCTGATTTTATTCCAGAATCTGTATAGGAATGAAGCCGTTATCAATTTTGCGAATTCTAAGCTCGCACCCATAATGATGACTGATACTGCCGAAGCGGCATAAATCTGTGATAATCCGTATATACTAAAAAATCCGGCAGCACATGCTAGTGCTGCCGCAGAAAAAGCTATCAGAAAAACAAACATTTTAAATTAATCCAGTAGGTTCCTCTTCCGAAGTTGCAAATAATTTGTCTTGACTGGTTATCCAGTATTTGACTTCATTGACCTTGAACCCTTCTGTCCACATCAGCGGCTCGATCAATATGTACATTCCCGGAGTAATTCTGTCGGAAACCTCTGGTCCAACTTTCTCGACAATTCCCCATCGAGACATTTTAACATCTTCTATTTTGTTTCTTATCTGTAGACCCCATGATGTTTTATTCGTGAATGTTCCATCGCCAATGTCCTGAATGAATCTGAAAAGGATTCTATTCCTAGTTGGAACATAATTTTTAATATCATCTAACACTGAATCATCCATCTGAAAATCCTTAATTCTTCACTATTTTTCTATTACGAACAATCTTTGGCTTCTTGTCATCATCTTGCGTTTCTGCTGATGGGGCCGCAGTCTGCTCATGATCCACAAAATCATCTGTGTCTGGAAATTCTTTATTCATTTCCTCGACAAGTTTCTGCTCTTTTATCTTCTGTTTGACCATTTGCTGGTTAGCCAACATCTCGTTGATGCGCTTTGAAGAGCTTCTACGCCTGCGGTCACTGACATAACTTTCGCGCTGAATGGTCGGATCGGTTTTCTTCTCATTCATTAACTGTTGTTTCATTTTGATCAAATCAATGTCAACTTCTTCGCCACGTATGCTTCTTTTTTTGATTCCCATAATTTATTACCTATTTAAAAAATTCTTTCAAGTCCAATTCATATTCAATGCTATCAACATTGTGTAGTCCTAATATATATAGGATGTACGATGCACACGAACTGCCTCTGCCCGTACCCCACACCACATTATTTTCTTTGAATACATCAAGAATATATATGACTGTCTTTAAGATAACGAACATGCCATTTTGTTCATACAGCTTGAATTCTTCTTGAATTCTATCAATTCTATCATTGATTTGGTTTTCTGTTAGAGGCTTTCCTTTTTTTGATCTGCTCTCAATGTAATCTGAAAATTTATCGGCCACGTATTTTTTAATATTTATGGCTTTATATTTCTCTGGTATATTCCAACTATAGTCAAATTCCTTCAAATCTTTCTTGACATTGATAAGCAAAGATGGATGCAACCTATTGTAATTTATAACATCTTGGTTCAGTGCATCCACATGAATCTTTTCTGATATAGTTCCACCATTGAGAATATAGTCCAGCAATTGTTCTGGGCTGAATGTTACATCCCCATCATACCATAAAACTCGATCTTTTAGGATTGTCTTCATGATTTTATCAAAAGAAGTCTGATATGGCTTCTCTTGCTGGTGGGAGTAAAGCTGTTCCGTCTGGTGCTCGTCCAACGGGCTTTGGTTGTGGGATATCGAGAAAGGATTGCTTGGGTGGTGGCATAATCCTGCCATCACCCTCGCCCTCCAAATTCTCTACGTGTTGCTGCACTGCGGGCACATACCTTCTCTCTTGCACAATATTTTGTGCATTATTTTGAACAGCAGAAGCTCTTGGCTCATCTGGTCTAAGATTATCTATCAATTGTTTGATATGTTCCCATTGTTCTTTATTTGGGCACCAATTTTCATCGAAGAATGACAATCCCTTGATGAAGGTTTTAAACTCTTCAATTGTCATCTTTTCTATCTTTGTCTTTTTCTTAGTCATAGTCATTTCTCTTTACGGTAGAATGTCGCCAATCGCGGCACCCTTTAAATACTTATTATAATTATCAATGGGTGAAATGCATATCCAATATTTTGGCCCTAAATGATGGCACAACATCTGGAACTTGTTCAAGGATGGTGTTTGAATGGCCCCCCTAGCCTTGTAATCAACAACTCTGATATATCCGGGAACGTTTATATTCTTCTGATGATCGAAGACAAATGCTGTAAAGTTTCCCCTAGTAATCTCTGATAACTCTGCTATGTCCAATTGTGATGTTTCCTTGGAATATACTAAGATATTCCAATGTGCCGGAATTTCCACTGCATACCCAAAAATTTCTATCACTAGAATAGGCGTGACATGCTCTTCCAAGACTTCCAGTTTAGAGAGTACAAAATCTCGCTGCTCCAAATCCAGCGTCCAGAAATACTCCGTCTTTATAGGAACAGAAATATTATCTATTAGAATTGGATATGAATTCTCATCCGATATAACCATTAATTATAATCCTTCGTATTTTATTTTATACTTCTTGAAAGGATATTCTGCTTCCTTATAATGCCTAATTCTTTCATTCTGATGTTTCTTACTATACATTAAATTACTAGAAAAGTCAACTATTTCGATTGAATCCTTATCGTGAGCTTTTCTCAATCCTCGACCGATGGATTGGATAACTCGGATATAGCTCTTGCCTATATCCATCAAATAAAGATAGAATATTCTCGGAATATTGATGCCGGTTGAAGCCAATTGTGATGTAGCAATAACCACAATATCGTCATTGTTCTTGAACAGGTTGAAGACTTCCTTTCTGAATTGCTTCTTGTCCATTCCATAGATGAAGTATGAATTTGGAATAAGTTTTGATATCTTTTTTCCAGTATCCACGGAATTTACCAATAATAGACTGTTGCCTTTGTCCTTCATTCTATTATTCTCAATCATGTTCGCAATGAACTTCAAGCGTGGTTTCTTGGAATTCAAATACTGCTTTTCAGAATCGAAATCAGGGAATATAGTCTGTAGGTATTCTTTGTATGAAACCTTCTCTGCTTCTTTGGGAAATTCCTTCTTCCATGCGGCATATTCGTCATGCAAATCTTCTTCTAACTCGTATATGCTGATATTTGGTGTGGCAACCCATCCAGAATCTATTAATTGCTTTGCCGTTATGGTAATCTGTGGAACGCCTAGAGTTATCTTGACTGCCATTGCATCAACCACGGATTTTGGTAGTGTCCCAGTAACCCCAATTTTTACATATAGATTAGAGCCGTTCTCATTGAGAATGTTGCGCAACACGGCACCTTTTGTTCCGTGGCATTCGTCCACAATGCCAATCTGGAACATGCCCATGATTTGTGGGTTATTCTGTAATGCTTGCCATGTGCTTATAACGATAGGATGATTTAAATCCTTCTTCTCTCCATCATATTGACCAACATCCAAATCCAGATTTTGAAAATCTTCAACGCCTTGAATAACAAGGTCAGCATTTGGCACAATGATGATCACTTTAAATCCATATGCATCATGATACAATTTAGCCAATGCGGCGCATATGATGCTTTTTCCCGCAGAAGTTGCGGCGAGAATGATGCCACCATTATTGGATGTAATTGCATTGACGGCATCGACCTGATGTTTTCCTAATTCAATTCCAACATCCTTAAAATAGTCTTTATCTATTTCTGGGATTCTTAATGAGAAGGCTTCACGATTATCAATCAGCTTTAGCTTATAACCACGTTTTTTCAATTCTGGAATAATCTCATCCAACAGATTGACATAGGTCTTTCCTGCTTTGGAATAGAAGGATATCCTTCCATCCCAGTGCCCTAATTTGTATTTTTTGCTGAAAAAGTAATTATCCGCGTATGGTGAATATATGTCCTTGAAATAATCATTATCTGTCGGATTTAATCCCATGACGATACAATTTACTTCATCGAGTATCTTTATTGTAGCAATCTTTTCAATCGTCATATAATGTAATATCTTCCAAGCTTGCTACATGTATCTTCACCAAATTATTCAGCATGAATGCTCTATTCTTAAACTGTTCAGAAATAGAGGATAGCATATTGTATAATTCTTTGACTTCCAGATAAATTCTATTATATTTCAAATACTTAGGATCAGAATCTATCAGCTTATCCTTCTCCGTGGAGTTATATGCATAGTCTGATTTCTTGTTAATCAACTGCAAAGTCTCGCTTCTCACTTGGCGGACTTTAGACTCGTAATAATCCAACAAGGATTTTAGGTTCACCCTAATCTCATCATATCTTGCCAAGTGAGACGATTGTTCAATATTTGCCACCCGCAAATTTTTATTTGCAATGGAAACATCTTTCTTCCAGTCCTTTATTTCCTTTTCGTATTCATCCAGAATAGCGTCAATAAGATCGTCAATATTTTCGTTCTTCAATTGTCTTAATATCATGGTTAGTTAATGCTTTTACTGTTCTTTGAATATAACATATATTCAAGTTTTTGTACATCATTCAATTTTTCAACGATTGCTTCTATCGGATCGGTGATCTTGTCAAGAATTTCCTCATTGGCATCGTTGACCAATTCATCAAAATCGGTGATCCCTGCATCCAAACAGCTATTGAATTTTTCGACACCAAACTTTCTAATAAAGTAGTCAAAGGATTTCAATTTCTCATAGATTTCTAAATGACTGCCGTTATCCAATATATCAATCGGAACCACAATGTTTATAATCTCACTTGTGAATTTCTTTATATTGTCTTCATCGATAACATATTGTTTTCCATCACTGGCAATGATCTTATCGCCTATCACAAATTCTGATATGACTTGAAATACAACAATCTTCTTGTTCTTTGGATAAAAATCTATGGATTTTATCGATATATTTCTGTCACTTTTGGTGTAATATCTTAGAGCCTTGATGACTTTTTCTTCACAAAGCTCTAAGAGTTTCTTAGTGAATGATTTATATTCAAGTTCTCTTTCGTTAAGAAGTTCTTGAATTGTCATGGTCATTCTTCACCAGTATCGCCATCATCTTCTTGGAATTTGCTCTTGATCTTCTTGACTCTCGAAACATCATCCCCAGACTTGTCAAATTCTGATTGGTCGATCTTTACATCAATAATGGCATCATCTCTGGCAATTAAATCTTTAAGGATATCTTCTTTCACAGAATCAAAATTGCTCTTCTGGAATTTCTTGTCTCCATAAGAATACCAGCCACCATTTCTGGTCACGACACCCACTGATTCTGCGGCTTCCAATAATCCGGTGTATGGGTCCATGCCAGTATCATAAGGCACTTCTATCTTCACTCTCTGGAATGGCTTGGTGAATCTTGTCTTGTACCCCATGGCTTGCATGGTAATGCCTTCATATTTCGACTTATCTTCACTCTTAAGCATCAGCTTATTGACCATAATCATTTGCGAGAAAGCAAATTTCGTTGCTTCTGTCACAACATATGGCATGGACAATGCTGCAATAGGGTCTTGCTCTTTGTATGCCTGCTTGGTAGCTATTCCGACGAATGGCAATGATTTGATATCTTGCACAAGAGTTGCCAACAGTTTCTTCAACTGCTTTGCCTGTTGGCCTTGATCACCCTTCTGTTCTCCGCGCTCATAATTCTTTAACTCTGAATCTGTCAATGCCATGTCCAGAGAATCTATGACCACTAGAACACGGTCAGTCATATTATGCTTTCTGTATAACTTAGTGAACATTGAAAACTGTTCGCTAATCTGTGCAATGGTCTTCACACCACGGTAAAAGAAGTTTGGAGCATTGATATCAACATCCAATGCACTCAAATAGGTTTCATCCAAGGCATTTTCAGTATCTATAATCAGGATTGCACAATCAGCATCTTGGGCAGCCTTAATTGCATTTCCAGCAATGAACGTCTTACCTGCTCCCGATGGACCTGTAATAGCTGCCCAACGCCCTTGGGCAAATCCGCGAGTATAACTTCCAGAAATAATTTTGTTCAGGCATAGATTTCCAGTATCAATGAAAAACTCTGGTGCCTTATTGACTAGGGATATTCCCTCTATTTTTGACGATTCTTTATCGAATTCTTTTTTAAACTGTTCAAAACTCATGTATGCTCTCTTATATCACGATAAAACATCAGGAAACATGAAGACAGAGATAATCTGTCTTCATGTTGATCCTGTTTACCCACTTACTGCTTAGCCTGATTTCTACGCCTTATGCGTGCAATGAAATCGTCATCCGATTCCTCTTCTTCAACTTCTTTCGCAGTTTCTTTCGTCACTACGTCATGTTGAGAAGGCTTTGGTGATTCCTTCTTTAATGAAGGCGCTGGCTTCGCAGCTTCCCTTACGAGAGAGCTTGACTCTTCTTGTGAATCAGTATCTTCATCGTCCACGTATTCCTCACCAGTCAAGTGTGCATCCAACATTCTCTGCACCTTTTCAGCACCGGGGTCTTTCGGCAAATACTTCTTTAGATCAATCGGAGTAAAGCTATCGATGAACTCTTGTGGTAGTGAAGTTTGCTTGCGTGCAAAATCTGACAATGTGTCATACTTTGCATAGGTTCCCTGCTTTTCCTTGACGATATAGAAGTCTAAGCCATTCTCCAAACTCCATGGCAAATCGTCTATCTCTTCATCGTTTAAGAGTTCCTTGAATCTGCTTTCATACTTGTTAGAAAGCTGATTTCCAAGCTGGACCACCTTCATCTTGCCTTGATCATTTTCGCCAGTTTCTTCATGTGGCGGCAATGGGTCTTTGACGATATAAGCACTTGCTAGAGACTTCTTGTCTCTCCAATAATACTTACCCTTCTCTGAAGTCTTTCCTTCCGCCTTATAATATTTTGCAGATAGTTCGCAAATTGGGCAGGTGTCTCCATACATTCTTCTGCATGGAATCTTAACGTCCTTTCCGCCGATAGCCAAAATATGTTCTAGCTTATCGATGAATGGAGTAATGGAATCGTCTTCCATATCCTTGTGTGGGAGGATTCTGATAATGGCTTTCTGGCCTTCCTCAATGTGCCAGAATGGATACATGTCTCCAAAATTTCTTTGGCCTCTAGCCTCTGACCGCTTCTCTTCCTGTTCTCTAATCTTATTTCTAATAGCATTTAAATCTGGTTTTTTCATATTATTAATTCCTCTGAATTCTTCTAAGTATCATCTGAAAAAATTTTACAACTACAAAATTCTAAAATCTTCTAGATAAAAATGAGACTTCACCATTAAAGCCTCATCTTGTATTTATCTATGCCTTCAAATGATGAACCGATTATAAATGTATAGGATTAGTTTGTCAACTATTACATGAATAAGCCTTGGGAACGCAGATCATCCATAAGGGATATGATATGTTTACATAATCCCGGAGACTGCATTGGGTTGACAGGTGGCCTATTGGTTGTTTTTATATAAGGTGGGGGCGGGTTTCCGTCCAACGATTTGAACCTGTCATTCCATACGGCAAACCTATAATGAAAATCCAAACATGAACAATTCACCTTCACATTTGAATTTCTTGGAATTTTCTCAATATAGTATTTAGAATTGTCCGATGCCGTAAAAGTGAACCCGTTTGGAAGTGGTTCGTCTGAATATGTTACATTATCAATCAAGATAGATGTAGAATATCTGTTTCCATTATTGGATGTGGTTGTTGCCGTGACTTTAAGATTACCATTGTTAACCATTGGAATAAAGACTAAATCCTGCAATTTAACCTTGCTAGAATTGAGTTTCCTCTCCGGTCCCATGGCAGAATTGGTTCGACCTTCTAGGTCAAAATAGCTTAGTTCCAATAAAATCTGATGCTCTTTCAAGATGATCTATCCATTCAATATTATTATTTATCCAATGATGAATGGGTAATAGTCATCTTCATCAAAAGTTTTCTGTGGACTTGGTGCCTCATAGTTCCATTCATCAGTTTTGATATTTTGGAAAGAATACATTTTTTCGTATGCATGTCTATCGAATTCCGACATATCTTCAAGTATTCTTATGCATATCAAAGTTGCAAACACACAATCATCCGTTGAACCAGTCTGCGCCTTGAATGTGCTATCTTTCCTTACCAAAGTTTTCAGTTCGTTCAACAACACCAATGAGTTAACCTTTAACTGTCTCTTCTCAAATAATTCCTTGAATGCTACAAGAGCTTTTCCTTTAGTTTTATTGTTTGAATTATACCCAAGATGCCCTTTACCCATTTCAGACATGAAGAACGCCTTTTGCAATGGGTCAGGATCGGCTTCATACAAAGCTATTATGGCCTGACCTATGGAGTTGTTTTCCACGGACCAATAGACCTGACTTGAATTTTTCTCAAGAAATTTCAATAATGTTTTAAGATAAGAATACAGTTCCGTTGGTGAATCATTATTTGTTCTGTATTCAGCAACTTGCTCCAACGATGGGAATTCAAATACTTCTATCACACTGTAGTCACCACCAACACCTTGCGATGGGTCAATTCCCACAAGGTATGTAGTTGCTTTATTAGGCAACTTCCAGAATTCCTGACCATACAGTTCACCAACTCTCAACACAGGTTCGGCTAAGAATTTTTCAGCATATTCCAATGCCTCGAAATCAATGAGAGTCTGACTGGATACTAGGAATTCGCACTCGTACTCTTGCCTCCATCGTAGCATACCGATGTTTGCTATTTCATTTTGCTTAAACTTCTCATCTCTTCCCGGAATTTCATTCCATTTCACTTCAATGGGATAGAAATTATTCTTTTTAGCTACGGCACTTAGATATATTTCAGCAAATAGGTCGGTTGAACCATTCGGCGTAGATGTTATAATACATGAACCACCCGTTGAAATAATTGGCATCACGGACGTGTACAGGCTTCTCTGAATGGCTTCCGGCACGAATGCAAACTCGTCCAGATATAGTAAAGAAATGGAGAAACCACGACCTGTATTTGGTGAAGTTGCTTGTGCAATGATTTTTGAACCATTCTCAAATGACAATGAAGTCTTGTTCCATTCTCTTTCATCAATACCGGGCTTCAACCAATCTGGAAGTTCTTCATATATATTTTGAATTCTCTCAATGATTTCCTTAGCATTTGCCAATTTGTTGGCAGCCACGAGTATAGTTTTATCTGGATGGAACAGAGCAAACCATACAATGTAAATAGCAGAAACCGTTGTCTTACCAGCCTGACGGCTTATCTTTGTTATGCAGTATCTGTTATTCTGGAAAGCTCTAAGCATTTCCTCCTGAAATGGATGCAATGTTATCTGTATTTTTCCTTTAGTAGGATGGAATACATGCACATATCTATTAGCAAAATAAATCGGATCGGCCATGCATTTACGCAATTCATCGATCATTTCCAATGTATATGTGGTTTGTTGATAAGGTTTTTTTACTTTAGGATTTTTTACAGCCATATCAATAATTATATGATTTTATTTATATTATTAAATTTTTGGTGTTTCTGATTAAAATATAAATATTAATATTAAAAACTTTAGATTATGAGATTATCAATTCTAGTAGAAGCATCCAATATTCTTTATCAAAATGAGTTTGGCTATGTCAAAGGATATGTAGATAAGGATGGATATACATTCATTGATAAACTTTACATATATCCTGAATATCGTGGACAAGGAAAAGCCAAGGAATTAATGAAGCATATTCCTAGAAAGGCTAGACTATTAGCACAACCCATGAATACGAAAGATGATCCTTCCATTCCTCGTGATAATCTGATTAGTTTTTACAAATCATTGGGATTCACGGAACATCCTGATTCCAATGGCAATATGATAATGATTAGAGAAGATGTTTCTGAAGATCAGGACATTGAAGCTATTAATAAAGAATATCCATTAGCTGGACCTATTGTAGATGGATTACATGTCATGGATAAAATTGACAATATTGGTTCCATTAGATCAACATTTGATAATTATCATATTCTAAAAGGTGTAAGAAAAGTTAGTACCGAAGGATGGCAACTTCCTCCAATAGTTAGTAATAGAGTCAAAGCATTAGCTCAAGAGATTGAAGAGACAAAAACCATCATGCCACTTATTGTGGCTATTGGTCATGATGGTAATCCTTATATCTTAGAAGGGTCACATAGAATCGATGCTATTTTATTATTAAAGAAAAAATTTTTCCCTGCATTAATAGTTATTGATAGAGATGGGATGAACCTGAATGAACATTTGAAACAGGTTAATGGTAAGTGGGCATTAGTATCCAAAACTACTGGAAGAGTTTTACGCTATTATAAAGGTTCTGGAAAACCATCACAAGAATGGGTTTCAAAAATGGAACGCCAAATCCATGCTTTTGAAAATTATAATAAAGAAACCGTTAAATTAGAAGATTTATATGATTGGCATGAGCTTAATGATGAAAGCGAAACACTGTATCATTGGATAGATGATAATGATCTTAAAAATGTTTTTGAAGTGCAAACTATGATGCCAGCACAAGCTAAACATCTAGAAACAGCTAAAAATGATATGACCGTGTATGATGCATTCAAAAAATTTGCAACCAAAGATCAAAAAGCTCTGATTAAAAATAAATCTAAAAATTATGATCCCAATAGAATAATAGTCTTATCTGGAAATACAGTTATTGATGGAAATCATCACGTTATAGCTTCTATATTGAACAATAAACCATTGAAATATATAGACCTTTCAGAACCGTTAGATCATTTAAATGAAGAAAATAGAGAACCACTTCCAATTTTCATAACCGATAATGGTCAAAAAATACATTATATTTCCAATAGATGGTATTCAGCCGAACATCCAGATAGTTATAAGAATGCTATCTATATTCCTGAAAAATATACAACATCATTTAAAAATATTGATAAAATGGTAGAACATTTTGGACTAAAACATTTAAGGGCAAATATCCATAATGGATATCTTTCATTTGAACATGATTTGAATAATGGGAGATGGATTCCTGTCAGAATAATGTTTGAAGGACAATCACATATATTTCAAATCCCATGTGATATAAAATGGTCCCCAAGTTATTCTGCTCTATTCTTGTATAGTAATGATCCAAACTATTTTAAATATGCAACTGTAGGAAAAGTTAAACCATTTGTTCCAAATAACATAAATAATAGATAAAATATCATTTGGGCTATGAAAACTTTACTTGAACAATCCATTCATCATTTAATTACTGGAAATATTGAAGAAGCTAAATCTCACTTCAAGACATATATGGAATTAAAGAGTCGTAAGATTCTTGAAGATTCTGCTAATACCAAAGATGAAGACAAGGATTTAGTCAAGGGACATTGCGATGATTGTGGAGAAGATGTTGCCACTACAGAAAAAATCATTGATTCTGGAAAATGGATGTGTCCAAAGTGCGAGAGCAAAAAATTCGTGAAGGATTAAAAAATGGCGCGTAAAGCGCCATTTTCATTTACGAATAAAGATTTATTTTTATAACCGCCACTTCCCGCCAATAATATTTACCAACGTAACAGTACCATTACTATACAGTACAGCGCAAGTATGCAACCATGAACTTGGTCCAAGGTTATAGTCCATTTGAAGTTTTGAAGTGGTTCCCACTTGATATGAACCATTGATGATTCCCGGAGTATGGGAATGACCTATAATAATCTTCTGTCCTATTTTGGATAGATTCCTCAAAGAGCCTCTAGAGCCGTTCGGTCCTATATCCCCATGCAATGCCAACTCATACCCACCAATCTCAACACTTTCATTTCTAGACAAGAAATTTGTTCTGACAAAGGCTTCTTCTGACATTCCTCTATACTCATCTGGATTCTGGCACCAGAATTTCAGCACATCAAATTTCTTACCTTCATATATTGCTTTATATTGATGATATTTCAAATAGTGGAAAAACTTGGCATTCTCTGGATCAATGTCAGGATCAGCTTCGCGCAACCATCTTTCAATGTGCTCATCATGGTTTGATCTAATAACCCAATTCTGTGCATCATCTCTTGTAATACGTTCTACAAGGTCAGCCACTTTCTGCAAAGCTTCTTCAACGTTGTTATTATCGCTATACAAATGCCTGCGATATCTTCCCAATGCATCCCTTATATTCCAATGAGAACGTGCTCCAAAATCCAATATATCATGTAGAATAATATTGGATGGGTTTATCACGTTTGCAATTGAATCGTCCGCAATGAATATGTTATTCAATGCAACATCATCCACCATTTCAGAATGGATATCTCCTGCCACCAATGCCAGTGCCCTATGGCCCACGCTGACCTTATTTCCGACATAATATCTGTCCAAATCAAAGAAGCCATTCTTTTCATCTGCAATGAGATGGCGAACATGAAATATTTCATTATCGTCAATCTCTAGAACAATTGCAGCATAGTTGTGATGGTATGCACCCTTATGACCTGCCTTTGAGTCAGTATAATTTGGTACGGTAACTGCACCCGTAGTCAGCATGATCTTTGGAAGTTTTCCGGGAACGGCAGGAAGAGTTTTCCATTCAATATTTGGATGACCAAAAATGGCAGAATCTAGACCTGTAATGGAATCAAACCCAGATAACGGGGATGTTGCGGTCGGTTGGATTTTTATGTTTCCCATGATTCTGACATGCTTTCCAACCTTGATTTCAGAATCTATGAGATATCCCGAAACGGATTTATGCCAGAAGTCTTGCTGTTGATCGACTTGCGACCAGATTGATGTTGGGTTTCTATATCTGAATGGGATCACCATCAACTTGGCTTCGTTGTGTTCGCAGTAAGTCTTTAATGATTTTAGAAACTCATCATTGATGGGAGTGTTATTCTGTGCGGAAGTGATAACGTATCGTTTATTTTTATTGATGTTGAATTGTGTCTTTGACCTCACGTCATTGACACGTTCTATCTTTAAGATATTTGAAGCTAGATCATTTAGAACACTTTCATACTTCTCTATAATATGGTTATCTAGCAATGAATTCCTATCACTGGATAATGTTGGTAATTCTATGCCGATTTCTCTGTATATTTCTGACTTCTTCTTCAAAAGACTCTTTGGTAAAATTCCTAGAATCTTTGACAACTGCTCTCTTGTTAGTTTTGCTTTATGTGCGGCTGTATACTTTAATATAAAATCTTCACGGCTATTCTTCAAAATCTGTTTATTCATCAATCTTGTCCTGTTTTTTGGCAGAGTCAGTGTCAGAAATAATCTCACCATCAATAACGTCTACCGACAATTTCTTAATCAAATCGGTTGTATTAATAACCACTCTATTATTGGTGATATTAGTTTCTTTCTTAGACTTCACAGTGAGCTTATCTTTATGCTCTTTAAGCTTACCACGTTTTTCCGCTGCTTTCAATGCTATATCCAAGTAATTTGCAGCAACTTCGTAGAATCTGGCACTATATTTTGGCTCAATGTCTTCCAGATCATCTAACATCCTATCATGTGTGCTGATTGCAATATCATGAATGGTTGAATAAAGTGTTTCCACTTCTTCATCCTTTTCATCATATTCAGCCGCAGCATGTTCTTCCTGCGGTGGTTTCTTTTCCTCTTCCTCATCTTTCTTTGAGACTGGTAAGTTGAAGAAATTTTCTATCTGGTTTCTCTTTTTCATAATAATGTACAAAATTACATCATTATTTATGGGTGCCAGATTCCCTTATCATGCTATACCACTCTCTGGGGAAGTCCTTGCTAGTTGTGTGTTCAAACCAGATATCGAAATCCATGATAGTCTTTAGCTTGAATTCAACGTACTTATTATACTGTTCAATGAAAGAAGATAGTTCTTTCCATTGCTCTTCTGATAATGTGGCAGATTCTTCATTAAGCATCTTCATGGTCGGATTCCTTGTCGTCTTTAAGTGGTTTAATCAACTCCAAAATTTTGAGCTTCTGTGCCTGAATAGCCAACTCAAGAATTTCAAGTTCTGATAATTTGTCCATTCTAAGTTGAGAAATTCTGTCCAATGTTTCTATCTCAAGTCTAATATTCTTTGGCAAAGAATCGACTTCTATTTGCTCATTGTTATACGTTATAAACGTGGTTTTTGCTACTTTATTTGAAATTTGCATATCTATTTTCCTAGTTTCTTAAAAAGCTCATTAATCCAATCAAATCATCTGATTCTGGATTCAAATCTGTACTATCTGTCTTAAATCCTATTTCATCACCTTCAAAAATCTCATCGTCTTCTATCATATCATCTTTTGTATTAAAAGATACATTCTTGGAAAGTCTTGAAATGGTTGCTCTAATCTTTCCCTCATCCCCTTGATCGGTAATCTGCAAATTGTCTCTATTGAATTTCAATGGGCTATTACTACCGACAGAAGATGACGAACGAGTCTTTAGATAATACAACAGCATGACGCCTTCTAATCTCATTGTCGGAGTCATGTAGATAGATATGAAATTATCCACGATGTTGATCTTTGAAAACCCGCCAGCAATAACCGCTTGGTCTGGGGTATTTTGTCTGATGCCATCACGATTCTGCTGCGATGCTGTTAAAATGTGGGCATCATAATCCACACCAATCTCATATAGCTCTTCTGACTTTGCCTTATCCTGTTCAGAAATGGTCAGATTCTTTTTTCCTCCAATGGGATTCATCAAGTCTAGATAATCGACAATGATGATATCTGGCTTTCTCTCATAGGTTAGTTCATACTGCTTAAGATATGCTCTAATATCATTAGCAGTCGCACCATTGGGCATTCTCTTAACCACATATGATCCAGCACCGGCCTCTTTTATCTCTTCGATCTTCTTTGAAATCTTGTGGATATTTTCCTTCCAAGTCTTTGTGTCTTGACCCGTGGCAATGGATGCCAAACGAGTTATGACCATCTCTTGTGACAATTCTAGAGAGATATAAACAACATGCAAACCATTGGCAGCTATATTATCTCCAATATTTGACATCATTATAGATTTACCTACACCGGAGTTTGCAGAGAACAATGTCATCTGTTTTCTTACTAGACCACCACCAAGCTTTTCATCCAGTTCTCCAATTCCGGTAGATATATACTCTGCCGCTTTATTTGCTTGCATCAACAAGTCTAATGTGTTGACATATAAATCAACGCCAACATCTCTATCAAGAGTGACCTTGACTGCATCGAGAATGTTTCTCACTAGATTGTCATAATTATTTTCGGCTATATCTTTTAGGCCAGATTTGATTGCCTCTTTCACCATAGATTGCTTGGCAAAAGTTTCACATTCTTCTGAAATCCATGCAATATCATCTCTCTCGATTTTCTTTTCCTCAAAATCAAGATCGAATTCAGCTTTGAACCTGTCTAATTTTGGCAATGCATGATATTTGCTATAATACTCTTCTAGATATTTTACAGCTTGGCGCAATTCAACATCAAAAAATTCACTCTTGATAATTCCTGCGCATCTGGCGTACAAATCTTTCGATGACAACAAATATTCTAGAATTAACTTCTGCTTGCTAAAATTCATAATCTTCCTGAATAAACAGTGAATATTCTATACGCTTTTGTCAAAAAGTCAATAGAATTTATTAAAGTATGTCTTTCTTTTCTTTTTTAGGATCGGTAACGGAAGAATATTTTGGATCGATGTATTCTTGCAATTTTGGCTTTGTTTTTCTTGCTTGATACTTTCTATCAACGGCCAATTGAATCCAATGACCTTTTCTAGAAGAAAACCGAAAAAGTCTTGGAGCAATATCTTTCTTCAAGCTGTCATATGTCAAACGGTGATAATCGCCGTTCTTTGGGCGTTCAGGGAACGTCTCCCCCTCTGTGTAGGGTTCACCATTCGGAGGCATTGCGTCTTCGCTGTAGGGCGTTTTAGCGATGTTTAGCTTGCCTATATTCATCTTAGGATAATTCTTTGCATATGCTATGGCATCATCTGATACTTCTGCAATGTCAGCATCATCCTGTCCTCTTTCAGGAACATCAGTGTTGGCCTTTGCCTTTATAGTTTTTGATATATTGGCAATGTCTTGATATTTCTGACTGGTTCCATCATTGATATCGGCCAATCCAGTGTCATCCAAATCTTCAGTCAATTTACCAAATATCTGTTGAGTTTCCTGCGTAGCCAATGCTGGAACGGCCAGCAATCTTTGCATTGTTGGGGTCCAACTTGCCGTATAGCTAGTGGTCTGCCAAGCAACATCCGTCACCTGTAGATATTTCAATACTGGTTGCAGTGATGGAGTGAATTGTTTCTCTGATGGCAATTCTACAATGTCTCCAATGACGAATGGCCTTCCTAACAATGCCACTGCTTGCCCAAAGCTTACAGAAATGTTATATATGTTCTCTTCCTGAAAGAATCCAAACTTGCTTGCATTGGCAACAACATCGATTGGAGTGTAATAGCATTTCATCTTTATAGGGTCAGTCGAATAATCAACATCCCTATTCTCCAACAAAATTCTGTCTTCGATATTTCCAACATTGGTCTTTTCATAATCGATCAATTCCAATGCTTGCACTGTCCAATAATCATCACTGCCACCATTGAACTTCAATGGGCGCACTCTCCAAAATCTTGAAGGGACAGACTTGTTGAAAGCCAATGTGACCAATCCATCGCAATCTGGAACGTCCAGTGCTGCCACACCATACCATTTATGACCATCATTGGAACGCTCTATTCTTATTCTGGTCACTCTATTCTGCGCATCGCAACCTTGTTTGATTCTAATCATGGATATGTCATGCTTTATGGCTGTTTCTATTCCATATCTATCGCGGCCATTATTGAGCTTGACTGGGCCAAAATCATATCCAATATATGCCTTGGCTACAACATCGCTTCCGGTTTGTTGTGAACGCCATTCAGTGATAAATTTATCAAATGCATTCTTTGCTGGAAAATTAGACAAGTCTCCACTAGAAATTGGATCACCATTATTGGCTAAGTCTATCAGCTTTCCTTGTTCATGCACGCCAAGCATTTTATAAACGTTTAGTTCGGCACCTGCAATATTCAATTGCTCATCAATATATTGAGCGGTTTGGCTGGAATCTGATGTATTGACAAGATCGAAGGGAGAGCAATTATCTTCCGAAGAAATGAAGTCCAATGCCCCATTCCCAGTGTTGCATGTTGAGTTTGATGGAGTTGGGGTTACAATGGGAGTACCATCATCATTTAGTGCGCAGTCACCATTGGTATTGTTATCAATACCACAATCCAATCCTGTCTTGTCACCTGTGACAATTTTTTTATTCTTCTGACAAGATATACAACTCGACATATACTGTATTAACCTATGGTGAAGTGCCCTGCAAGTCCAACATCTTCATAATTGCCCATGGCTGGATCATACAATTGTTCCATCAATGCGGCCTTTTCTGCTTCTGCTTGGGCATTCAAATCTTGGGCATTCAAACTGGTTGAACCGTTTGGGCCGGGAAGATTCAAATATTTACCACGAACCTGCGCAAGCATGTGTTTGGCTTCTGCCAATGCCCATGATTGTATCCACATTGCGGATACTCTATTAGTTATAATATCCTGTTCTGTTCTTTCTATAGTGGCATCAACCAATACTCTTTCTGGTAGAACGATGCGCTGATACAATCTCAATTCTCTTGAAGATTCCACCCACTGGTGCATGATTCTGGAAGCGAATACTTGTTCAAGCTCCTTCATATACATTGACATCATTGAGAAGCTCAACATGTCGAAAGTTCCTACGGTGTATAATTGCTGCAAAGCTGCAACGCCGAACAATTCATTTCCAGCAAGGCCAGTTCTAATCCATCCAGCCTGCATTCTGTACAATGCTCTCACATTTGTGATTTTGTTGAATCCAACGCAATCATTGGCTAATATATAGGTCTGCTGGTTTGGCTTCAAATCCAAGAAGAAGAAATTCCTAGTGTAGGCATAGCTTGAATATTTTCTGAATTGCAGCAATGCATTGTCGATGGCCTTGTCCAAATTTATCTTGGTCAATTCGACTTGCACGCTAATGCTTCCAAGCAATGTGCGCAGCGTGGCTTGCAATGCTCTACGCTCATCAGGTGTACCATCAGTTCCAACATCCAATTGCTTGTACATTGGACCAGAAGCCGGAGAATTTCCCCCAACCTTTGGTTCATGATAAATCACTGATTGTGCTATCTGGGTGAATAGGTCACCAGAATTTGGAACAATTTCAATGATATGGCAGCATCCACCTTCATTGAACAAGAAGAATAGATATGCTCTTCCATTCACATTGGGATCATGATAATTGACCTGATATCTTAGAGATACTGTTATAACTGGTGTTGCAACCACCCATGAAGTACCATTCCACTCATACAGTTCATCATTGACAGTATTGAACCACAATGTTCCAACATTAGGCGTCAATGGATGCGTAGAATAACTCAAAACATCCCATGATAAACCATTCCACTTGTTTAATGTATTATTCTCTGTATCAAACCACAAATATCCGTCATATAGAATGAATGGATCATATGTAGAAATAATGGGACGGATTACCTCCCACTCATCACCATTCCACACATAGTAAATGTCATTCTTTGTATCATACCACACCATTCCAACAGGCGGATCGGTTGGATCAAATAGAGAATATATGTATTCTTTTTCAGAACAACTGTTCTTCAGAATATACTTCAGAGTGTTGTCTGCTGGATTATACCACACTGCGCATGCTGGCAAATTTGGTGGCAATGATGGGTCGGTTACCTGTTGCAAGAAATGCTCAACAGGTTTCCATTGATTATGAATCACATCCCAAACATATAGGGTATCAACGCTTGGTGATTGATTCCACCATAGATCACAACTTGCCCTATCCATGGGGTCAGTTGGATACATGGTATAATCCATTTCAATCCATTCAGTATTGGCATTGTTTCTCTTATAGAGTTTCTGGTCTTTTGGATTGAACCAATATGTATTTGGTGCTGGATATGAGATATTCCCATGCTGGTCTGGCTCATCGTAACGTATGTTAGTTACTAGATTCCATGTTCCTGCGGAGAATCTATATATTTTCCCATCAGTTTCATTTAACCAAAAATCACCGACTCCCAATGTATTTGGGTCTTTCTTTGAAACGATTGCCAATACTTCCACGAAAAGCTTATTATCATCATCCCATTTCATTAGCAATCCATCACCAGAATTATACCAATAGGTATTGCAGTTCAGGATTGGAGACAATGATGGATTTCTTGTCTGAATATACAGGCACAGTTGGCACCAATGATCGCCATCGAATTCATATGCGGCAGAGCCAGTGAACCACAATTCTCCACAATGTGGAAATCTTGGATCATGGTCTAACTTTACAAACGGCTGCGGACTCCATCCACCAGTCTCATACATCAGTATTGTATTTGGATCATTTGGGTTAAACCAATAAGTTCCAGAAGGATGCAGTGATGGATCGAGATTAAAGAATATAGCCTTCTGTAGAAGATTATGGTAACCATCCCAGTAGTACACTCTATGATTCGGTATATCCACATAATACTGATTTGCATTTGGTGGCAACGGGCTTTGATACGGCGGATTATTGGTTGGAACAGGATATCCACAAACACCTTTGCCAGAAGAACCCGTCAATAGCTTGAATTGTTTATTAAGTGCATTTATCAAATCATTATATGATTGTGCGTCAATACCATTTATGTTGATGGTATAAGGAATCTGGTCAATCTTTATATTTAACTTATATGTCTGTGTTTTGCTAAGACCTGTCAAGGTATTGAGCGTGACCTTGGAAGTATCTCTTGGTATGATTGAGATATCCTGATACGCATTGTATTCCTCTTGTGGCTTTTCAGCTTCACCAGATGGCAGAGAATAGGCGTGCACGCCTTCTCTATGGTATCTTCCAACATTATCTACGGCATATCCAGAAACGTAATAAAATTTGTTTGGGTCAAGATCACTGACTGTTAGCTTGGTTGTTGTTTTATCATTGTAGAATGCACCCAACACCAGTGCAGTATCCAACTTATCTCCTGTATGCAGGTCTGGATCGGCTGTTGGATCACCATTATATTTCACACCGTTTGTTGGAGATGTTGTTCTATAATTTGCAGCTTTTGTATCTATAGTAATGACAATACCATCGTATGCTTGACTTGCAGCAGAGCATCCATTGGCTGGCGGTGGAATATTCCATGTTACGGTTCCAGTCCCATCAGGATTTCTTGTAAAGACTAGATTAATTTCCTGACCTTCATAAATGATAGCATCTGGCGTATCATTAAAATTTTGATATTGTGAAGTCATAAATTAATCCTCAATCTCTCTGCCGTTATACAAAGTCCCGTGAACATCACCATTAAGAGATTTCAGAGTCTTCTCGGCATCGGCAATAGTAGTCACTAACAACAAATTAAGCATGAAGAATAATGTGTTTGTTCTAGAAACATTTGACGTGAAGATATTTGAATTTCCAAGAGACATGATTCCGTCAAACAAAATATCTTGGGTTGGGCGATGCCATCTCAAGAATTTTGTCAACACAATTTCTGGAATGCCTACGGCACGGCAATTCTTGACGAATGCATAATTATTTTCATTCAGCTTTTTATTGATTTCGTCACACCACTTATCTGAACCCCAATCGGTCATGTCTATTTCTGCAATGTTCTTGCATGTCTCAAACAATGTCTGTGAATATATGGATAGGATATCACGGAACAATTGCTGTTTGACTGGTTTTGACGGCATCAAATCCAGAGTAGGAATTTCATTATTTAACCGATGGTTTATGTTTGCAAATATTGAATGATAAGATAACTTAGTATCATTATTCAACTTAGCATCGCTAAGTTTTGTAAACTTGGGCAATAATCTGTGTTTACCATATAAAAACAGAATAAATCCAACAGCTATCAGTATAATTGCAACAAATCCATAGTCGGCAGCAAATTTAATAAGATAATCGCCCATTATATATTATCAATCCAATCAATTTATCTTACTATTTATCTAAAATACTGGATTACAAGTATATTAGATAAGATGGGTAGAACTCTCTACCCATTTCAGAATCTTAGGATTGTTCCATGAAAAGTACATGGTCTGGTCATTATCGAAGACCAACTTGACTTCTTTGGCGACTGGACTTTCTTTCGACTCAAATTCCCATAGAATTTCTATAACATCTTTTGGCTTCAATGAAATATATTGTTTTTCTTCGGAAAGATTATCTGTCAGTGGAATCTTGCAATATTTGCGGACTTCATATAGGAATTTAACTCTAGGGCAATTATTTCCCGCCTCTTTCAATTTCTGCTTTGAATCAAGATAATCTTTGAACGATAGTGCCTGTTTCATATTATTTTGTGATAACCGTCTTGAATGTTATTAAGAATGGGATATTATCCATGGCATGAATTTTATTATAGAATGCCTTGACTGTCTCCACGCTGTTCAGAACTGCCCATTGGTTCTTCACGAATCCCAAGGAATCTCCTAGCCCTATGCATCCTTCCAAATCGGAAGCAACATTGGCAGCATGAATCAATATAGCTGATCTAGAATGATTGATATCTTCTGTCACTGAAACCGTGCCTCCATTGACGGCATACACTTTGCCGAATTTTGGAGAATTATACCTTTCCAGAACATATTCGCCTTCTGGTATACAACTTACATATGGTTTGTTACCATCCCATGGTCTTTCAACGGTATAGCACGAAAAATCATCGAACGTTAATCGTCCAAAAGTTCCCTGCGGAGTGTATGCAAAACGTTCCAGTGTAATCATAATGTAATAAATTCAATAAAAATATTTATCAAAAAATCATCCATTAATGGCTAGATCAATGCCTTTCTGAATTATATCATCAGAGTATGGCTGCTGTCCATTCTCATGCATTATAATCCCTTTAATCAACTTGATCCAAACATCATTGGTAAAGTTTAGACAGTCATCGGCACCCACTCCAACCTGCTGACTCACACTCTTTATGTAGGCTTCGGTGTTGTTCTCTGATGATGGTGCCCATGCAGATATAATCTTTCGTATAGAATCCAATCCCCTATTCCTGTAGGACTGGATAATTTTAACAATGGCTCTTATGCCATATTCTGGGGAAGTGAAGACCTCAAAATCTGGATCACTTTGATCTTTTGATTCTCCGATCCAATTCTGCCCTTTCCTTATATTTCCCGGATTATTATTTCTTATTCCACGAGGCAGAGCCATAAAAAATTCTCACTACGCTTTATTTAGCGTCTTTCTGAATTTTAGCATTCCACAATCCCATATTCTTGGAATCCCTTTTGAAAGCATGATTTCATGTTCAGTAAGATGTTTATTCTCATCATTGGAAATCTTGTGTTTCATGAAATTAGATCGATGCATTCTTTTGTCATTGACGACATACCAATAATTGGGTCTGGTTCTCTGCACAAATTCAAAACCCAATGTTTTGTAAAGATTTCCTTCACTCCAACGAATATCTGCATATGAGATAATCTCATTCCACTGATTGTGGTTCCTCTCAAAATGCTTCAACAACTTTGATGCTATTCCAACAATATTGTGTCCAGCCTTGACACAGAATCTTGACAATTCAATGGCCGATCCATCTCCGCCCTTAACCATGTTTGTTGGCTTGAAAGTCATGACGGCCACCAATTCATCCTTGAAATATGCCCCATATCTTATTTTGCAAATATCCTTTCCTTGGATATGATTATCTTCCAAGAACATATCTTTTTCTTTATTGGAAATTTCTCTAATCTCACATTTTCTTGCATACACCGTATGGCAATAGTTTGTATTGAGAATATGGTCAAGCCTAGATTTGACAATATGGGATTTGTATTTCCATTCATCCTCAAATATCTGGATCAACTTTATATTATTCTGATTGCATTTGATGGTTTTATTTAAATGATATGTTCTATCCTTTCCATTGGATTCAGAATGCCAATACAGGCCATTAAATTCAATTGCAACATTCTTCTCTGGAATGAATAAATCCAATTCAAATTTCGTATCTGGCATTCTCGCATTCAGTATGACATTGTTCCCAACAATAGTTTTAATATGTTCATGGAATTGGGAATGCAAGTATGGATTGAATAATTTGGGTCTATATTCTTCAGTATCTGAATATTTCTCCACACCATATTTCTTCAACATGGTTTGCCGTGTTTTCTCAAAATGACCTTCCATGAAAACTGGATTTGTCACTCCGTATCTTTTCAATAAGGTTTCCCTTCCTTTCTTGTTAAGATTGTCTGTTCTACTTACTATTTTCTCTCTTGCCAATGGGGAAACTTTGCTTCCATATTTTTGAATCATAGTTTTGATTCGTTTCTCTTTTCCAGATTCAATTTGTCCTATATGTTCCACACCATATTTTTGCTTTAGAGTTTCCTTCTGCTTTTTGACTCTGGTTCCATTTGAGCCTTCAATCCCACACGTCTTCGTGTAAATTACCTTACAATCATGCGAGCAGGTAGTTTTCCTAATATCAGATAACGGTGTATGACAGATTGGACAATATGGACACTTTTTGTCCATAATAGCGGAACATTGGTTATTCAGTGGCACATTCGGATAAAGAGTATCAAGATAATCGGTGAAATCTTTTCTGTCTTTAATCTTCCTTGCCCACCATTTTCTCTCGAATGCAGAAAGGAATTCTATTATTTCATTTTCCATGATCACAAAAAATTTGGGGATTATGTTACCATAATCCCCAAACAATCTCAAGTTTTGAACTTGATTAGTTGCCCTTGATCTGCGTAAAATCAGTTCCAGTGTTAACCAGAGTGATATTCAAGTAAATGAATTCCACTGATTTTGTAGGCTTGATATAACAATCGATAATCAATTCGTTATTATCTATAGTATCAGGGGTGTTATTACTTTCGTCACATACGGTTACAAAGTCATATAGACCTCTGCGCTGGACCAAACCATTCAAGAATGTATCGGCAACGTATTTGACGTTATCCCATGTCTTCTTGTCATTTGGCTCAAACAAGTATGAGAACAATGCCTGTCTCAACTGTCTCTGAATGTAAAGAGACAATCTAACCACATTGATTCTATCCAATGCTGATGTTACAGAGCTTGATGATTTCTGACCGAACACTAGAATTCCTCTTCCCGGAATATAAGTGATTGGGTTTATATTCTTTGGGAATTCGTATAGAGAATCTCTAGTACCTTGGTCTAGATAATTGCTCACGAATGTTGTAGGACCGCCCAATGTTCCGCTCACATATCCAATATCGGATAGGTGTGGGCAGATACCGCGAGAAGTACCTGCCGGTGCATACCATTTTTCAGAAATGCTATCGCTGTAAACCAAAGTTCTCAATGCTGTAGCTGCGGCAGTAGTCAAAATGTCCTTACCATCAATATTTGATGATAATCCGTGACCATACCAGTAAGCATCAAGATAGTTATTGACACGATTTGATGTTGTAGACCACACAGTGATACCATTTGGACCCAACGGTGGCTTGTCATATGGTGTTTCACCAATAACGAACACTTCACTGCGAACAGCCTGTGATAGTGTCACCAACTCATTGGTGCATTCCCAATATCCCGGACATGCCACAAGATCATACTGGATATTTTCGGCAGTAGCGCCAGTTGATGGATCATTAATGATTGCCTGCAACTGCTGCACAATAACTGCGCGGCGAGCAGCATCATTAGCACCCAATGATGTATAGTTTGCAAATTCCTTGGTGCTTTCAAAATCAGTAGATGCTGCAAGCAACACGCCTTCGGCTTCTGCTGGTGAGAATTCATCAGGAACAATTGATCCAGAATTCCAAGCATCAATCATTGCGTCCAGACCATCATACTGACCCACAATGGTGGTGTATGTTGAATCATAAACGTTTAGAGAATTTGCGCCAGTTCCATCAATTGGAGTATCCAATGCTTTGTAAAGATTAAGGCTTGCAAATAATGGAAGCGCTCCGCTTGGACCATCCTGCAAAACTTCGACATGGGATGTTACACCGGCCAATGAAGAAGACAATCTCAATCTACCATTCAACAATTGTGCTGAACCATCTGCACCAAACTGGGCAGTCAGATAATCCACAAGATCACCAAAAGTGACAGCATCACTTCCAGTCAAACGAATAGCATGAGTAAATGTTCCAGTGGTAGACACTATTTCCACATCTGCGCCATACTGTTTTGCAGCGTCCAATCCAGTCACATCCGACAATTGCAGATAACCATTGGTTGTATCAAACAACACATCCTGATAACCTGCATGGGCCACAGTGTGATCCTGAATGAATGCATTCTGGAATTGCTGCGAACTGAATGAGAACATATCAAGCACATCGGCCAATGCCTCGTTCACAAGATTCTTCAATTCTGATGCAGTCACGGACTGCTTATAATTTGTATCAGATGGATACAGATTGTTTTCAGCATTATACTGCTGAATGTACTGCTGCACCAATGTGCTTAGATAGTCTGCTGCATCTGTCAGCTTTCTATCCCACAAACTCTTGACATTATCCAAATCATCATTCAGATTCACATTGGCTCTGATTACGTATGCCCTATTTCCCACTCCAAGAACTTTGATTAGAGCATCTAGACCAAATTCGCTTCTAGAGTCTCCATGGAAAGGGTTTCCGGCAGCATCGTACAAATAACGGGGAACACCGTATAGCTGTAGTGCTTGCTGCACTGATGTTACTTCACGAATGACACCATATTCAAATGTGCCAAGTGCAGGGGTAATTCCGTCTGCCTGAAATTTTTCATCTGCCGTTGCGATAAAAATTAGTGGTACTGTATCAGATTGACCAGACACATAAAAACTTTGGTCAATTAATGTACTTGATACTCCGGGCGATACTAATGTATTTGCCATTTAAAATCTCCAATTATAAATGATTTCATATTATTTATGTAATATGCATTTATAAAATGGAGATTTTTTCCTCACATATATTTTTTCACAAAAACATAGTTTCCACAATCCCAAATCCTGTCCCAACCATTATTGCGCATGTTCTCCCATTCGGTTAAGCGTGGATCATATTGATTCAGTAATCTAGATAATTTATGCTTCTGGAATTTCTGCCTAGAATACAATGTTCTAGTTTCAGAATTGTCATTCACTCTGAAATAAAAGTAGTTGGGGCTGGAAATATTGTTTAAATCCATCCCAATTTTTCTATAGGATTTTCCATTGCTCCAACGTCTGTCACAGTACGAAACTAGAGATTTTGGCTTATAAGTAATCTCGAAATGTTTGAGCATTTTGGATAACCCACCAACAACAGATATGTTCAATTTATTACAGAATCTCAATAATTCCCATTCATACGAATTACTGAATCTAGATTTTCCCAAGGTTATCAATGATACCAATATCCCCTCATGTTCCAGCCCAATAGCAACCTCATAATGATGGTAACCTTGCAAGTGATTGTTCTGTAGGAATTCCTTTACCTGTTCTTTGGATGGTATGACTATTTTTGTCTTTCTGGCATATATAGTTTTACTTTTTCCGAATAAATTCAATAACTTAGATTTGACTATATCCTTCTTGTAAATCCATTCATCTTCAAGAATATGTACGCAAGTGTAACCATGCTCATCACATTTCACAGTTTTGTTGAGATGATATAATTTATCCTTGGCATCATTATAAAATATGCCATTATAATCGATAGCAATCTTGTGTCCATATGACAATGCATCCAACTCATATGGATAGATTAATGATCGATCATTGATCACTATATTTTCATCTAGCGTTTTGATGAATTCCAGAAACTCATTCTCTGCTTCGGATTTTCTTTCATTATTAATAATATGAACATACTCTTTCAGACGTTTATCTCTTAGAAATAATCCATTGATTATATTTGAATTTTTTATTTTATTTGCCACTTCTGCATTTTTACTAGGATGATCTACTCCATATTTCACAATGCATGTTTTCTTAATTTTTTCTTTAATACTGTCGGATTGAAGTGGATGCTCTACGCCATATCTCTCAATATTAGTTTTTCTGTTCTTGGAAAAGGTATGTTCATTATAGAATTTGCATTCTCTACCACAAATATCATTGTAGGAATATTTCCACAATACAAATTTCAAGGCATTTCCACATTGGCATTTAGGTTTCTCATTTAGATTATTCTTGATCCGATATATCTTCTCCATAATGGATGCTTGTGGATCATCTGAACAATAATCATCTATTTCTTTCTTGACTTCTGGAAAATTATCTAAAATATAATGAATCTTCTTGTTGATACCAGAATTTGTAATGGCATTTATTTTATGCAATTTTTTCAGCAATGGATCACATGAATCAACATGAATAATATTTCTTCTTAATCTTTGTTTCACAAAGCTTTCAGACACACCAAAATGACTTGCTATTTCCTTTATAGAATGGCCCCCATTTCGCATTTTTGATATATCTTCTGTTTTGATGGAAACAAATTTTTTCATGCAATAAATACCGATAAATATTTACATTCTAAGAGATAAAATATTATATGTCAAACGATTCAATAAATGTGTCATTTAAGTCTAACGTAAAGATAGTCGAAAAATTCAAAGATGGTTCAGAAAAAATATGGGTGGATAAATCAAATGCCGTTCACCCGACAAACATGGCACGAATTATCGCCAGAGCTTTGGCCCATGAGCCTAATAGTTATATCTATCGTCTAGCATTGGGCACTGGTGGCGTGCAAATTGCCGCTGATGGGTCCATGATCTTTAGGCCACCGAATGATGGTTCGGATGGTTCTGGTTGGGAATCCAGATTGTACAATGAAACATATTCTGAAATCGTTGATGATTCAAGCGTGCTGGTTGGCACCGATCCGGGTTCAGCCGATGCTAACAATGTTAGACCCGGTGGCGGTGCTGTTCCAGAAGATGATCCCACCCCCGATAACGTAGTTTCTCAAGAAGTTGGTACAAAATCCAACGTCATCATTACAATGTATCTCAATGAGAATGAGCCATCAAGCGAAGTTGCCAATATTACCGATCCATCTCTAGGGGCGCAAGATTTTGCAGACTTCTCTGAACTTGGCTTGTATTCAAGTGGCAGACAAGCTAGAGATTCATCTGGTTATAGCTCTGTCAACGTTGGTGATAAGACCTCCATGGATATTTCTACGTTGACAGTTAACAAATCATACAATATAACTCTGACAGTCGATGGCGTGATATACACATCTGTTATTAGAACTCCATCATCTGGAACTGGTCTATCTGGTGCAATAACCTATGGTGATATCTGTGAAGGCATAAACACTGGAACATGGATACAAAGTGGTGATCCTATAAATTCCTTTGTATATGTCTATATTACTGATACATCGGAGGGCACATATCCTTCCATATTGTCAAAACAGTCTTATGGATATCTGAATTTTGAAAGCAGAACTTCAGGAGCAACATCGACTGTAAGCCTATCATGCAACTCCGGCGATATCAATGATTTCTTCAACAACTTGGTTGCTGGTATTTGTGGTAACGTGAACTATATCGTGTCTCCGGGCCAGCCAGCAGGCGTTGCTAACGACCCCACAAATCCCGCAAACGAGAGAGAACGTTTGCTGACCCATCTTACATTTGCACCTATAAGAAAAACTCAAGGAAGTCAGATAGTTATTACATATACACTAACTGTCTCTGTCAATCCTACGGTTGCATCAGTGGTCAATGAACTTCCATGATAGATATAGTTAAAACAATCTAATCAGGAATTTTAACTTGTCCTTGTAGATATAGATATCCTCGATATATCCAATATCAATAGCCATCTTTTTGTTTGAGAACTTGATTTTCTCGCAGAGATTATAGATGGCTATTTTTTCATCCAAAGAGAAATCATCTAAAGTAAGATCAATTGACACGCAATCATCAATTGGTTTTATATTAGATGCAATATCACTCATACATTAATTCTTATAGTGCTTGTTCTCTCTTCTGGTCTTTCCATCATAAAAGTGAATGCGGGAATGCTCGATAGGAGATGCCAGCAAGCATCCTCCACGTAGCTTTCCTTCTTCCATGTATGTTCTGCATTGACTCATTATCGTCTGTTCAAATTTGTGTTCATACGGATCATACAAATACATTTGATAATTGCCCTTCTTGCTAATCAGGTGCGGCCAATTATCAACATGGAAGAATCCGGCAGCATATGCCACATCTTTATGGAATCCAAGATAATGAATCTTTGTCTTCCATCTCAATTCTTCATTACCATCTTCTCTTACAGGATAATATATCTTTCGTTTTTCTTCTGGCACATTCTTGAATGCCCAATCTTGCGTGCAATCCCCATAGAATTCAATAATGGTCAATTTGAGATAATCAAATTGTTGGTCTTCCAATATCTGGATTGATTTTTCAAATAGCTTGGGGATATACCGTATGAATCCTTTCTTATTTTGTGGCTCATCCTTGCTCACCATGTTCATATCCTCTTCAAAGAAGATATAATAATCATGATCGCTATCATGGAAATGTTCGGCTACCTTCTGTCTGCCATCCTGAATGCCAAGATTGGTTCCCTCATGTATAATCTCAAAATCATATTCCTTGAACAATTTCCTATATTCTTTCTTGGCCTTTTCATCATTTGAATTGTCCACGACATACTTTTTAGTATTCTTGAATTCTTCTGGATATGCTTTGATGAATGCATCTACCCATATCTTGAACTGTTTTGGTGTATTGTAGGTCAATACATAAAATGCCAATGGATGAGTCACTTCTTTTTTCAATGGCATGGTCTTCAAATCTTCAAAGAATTTATAGATAAGACCATTGGGTTCAATCATGTGGATATTACATTTCTGTGGTTCTCTATATGAGAATAATGTAAATATGCTTTCTTCCGTGCCCATGTATCCATTATGGAGAGTATCATTCAATAGATGATAGTATTGCTCATTGAATGAATTGATGGAATCTTTGTTTCCTCCAAAGAACCCACCCCTGCACACATATTCTGTAGGCTTTCCAGCATATGAGTTCATTCCACCACGTTCAAACCCATGCACTTCATTGGTGCTCTTGTCATATGGGAATGCGATGAACAGCATTTTATTCAATAGCGGAGTGATTCTCTTTTCAAAGTCATTATCAATATAATTTACAGGATCGCCTATGGTATTGCTGATCCCGGCATCCAACCATACAAAATATTTGGTGTCAAAGAAATTAAATATGGATGCATCATTAACGAAAAATACTTTCGACATGACCAATGGGTTATACAGTTCCAGTTTTGCTTGGGTGCTGCCAGCCAGCCATCCAGCCTGATTGTACCATTTTGGATCGGTTCTTATTTTCTGTACCTGACTATAGAAAGGAAACGCCCGCAAATCGTCTAGTGTTTTGGTTATGACCCGCGTATTGCTTGCCGATCTATGTTTCCATACAATATGCTCGTTCTCTGGTTCAATGTAGATGACCATTGGATAATCTATTTTGAGCATTCTCTCAAAGCAGGCAATATAATGATCGAATGGACGTTTGAAATCTGTGTCCATCTCCCCTCTACCAATATTGAACAAACCAGTAACTATAGTTATATTTTTCTTCGCCATAAAATTCTCAATAATCAATTCCAGTTTCAGGTATCAAATAATTTGTATCTATAAGAATGTTCCACTGCTGTAAGCAGCAAATAGTCATTTTCATTTCCTATTTTTTCCATGCCAACATGCCACAGCAATGTCCCTTCGTATGTAAGGAAGAACCATCCAAGATTATCGACATTGCCACCAAACATTTCAGAGATAGGATACTGCTTTATTTTTTCGCTTTTGAACTTTTCTTTAACATATTCTTCTGAAAAACTCACATCCAACTTTTTCTTGGAAGTCAAGAACACAAACTCATCATTCTTAACAACTTGCTTCAGAAGCTCAACATTCTGAACATTGATATCAGAAGCCTTGATTTGATCCAAATTAATGAACAGATGATAATTTGTATTGAAGAAATTCTCTTTCAGTACATCCTTGCACCAAAGCAAACGAATATACTTGGAATAATCAAGAGTGGATTTGCTCCGAATATTCAGGGCCTTTTCAAGCCTTTGGTCATAAAAATGATGGCGGGAGGTTATTGGGAAGTATTTTACGCCATCAGTATCGATGGAAGCCTTGTAATATTTAAGATTCTCTGATGGGAGCAGGACAACGAGATTCTTCTCATTTTCCAACAATGATTTTATAACTTGAATATCATTGTCGATATCCTCTTTGCCTTCTTTGAAGGAAAGAACATACAATGTAGTATCATCAGACAAATTCTTCTTTGGATTTTTCTTATCCCTTATTTTCCCAAATTTGTCATTGGAAGATTTGCACACCAACTTTCCATCATAATAGATTGCATCCAATTCAGTATCATTCAATATTTTGAATGCATCGGACAATCTTGTGAGAATAGGCTTACCATCCACGTTGAACGATGTGTTCAATATGACGCCATGTCCTGCAATCTTCTCAAATTCTCCAATGAGATTGTATATCAACTCATTCTGGCTCTTTGTCACAGTCTGCAATCTAGCGGTATTGTCCTCATGTGTAATAGCTGGAAGTTTCTTTCTCCATTCTTCTTTCACTGTCGCCACAAATGTCATATGACGGGATTCTACACCCTCTTCCCATTCAAAATACTTTGTAGTATCTTCAAGCCTGACAATGGGGGCAAATGGCCTATACCATTCCCTATGTTTTACCTTTCGGTTCAGAACATCCTTCATGTCACCCACTGGATTACATATGATGCTTCTATTACCAAGTGCCCTAGAGCCATGTTCAGAATTTCCCTGAATCATTCCAACAATATTGCCATCGGCCAAATATGTTGCCAATTCTTCAAGCGTCACATCATCATAAACATTGAGATTATAATTTTGAATATATGCCCCAAATTCATTCTTGTCCAGAATGGGAAGTCCTGAATACGTTAAATCAACTTGAATATCTGGATTCACATACCACAACAATCCACCTACAGCAATGCCACAATCATTCACGTTCGGTGGGACGAAAACCTTGCCATTTTTCAGTTTCAACAATTTGGCATTCAATAGAACATTCAATGCACATCCACCGGATATTGCCAATGGCAAATCTGGATACATGTCCAAATACTTTTGGGCATACTTGAAGAATTGATCCTCAAATGATCTTTGCGACGTTGCGACAATATCCCATGCAAATTGACCTTCAAATCTGGTTGTCTCAATATCAAAATCCTCTACCCCAAGTTTCTTGAATAGAGTTGTCAATGCATTATATTTTGCTTCTGCGCCACCAATGTATGAACTTCCCTTATAATGAAATTTGTCATAGAATTCATCAAAATATGGAAGCCATTCATCATGAACTTTTCCATATGATGCCAATCCCATGAGCTTTCCAGCATACACCAGATTTCCAATATTCAGAGCTTCTTTCTTTATATCCTTGATATGATCCCCAATGACCATGTAAGGGAATCCCAAATCGTGGTCGAATTTATCTAATAGCTTTATGCCAGTCTTTCTATTGCCCAAATAAACATTGAAAAAAGAACCATCTCCGCCGCCATCAAAAGTGATAATTAGGCATTCCTGATATGGGGACTGGTATAAGGCAGTAGCAGCATGCGCCGTATGATGGTCAAATCCTATTCTTTCTTTAACCAAGAATTTGGGAGTTATATTTTGAACATAGTCTGTCAATAGAACATCAACATCAGTTCTTCCAGTTTGAGATAACAGGTAATCACATATTTCATCAAAAACAATCTGTGGATATTTACATGGTAGATATGTGGTTAATCCAGCATTCTTAACATTTAACCATCTTTCAACTTCGACAACTTTATATTCACCTGTTGCAGAATTATATAGTGCGGCTGCCGCATTGTGGGAGCCATAAAAAGATAGGATAAGTTTCTCTTTAGCCATTTTAATCGATTTTTTATCATTTATATTTATACTGCAAAAATGGCTAAATGTTTTTGAAAAATCTCAATTTTCCGGCATCATAAATCTTGAAAAACCCGTGATTGCGCATGTTCTCTGCTTCTGACAAACTTGAATCATAATGTTCCAACCTGCGCAATCCACCACTATGCCTGAAATTGAATTTATGGAACCGCTGATTGTGTTTTACCCAAAAGTAATCTGGTTCCAATATCTTATCTAGCTTAAATCCAGTCTTATAATATAATTCTCCATCGCTCCATCTCAAGTCTGCGAATGTTATAATCTTTGGCTTATTATAGATTCTCTCAAAGTGGTTCAATAATTTTGAGAATCCACCAATTACCGAACATGATGTTGCATATCTATTCAATGTATAAGAGCCATCATTATTCTTAATGAATCCAATGCATGCCACCAATGCCTCATTGTGCATCAGGCCATAATTGATAGAACTTGGACCGTTTCCTTGAATATGATTTGTATTAAAGAATGCTGCCTTGGCTTCTATGCCAACTTCTTCAATCTTACATCTTCTGGCATAGATTCTATCGGAATCATTCAATTTCAATATGTTCTTAATTTTCTGTTTAATCAATTCCTTGTTGTTGATCCATTCATCCTCAAAAATCTGAATCAAACGGATGCCCTTTTCTTTACACATATCATGCTTTGCTCTATGGTAAAGTTTTGCTTTCTTCATTTCAGAATGCCAGAACAGTCCACAATATTCTATTGCAACATTATCGACTATGATATCAATCTCATATGGATGAATAATATCTCGTCTATTATGGCTTGCATCAGGGCGCAACCTTTTTACAAAATCATACAATTCAGTGCTATGATCTTCTTGAATGTTAGACAATTCAATGCCAGTATAAACGCGAGGGTTCCTATTATGTCCCTTCGATCTAAGACTTTATATATCAGTAGTCCCATATTTCTCCAACATGGTTTGATTGGCCTTCTGTCGGACCTCTGGATTATTCAATGAGAAGGCATGCCCATATTTTTCAATATTTGTCGAGTATAATTTTTCGATAATCTCTTTATTTTGCAATGGAGCTTCTACCCCATATCTTTCCAGATTAGTCGCCTTTCTTCTTTCTTTTGACAATTGTGATTTTCTGGCACACTCAATGCCACAATAGTCGGAATAGTTTTTCTTTGCACGATTCCAATTGGAATGTTGGTTGCCACACTGAACGCATCTTGGTAAAGCATAATTATCATTCAGGACATGCCATGCCCGTTGAACCAGATGGCCGGGATGGGTGCTTTGTATAAATGCTGTACTGTTTAAGAGAAAGTCTCTCAAAGAGATTAAGTGTTGATCCTTTAAGTTGACTGCCCCCAATTTAGAAGGCCAACTCTTGGTATTCTTTACGAATTCTTTGAATTCTTCTATGCCCAAAATAAAAATCTCCTGCCGTATTTATGGTATCATACGGCAGGAGATTAGGTCAACAAACTAATCTGCGATCAGCTATCGGCTAAACGATCTATTCTATTCAACCATCCTTGTGATTTACTATGCGGCCATACTGTATATGTCTTCACAATTCGTGCCGGATCACATAGGAAAATGTACCGATAATCTATCCATGCGCCAGACTTTAAATACTGCTTAATTTCATGCTCACTAAGGTCCTTACGATGAACTTCATTACCATGCTCATCGTGCACTCCAACATAGAAGAAATCAAAGTCATCGCTTAGATAAGGCTCAACCTGTTTCGTTTCTGGATTGTACCAAGTAATATCATTTCTGTTAATGCACACTCTAACATCATTAGAACGTGTAATGGTATTCTTCCATTCCTCTTCATTATCATAGGTTTTCCATGTCAATGATGGCTCAACTTTATCTAGAACGCATTGCTGCACTCCACGATATTTAAATGATATGCCGGCATATTCCTCGAAATCCTTCAAAGACCTCACAGTGCCGAAACCATACTTTCCAAAATCAATCTGATTGGGGTCTTCGCCATCCATACCGAATAGAATTCTATTGCGTTTATGGCATTTTACATTGCGCTCCCACCAATCTTCTGTCACTTTTCCTTTCTTCTTCTGCAAGGTGGTGTGATCGTCCCAGACTTTGGTACGGCCGACACGAGTATATTCATGCCATGCTACTACTTTGTGCGGATGGTATAGATCATAACCATGTGTGAATGCTCTCACACCAATTGATATCTCTTCTCCATGGAAGAAATATTCTGGATCATGCTGGACTTCAACTGCAAATGAACCATCAGCAAATGCAAAATGTGCTGAATAGAATCTTGCCAGCATTGGCCTCTGTCTTGTTTTGTAATCATCTATAGTGGATGGCCTAAAAAATACGGCCCCCTCTGGGATGAATCTATCAAAGTCCATTTTCCATGGCTCATTAACTCTTCCAGCAGGATCATTAGCAGGGTCAAATGATGACACATAAGCCGTCAATAATGGTTTTGGGCTAACGTCTCTAAGAGATTCCAGCATGTCAATAAGTTCCGTGTCCCAATGTGGGATGAATCTATGGTGAGAATCCAATTGCATGGTGTACTTTTCACCATTGTAATGTTGTTGAATCTTATTCCTTGCCCAACAAGCCCCACGGGTATTCAGGTAATCAACATCAATTAATTCAACTTTAGCTTCCTTTCTAGTCAGAAAGATTACTCTATCACCTTTCACATCATCTTCAATACGATCAATATCAAATCCTTTATCAAAAAAGTCCTCAATCACTTCATCTACTGCATGCTGCCAGCATACAACAACTCTCAACAATTCTGGATGATCGGCATTATCAATCAAATCATTCAACGTTGGAATCAATTGTGGGTCGCGGTAGCTTGCAAGCTGTACAAATATAGTGTTCTGCATATTTTCTCTCTTATAATTCATCTAATAATTGGGGGATATTGCATCCCCCAATAAGCCATACCAAAATTACTTATTAATATTATTGTTTATTGGCTTTTGGTGGCCTTCCGGCTTTTCTCACCTGTGGCTGCTGCTCTTCCTGCTGCATTGCCTGATAAGTTTCGCCCATAGTCTGTGTGTTCAGTCTTGGACGAGCCGCACCAGCCCTGTAAAGATTTGGTGTCATGATTTCACCAGAACGAGTTCTAACTTTCACATACTGATGGAAATATTCCAAAGCATTCACGCCGTTACGGAGAGTAACCTGCGAGAACAAATCCCAAGCTTCATAGCGGTGAGCATCACGCTTACGAAGAATCATCAATGCGCGACGCTTATCAATATCGTCTAGATAGTCTATACGAATGAAAAAGATATCTCCATTGACCTTGTTAACCTTCATGATAATAACGTCATGTTCAACTCCATTATTATAAAGGTCTAATCTACCCAAATGTGGCACTGGTGCCTGTACTGCTTGCTGTGGCATAATGACTTTCTCCTAAAATTATTTCTAAGTCAGAAATATTTATGACCTAAAAAAACGAGTGTCGCGGCTTAAATGGTAAAACTATCCATCTGCATATCAAACATATACAAAATGTCATTGATATTCTGAATCAAGTATAAACCATTCATATTATAATATTTTTGCCATCTAGAATCGATGAAATAACCCCAATCGAATTTCGTATTGATATAGTATGCTTTCACGACTCTAAGCTTATCGTGTACTATCTTTCGTCGTATATCAAACTCAAAATCCCTCATAGAAACGAAACCGTAAACATTGTTTGGAACTCCATCTGGAATAATGATAACCAAAACGTCTACCTTTGATTTCTCTGCTATCATCTGGTCCACTATTGAGAATCCAAGCCAATCTTTCCATGATACCCAATGGCCCCCACGCTTAGGTTTTCCAGAAAAAGTTAACCCATAGACTTTCGATGGATGCTTGGGAATATCATCTGGTATCATTCCTTTTTCATAAGCTTCCATCCATTCTTCTTTTGTTCTAAATTTCAGTGATCTTGCAAAATCTCTTGCGCTGAAGAAGTCTCTGTATGACTTATGCTTTATCGGAAACAAATCGTTATTATTTCCTAGAAAATCATTCCAACCTTTCCATTCACCTTTATATCTGATTTGTGGATTCCTTGGTAATCTTGCCGGAAGATTGGCAATCCACCATCGCGTATAGTCATTTTTCGATGCTAAATATTCTGCCCGAACAACTCGTCTAGCCTCTTCAAAAGTAAGCATGCGTGATCTTACCCCAGTGGTAGCCACCTTTTTTTCTCTAAGGAAATATCTTTCGCGGCCAGTGGCGGTGGGGTCATTGAAGACGCTGGCATTGCCCTTATATACCTTATATCTATTTTTGCGCGAATGTGCTTTATTTCTTGGGCGACCAACTTTCACATTCTTTATTGTTTTTCTTGTTTTACTTGGTTTCTTTTCTCTTGTCATTTTACAATATTAAAATAAATAGGTATTAGTCATCAAACTTTTATGGATCGCATCTCTAAATTCAGAAAAATATCATTAGTTATCGCAGAGAGCTTTGATGCGTGGAGAATTGTTCCACGCCTTATGCTCGTAGCATATGGTGCATTAGTTATCAACCTCTACACATGGTATAAATCAATACCAACATTCGTCCAACAGAAATGCGATGCCGCCGTACTGAAGATATTTATAGACGGTGGAATGACTGTGCACGATGCTCAAAACCTAGCATGTACCATTGTGGATGTAGTGGGCGGACCTACTCCGGCGCAGTCGGCTTTTGTGACTACCATTATTGGTTTGTCTACAGGTATATTTGGTTTATACACTGCTACTGGAAAGAGATGGGATACTGTTAATTATTATCAGTCTTTCCAACCAGACGAACTCAACCGTCCTCAACAACCAACAGATCAGCCGAAGAATTCTTAAAAGAGTTTTTGCTAAGCATTTTAGCAAATGGGCCAGCATTGGCCGATATTCTATCCAAGCGATTGGTCCCACAAAACTTGATAAATTTCATCAAATCAAACTTGCTTCTATTCTGCATCGCATGTCTGATACAATTTCTTATCTTTATCTTGATTTCTTCTGGCTGTTTTCTCAAATCCATCAACAACATATTCTCATCAAATAGCTCTTTTGTTTGATAAGTATTTGTTTTAAGATTTCCCTCATCATCAAAATAATCCACGGAAAAACTATGTTCCATGATATTTGCTTTCAGGAATGGATCAACATAGGCTTGGTCTATTTTCTTCTTTTGCAGACGTGGATACGCAGACTGAACATTGTCTGATGTATCCCCTCTTAGGCATTTCTCAAACATGAAAAATTCATGATCATAATTCCAGTCAACAAGACTACGCTGCTTCTCATTATCTGGTTCTATCAATATCACATTTTGATTATTCAACAACTGGATAAAGTCTTTGTCGCTGCTTATGATGATATGTTTATCGTTCGGGAACATATCCACGAATCCAGCAACAAGATCGTCACACTCTAACAGATTCCTTTTAAGAACAATAAGCGATGTATAATCTCTTAGATATTCATAGAATTCCTGAATATGACTATCAAAAACTTCCAACTGCTCTTGCTGTTTCTCTGTGAGCTTCTGTCTACGATTGCCCTTGTATTTCTTATGGGAAATTGAAGCATATTTGGTATACTCTTTTCTCCAAGAATAAGAGTCAAAAACAGCCACAATTTCATCAGGTTTGTATTTATTATTGAGATATTGCATAGTCATCAGTGCCGAATGATGGCACATAGATACTAATATGTCCTCGGAATCGCGGACATTTGAATAGAATGCTCTATAGAGCAAATTGGACATATCCAATAATAAATAGGTTCTCATTAATCGTCGCCCGAACCTGCCAATCCATCATCGAACACATTTTTCATATATGCTCGCTCGAAAATTTTATGGAGATAAGACTCAACCAATTGTTCATCGGTGATTCCGGGATATCCCATATCTCTCAATGATTTAATGAATGCTGGATTCCAGTCCAGTTCAGCCTGTATTCCTTCTTCGGTCAAATCCAACACATTCATATTGAAATATGGTTTACTGGATTGTTCAAGCTTCTGTCTCTTTCTGTATTTAAGAAATTCTTTTATGTATTTAATCATAATCTTGTTCCTATCATTCAACTTCTGGCAATACGTGGATGCCAAACCCATTAACCTTGACTCTTAATATTCCTCTATTAGAAATATCTATAGATATGCTGCCAGTTTCATCAAGAGCAGCCTTCAACAATGGTAGAACATATTTTATCTCATATGAGAAATAGAAATTTGGCTTATTGGCAGATGCAGCCATAATGTAGTCATCAGATATCACATGGTCGAATGTGTCTCCAACTGAATCAGTTGTCAGGAATCTCACAGTTCCATCCTTCTCCGAAGAGAATGATATCTTTGATGTTTCAATTGCTGAAACTGCTTTTGGCATGATATGTAGAGTATCTTCATTTATCGTGAAGTTATAGACGAAATCATCCTTAAATGCTCTAGGCGCTTTTATTTTCATTACGTCAAAGCATGAGAATTCCGCCTTGGTTTTCCCATCGGAAAGTTGGAGTCTCTTTACAAAAGTATCCCCATTATCCTTCTCTACACCGTCAAACTCCACATTCAATTTGTCATTGCTTAGAATGCCCATTCTAGCACCAAATATTTTAACTCTCCCTATGCCAAGGGATGAGAATGGCAATGCTGGAATGTTGTCTTTTTCTATGAGAAATATTCCTCTATTGCTATCGGTGGATGCTCCACGAACAATGTCTTTCTCTATTGCAACAGAATCTATTCCACAAAGACTACAAGTTTTAATCAATTTTTGTAGGTATTGTACTATGTTCTTATCTAGTTTTTTCATAAAAATTCCATTCAATATTGATTCTATCAGAATTCAAAAAGCTCGTCAACCATGATGGTTTTTGGTGTAGGGGCAACCTGACCTATAGCGGACAGAACTGTTTGCAATGGATCATCGATCAATCTCTTAACTTGTGCGTCCTTGTCAATGATTGGCATAAATTTATCTTTGAACCATTGTGGCGGATCATTTACTTCTGTAGGCAATGCAATACTCTTGAATTTCCCAAATTTCTTCTTCAAGTAATACGTCTTGATTTTCATTCCAGAAATTATTTTCTGCGATTCCTTATCATCATAATATTCCAGACATTTATTGTAGAATATGGATGCGGCGACGTGGCCGGGTAATCTGGTACTATCTCCCATTAACTCATACTCTGCGGTGTATTTTTCAACACCCTTGACGCCTTTCGGCAGACCTAGTTTAACTGGATTTGCTTCATATATTTCTTTTTTATACTCTACTATTTCTTTTGCCAGTTCATTCCATGGAACGTTATACTTCAACAATTTCTCCAAATAGTTGCTCATCTTATTTCTTACTTCTTTTGGCAAAGTAGTCTTTTTAATCTGTAACCCCATGATTTTCATACTATCTTTCGGTTTTCCCTCAACGTATAAGGTATGCATCACGTAATACTTTTTCTTTACGAAAATGCACTTATCGGAGATAACATCGAAATCGGCCTTGATGATATTAGCATACTCATCTTTGCAAGCAAACGTGTTCTTTGATAGATCAACGAATGATGAGTTAACTTTCTTCACGACAATATTGACAATACGCAATGCATCTTCAATATTGTCAATATTCAGTTTAAAATAGCCGGAATCCGTATCAGAATATATGAAACTTGGCGATGGATACTGGTATTCACCATCAACTACTTTGGCGATAGTCTTTACCATATGCATCAAGACTTCTCTTCCGCTCAAAGTTGTGGAAGCTGCCATTCTGATATCATAGAATTTGAAATACTCGTTACCAGTAACACCATAAAAGCTATTCAGCAAAATCTTAACTCTGAACTGTTTTCGATTGTAATATGCGGCTTCTCTCTTATAGTCTTCATATTCCTTAGAATTCGGATCAACTGATTTGGCTTTCTCCGATGCCTCACTGGACAAACTCTTGTAATGCTTTCTTTCAGCATACCATTCTTCCAGAATAGCGGGAATGAATCCTTTATGTTCCTGACTAAACACTGTACCATAACCGCTGATAGACCATCCCCTAGACCTTAGAATATCAGACCATTCACTTGCGGTGTGGGATTCTGTTTCGTCATCTTCTTTTATCAGAGTAAGCAATTTGTCTGATTTGGAAACTATCTCTTTGAATGCTTGCGAATTGATTGTAAATTGTCCGACGATGGTTTCTGGACTTATGTTCAACGTTCTAATTACGCTTGGGTACAGTGAATTTACGTCAACGCTGGCAACCCATTCATGCATTCCCACCGCTGGATCAAGAACGAATGCTCCGTCAAATTTCTCTGATGTAAAGACTTTTTCTTTTGCATCTGGGATTTTCACATTAAGAACATGGTGACATTTATTGATAATGTTTGACTCAATTAATTTCACTGAACCTAACACATCACCAGCCAATGCCGTAGAATTGTGATAAGTTTCAATGGCAATTCCCATGTATCCGAGGATTTGTTCAAATCCCTTTAGGACTTCGGTATCTCTTACGTTATATCTACAGAAAAGAGGAAAATTGTCATTATACAAATCGTACAATGATCCTTCATATTCAATCTTCTTTAGATTGGGTAGGAACTCTTCTGAAATTGCATCCAAGGTGAAAGATGGTCTAGTGGTTGTCTCAAACTTCTTAAATATTTCAAGATAGTCCAAATGAACTCTACCAAAAATATCCACCTGCAATTGTTTCTGTCCTACAAATACTTCAATCTCTTTGATTCTTGGTTTTGGTGCATTGTGGAACGATAGACGATTCGCCATGGATTCGCCATATCGCTTTTGCATTCTCATATAAAGATATGGGATATCATAGCCAGATGAGTTCCATCCGCTTAAAACATCAGAATTATCAATTTCATCTAGAAATCTTAACAATAATTCCTTTTCAGTTTTGCAAACGACAATTTCGGCAATGTCAAATAGGTCTACCGGAATGTCCTTCTTGCTCCACTTACCGTTCTCTGGTAATTTTACCAACAATAGCATTCTGTCAGAGTAATGGTGATAAAGGGATATGGCGCTCACTTCGGCATATGGATTATTTACAGAAGCGAATCCTATGGTTTTATCATAGTCAACCTCAATGTCAAAATAGCTGACATGCAAGTCTTCGGTTTCCTTGTTATAATAATGTGTGGATAAGATTTTATAAATTGGATTGATATCCGATTCGTATAATTCTACATTCTTTTCCTTATACATCTTTCTAGTTTCATAGAAATCATATGGCGAATCGAACTGCTTTTTCTCTAAAGAGTTTCCGTAAATGTCTTTATATTTTCCATTAACATTCTTTACATAAAATTCATATGGAGCATCATATCTCTTTGTAATAATTTTATCGCCATGTCTCTCCCATACATTGACGTATTTCCTATCTTCTGATAATGCAGCACTTATATATGTCATTCTAACATCCTAAATCAAAAAAGCAGCCACTTTGGGCTGCTTTATGATATCATCCTTATATGATTGTTTCAATCATTACCAATCTTGATCGTCACCAGCATCATCCTCTTCTTCGTCATCCTCCGATGCATCACTTTTCACATTGGTTTCCATGATTCCTTCATAAAGAAGCTCTATCGCAGAATGCTCTTCATTAATGTCATCATAATTGTGATCATAAACGATCTTTGCCACCTTTGTAATAAGCTTCTTTGGAATGGAATACTCATTAGAGAGCACTTCCACATAACTCTTATAGTCTTCCTTCTTATCCTTGATGATTTGGGTCAGACCTGCCATTTCATAGAAAATATCTCTAATCTTCTTGCGGTCTGCCGGATTTGATGGAAGGCTAAATGTTGCTAGATCATCTCTTGCCATAGTTTTTCCTTTTAGTTTAATTGAACCACGTTCTGTAATCGCCCGGAAAATTATCTGGACTATACTTATATGGAACCTTAGATGTTATATGAACTCTAACAACGTTCAAATTACCTAAAGCGACTTCAGTATAGTTGTTCAAAAAATACTCATTTGCCGGGAACATCAATATTGTTCCAGCTTTAGGAGTAATTGTCAATCCATGGTTGAAGAATTCGACCTTTCCACCAAAACTCTCCAACAGAGAATCTGTCAGATTGTTCTCTTTGGTTGTCGAAAGAAAGATCAATATTGTGAAGTCAATGTCCTTTGACTTTAGCCACTTTCCATTGAGTTGGATGGCGTTATCAGGCTTCGGGGACTCGCCCTTGTAACCTTCTGCCATCCATTCAAACAAAAATGGAGAGATGTTCAACGTCTCAAATCCATAATACGGTTCAGCAATATCTAAGATTTCATCGACTTTTGGCATTAATCGAATTTCAGCCAGTTGATTACTCTTGATTGTTCTCAATGGATTATTCTTAATATCTCTATTCGGAATAGTATTCTTCAAACTAAGAACAATATCTTCACATTGTGAAGATTCAATAAAGTCTTCGATTAGGATAAAGGGGGATTTACTCTGTTTTTTCGCCATAAATATCTTTCTTGTTTATTTTCATTAACGCGCCACTTTCATTATTTTCTGAAAGTTGTTCTAACTTGAAAGATATATTATATTTTTTACCATCTTGCATGTCAATAGGTAAAATGATATGGGCAGTGTCTTCATGTTCGCAAACATTTGTCATGATTTCTCTACCCATGAATTTTATAGTCCCAACACCACAAACATTCTTTAGGATTTGAAAATCTTCTACAAAAATGACACTGGCATCGGACAATTCGGCTCTTATTTGTGGCGAATCCATCAATGACGTAAGCTTTACATCAACATGATTGCCAACGTTTTCTTCCTTTAGGCAGGCATCTAAATCTATAGATTCATCAACAATATTAGTTTTTATATCAATATCAGAATATTGTAGGTTAATATTTTCTGATATGATATATCTAACAAGTTCATCTATATTCTTAAATCTCATGTTCCAGCCTGATTTGCCACATTGGTTGGCATGGATGGTGTCTGGCTCTGCGGAGGCTGACCAGAATTTTGCTGTTGTGGTTGTTGTGGTTGTTGTGGTTGCTGCGGTGTAGTATTTTGCTGTTTCTTAGCCTCACTGGCCTTGTACTGTGCCGTGACCTGTGCAGCTTTTATTCTAGCATTCAATTGGTCAGTGTCCAATTTGAACATCATACGCTTCCAATTTTGTGTTTCAACATCATCGGTCGGTTCAATCTTATATTTTGCTTGCAGCATCAACTTCTGTTTCTGCAATGCTTGAACATTATCAAATTCATCTTCGACCAGAATTTTTAAAGCATCTGGCAGGAAAGATTCATATGCTCTGACAGAACTATTGGCCCTTTCCACATTATATCTAGCCAAGTCTGCATACTTCTTGGCTTCTTTCTCTTTCTTTTTCTGTGCTTCGATTTCTGCTTCAACGCGAGCCAACTCTTCCTGTCTCTTGACTTCTCGTTCAGCAGCCAAGGCAGACCATTCAGCTTGCTTGGCTCTTGCTTCTTCGGCGGCAGCTTCCGATTGAGCTTCCTGCGCGTTGGCCTGTGCCTTCAACATGGAGATTATTTGCTGCAATAATGATTTTTCATCATCCTGTTCCGGCTCTTCCGTGAAATCTTCGACATTTTCCATTTCAGAATCATCCAATCCATTCTGGTCAACGTCACCACCAGTTTCATCCTGATTGGTTGCATTTAGATCAAGACCTGTCTCGTCCGGGGATTCCTGTGAGAATTGCTGATCTGCACCTTGAAAATCAACATCCCCCGAATCATCAAGAGATGATTCAAAATCTTCAGAATCATCAATTATACCACTTTCTGCGAATTTTGATGCTAGGTCAGCATTATACACCACATCCTTTGGTATGATCGGGAAATCAACAGTGATAATTTCAAATTTATCTCTTAGATTATAAAGAATTTCTGCAAGAGAATTTCCCTTCAACGAAATTCCATTTAATTGATTTGTCTTATTGTCAGCCAGTTGACGAGCAATAGTATCCTCAAATTCCTTTGCTTGATCTGCACGAACTGTGACACGCATGACGTTGCCCTTGTCATCTTCAATTCCATATGAGACAACGCCAACGTCCTGACCAGATGTTTCAATATCCGAAGCCTTCAATCTGGAAACGATATCTCCCATATCAAATGCTTCTTTAACATCTCTGCGGAACAGAAAATCGCCGAATGACCTTTTCTTCTTTAATTTCTTTTTTGCTTCCTTTGCTCTTGCAATTCTCTCGCGCATAGCAGCATAATGCTTTTCATCGGCAACTTCCTTCTTTCTGGTATCAACCCATTCATCTCTAGAGACATGCCTGTCCCTTCTAGAATCGCCAGATGGATTGGCAGCAATTGAACCTGCGCCAATTGAACCGCCAACTGCGGTTTCCTGTAGATATGTTTTGAAACCCATTATGTAATCCCACATTATTTCATTATATTTATTGCTTTTTATCGGAACAAAGATTTTTCTGTCGCAATAATGAACTCAATTCCATGAGCATCACACCACTGTTTTGCCGCACTCCATTTCGCCGTGTTCACTGCATAAACATAATTTTCTTGCAATTTTACATTTAGTTTTTTAGCTCTAGAAGGTTTGGTCTGTTTGGATGGTTTGATTTCTATCATCTGATGGCGTTCTTTTCCATCAGCATCAATATACTCAACATAAATGTCTGGATAATATAATGCCTTCTTTACTGTTGGCACTCCATTAACCATGACTGGTTTCATGTATGGAATCCCAAATGGCTCCGAGGACCAAGCCAGAATGAATTCATTATCATCGAGTTCTCTGAATACTCTCTTTTCCCACGATGATCTATATGTTATTTTATTGATATCACCAAGATATTTGTGTGGGTTCTTTGGTATGAATTTACCTTTACGCCAACCATTTGCCATACGAATATTTAAAATTAGAATACATCAAAATCATTTCCCTGATTGAATCCACCAATACCATTGCCGAATCCATTGGCTACGATACCGCTATTCACATTTGAAGATGACGTAATGCCTTTGGTTATTGGATTGTTTGAATTGTCTGTTGTATTTGGATTTGCATCAACTTGATCACTATATTTAATGCTGACAGAATCATAAACGAATGTGATTTCGATATTGGACACATCAGATTGTGTCATATCCAATTCATCAAAATTTACATTTACAATCTTTGGATTAAGATAGTCATAAGACACTTGCTTAGGTTGCCCACTTGCAGGATCATTATTATCAAGCATGTAATGGGTAACTCTCATATATTTGAATGGTCCCATTTTATTGTTCAATGCTCCAAAGCTTCTTGCATTGTCCAATGTTCCTGCAAGATTATCTGCATCATCAATGGTCTTATTGAAAATTGGGCTGACCAATTTCAGATATTGTGTAACTAGGCTGTGAGTTCTATTGACCACATCATCATAAAACGTCAATGTCACTGTTCCATAATCTGTTTTAGTACCAACTTTAGTACGGAATCCGTAAAAATTAATATCTTGATACGTTATAGTCGGGTTTGGTCTAGTGGCACGTTTCAAAGCATAGAACATGCTATCCATGTCTGTTTCACTTTGATTATTCAATGGAAGACTCAAGCCATCTCTTGGCACAAATTGAACGGTAAATAGAAACTTCAGCTTTGGCTGTTCATAAGTTGCAAAAGCATCTGGGATATCAGCAGCCAATGCTTCAAAATTGTTATTTGGATCACCAAACGGCGATTGGCTAGCAACTGAATTCTTTAATTTACGTGTAGGGATAAACTCATTCCTTGGAGGAATGGTTGCAGTAACTTGCACTGGTGCAAGATTGGTACTTTGTTGTTCATCCAAACTAGATGATGGATTAAATATTTGTGGCATTTATGATTCTCGATGCTGCTTGTGCAATATTCTTAGACTGTCTCAACAATCCTATACTATAATTAGTCATTTCAAATTGTCCAGACTTTATGTCATTAACCATCTTATCTATCAGACTGTAATAATCATTCTGCATGGATGTTGGTACAAGATTGACTAATTGAGTCATATTGAGATTCTCTATGACAATAATCCTTCCTTGTTCTATGGTGACCTTTGAAAAATCTATGTTGTATCCATAGATTATATAATTCCCAAAAATATCGCCTTTATTTTGTTGCCCAGTAATGACATTCGTATTTATTAGTTGCAATGATTGCAAACCAATTGATATAGTGCCATTTCCATAATCAGCCAATATGCTATTGATTAAATCATTAATCTGCTTATTTTTCAATGTCTTAGGATTGGCATTACTGATATTTCCGTTAGCATCAACGAAATTGTCTGAAACAAACTGCGATAACGTTGTTCCCTGACTTCTCTGAAAGAAGTTGGAATTAATCTGCCCTAATGAGTATTTTGGAATTAAAACTGATGCCATCGCATTGTATCTTTATTAATTATTTATCAAACAATAAAGCCACCAAATGGTGGCTTTATTGAGTACAATCTTTCTAATTGTATTAGAAAGCACCTTGAGCAGGATGTGCCTTGTAGGTGATACCTGTAAGGCGCTGTCTTGCATGGTCGTAGCTTACAGTGAGATTGATCTTCACTGTTTCTGAAGCAGCATAATCCAAATCTGTCCAGTCAACGTTCTCCAACCAACAACCCTCAACAGACCATGATTCAAACACCACATCATTACCATCCAACATATCCATACGCAATGCGAACTTATACAATTCACCAGCGGGGCTTGCTGGCAATAATGCGCTAGGAGTCTGTGCAATAATGTTCTGTTGACGCTCTAATTGATTCTTGATGGCATTAGCAACCAATCCACCAGTATCGTCTTCAAACACAAGATTGATAGGTTCAAAGGTGTATTTGCCAGCAATATACACTCTAGAGTTATAGCGGTCCAGAGGGATTTTCTCAAAGCTTAACTTTGGGCGCTCTGCTGTAATCGCCTGCACAGTCATCCAATCACCGTCAATATTGGAATTTCCTATCCCAATAAATGTCAGAAGCCATCTATTTTTTAATTTTGGTTGATAGATGCCAAGGTTTGATGAATCGTTACCAACATCGCTTAAAATCGCCATTTTAATTCTCCAAATAAGATTTTATTTGATAATTATTTATCGGCCGAAGGAAAAATATAGTGAAAATGACGATTTTTTATTTCTGTTTACAGACAAAGGAAATAAATAATTACGTTGAATTACAAATCTAGGTTATATGCTCACTTTCAAAAAATTCATTCTAAATGAAGTTGCCCAAAATCATGCTGTCAATAATGAGGCACTGATTATCTTGAGAAAGATAATCGATATGGTCGATGATGGTCATGTTGATTACGATTCTAATAAGATAAAGATCAATGTCGGTCGTTTGATTAAAAATAAGAAGTACAACAAACTTTATCTAGTCATAATGAAGGGCAATAAGGAACCTAGAATTGGTCGCCATACTAAGAATGATGAGCATGCCATATTCCTTTATGCGAATAAGATTCCTGAAAGAGATGCTATTGATGAGTTCTTGTCTCAACAGGAGCATGTTGATAGCTTTAAGAAACTATTCAAGAAGTTCCTCAATGATGCTGTTTTTGATGATGTTGATTCATTCTCGGATTCCGACTACGAGAAATCCAACAGCATCAACACCAGACCAAACTTTGAAAAGGCATACATTGAACTGGTCAATAAACTGAACGCCGAATACAAGAAGTATGAGGATGCCAAGAAATCCCTAGAACAGAAGTTGGAAAATGCCAGCGACGATTTGGGACACAAGGAAGTTATAAAGATTGCTTTGGATAAACTTAAGAAAGATATGGTTGGAGACTCGGCATCCAGCTTCAAGTCAAAGGCAATTGAACTTTTCGGCAAAGACAATTTCAAACTTCTTAATAAAGAATTCAAAGACAAGTTGGATTCAAGATTGTCTGACTATTACGAACACAAATTCAAGTAATATTACTTTTCTGGAAAATCTGGGAATTGTGTCCTATCATCCAAATCTATATCAATGGATGCAGATGAATTGATGATATCGTCTTCAATGGCTTCGGAGAACGATGTATTAGTATCCAACATCTTTAACTTCAAATGGATGGACTTCACGAAATTCTCTTTGAAGTTCAATGGCAATTCAAACCATCCGTATGTTGAAAAAATGATGCTTGTAACATTGACTTTCCTATTTTGTCCTGAAGGATAATTTTCTTCAAATCCTATAGTCTCTAACTGTAATACAGTGATTTTTCCTCCATCAAACGGATCATCGCTAGTTTGAATTTGAATAGATGGATCAAATACTGTCATTATTTGTTCAAGTATTTGGAACTTTTGTGAATCATTCGACGTAAAAATATTTAATTCAAATACAAGTTTATATGGAAGCGGCGTTTTTCTTCTTACAACCTTAACTCCATCAGGAAGGCTTTGGCCTCTTGGTAGATAAACATGTCTGTCTTCTGAACCTATACCTTTATATCTTTCCGGTGCAGGTTGAAGATCAACCAATTTTGCTGAAAACATAGGTAATCTCAATGGTTTATTTTGAGTATTACCAGCAATAATCGCATCTACTACTCTATCAACCCCACCATATCTAATAGGAATCTCTACTAGATTAGTTTGAGAATTAAAATCGTTCTTTCCAATCTTGACATACATTCCCGAAAATATTGCCATAAATTGTTTAATATATGAAACAATCTGTTCATCATACCAGAAATTGGCAAAGGCTTCATCAAAGAATGGTGGGGTTTGTTCTGCTGCCATAATAAATTACATTTCCTTGAGAACCATTACACTGGAAGTAATAGCCTTTCCAGCATCAGCAGGATTGAAAACGAGCCAGCCGTTCTTCTGTAGTAATAGAACTTCTCCCGCTGCTGGCACCTTTGTCGGATCAGTCCACACGTTGGCTATATTGCCATTAATCGTGATCTGATATGATGATGGGTTTGTCAACCATGCTTCAATCATGGCATAATTCTGATCGAATATTCCAGTAGAATTGGCTTGAGAGCCAATAGTTACAACAGGTCTAGTTTCATTATAAGAGCATGTCATATTGGTAAATACGCGAGAGTATTCAGAAATGAACTGAACATGCGCACGCATAGGATTGCTATTAGTATTAGTTGATGTATAAATTGTGGCTCCATTATACAGATACGATATGGTGTTGCCTACACGTTTGATAGAGAATATATCTGATGCGGAGAACTGCTGTGGAGTTGTTTTATTGGCATTATTTTCTCGCACATAGAAGCCTGAAGTATCAAATTGAAAATATCCTACCCCAGTTGTACCATATGAAGGATTAACTAATGTAGTGTCAAAATAACCTAATGCTGCCCATGCACTTGAATTATATGATTTTGATGTTGCACTAAAATTAATCTGGAAATCTCCGGTAAATAACTGTTCACTGTAGCATGCAGTAGATAATGTTACATAATTTCCTGCCGCATTTCCAATAGCTGCATTCCCCTTATATGAATATATGGGAGCCAGTGCGGAATTCAGAGTATAAAAATTCAGTGTTTGATTAGTTAATGATCCAAGCCCGGTAGATGGCACAGTATATGACGATAATTCAGAAGTCATATAAGAATCTCTAACATTCATAGACATACCAAATGTTGCTGATGTTGAGTTATCCTTATGAAGACCTTTATTTACATATACAAACCAATATTCGCCATTGTTAAAATTGGAATTAGATGGTGCATCAGCAAAAGAAACTTTTAATCCTTTATAGAATACTTGTGAATCAGAATGCATTGGTTTATTACCCACATAATCTTTTTCCCATTGGTTGGTTGAACTATTCCAACCATACGTGTCCCAAGCTTCTTTATTTGTAAATGATATTACGTCATACATATTAGCAATTTTCATATAAGTATCGTTTTGAAAAACTAATACTTTTGGACTAACAAATACAGATGCACAGTTGGTATTATTTGCGTTCATGAATTTGCCACCACTGCTTCCATTATATGGATCATGGCTCAATGTGCCATCTACGTTAACATATAAATGATTATAATTATTAGCGTTACCATTATAATAACTACCAACAAAAACATGCATCACATAATTACCATTATAAAGAAGTGGTTCCATACATATATAATGGAATGGATATCCATATGTGGAACCTGTTAATGATGGAGATGCAACATTGATAGATTTATCAGCACCAGTATTGCCAAAAGAACATATATTGATTGTATTTGGTGCATTATTATTTTGTACATAATTCGTATTGAAGAACCATGAATTAGTATTAGGCATGTGCTTGATAGCTCTGTCCAAACATGGTGCAGGATATGAATATCCTGCCATCATATTATTCATAACCACTGGTGTTGGTGTTGTTGGTCCCCACCATACACAAGTATTGACATCTTTTCTGACTATCAATAATTGATCTGTTGTATTAGTTCTATTAACAAAAATCTTGTTAATATGCGCCCAATTGTTGTCACTAATGCCAGTATAATTGAAACTTGGTGTTGTTGTGCTGTTATAAATGGTCCATGTTGATGAACCATTGGGCAATTTTGCAAGAGCACCATTAAATGCAGCCCACACGTCGCCATTATTTTTAACTGCAACTGAATAGCATACATTTCCTGTTACGCCAGTACCTATGCTAGAACCCGCATATTGCGTAACAGTGGTTCTATCTGCTGAAATAACATATAGCCCTTGATCATTGGTTGCGACATAAACTTTTCCGTCTGCACCAACACAATAATCATTTACAGATGTTGTAGGCATTGCTGGCGTTGTCGTTGAATCAAAATTTATAAAATTGGACGTAAAAGCATTGACTATAGAAATACCAGTAGCATCCCCAATGACAAATGATTTTCCATCTCTTGCTGGTATTGTATGAGAAAACGTACTCGCCGGTAAGTTTGGAAGGTTCCAATGACACATATTAGTTGAAATCTGATTGGTAGGATTAACTGCACCAACACTATGGTATAAACTTTTTATATTTTCAGAACTAATAGAATTATTGGCAAATCCAAAAGTCGGTCTAACTTGGAAATTATATGATGTTGATGCCAATGTACCAGTTCCAGAATTTACGATATTAAATTTGAACATCAATGGGATATCAGCATCCGTCCATCCACTACCATCCAATGCAATAGTTCCAGTAGAACTGCCAATAGATGATGGGTCCAAGTATGGATAAATTATTGGATAATTCGGATTTTTCAAATAAATTGATTGTATTGGAGAATCAGTTGGCTTAGTTATAGGATTAATAGTTAATAAAGATATTCCACCACTGGTATTAGTATAATCAAGTGTGCATGATGTTGGAACGAACCCTAAGGAATTAATGATAGACCCAACCATATCATTGTTTCCCAAAGATGCAATGAATTTTGTCGTCCCTTGTGTAATATTATTAGTTCTTGTGGTTGATATTGTGCTATCGTATAAAGCTACTTTCGAACTGACGGCTTTGCCATTAATAGATAAGCCATTTTGCCATATCGTGGCTATATTGTAAGCTACCGAACCCGGATTAAATGAATTGTTTAATACGGTAGAAGTTCCAGCAGCATAAATTGGATTATAGTCTGACCTAGGAAATATTAATCCTAATAATACATTACTATTTAAATATTGTTGATTGAATTGTGGATCATTATATTTCGATGTATCATATGGTATATAAATTGAATAATATATATCCAAAATTTGTGTAGTGCTCTGAATGCATGGAGTAGTTAATAATATTCCAGCAGTGTTGTTTCCTAATGTAATAGTATTAATAGTTCGTGTCGATGTTCCGGGCTGAAACCTATTTTTAAATTGTATAATATATCGATTATTGGCAGTATCACTAGTTAACTGCGGCCAATATTCATTTGGAATAGAAGAACCGCTTATATTAAAGGTAGCATCAGATACTGTTCCGGAGAAATTATATGAAAATTTATTTAATTCGCACTTTGTATCTGAAATAGAAATTATGGGATTACCTGTGGTAGCGACACCATTACTAAAAATATACGAAAAAGTGTTATTGAATAAATTAAAATATGGAACAAATCCTATAGTATTATTCTGTGAATATTCATATTCAATATTACCATTCAAATCGGTAAGCTGTAAATAAACATGGCCCTTAAGTTTCATTTTAGTTTCCTATACTTGATCCTGACGATCTATTTATCGTGGCATTTGGTACTATATCAAGTCTATTTATCCCAAACTTGATACTGTCACTCTGACTTTGTTGGATTCTAGTATAATTAGTTCTTGTAATGGATATATCTGGTGAGGTAGCACCATGCATTAATGGCTTAATAGTGTCTGTACTGTTGGTATTATCTACCATAAAATGTACAAGAGTTGGGTTATACTTAACCACTTGTAGATTTTGATAGTTTTTCACAACTTGTCCAACATAAGTTTTTAATGTATCTGGGATCACTGATGCACCAATATTGTAAAATGGGGTTGATGATCCATTCAATATATCACTAACTGCATTAATTGTACGTCCATTAGAAACAAAGGTGACCTTTACCCTAAATGTCCCCGTTCTGTTCACAGGAGACACATTATATGGTACAACAGAAAAATCAGTAGTTGACCAAATAGAATCCCATCCTGATCCATTATATCGTTCTAAACTCATATAAAAATTTGACATACTGTTGGAATATTGAAGCAATTTCCAACTAATACCATTTTGAGAATCTGTAATATTACCACCAGAATAATTGTTAACTACAAATTGTGGTTGGTTAGCAAATACAGAGAATGACAACCCACTTGCATTCTGAAATCTACTAAATGGCTGCTTCATAATTTCTGAAGGTGTACCGAAAATATTTACGTCGGCATATGTCTGGTTAGGCTCTCCCTTATTGGCCCACAATCTAAATGTTCTATCTTGAGATACTGTACTTGTGAAAAATGTAATCAATGAATTTGGATTATCGATAACTGCCGGTGGGCCAGACATTTGTTGCCATAAGAATGTATAATCACTAGGATTACCTACTAAAACGTGACCTACTAAAGGAATAGTAGTACCACAAATAGATGTATTATCTACACCAGCAGATATTAATGCTACTGGTGGCATTGTCATGGATGGTGTTGGTGTGGGTGTAGGAGTCAGAGTGGAAGTTGGCGATATCGATGGGGATGGCGTTCTTGATACAGAAATTGATGGCGATGCTGATGGTGTTAACGATGGTGAGATTGTTATAGATGGTGTTAATGATACACTTGGCGTAACTGTCAAGGATGGACTAAGAGACACCGATGGCGTCAATGATATGGTTGGAGATGGTGTAATCGTCGGAAATGGTGTATTTGATACTGTTGGAGATGGTGTATTCGTGATCGTTGGGGTAGGGGTAGGCGTTAATGATGGTAACGGAGTCTCTGTTGGAGATGGAGTTGGAGATGGGGTGGGGGAGACGTGACCAATAGTAGTATAATCTTCCCCAAGGTATAGAACAGTAACCATACCAGTTTGAGCAGAATTAAATTCTATAATTAATTCATTACTATCGATAAATGTAATTTCTGGTTGTATTTTTACATAATTATCATTTTCTATAATAAAAACTTCATAGAAAACATTCATGGAGTTGAAATTATGTTTTACCCTCCAAACTACCGATGGATCAGTTATATTAACAGAATAGATATTCTGAAATTGTTCTAAATTCTTGTCTGAATTTATTATTCGTCCAGTATTTTTATTAAGTAATACTTTTTTGTAGTTTGAGAATAATTTATTAGCCATACCTAATTTTTCATAAACAAAATATTCACAATTCCAGATAATGGCCTTGTGAATGTTATTTTAATATTATTACCATCAATGATATCAACATCTGCTCTTACTAATTCATTATTTACATAAATTTGTTCAATAAAATTCATAGTATTTTTATTATGGTTTATCATCCATATACTATCTAAATTTTCTTGCACAAATTGGTACATTTCTACTATAGGATATATTTCGTCCTTTAATACTAGAGTTCCATCACTGTATCTTCGAAATAATTGTTTAATCATATTATCATCCATTTGTTATGAAGAAATTTGGCATTCCCATACCCACTCTGTCGCATTCGTCCCATCACAGTCATAACATGATAACTGCTGATTAAGGTGGGCAGCATCACATGGATTATCCGATGCTGGATTTCTACCATCACATCCTGAAGGTTGTGATAGGCATGGTGGTCCTAAGAAATTAGTTGTAGTATTTGTCCAAGCATACTGAACTGCTTGTGATGCTGATGGTGTTGGCGTGGGTGTTGATGATGGTGTTACAGGAGGCGTTACTGAAACAGATATCGAAGGTGTCAATGATATTGTTTGTGATGGAGTAATTGATGGCGAGATTGTTATTGAAGGTGTTGGTGTTGGCGTAATGCTTGATGTTACTGATGGCGTCACTGAAATACTTGGAGTTGGAGATGGTGACACTGATGATGTAATGCTCGGCGATACTGTGATTGATGGCGTGATGGATATTGATGGTGTTATTGAAATAGATGGTGTTGGCGAAGGTGTCGGAGATGGTGTAGGTGTTGGAGATGGCGTGATGCCAATTCCTGAAATTGCTTCATAGTGCGCAAAGATATCTTCATCTTCTAATGCTGTACCATATAATGAGAAGTTATCTATTCCACCAATGAAGTTATTAATTTGTGGAATATTATATGGTGATCCACCAATTGATAATGGATATGTGCTTGAGCATAGGTTATTTCCTGTAGCCGTAGCAGAAGATACTTCTCTACCATTTATAAACATGTGAATTCTATCGCCTTGACGCTTACATGTGATCATGTATGGTGTTCCATCAGCAACAACATCAGATTGTACTTCTACGAATGCTTGATCGGTTGTAGCAATTCTATAAGCATACTTCTGTGTTTCTGTATCGATATACAACATGAATTGTGGCTGCTGGCTGGTAGAATTATATGGAATATAAACTAATGTTGGTATAGCAGAATCTTGATCTGCTGCATTGGCATTAGTGAATATTTCAAAGGTATAGTCGCCAAGTAGATCAAGGTAAGAATCATATTCGTTCAGAACCATATTATTCTGTGAATAATCATTATTGAATTCTACTGATCTTACTGATAATGGGAATAATCCGGCATTACCTTGTGTTATATTACCATAATAGTATGCATCTCTATTGTATCCAGAGCTATCCTTGGCAATATTTGTATACACATCATCAAACTTGTAGTAAACAATTGGGTTATTGTTCATTACAGCAATATCGTAATCAGTATCTGGCACTGGTGACAATGCTGGTGTTGGAGTTGGCGATGCAGTTACAGATGGAGTTACAGAAATTGTTGGAGTAATAGAAATTGTTGGTGTTAATGTAGGTGTTAATGTAGGTGTCACTGTTGGTGTTATAGAAGATGTAACGGATGGTGTCACCGAAATGGTTGGCGATGGTGTGATAGAAATTGTTGGTGTTGGAGTTATTGTTGTTGTAATAGTTGGAGTTACGGTTGCTGTTGGTGTAACCGTTGTAGATGGTGTAATAGAAATTGTTGGTGTAACCGATGGTGTCACTGTCACAGTAGGTGTTACTGATGGTGTTGGTGATGGTGATGGTAATGGTGGCAAGGTTGGTACCACAATATTATCATCAATATCACATGCTCCACCGGGTAGAATATTAGTAAGAATATCATTACTAGTATCAATTGACTGATTGATATTCTGTGAAACATCTAATGCAATCCATGAAGTTTTAAATATATCTGTACTATTCTTTTTCAAACTCATTGCATCCTGCAATATTTGGAAGAATATGTAATTTATATTAGATGCATCAAAACTGTTATAGATATCATACATCGTATTGACAATATTGTTAACATTATCAAAATTATGGGTTAACAAGAATGAATTTATATCAATATTAACAAAGTTCTGTGCAGGATCATTCAATACGGATTGAATTGTCTTGATACCCAATTCTGGGGTTACCAAAATTTGTTCATCACCTAATCCATATTGTGTATCTGTACCATATAATGTATCAAATAAAATTCTATCCAATGATGGAATAGTAGTTGAAGTATCTATAACTTCATTTGAAACTGGATATCCAACCAATGATGATATCAATTTTTCCCACAAGAATAGATCAATCTTTTGATTCTGTTTTTCTCTAAAGAGCTTCCATTCATAGTGAACATTTTTCAATGCCAATGGTGTTTTAACCGTATTCGTATTAGAATAGTCATACAAGTCACCATTGATTGGCATTCTATCACGCAAAGTGAAATCACGGATGAATCTCAATGCATAGCGTTCATCGTCGGATACCAATCCACGCAACCCCTTTACAATATATTGGGTATACCTTATTGGTAGATCGTAAGGAACGTCATCAAACACGTTTCCGTAAATTATACCAAATCCATCATCCTCATATCTCAATCCGCCTAGGAATGAGTAAGGATTTGGATTAACAATCAAATCCTTCTGTGCTTGATACACCGTTGATGAATAATTAGAAGTATTGGTGACAACTTCTGGACTATTTTCAACCCAGAAGTAGTAATATGGAATCAATGAGCCATTCTTCTGATTCACGACATAGGTTGTAGAATATGGTGTATCATACTTGTATACCATATTGTCTATGTCTTCTTGGGTCGGAATCGGTTTTGGAAGCACAACTGTGATATAATCTTGAATATTTGGCTTGCTCACTTGTGTTGGAATTAAACTTCCATACATGTAGTCATAAAGACTATATTGAGTCAAATCCATGGTAAGATCATACTTGCCATTTCTGTAAATGTTCACATTCCCACTGAACGGCACTGTGGTTGATGTGGTTATCAATGCAGCAAAAACATTAAAGATTTGATCGTCCACCAAGTTCCAATTTGGATTGGTTGATGAACCATCATTATAATACAAATTCGTTTTTGGTGTACCAGAGTTCGGATACTGTAGAGTGTATTCTGATGGCAATACTGTAGATTCAGTCCAACGATAAAGCTTCAACTGACCAATATCAGACAGTTTTCCCCAATTATAGATTCGATCATTGATATTAGGATAGATTCCTTTATCATAATATGGCAGATAATTCAATTTTGAACTGTCCATCCATACCGTTCCAACTTTACTCTTCAGCCATATATTGTCATAAACATTTCCAGTATAATCAACATCATACACCGCAGGATCATTATCCAACTCGATATCAACCAATGAGTAGGCATATTGATTATGCTGACCAAGTGCCGGGTTCCATATGGCAATCTGATTCACAATAACGCCAGCCTTCTTGTCAACAAACACGGCAGGAGTTTGGGCATTGTAGTTATATGTTATACAGCTAACCTTCACATTCTGCAATGTGGTTGGATTGATATTGAATTTAACGATCTGACAATTTAACAGAACATAATCTGTTAAATTGATGAGTGTCTTAGTATTGCCGTCATTGTTGTATGTGATAATAACACCATCGTAAATACCATTTAAAGCCAATACATAATTGCCTTCAATGAGTTTTATCTGGTTTGTTATATCAATGATCTTTTCTATCTTCGCATTGAACATGAATGACTTATATGGAGCCATTTTATCCAATACATCTGGTTGATTCCACCAACGAGTATTATCAGTCAATGCTATGGTAGTAAATGTGCTATCCAATGCATTCTCATCTGGATTTACGAATTCTGCTCTGAATTCGGATTTCACAGAATCTGCCCGCTTAAGCTTCAATTCTACATAGTTCTTCTCTTTCGCGTCACCAAATCTTGCCAGCTTATATGCCCAGAATTCATCTAGGTCAGCATCATTAAACAACAGTTGATTTGTATATGCACTTATTGCAAGATTAGTTCCCTTATTCTGGATCATTCCGCGCCAGAAAATAAAGTCTGATTTGGAATTAATATCCAAATCCTTCATGTAATCTGTTCTTCCAGCATAACCTAGAGTCTTTCTGACTTCTTTGGTCAATGCTTTGGATTCTGATACAGTATAGGTATCATACATGTATCGTAGATCATTCACAGCAGATTCAAAGTTTTGCATTAGATCATCATTGTATACAATGAATCCACCGACATTGGGCCTCAATGTCATTACTGGTTGTCTATTGTACTCCACAAAGAATCGTGGCGTTCTCAATCCAAGGTACGAGTCATATATCAGATTATCTGATACAGAATAATTATTGAACGTCAATATGTGTTCATACGAGTCAATAAACGCATGAATTCCAGAAATGTATAATGGATATACTGAAATAGAATTCGATGCTACGGTTGAATCAGTCAATGATATTTGGCTAAATTCATCGTTTCTCAATGCCATGATCTTATCATGAGTAATTATATTTCCATATTGGTCATATAATTTCTGATTCGTGAGAATGTCATTTCTATCATTGCCGATGACGTTTGACAACACGCCTTGCGGATGATTGATTCCCAATGCCTTCTTGTATGGATTCAATATAAATTGTGGATAAGTGTTTTGCTGTTTATACACTTGGAAATATAAGTTTCCGCTTCCGGGAGTTTCAAATTTAATGAAATTCCCATTCTTAGCATCTTTATTCGTGTATGCAAGCTGGAATCCTTTGCCATCATTCGATTGTATAACATAATATGGAATATGCTGCTTCAATGGGTTATTGAATGGGTCTGGAAGCTCTGCACCATCGCCGGCAATGAGAATGACTCTTTGCGCAACGTTGGCCTGTGTGCTTGCAATATTGACATTCTTGTCAGTGAATAAGAATCTGCTATTCTTGTAATCTGTAGTAATAGCATATTCTAGATTATTATCTTGTCTTAGGCTGGTCAATGCATATAGCCAGTCAATGAAATATTCTTGCTCAAGTTGCCACGAATTTAATCTATGACTCAATGGGTCTGTATTGTCTACATCCTTGACTTCTGTTGTGAATCCTAGGTCTTCCAGATAATCAGAATAACCGTCGATAAAATCGACCATTTGCTGGATTCCACTTATGTAAAGTGGCTGCGCCGCAGTAATTACCTCTCTCTTGTCCGAATAATGCTTTCTCCATGCAAGAGAAGAATGCGACTTATTTAATGCATTGAAAGTGTACTGTATTCTGCCAACATAAGGTTGTGTAGATGTTGTGGTCTTGGGAACAATGCCACCAATTCCGCTTATAGCTGAATCTTTATTATAAGCTAGGGAAAACTTATAATCATCTATACGAATCAGATAATATGGAGTGAATTCGTTAAATGGCACTGGCAGTATTGAGTCAGTAGACAAATAAACTTCTGTTCCACTAACCCATGTTTCCGGCAACGATCTTCTATTTTCTGGATAAACATTGCCATCAATAGTGCTTGAAGTTACATTAACATCCTCATTGATGAAGATTCTGGTCAGATTATTTACGATATCATAGTAGATAGATTTTATGGTATATGAGCCGTTGAACTGTACAGACTGATCTATGGTCAACTTTCTATTTTCTGTGAATATGTTGCTAACGTTTCCAGAAATATCAAAATATTTCTCAAACTTATATCCAGTATTAGAAGAAGTTCCAATATTAACAAATGATGAATGCAAAGTTGCAAACAGACCACTGTCAATAATCGTTATTGCATTGCCATTGCTCTGCAACGTCAAATTGCCATTGTTCAGGTAAATGGTTGCGATACTTCCAAGTTGGCTATTAATAGCATCGATAGCATTTGCTACAGTCTTTATCTTTGATCCATCCAGAGTCAAATTGACCGATGAAGTGTCTATGTTAATTATTGCACTGTATTGGTAAGAAGAATTGTAATTGGTTGCATCAGACAGTTCCAATGTTTCACTGTAATTTATGTTAATGTAGGTTGTAGGAAATACTAAACCTGCATTGACCAAGCTGTAAGAATTGATTTCAAATACAAATGAATCTTTAGAATATTTGAATGAGAAATTCTCTTTTGGATAGTATGAAATATCTCTACTTGTCGGTGAAGTAGTATTGAACTGGCACGTCCAACCTGTTCCAATACTGCGAGTCTTAGAATATTTCGATGGAACACTCAATACTGTGGATAGCAAAGAGTCATACCATATATCCTTAAATCCATAAGTCTTCTTGACATTAACATCCCAATCCTTATTGGTTATGTCAAACAATTGACTGTTTATATCCAGTGATGGGGTATCGATGTATGCACCGAACAAATATGAAAGGTTTGCATCCCATGTCTTCCACAATGACTTGAATTGTGATGCTTCTCCATCGTATCCATGGTACCTATTGTACTGCACATACCATTGATTCAATCCATTTGATAGGAATACTTTTCCATTAACATCTAAGTCGCCATGGAAAATGGTATCCTTGTGCGAGAAAACCTTCCTCGTAGTGAAATCAACATCCAAGCAATTTATTTTTTCTAGTTTATTTCCATTGAATGTTCTATACGTAAAATTGATAGGATCAATTTTGAAAGAAATTATCATCTGGTCATAATAATATTGCGATGATGTATGCCACTTCCATTCATTTACGTTACCATCGCCAAAGGTAAAATCAATATTTGGAGTATTGACAGACACATTATCATTTGCATCATATAGTGGTCTGACTTTTGAATTGGTTGTATTTGAACTGTTCCAGAATGGTGGTAGCAAATCATCAGGAGCATATCCATCGCTGGTTGGAGTATTGCTTATATTGACTGAAACATATTCATACGAATATGTTGCCTGATGGATAACGCCTGTTGAAACATGTCCAGACGGCAGCAATTTTCCTTGTGGGACGGTGCCATTCAGAACATTGTTCCACATGGAACTCTTCCATCTACGAGTACCTGTAGTATCAAGATAGGTATCATCCCACCATTCTGGCTTGTCCTTGTATCCTTGCATCTTCCATGGCTCCAAATGTGGATATGGAGTCTGGTACACTTTTGTGTATAGTTCCTGATAGCTTGAAGCAACATCATATGATATTGTTCCAGTGACTGGATGGCGTGGGATAGGAGTGAATTCATAGTTCCAAGTGAATGGGTTATTCTGCTTGAATCCACTATTCAGTAATGGTGTTGATATGCGATTTACGTTAGCCCATTGGCTAAATTGAGTATTATTGTACTTGTTATAATTGCTATCTGACTGATGTTCAGTGTAGTCATATATTAATTCATCAAATGTCGGGCATGCATCATATAATTGCTGCTCAAAATGTAGATATAGATTGGACAGCATTTGCTGGAAATCTACATGCTCCCATACGCCGGCAGATGATAATCTATAAACTTCTTTGGTCTTCTGACTGGTCACATTTCTTATGACAAGCATTCCAGCAGAAGCGACTGCCGGGAATGGATCATTCTCGCCGATTTGGGTTGTTCCTAGGCGAGAAAGATTTGCAACAAATGACTGTATAACGGAGACTGGCAAATCGACAGAGTATAGGTGACCATCATGGCATGATATTAGATCGATTCCAAGATTTTCATCTTTAAGTAAGTATGGGCGTTTCTTATTGATAAGACCAAAATATGGTAAAGTTGCTATCCAATTCTTGATACCGACATTGGTATCTTCATCATAAGTAGTGCTATCACCGAACCATTCATCCAGTTTATCATTCTTCTCGAATAGTTGCTGAATATATTCGTTCAGGTAATCTTGGAAACTTGATAGATTGGCGATATTGCTGTTCAGCAATAAGGTATCTATATTTTCAATGAAATCTTCCTGTATCGTCTTATAATTGTTCAAATATTGATCGTGTGCAAATTGTATCAATTGCACAGTATTGACATTATTGACAAAAACTGAAGAAATAGACAAATCCAATCCATTGTTGTGTTCTTTGATTGTTCCACCCAATCCATAGTTAATGTTATCGCTTAGATAGACCTGATTGATACTTGAAGTATTGACTATTCCGGGAACATGTTGTGAGTAGATTATTGATGAGAAATGTCTAATACATTCTGACAGATTTATATTTGGTCTTAACTCATGGTTTATATTGTAATACCATGGGTTAGGGATATCCCACGATCCATCTGACAGTTTATTCGGAACATACTGCTCATTGTTTAATCCTCTCTTCCATATGGTCTGCAATGGATAATTTGGTTGTGAGAAATTTTTATATGAGAACAATTCTCCGGTATCTGGATCGGATAACTCTTGCAAGAATCCATAATCATTTGTAGAAGAATCGTACACTATTCTTTTCAGAATATAGCTATTTAATGGATAATTCTGGTCCTCTCTGAACACAAAAATTCTTGTAGCAAAATCCTTTGCATTTCCATGCACGTCATACACGTTAAAGTATGGATAGATGTTCTTTTCTGGCTTGTCCTGTTCCAACTTTCTGTATCTTGTAATGTTGACTAATTCATCTTCCAATGATGGGTCAGTTATATTCTCTGTTGAAAATACTTTTACGGCTCTACGGCCAACATCAATCAATGCATACTCGCCCAACTCGATACGTACCAAGTCATCACGATTAATGACCACATTATCATCGAAGATAATAGAACCAACATAGTCTGGATTCAAATCCGACCTTACATCTCGGAAATTTCCATATTGGCGCACGCCATTAATATAAATTCTGATATCGCCTTCCTGATAGTCATCATACAACACGTATGAGTGCAGGCTATCATCAAATCTAATCGTTACACCGCTATTATCGTCATTCAAGAAAGAGAATGACTGCCACATCAATCCAACGTTTGTCTCATATGTATTGTTTGGATCAACATAAGACTTTATGAACACTTCCAATGCTGGATTTATTTCTGGTGTTGCACTCGACGCAACAACATCCTTCAATCCATAGAAACACCAGTGCTTATCGAAGCCAAGCCATGTATCTCCAATAGATGTTTTTTCTGGTCCTATATATGATCCCAAGGTCAATTCCAATGGGGCTGGCACATTTTCTGTCAATCGAATATATGATCTAAAGTGTGATGTTGCATTTTCCTGTTTGTATGTGACTTGTGACACATAGTACAGACCATCATTGCTTTGTGTTCCAACTATTCTGATTCTTGATCCTACGGGTATATCATTGACCACGTTACCAAACTTTTGATGCAATCTTATAGTGTTTGAAGTTATGAACAGATATTCTGGATCATTCAGATTGGTCAGTCTTGTATCAATCAATTCAAATAATGTTGGATCGGTTGCAACATCGGAAAACAGATTATTGGTAAATGCCCTATACTTCCACTGATAAGTGAATAATGACGTACTTGACAATTCCAAGAAAGGATCAAATTCAATAATTGGCAATTGTGCTCTACTTTTACCAGAGAATGAAGTTAATTCATTCTTGTGAATCCATTTATTTGATTGTGACCATGGATCGTCCTGTGTCAGAGATAACTTATATCTCTGATGGGCAGCTTCAACCAGAATAGAGATGTTATATATTTTGGTAACCCACTCCAATCCATCCCACTGATTAAGTGTATCATTGGCAGTATTAATCCATATATCATTAATAGATGGGAATGACGGGGCTTGGTCATTCATCAAATAATCATAAATTGTTTGACGCAAAATGTCATATTTCAGATTATTTTTAGTAAAGAATCTAACGCTGGAATCAATACCAATAAAGTTTGATGATACTGACAATATCGTGTATTCTCCGGCATTGGGGCCATTGTAGAGTTTCAGTATATCTCCGGGACGAATCTGTAGATTAACAAAATTTACAGTATCATCTTTAAGCCCATGGTCACCCAATGTCGAATACCCTCCATCAGATGACAACAGTGGAAGGTTTCTTCCCCATATGACATTTCCTAGGTATATGTCATCCCATACTGCATTATATGATATTACAGCATTACCAGACACAGACTGATATTCTGCATCAGTCAAAAGTGCCATCGGAGCCATGGATATATTCTTCCATGTTGAATTTTGTGGAATCGTGGCATATGGAACGATTGTCGTCACATTCGTTGCAGCATTATATGTAGAGCTTTGCACCTTCCATAGCACATGAGTATTTGCAACATCATTGAAAGTTAGGAAAACATAACCATCAGTGAATACGCTAGATAAATCACCAGATACAAGAAATGCATTATTCCTGTAAGAAATGCTTGTTATTGCCAAAGTGAAATTATAGAGATTATTGTATTTCACCGTTGTATCCAATGGAATCAACAGCAATATTTCAGTTTTACCAGTTGCAGGATTGAGAACTACATTCTTGATTTCGTTAATGACAGAATTGTAGCCATCTGTAATTAAGACATAATCGCCAATGGCTATTTGATCCACCACATTACCAGTAATGGTGATATTTGTTGGGGAAACGACATTGATAGCAAGAGGCTGTCTTATTTTTGTTATGGTCTTCTTGAACTCATTGCTTCTAGCTAATGCCCAGTTCTTTTCATTCTTTATGGTGATATAGTCTGGAACATCTGATGTATCGGCCGAATCCCAATAATAATCTTGATAATTGATAAGCTTGTCGATATCAATAGGTGGGGCATAATTGAATTGAAGCGTTTTGCCCCATTCATCAAATTTTGATATATCAACACCAAGTCTCTCTAATCTTTTAAGATAGTCTTCAAATGAAAGATAGAAATTTTCTGAACCAATCTTGGTATTTACGATGGGCTGCAATTGATTCTTTTGCCTGAAAGCGGTAGCTTCCGGGATTTGCTTTAGTGGACTATTTACATCATTACTTCCAATGATCCCAATGATGTGCTTAAATTCATCTTTTGTTAAGAATCTATTGAAAAGATTTTCATTCAAGTTCTTCAGGAACGCTGATCTATTTTGCTCTGGAAGAAAATCATTCAAATTTGTTCTAGATTTCTTATAATCACTCATTAAGAAAAGTCCACGGAAATATAATATATCTACTATTTATGGGTTTAATATTCTTTTAGAATTTGTGATTTTCTTAATTTTGTCTTAGAATTTGCGGGTTTAATGAGTCTACAATGACGATATTATCAACCGTAATATGTGGTTGAATAATCTCATTTTCTTTGGCATAGACTTGGAACATATCTCCAAATGAGTGATTATTATACGTTGGAACCAGCACGATTGAACTTATATCATTCGGAATAGTCGAATGGATATAGGTTGCCAAATCAGTGAAATAGAAGGTCTGGCCGAATTCCCATTGATTGATATCAAAGTAATCATTGATTGCATCAACTATTGCAGCCTTTATCTGGTTATTTGTCAAAGTCTTATTCTGTGAACGAACTACTTTGAATGTTGCCTGCAATGTATTGTCGGCATAACTACCAAATAGCAATTTTATTACTCCCGCATTGAGAATAACCGTATCAGTAATCATTTTGCTATCCAATAGATAACCATACGAAGCCCTTAACTCATACGGTGTCGGGACTGTTGGACGTGTTGAAACTTTTCCAGTCAACCACTGCCTCAAAGATGTATAATATCCGCGAGTGATTATATAAGCATCAATTATGTTGGATGTTGCTGGATCAACTAGATGATATCTTGGAGTTCTATGCATCCATAGGAAATTGATATTTTCTCTACCATTTTCTCTCTTCCACAATCCAGTACCATTGGCTTGATCCTGCTCATACGCTGCTAGAGTTGAAGCAGAATATGGAACATAATTCCATTCGCAGGCATCTACACAATCTCTATTGAAATAGACATAAGTCGATGGTGATATCAGATAGGATAATGTAACATAATCAGGAATACCATCGCCATTGGTATCTCCCGGCAACAGGATCAAGTCTTTTATACTTTCCAATCCTTTATTTTCACCAGTCTCATAAACATATTGTCCAGAGACATTCAGAACATAGTTATTTGTCAGGATATGACCATTTGGATCGGTATTTGCACTAAGAATGGTTATTTGGTCATAATTTCCGTTCAAGGTGTCGTAAGTTATTGTTTTTGCACTCTTATTTGTCACCCAGAAATCTATTCCATCACTATGGAAGATGATTCTCTCTGCCAAGAATTCAATATCCCAATAATTGTCTGTCTGTAACTCTATGGAAATCCAATAGGTAACTGGAAGAGATGTAGTTATCTGCCATGTATTGGTAGATACATCATAATTCAAGTAAACAGTTTTTGGTGGATAATTTATAGCATCTGACAAAGCTGCTTGCAATTGGAACTTCTCTGTGGTAGAAAATTTTGTTCTTATCAATGTTGGAATGACGCCAGACAGCACCGAACGGATATAGAACTCATCAGTTGATAATATAGGCTCGATATAATTTGATATCAATGCAGAAGTCAAGGATGCATTGGCAGCATAATCAGGTAACGGCAATGTTCCGGGGGCAAGCCTTGTATCAACAGTATATGTGTTGAAATAGATGACTCCATCATCCGAGAACATTTTCACATTATCATAATATTCCTTGGGATCATGCCATTCAATATATTTTGAATCTCCCGCAAATGTGCGATTAATCGATCTCAATTTCAGGATGCTATTATCCTGCAACATGAATTCATTGTAATCTCTACCATTGACCATTCTGTCTTGCGTATAATAGACTGCTGGTGCGATTCTTCTAATGTGCTCAATGTCTTCTGATGGTGCCGCATTCTGAATAGAATCCATCAATGAGAATGCAAATGTCAATATCTGCTTCTTACCGTTGTTGTCTGAATAAGGAATGCTTCCGTTGATGCTTTGAATTGCATTTGCTGGAATTACAACATCATCATTTGCAGATGTTCTGTACCAGATTTCAAACGTTCCTGATGGAATATTAGCAAAATTTCCATCACCGAATATGATTCTAACTTGATCGTTTGCCAGAGTTTCTATTTCAAATTTATTTCTATTCGGATTTGTATTGAATATGATGTTTTGTGAATTTGCCACATCCACCTGTTGCCATTCACCTGCACGCACATCAGTAGAACCATCACCGACGATTATTGTTCCATCAGTTGGATCAATATTATTCAGCCATACATCGATATCATTGATGTTATTGACCAGTACATCATATGTTTGATTTGGAGTCACTCCATCGAAATTGGTCTGTAATCTCTGCAACTGTCCCTGCTTGGTGAAAAAGAAAAATCCAGTATTATCAGAAGAATCTCCCAATCCATCGGACAGATACAATATATTCATTTGGAGATTCTTCTCTGGGCGCTTCTCCAATGGTCCATTCTCATCCAACTGCACACTTACCAATTCCATTGGGTAAGTTTGACCAGACACATTTATGTTATAACTTATGACATTGTTGTTCAATGGATTATTGTTCAACCCATACAACTCGAAGACAACATCTTGAACCTGAATTCTATCTGATGGCAACACTGATCCAAATGGTTGATTCATCACTCGATTCAATATGATAAGGAATTGGTCCTTCCATTGGTCATTGTTTGGATCATTCCAATTAACAGTTTTGTTTGTTAAATCATTGCCCCTAGAATCGAATATTTGTTCGGTTGTTGATAGGGATACTATCTTGACCAAGCCTCTGGCTGGAATATTCCTTGAAGGATTATAGGACAGCAATTTCGCCAAGCGCAGGACTGACTCTTTTCTGTCAGCCTGTGTGATTAGAGTTTCATGCGCGTTCATATCTTGGCGATATGCAATCAATTCGCCAATATATGCAAATAGTTCTAGGATGGCTATTAGTTCAGAAGATTCTATGTAATCATTGAAATCTTCTTCTGGATAATACAATTTTAGATAGTCTAATAGAGATTTTTTTATTGTGTCGAAATCCCATGCGGTAAAATTTACCTGCTGAAAGGCTTCATAAGCCATTTCCCATGTTTCTGCTCTATTAATTATACGCGCCGCCATCAATAATCTCTAAATTTATCAATTATTTATTGTTTAACCATCCGCAAAATTTATGCGAAGATCAAACTGTCCACTAAAATTCAAATACGTGTAGTATACGTCTGCGAATACCATGATTGCATTTTCATCGTATACTGGTATGACCTGTAAATCCTTCAATTGAACTCTAGGATCATTGTTGAATACCGTTACAATGTCATCTCTTACAATGTAAATGGCAGCATCATCCAATGGCTCGAATATCAAATCGGGAATACGAGTGCCATAATCAAACATCATGACTCGCTCTCCACGTCTAGTATAGATATTATTGATAATATCCTGTTTGATGATATCAACATCAGTAAGAATTAAATTTTTATCAACTTGAAATCTTAGTGATGAAAATCCAATATAATTGCTCATTCTAATCCATTATCCATATTAGATATTTATCTACGCCAAAATTGTCCACGTTGGATCACATCTGTGCCTTCAACTCGATTTATAGAGTGCGATCCTTCTCCACCATCGTCCACAAATTGTGGAACATGAGAAGTATTGTATTGAGACTCATTGTTTGGACTATTAGAAGAATTGTTCCCCATGAGCGTCCTAGGCCACGGCTCATGTTGTGGAACTCTATTTGTCCATGGTGCGTTATCTGCTTCAGATAAACATGCTGGATTTGCCACTTTTGGCAATGTTGGGAAATAATAATTTTCTACTGGAATAGGATTAAGTCCATTCACAACATTTTGATTTACTTGTAAACTCATGGAATAATCGTTCCTCCATTGATATCGAAATTATTCAAATTGAACACTTGCTCCGAATCAGCATTCATATATGGGAAATAGTTCGGTGGGATTTGCTCCACTGGGGCTGACACGCCAGCATCGCTTATTGGTGTCAATGGCTGTATCGAACTGTCGCAACATCCATCCAATGTTGCAATTATCTCATTACATTTTGCAACAGTCTGGTCACTCTTGGCTTTAATGCCTGCGAGAATTGCTATAGACTCCGACATTCCAACAGAATTGACGTATACATCTGTAAGAGTTTGAATAATTACGGACGTATCGGTAAGTATCACTGAAGGTTTCAATCCATCGGCGGCAAACACCAAATCCTCAATAGGCGCACCACTGATTCCAGATATATCCAAATTGATGCCATTATCTTTCGCAAGCATCATCGGTGTTGGACTTGGTACTGGACTGCACATATTATTGATGGCAGTTACTGCATCATTTACGAAATTAAGATATGATTTATTCATATATGTCGTCCATGCTCCAAAATTCTGTCCCTGTTTAGAAAATGCATATGCAGCATTGGCATTGGTTTGCGGATTGAATAAATCGTTTTGAACTCTTAATGAGTCTGGATAATTGAACTGTTCTGGATGCTTTAATGATCTAATTTGCCATAATCCACACGATGGACCCCATTTATCTGTTTCTAGACCAGTATCACCAATCGCATTAGGATTATAATGCGATTCTGCACCTGCAATAGCTGTAGCAACAACCAAACTTCTTCCTCGGAATCCAGCATTGTATGCAACTCTGGCAACCAAATCCACGCCAGTATATCCAGCAATAGGAACTGGTGTTGGAATATTGCAACTCACATCTGGAACTTGATCTTCTGGTATAGGCTGATTCTGATTAGACTGTGACTGTGCCTGCATATTGATGCCTTGACCAGTCTGAATTCCCAATGCTCCATTTGTAGATATGGCAGCACCACTCTTGTTGACGCTGATTTGTGAATTTGGTGATTTGATGTTAACTCCGCCAGAATTTGCCGAGTTTCCACCAACTGCTTGAATATTGATGCTTCCGCTTACGCTCTTCACCGTAACATCAGTTTGTGCACCAATATTGACAGTACCATAATATGCATAAAATTCAACATTTCCCTTAGAAGCATATTTCGAGCCTAGTATAGAGAACTCGTTTATTGTTCCAGTTGCAATGAGATTATAATTTCCAGTGACAGTTAAGTTATAATCCCCTGCATTGGTTATTACGTTGATATCATGTTGAACTTGTGTATAAGAATTATCTCCAACGGTTTCACACTTATTGCCACCAATCTCGAAGATGGTATTCTCAAATGACAATTGTCTCAAATTGTTGGATACCAAATGCAAATCATCTTTTGCCTGAATCCTTATCTGACCCTTCGGTGGCGGCTCACTCAATTTTGGCAAATCATTCTCGTCCCCGGCATACATGAAAACGCCTTCTTTTCCTTGTATTCGTACAGTTTTGCCAGAATTGATGTTTATATCCAAATCAGAATTTAATGATATTCTTCTTGCAGAATAAACATCAATATTGCCGGAAGAATCCAATTCAACCCAAGCATTTCCAGTGTTGGTTCTAATGTATATTCTCTCATTTGTATCATCTAAAAGAACGGTATGACCTGTGGCTGATCTCAATTTTGTTCTATTGTTGAACATTCGATCATCCATGGTCAATGCTGCAAATCCGGGAGAAGTCAATGAGACAACTCTAGATGATTTTAATGGCAACCCACCAAACCCGGACCAATCATAACCATTTGATCCAACTGCTTCTTTATTGAATGCGAATTGTTGAGCATCTGCTATATCATCATACTGTTGATCTAAATAGCTATCTTTATCTGGTGTAGGAGGTTGGCTTGCTGATTTATCAACAGCAGTGGCAGTATATTCGGCTTCTCTGGATTGCCATTCCGGTGAAGATTTTCCACCTGAAAATGCTGCTTCTGCATTGGAATATGCTGGCTCTATTGGTTTTCCAGCCGATGAGAATGGGCCATCGACATTTCCACCGCTTCCCCATTTATAACGTCCTGTTCCCAATGTATGTGTTTCTTGTTGATCATACATTGTGCCTATCCAGAATCTTCTTCTTAAATCTCCATCAATGCATCCAACCAACACATTAGCGCCAAGTTCTGGGATTCCCCAAAATCCATATGCTACTGCCCCTTCTGTAGTATGACCTGCACTTCTTTCAAATTTAGAATTATTGATTACTCCACCAAATGGAGAAACATAAACTGCCCAAGGCAATTGCATTATCTTTTTAGGATCATCACCATGAGATGGACAAAAGATTCGCAATCTTCCCATCTGCAATGGATCATCCGTGTCAACAACCACGCCAGATGTTAACCCAGTAGTCACATGGAAATAATCTCCCTTATTATCGGTAGAATATCTCTTCTCTAGAATTTCTAATAATTGATCTTGGGTTAACATAAATTAAGTTACATCATCCGTTCTATACATTTCTAATTCTTGGGTGAATAAATTTCCAGTCATTTTAGTTTTTATTCTGCCCAGATGGTAATAACCATCATAATAATATTTTCTTGAAATATCTTTATCTAGATTCAATCCTATGTTTGCAGAAGGCTTGATGTAAATGTCAAGCTTAGCGTACATCGGATAATACTCTGGATATTTGTAAAAATTAGGACTATCCTCATCTTCTTCGACAACCTTCATTGGATTCCTGAAGATATCAGACAGAAGATTTGGATTACCTATTATGGTTATATATAACCGAGATGTTTGTGCCAAATTCGTCTTAACTAGATTATCAATAGAGACAGGACCATTAGGTCTTTCCAAACCGAAATTCTTTGGATTTGCCATGCCTCTTACGCCAGAGAATGCAGTTTTGAAAAAGTCTGTATCTGCATTTCTCTCCAACATAATCTGTTCCCTATTGCCATAAACGACTCTATTGTCTGTGCTATTATTTGGCTGACTAAGAATGTTTAATTCGCTATCGGAGAACAATGACATTGAAAGGTTTATTATATCTCTGCTTCTTGCATCTTTCTGGTATGTAAACACTAATGGATTTACATTACTTTCTCCCGGTCCAGTATCCACTTTCCCATTATTCAATGGAACCACATATTGGGCAATATGGATATCGAATTGGTACTTTTCATCACAAGTCTTTATGCAAGAGATATTGCATTTATAGCTTTTTTGATTTGTTGAACCACCAATGGCATCTTCGCCCACCTGATTGGACAGTTTCATCAAATTGTTCACCGTCTTCGTAATCATTTTTCCGGGCTTGACTTGGAACACCTTTATTCCGGCACTGACTTGGGATTGTTCAGGCTGTTCAAAAGCCAAATTTCTATTATTGATCACATAATCATTATAAACAGGATCAAGATGAATATTATAATCAAGTGGCAATACACCGCCAGATTTTTTCTGCTCATCTGGTTCCAAAGGTTTCACATAACCTTCATTAATGGTACTCAACCATTCAGACAATTTCTGTTCTGGTGGAGTTTTCTGTGATTTCAATGCAGCCTCAAACCCTTCCATGATATCCTTCAGGGTCATCATTGTTCTATCACTCTGCATTCTATCTGCTCTATATTTTGCAAGATATTTGTTACGTTTTGTAACATCCAATTGTTTTGCTTTTGCTGGACTTTCCACCAAATTTTGTGCCGGAGGCGGTTGATCACCTGATGGCGGCGGAAGTCCGCCAAACACTGCTGCTTCTGCTGCGCGTCTATTAACCAATGATTGATTTACTTTTCCACCAGAATACACGTACAAATGGAAATCTTGTTGAGCACCATTATAATCTTGATTATTCAATGTTGATAGCAATCTCTTGTATCCGGCAGAACCAAGGTTAAAAGTCAAGCTTACCAAGGCATCGAATTTTCCTTGGTCAACTAGAACTTTCACGTTATTTCTAACCGCTGCTACAGCCCATTGAACGTCTTCTCTAAGGAATTGTTCAGCCTGTGCTTGAGTTATTGTCATTCCCTCATACACACCTTTTCTATGACCATATCCTATGGCCCATGCATTAACATCCCAATAAGCTGTCAATGATAATCCTTCAAATTCTTTTATAAGATTTAGGCCAGCGTCACTTATATCAAATGATGATGCTGGCGCTCCACCACTGATTGTTGGTGTTGGCGTCAAAGTTGCTATTGGTGTTGGTGTTACTGTTGGTGTTACAGTAATAGTAGATGTTGGGGTTGGAGTTGGTTCTGGTTTATAATCATTGATGCCTAAATTACTTCCCGGAGAACCACTGTCTCTGTGAGTAATTGTCATCTGGAACAAGTTGGAATAGTTTGGCAAAAGTCCAAAAGTATTATAATCTGCAAGATATAACATCGTGTAGAAATTATGTGTTATATCATCATTGTTGTATGAATGAGTCAAATTATACATGTGGAAGATTAAAGGCTTTATAGGAATGACTTCCTGTTTCTCATCCCATGTAGTTCCGATAATGAAAGTTTTCAGACAGAAGATCATGTGTGTTTCGGAAATGTCCAAAACCTTTGCAACTTCATCTCTCATGAAATTCTGGAAATGACCACCTACTGAATCTACTATGGTCAATGATCCAGTCATGGAAGATGTTGAATGATCGAAAGACGAATGGAATGTATATTCGTTTTCATGGGCAAATATGATGAACTTGTAGTCAACAAATTCATTTATTACGACAACGCCCTTCTGCTTACAACCAGCACCATCTATGACCGTTCCACATTTTCCTACACTATAATCAATCTTTGTGTTAACAGCATCCGATGTACAAGTGAATGCAACGAGAATATTCTTTATGGAATAAACTCTATATTTCAATAACGGATTTTGTGGATTTACTGATGGGTCAGATGTTGCCATTAACTATTACCTGTGATATCGAACAGCGCACGATCATATGAAGGCACTCTTAGTATTGCGCCAACTCCCATTTCTTCATTTATATCAACAATATTGTTGTACTGTAATACAATCCATGCAAAGTCATCACGTCCATATAATTTGTATGCAATCTTATCTGGCCTATATGCATAATCCGATGTTATGGTGAATTTTAGATCATTGATATCGTCATGAGGAAATTCTCTCTTTTCCCACCATCCAAGGAAATTGCCCACAACATCGGTTGTTCCACCTTGCACCATTCTGCAATTTTTTCTAAAAAGAGAATTTTTGTTCTGATATAATTTAAATGCCATACTGTATTACCATTGATCCAATTTTCCAGCCTTGAATGATTCATAATCAAAAGTGGCTAGGTCGTCAACGCTTCTGACTTCTTTCAAGCCTATTGATACGTTTTGAATGATAGGAACCCATACATCTCCTTCCGCAGATAGAATATAATCCACATCAGAAGGATATTCTATATCTAAGGTCCAGATCATTACTGGTATTCCTTTCAATACATCATTATACGCGAATAATCTTAAAGTTTCAGGTTCTGCGCCAAATTGCGATCCTTGCTTCAATACTGGTTCTCTCCATGCCTTCAGAATATTGATATATTTCATATTCATGGAAGCTTCTTCTGGTGTTCTGGAGACAAATTTTGCACTTATTTTAAATGATCTTGAAGGGCTTCCCAAATAAATCACAACAGATGCTGCCGCTCTAATGTCTCCAACATCCACCAATATGGTTTGACCACTTTCAGACATATCCGGTGTTGCTTCAAACACCACAACTGAAAAGATATCTTGACCGTTATTTTGAATAGAATTTATATCATTCCTTGGACTTAGGTCTGCTGTCAATGGTCTGGCACCTGCACCAGTTCTGCCAACCAAGGAAATTTTCTGTCTATTATTATTTTGATAAATCTGGCTCGCTCTTTGAATATAGTCTTGACCACTTGGAATATTGGCTTCCATTTGTGGAGCATTATTGCTTTGAACAGATTGTTGATTTGATGCCAATTGCTGCCCCACTCCCTTATTCTGACCAACACTATTAACACCGGCAGGCGATGATGCCGGTGGAGTTGCAGTATTTAATGCACTTGGCGCTCCATCAGTATTTGGCTTGCTCTGCGGATTTACAACAAATGATGGCGAAAAAATTGGCATATCAAACTAAATTCTTATCAACTTATTTATCATGCAACAAATCCTTGAAATTTCATTGATTTAAACGATATATAAATATTTTTGCTAAAACTAGGTGTATACCAATGGCGGAAAAAATCAATCCACTATTACTAAAATTAAACAAAAGCAATGCAATGCCGGGAATGACCTTCAGATTGCCATCCAAAGGACTTCCCTATAAAGGAACAGATATCATTGATGAAGATGTTAAGGACGGCGAAATTGTTGTGCATCCAATGTCAACTCTAGATGAGATATATCTCAAAACGCCTGATATGCTATTCCAAGGCACTGCCGTAGAGAAAACTATATCTAGATGTTGCCCACAAATTAAAAAGCCTCTAGAGCTATTGTCAAAGGATGTGGATTACATTTTGACATGCATGAGATTGGTTTCATATGGAAATATCATTACAGTTCCATATAAATGCACTTGTGAAAAATCCAAGGAAATTAATCTGGAAATCCCAATCAATGGTTTTTTGAGTAAGACCAAGACCATTGATGAGAAAGATTTGGAAAACCTAAGATTTGAACTTGATGGATTCCTATTCAAGATAAAATATGTGTCATTCAAGCAGATGTTGGATTTGAATCAGGACACCATGACTGGTATCCAAGATGAAACTCCCGAAGAGCTTTTTGATTTATTCATCAAAAACTTGGCTGTTAACATCGAATCCATCGACAATGTTGAAGACCAAGAGATGATCGTTGAATTCTTGAAGGCACAACAAAGAAAATTCCAGATGGCCGTGTTGGACAGAATCCATAAGGTCAATGACTGGGGTGTTAACTTTGAATATAAGCACATCTGTAAATGGTGTAACAAGTCTGAAAATATTCCTATTGCACTCAATCCAGTAAGTTTTTTTACGGAACCCTCAAATCAGGTAACGCAGAGCGAAAGCGAAAGCTAAACGCCGAACTTGAGGGTGATAGAAGGAATATCTACAAACGCGGTATTGAATTGATTTATTTCATGCGCGGCTCATTGAGCCGTGAAGATATGTTGGATTTGACGCCATTTGAACGAGAAATCATCTCCGAGTTTATCACGGAAAGATTGGAGATTGAGCTAAATAAAAAACACACGAATCCAATATATTAACATGAATATTGTAACCATAGACCCTTCATTGAATTGTACGGCTGTTGTCATAAATGACAAAAAAGTAATCTATGCCAAAGAGGAATATGGTGTTTCTGAAAAGACCGGCTGTCTTAAAAAATGGTTTGAACTATGTGAGCCACTTATAACATATAGATGGCTGAATTATGTCAAGACCAAAAACCATTCAGATCAAGAAATAATAAAACTCAATCAATACACTGAACTGGTCAATCTCATCATCAATGATATTAAACAAAATATCAATCCTGATGAAGAAACTATTGTGGGCATCGAAGGATATAGCTATTCATCCAAAGTTGGTCCATTGATTGATCTTGTTACATTGTCCACATTGTTAAGATTCCACATATTGAGTCATATCACAAAGAATGTCATCATCCTACAGCCTTCACGATTGAAACTGGAAGCTGCCAAGCTAACTTATACCCCCATTGAAAAAGGTGTAAAGGTTAAACATTATGAATATAGAAATCATCAAGGTGTCTCTGGTGGAAAATTCAAGAAACCAGAAATACTCATGGCATTGGTTGACAATCCACAGTTGAATTGTGAATGGGTAAATTTCCTAAGATTGAACAAAGATGACATTCTTAGCTTAAATGGTATCCCAAAGCCTATAGAAGACATGAACGATGCCAAAATATTCTATGAAATACTAAAGAAAAATAAATATTTTAAATAAGAATAAAAATCCATATGGCATCATTTCAAGAAATCTATAACCAGATCACCCAAGCAATCAATGAAAAAAATTCATCGAAAAGACCAACATTTCCTTGGATTGCTGGAACATTCAAAAGAGCACATGACTTCAACAGGTTCAAAAACTACTTGGACAATTATGGTGACGAACTTGACCCTGAAACAGCAGAAACATATACCAACATTCTAAAACTGCTCCAAATCGCGCTAGACAATAATTTAATAAGCTCGGAGAATGGGGTATACAAGACTACTCCCAGAGGGAGCAAATTCCTTCAAGAATTGTCTAGACACATTAAACAATGGGATAATATCAATGACTTGAGTTACAAGGATATCAGACGCGAAGTTCAAGCAGCTAAAGGTGAAGCTGACCAAGAATGGTATAACTCATTGCCTCCTTTAGATCAAGCCATGATCGATTTGTATTCAAAGTTAACACCTAAAGAATTTCACTTCTTGACTGGACTCAAAAATTCCAAAGACAGCAAATCCAAATATGTGAACAGAGTTGAGACTCTGGAAGATTCTGATCCAGAATCCTATGCTGTCTTAAAGAGTTTGAGATTCATAAATGCAAACAATCAAATAAATGATAAATTGTTGACCACATTCTTTTCCACACTCGGAAAGTATGACTATAGACATTTGAGGTCATTCAATAGAAGCATATCAAGCAAAAGTGATAGAATAGCAGCAGACAAAGCTTTGGCTATGAATGAATACATTCGTAAGCAACAAGGAAAGGATGTTGCTGGAAAAGACTATCATCGGTATTCAGGCGTCAATGACACAGATACCAGACAGATGCAGAGGTCTAGAGTTCTATCTGGAAGAAAGGATGATTTCAATCAGAGATTGCGCAGAACAAAGGCAAGCATGGCTGAACACAAAGATTTGTCATTCAAAAATTATTTGATAGAAGAAAAGTCAAAACATATTGACAAACGAATTTAATGTGTTATAAATATTTCCCAAAATGAACAGTTAATTAATTGTTCATGGATTGCAATTCGCAGGATGCGCTACAATCTGGAAATCTCGAATAGGCTGCACTAGTAGGTTATACACCGAAGGTCGAGAGGTCTGAAATAGATAAAGTAAGAAGATTGTCTATTTTGTACATACCCACGGTCTATGTGAGAATTTCTATAGAGATACAGTTTTTACGAGATTTAAACTTTTCTATAGAAATTTGACTCACTAAAACATCATCTATTTCTTACATAGATGAAAGTATGAAACTGATATTGGATATATCAGCGGATTACAGCCGAATATGGTAATAGCAATCAACTATAAATTTTTTACCATATCGATGCTGATGGTGCTATAGCATAAATGCACTGGCGTTGGAATGTGAACTAGTTTCGCCAATATTATTACATAATGCATAATAATGATAATAATATATAAAAAACGGGGGTAGGGTAGGTAATATTACTAATTACTGCTTCATGGGATTAAAAACCACAAATTCCAGTGATTAGCTTCGCTAATCACTGAATTTTCCTTATAAGCTTCGCTTATAAGGAAAATTCACTTATTAATATTATATAATATTGTGCATTTATTTAAAATATTATGCATTTATTTAATATATGAATTTATATATAAAAAATCCAAAATTATCAATTATAATCAATAATGCATTTTTTTAAAAAACCAGACCGCAATGGCTGTAATTCATTGACTACATACCTGATTCCTGCTACAATAGAGAGAATCAAAATGTACTCAAATAAATGACAAACAATATCTTAAATTACTGGCCTTCCGAATATGAACCAAGGAAATCGCAGATAGAAGTATTACAGTGGATGGAATCACTTCCATCTCATGTGAAATATATTATTGCTGAAATGCCAATTGGAACAGGAAAGTCATTCATAGGAATGAATCTATCCGGTTATCTAGCTGATGGAAATGGAGATGCATTCATTCTTACTCCACAGAAGATATTGCAAAAGCAATACCAAGATACATTTGATACATCCATGCTATTTTCGCTTTATGGAAAAGCGAACTATAAATGCGAACAGAAAAATACTAATTGTGATATTGGATCAGATATCAAACCAAAATGCGCTTCATGTCCACATAGAAATGCGCTCAATATAGCAAGGAAAAGCCCAAATGTTGTTCTCAATTACACATTGGGATTATTGGTATTCATGCTATCCAATGAATTGAATATAGGAAAAAGAAAGTTGATTGTATTCGATGAATGCCATACATTGGAACATCACTTAACTGAATTCAAAGCACTGCAAATTGGTGTACGTAGATGCAATCAATTCAAAGTCAATTTTGTCGTTCCTGAAACAGAACAGAAAGCAATCGAATGGATGCATGACACATATCTTCCAGCAGTGAAAGTGGAATATCTCAAATTGAAGCAATTGAGTGAAGATATTGAATCCAGATATGAAGCAGGTGAAGCCATGGATAAGGCGGATGCTGATGTGTTCAATAAGCTAAAAGATGTGGTTTCACATATTGGCGCAATAAACGAATATCTGGCTCTTACACCAGATGAGTTATTGCTCAAATATGTGCTTATCAAAGATAAGACATATTTCAAATTCAAGCCTCTCTATGGAAAAGATTTGTTTGTCAAATACATCAAGCCCATGGCAGATAGATTTCTTTTCATGTCATCTACCATTCTCAATAAAGACGAGTTCTGCAAGGACTTGGGAATTCCATTGGAGGAATCTGCATTCATATCAATTGATTCTGAATTTGAACTGGATAACAGACCAGTCCTGTATAAGCCAGTCATGAAAATGACCTATGGATGGGATAAACCAGATAAGAAGAACGAAAGAAAAACCATGATCTCAAATATTATTGAGATATGCAAAGCGCATGGAGAAGATTCTGGCATTATCCATACTGGCAGTTTCCAAATTGCCGATTGGTTAATATCTGAATTACAGGGAAAAATTCCACAGAAGATATACCATCATGGTCCTGATGCGGAGCAATCAAGAGATGCAGTCATTGATGAATTTGTCAAGAACAACAATGCTGAACCAGCGATATTAATTAGTCCTAGTATCACAGAAGGACTGGATTTGAAAGATGATAAAGGCCGATTTGCAATTATAGCTAAAGTACCATATCCGTCCTTAGCTGATGCATGGGTTAAACGGCGTCAAGATTTGTCAAAGGAATGGTACAGCAGACAAGCCATGATAGGTATTATCCAAGGAACTGGCCGTATTGTAAGATCAAAAGAGGACTGGGGATATACGTATATTTTGGATGCGTCCTATGGCTCATTGCACAAGATGTATTCAAAATACATTCCTCATTGGTTTAAAGACAGCATTGTGACTTAATTGGATAATAGATTATGAAGAAATTAAAGAAAGCAGTAATGTTCACTGATATCCATTTTGGAGCAAAGAACAATTCTGAAAGACATAACAAGGACAATTTAGAATACATTGAATGGCTCATTGAACAAGTCAATGCCGATCCATCTATAGATCACATAATATTTCTTGGTGATTATTATGAACAACGTTCAGCCATATCAGGTCAGACATTGGATTATGCATATACTGGCGCTAAAATGATAAATTCCATTGGACTGCCAGTATGGTTCATAACTGGCAATCATGATCTTTGGCATAGGTCTTCTAGAGAAATTTATAATATTAGGCAATTTGAGACATTGGAGAATTTCACAGTCGTAAATGAGCCGCTCATTGTAGAGCATATGGGAGATAGGGGAGCCGTTCTGTTTCCATATCTGTTTGAACATGAATATCCCAAATTATTGGAATACATTGAGTATCCCGTGTTATTTGGTCATTTTGAATTCAAGGGATTCACCATAACAGGAGATTCAGTAATAAAAGAGCATGGACCGGATCACAAACATTTCAGCATGTTCAAGCGGATTTTCTCTGGGCATTACCACAAGAGAGATATTAAAGACAATGTGGTGTATATAGGAAATACATTCCCTACAAATTTTGCTGATGCGAATGACACAGAACGCGGTTTAGCCATTTATGAATATGCCACGGATAATTTGCAGTTCATCAATTGGAAACATGCTCCAACATACGTCAAGACGAAACTATCATCTGTCATGGATGATCCCAAATCCATTTTGAAAGAGAAATCCACGGTGGAATGTTTGGTGGACATAGAACTAAATTATGAGGAATCCCTTGAATTGAAGGAATCATTGATAAAGAAGTATAAGCTAAGGGAACTCATATTGGATGAGGGATTTGATATGGATAAACTATTGGATGGTGATACCTCTGTGGATGACGAAGATGATATCAATATGGATGCACTTATCATCAATAAACTCAATACATTGAGTATCAAAGAGATTGACAACAAAAAGATAATTGAAGAGTATAGGAAACTATGACAACACCGATACGATTAATCTCACTCTCATTGAGGAATTTCATGTCATATGGAAATTCCATAACGCATATAAATTTGGAATTCGATGAGCCTACATTGATTATAGGTAGGAATCTTGATGCCATGGTCAATGGACAAGTGGATTCCAATGGCTCTGGCAAAACTACCATCATCAATGCGCTTTCATGGGGATTGTATGGAAAAACCATTTCCAACATTTCTCAAGACGCATTGATAAACAATATCAACAAAAAGAACATGGAAGTCCATGTGGTATTTGAGAAGGATGGATTCTATTATAAGATCATCCGATTCAGAAAGAACAAAGATTTGGGTGGAGATGGCATCAAGATATTCAAGTCGTCTTCCTTGGATTTTGACGATAATGATATTGCAGAATCATCAGTGGCATTGGTGAATAAACAGATTGAGAAAATCATCGACATGCCATATGAAATATTTTCTAGAATCATCATTTATAGCGCTAGGCATGAGCCATTCTTCTCATTGCCTGTAACTTCTGCATCTGGAAAGGCCAATCAATCGGATATCATGGAAGAATTGACTGGACTGACTGAATTGAGCCGGAAGGGCGAGAAACTCAATGATGAGATAAAGAACAATACTAAAGAATTGGATTCCTTGAAGAGAGTTCAGGAAGAAATAGAGAAACAGAAAGCCCAATATGCGTCTAGAATTGAAGCTATACGGGCCAGAATCAATCAGTGGGACAATGAGAATCAGGAAAAGATTCAAGAGACGGAGAAGGTCATCATTTCATTGAGTGCCATCGACTTTGATTTCCAGAAGGATTGTTTAACAGAAAAGAAAAAGACCGAAGATGAATTAAGAGAAAAGCAATCTTTGATAAATCTTAAAACTTCTGAAGTCAGAAATCTACAGGCGACCATTGATAATATGGGTCGGTGGGAGTTGGAGAAGAACCAGAAGATATCCAAAATAACCCAAGATTTGGAGAAATTTAAAGACATAGATTTCGATGGGCAATTGAGTCTCATCGAGGAAATAGATGCCATCAAGAATGATATTAAAACTCTGACAGAAGAAATTAAAACAAGAGCAAAGAAGGCTTCTGATATTCATAAGGAAATGACCAACCATTCCAAGGAAGTGGCACATCTTGAAGAAAACAAATGTCCTTATTGCCTTCAAAAATATGTCTCATCCGAAGAAAAGCTTGCGGAGCTAAAAGAACGGATATCCGACATGTATGTAGAGATAACATCAATAGAGAGTCTGAATAAATCCGATCTATTGAAAGTGGAACAAAAAGAAACAAAACTTGAAGAGTTGAATCAGGCAAAGATTTTCAAAGATAAGTTCGACCTTATAACAAACAAAAATAAATTGGAGAATCTTACCAGCGAGTTGGAGAAATTGACAAATCAGAAGAATCCATTTGATGGTCAAGATGCCGATTCCATAAAGGCCAAGATAGATGAACTTAATTCTGAAATATCATCTTTGAAAGTACATATAGCAAAATATGAGAAACGTTTGGGTATACTGAATGAAGAACTGGTATACAAGTCAGAGTATGACTTGTTAAATGACTATCACAAGTTGGAAAGCAAAATTAAAGAATTGGAGACACTGAAAAACAGTGTCAATCCACATTTGGATACGTTGTCAGACTTGGATAACATGGAATTCGATAATTCCAATTATGATAAGATAAATGAGCTTGACAATCTGTTGACGCACCAGAAATTCTTATATAAACTTCTGACCAAGAAGGATTCGTTCATAAGAAAGTCTCTGCTCACAAAGAGTATTGCGTTCCTCAATGAACGTTTGAAGTATTATCTGGATATGCTTGGGTTGCCACATAAAGTAAAATTCACGGAAGAGTTGACGGCTTCAATTAGTCAATTTGGAAGTGAATTGGACTATGGTAATCTTTCATCAGGTCAACAGGCTCGCGTGAACTTGGCTCTGTCATTCGCTTTTAGGGATGTTCTACAGAAACGATATGGCAAAATTTCATTCTGCATTTTGGATGAATGTCTTGACGTTGGTCTTGGTACCATTGGCGTGCAGATGGCGGCCAAGATGATTAAGACAATTGCCTTGAAGGATAAGATTTCCTTGTTTATTATTAGTCACAGGGATGAAGTCGTAAATATGTTCTCCAAGACTATGGAGATAGAATTGGAAAAAGGTTTTTCCAAAATAGTCAAGGCATAAAAATGGGGCATATGCCCCATTTTTGTTTCTTCATTGATGATTATTCATCTTCTGGTTCAAACGATTCAGTCTCATCAAAAGTGTACTCTGATACGAAATCATTTGAAGTCAGATGGGTATCGAAGTCATCGTGTCCATTTCTGTCCAAATAGGAGAATGATGGAGATTCACCATGGGATACTAAAATTTCATCCCTGATATCTCTCTGCTTCCTTTCAAGATTATCAAATTGAAAGAAAGCATTTTTGATTGTCTGGGTGAAATATGCGAATGGGTTGTTGCTCTTGGTTGGATCAAATCCTCGCCAGACTTTAACGATAGTCAATAGAGCAAAAGCCTGCATGTCCTCATTGTATGTGTAATTTGCAAATCTTCCTTTCATTGCAAAGCGATGAGTGAGCATCATTAACATTCTAGTTAAATTATCTGTCATCTTTCCTTGTTTGTTGCTTATTTCTAGTTCTTTTAACAAATCGGCATTATTAATATAATTTTTTCTTTTCTTAGGTTTTTGCTCTTTCATAAATTGACTCAATTAAAATAAATTTATAACTTTATATCATTAATTTATTCAATTGTCAAGATTTTTAAACTTTTGCAATGGATAAATATCAGATGATAACCTTTTTATTCCATGGCAACTGATAACAATAATATCGATACCGAAATGTTGAAAAAAGCTGTAACCATGATGGCTACAGCTTTGGGCATGACTGGAATAGGAGCAGCTTCTTCCAGAAGCTCGGCATATGAAAGATATAATTCCGAAAATAGAAATCCACGTTCGGCATCATCTGATAAAATAAAAACTCCAAACTACGATAAGCTTAATAATATAATTAAGAACAATGGTGATTCCATCCAGCAAATGACACTGGCAATGAAGAACCTGTCCAAAAGGGGTGGAGTATTAAATGATTTGTATGATGAACTGAATAAGACTACAAAGCATTTGAATGATACTCAAAGAAAAGCTGCCATAGCATTGGCTGATAATATTGCTAAAAATGCAAAGAAATCCAGCGATGCTATGGCTGCATTGGAACAATTGACTAAATCTGCTGAAAAAGTTTCCGCTAGCATGCAGAAGAGTCAGGTGATTCTTAAAAGTCTTGATGATATCAATAAAGAGATTCAGGCTCGTAAAGATGAGATTGCCAAACTTAAACGAAGCAAGAAAAAGGGATCATCTGCAAAGGTAAAGAGTGAGCAGAGTGCCCTTGATGATCTAATCAAGAAACAACAGCAGTTGGATGCAGAGTATCAATCTGCTATAAACACCATAGAAAATTTCAATAATAAGATTGGAGCTTTGTCAAAGGAAGAAATAGAACATCTTAAAAATCTGAAGGATATCAATAAGGAAGAAAGAAAAACACCAGATATCTTTGAGAAATTGAATGATGGCATACAAGGTGTTCATGAAGGCTCTAAGATTGCCGCAAACAATATTGTTAAAAATTCTACCAGATTGGGGTCAGCCTTTGACAAACTTGGAAGAGGATTAAAAATCTTTGGCACAATATTGGCTAATGTTGCACCACAATTGGCTAGAGATATTATGGCGCGTCAATCCGCCAATATATCTGGAACTGAATATCTCTCTGATATTAGTAGGGGCATATCAGAAACAGATCGTGCACAATTAATATCGCAAAATCGTTTGCAATTTAGAGCATTGGGTCAAGGAAATGAGACACAAGGTTTTGCAAATTCGGCAGAATTACAAAAAACGGCTCATCTATTTGGTGTGTATGGTCGAGAGGCTATACAGAAAGCTCTCCAATATCAGCAAACGACTGGTGGAATGGGCATTTCTTATTCTAATGTCAAGGCCACACAGACTCAAATGTCATTCATGCGAGATTTTGCAAAGCAGATTGGCGCAACTGATGACCAACTAAAAGATTTTTATGATTCATTGCAAGATTCTGGTGAGCTTGCAGTTCTAAGCGCCAAGAATGCTAACAAATCAGAAGAAGAGCGACAAAAGGCTATTAACCAAGAAATCTATACCAGAACTAAATTGAATACAGTTCTTGGATTCAGTATAGATCAACAGAAGCAATTACAACAGCAAGCCATAAATCAGCGATATGCTGGCATCGAGGACATTATCCGCAGGCAGCTTGGAGCTTCGATGCAGGTTTCCATGTATAATAGAAGGAATCCAAACGATAAAATATCTGATGAGGATAAAAATTTCTATGCAAGCGTTCAAGCTGCCGGTGGCATAGATACATTAACCGATGAAAAATCTCAAAAGAGATTTGGAGAGATAGCCGAGAAAATAAACGTGGCCGATATGGCTGCATTGAAGAATGCTCAAGAAACGGCAGCAAATAATAGAAATTTATCTCCAATGCTTCAAGAATCCCTTTATACGAAGATGTTAGGTAATTTTGGGATAAATCGCCAAGAAGAGAACAGACTTTATGGAACTGCTGCCCAACGTCAAGCAGCACAAGGCAAATATGCGGTTGATACTTCAAAAGATTTTGATTCAACATTAAAGACTGCCGCAGAGAATTTGGATGGTCCTGATAAGTTTACTGAAGCAGTAATAAGGGCTACTGAAGCTTTGCATGGTTTTTCAAATTCACCGTTTGGTGGGAATGGCGGTATTGCAAGCACTATTGGCAGTATCGTTGCAGGTGCTGTCGCATCAAAAGTAATAGGTAAAGGAGCCACCGTGCTAGGTGGAAAAATAGGCGGAAAACTTGGAAAGATTATTTCGTTATTCGGCGATGGTGCAGAAGGTGTAAAGGCTGCTGAAAAAGTTGGCGAGAAAGCAGGCACTAAGACGGCTGAAAAAGTCGGTGAAAAAGTAGGTGCCAAGACGGCTGGTGAATCTGTAATAAAAACCGCAGGAAAAGGATTCTTTGGTTCTATATTTGGCAATTTTGGTGGGGAAGAAGCTAAGACGGGTGAAAAGGTCGGCGAGAAAGCAGGTACTAAGACAGCCGGCGAAGCTGTAACAAAAATCGCAGGAAAGGGATTCTTTAGTTCTATATTTGGTAAAGCTGGTGAAGAAGGTGCTAAGACAGCGGGGGAAACTGCAACAAAAACCACAGGAAAGGGGTTCCTTGGCTCTATATTTGGTAAATCTGGTGAAGAAGGTGCTAAGACAGCGGGGGAAACTGCAACAAAAACCACCGGAAAGGGGTTCCTTGGCTCTATATTTGGTAAAGTTGGTGGAGAAGAAGGTGTAAAGGCTGCTGAAAAGGTCGGCGAGAAAGCAGTAGGTAAAACCATTCTGAAAAAAATACCTTTAGTTAGTCTATTGGCGGGGCTTGGATTTGGAGCCTATAGAGCCTATCATGGAGATTGGGCTGGCGCTGGCGAAGAAGTTGCTTCTGGCGCATTGGGATCGGTTCCGGTGATTGGAACGGCGGCATCTTTAGGATTAGACGCCCATCTAGCATATAAAGATTACAAGAATTCTATAAATCAAGCTCTACCAAATAATCTATCTGCTTCAGATATTGGCAAGATGTTCACTGATTCCTTAACTGGAACCCAGTCATTGCCACCTTCACCTAATGATCTTCTACGTCAACAGTTGGATCAAGTGCAGGCATTAATGCAAAATGGTGGAAGTAAAGATAAAATTCAAGAGTTGCTTGAAGGAATTTACAAAACAAATAAAGAAATGAATGATAGAGATAGCAAGAACGATCAGAAGCAGCAACTAGAAGAAGCCGCACAAACCGGATCAGTATATGCAAGCTATAGAAAGCATCTGGATGAGGTCCAGTCATCCATACGGCACTAACATGCAATAAATAGATCAATAAATATCTTAATCAAAGAGAATAAAAAATGGCTGTTAATGCAGATAATGGGAAAATCACTAAATTCTACAAGATAATAACGCCCGAATCCCCACGCACCAGCGTCACTGACAGTCAAGATATAGTAGGAAACTATGGGTTATATGGAAACTATTCTTGGATGAATAAACTCGTCCAAGGATCGTCTATGCGCCTTCAGCGATATCGTGAATACGATATGATGGATGAAGATACGGACGTTTCCAGAGCATTGGATATCATAGCAAGAGAGATTACAGGAAACAACGCCAAAACAGATTTACCAATATCCTTTGTGATTACTGCCGGAAGCGAGCAGGAAGTTCCCAATAGAGTAGCAATAACTCTAAGAGCAGCATTAAAGACATGGTGCAACATTCATCGTTGGAATCGCAGATTGTTCCCAACGGTGAGAAATACCATAAAATATGGAGATGCATTCTTTTTTAGAAACAAAAATAAGAATCTTCCATATAAATTCGTCCATCCAAAGAATGTCGTGGGCGCGATAGTATCGATGGATGACATTAATGATATCAAAGGATGGCAAATCAGGACAGATTATGAAAAGTCTGTTCAGAACGTGAATTTCGCACTTACGGGTGGATCGGCAGAAACATACAATGTTGAAAACTATAAGGCAGATGAAGTTGTAAGATTTGGCCTACATGATGACATGAGCGATGATGCTCCATTCAGTGGTTCAATTCTTAAAGCAGCCTACAAGACTTTTAAACAGAAACAAATGCTTGAAGACTCTTTGTTGATTTATAGAATACAGAGAGCGCCAGAGAAGCGAGTGTTCAAATTGGAATTGGGAAACACTCCACCACATCTTAAAGCCCAAATATTGGAACAGGCAAAGCATGAGATAAAGCAGAGAAAAATTCCTACACCATATGGTGGCGGGAATCAGATGGAATCTATCTATTCTCCTATTTCCATCAATGAAGATTTCTTCTTTGCGATGAGAAATGGTCAAGGATCGACGGTAGAAACCTTACCTTCAGGTCAGAATCTTGGAGAACTGTCTGACCTTATGTATTGGTACAATAAGATGTGGAGAGCTTTAAGAATTCCACAATCATACATGGACAATACTACAGAAGGCGGAAATCCATTTACTGATGGTAAGGTAGGAATCGCATACCAGCAGGAAATACAATTCACATTGTATATCGAATCATTACAAATTCACTTTGAAGACGTGCTGGACAAGGAATTCAAACGTTTCCTTCTAGATCAGAATATTAATATTGATCCTACGATTTTCAAATTGGTGTTGCCATCACCATCTAATTTCAAGAAGTCAAGAGAACAAGAGATAAATCAACAAAGTTTGAATATCCTATCAACTGCATTGGGCATAGAAGGCTTGTCCAAGAGATTTGCATTTAGCAAATATGGACAGTTGAGTAAAGAAGAAATATTGTTGAATGAAAGATTGAAGGCAGAAGAACTTGGCCTTGATCCTAATGGTGGAAGGAAAAATCTTGCCAAGATATATTCACCAGATAATGCTGATTCTGGTGGCTATGATGGAGGGCTTACAAGCGGAGATTCAATTTTTGGTACAGATAACACGCTAGATAATGGCGAGGATGTTAATGCCGAAGAAACAACAGATGAAAATAATACCGAAAGTAATGATACCGATCTAAATGCCGCTAATAATGCAGCAGAAACACCTGCAACAGCAAATGCTAACCAAAATACTCCAAAAAATAAATAATGAAAATAAATAATGATATCCTAATGGTGAAATAATGGACGCAAAAGATTATTTGAGACAAGTTGTATACAGTTTGATTCAAGGCGATGAGGCTTCAGCCAAGGCTTATCAGCATACTTATTTTGAATTGAAGGCGAGGGAATTGCTAAGAGAAGATCATGATGTGTTGTTAACATCAAAGGGATTGGAAGATTTTCTAAAGACTCTTCACAAAAGAGCAAAGAAAGAAAAGAAAGATGAAGATTTTCTTAAGACTTTGGCAAAGCATACCGGAAAATCTGAAGTGACTGAAAAAGATTTTGTTGAATGTGCAGATCATCTTGCAAAGAATAAGAAAAAGGCCGATTTGTTCATTCATGATGTTGAACATAAATTGAAATTGACTAAGGATGATCCAGCTAAAGATATCAAAGATACGGAAGCTGGCGATTAATTATGAAAATTCTTGACGTATTATCTTCAACCATCCCAAACGTTTTTAAGGATAAGAATCCTAAAAAGGTTGCCTATAAAAAGAAGAAATCGGTTTATGGCGGATTGGAACATGGTTCAAAGAATAATATCGGACATGGAGGTCAAGAAGGCCATGGAGGGCAATCTTCTTCCGCATCTTCCGCCACTGGTGGCGGGAGTGCAGGTCCAGCATCCAGCGGAGCAGCATCCGGTGGCGCTTCGAGTGGTGGAGCAGCCGGAGGCGGTGCAGGTGGCGCAGGAGGGGCCGGACATTGAAACAGAAAAGTTTTAAAGAGTATCTAAATAGTTTTAAACTTTCTCCCTATAATTTTCTGATAACTAATACAGAAGAATTTAAGGAAAAGGAAAAAGAAGCGGGCATTAACCCCACTAAAGAAGAAAAAGATATTGAAAACCAAAAATCATTACTTCAATATCTACTCTATGCAAATGCAAAAAATTAAAAATTGGAGATAATGAAAATGAATATGCATGATTTATTGAAATCTGTGTTTGACAATACAGTAAAGAAGGATGACGCTGCGGCGGAGAAAGCCTTTTCGGATTACATCCATTCTAAAGCCGCAAGCGTTCTCAATAGTTTGAGAGAGCAGAAATCCCCATTCAAGCTTAGCGGCGATGATGTTCTAGTCAATGACAAGAAAGTCGGCACACTGAAGCATGACGTGGACGATGACAAAGGAATTGAGTATACGTCAGTTGATGGCAAGAAAAAGAAATTCAAGGAATTGAAAGATTTGTATGCCCATCTTGCCAAGGAGCATAAGGTCACCGAATCTGTGAAAGATTATGAGAAGGAAGTTCAGGGACTTGACAATCATGCAGATTGCGAGGACGTGGATGCTTTTGAGGATGGCGAAGAAGAGTCTGATGGAAAGGCCAAGGCTGCCGATAAGAAGCGCCAGAAGCCCATCAAGAAGTTGATTAAAGATGTTGATGCAGGAAAGCGTCACACTAAGGCGTAATTGAGCTTTAATGCTTTGAAAAATCCCGGAGCGATCCGGGATTTTTCATTTTCTGATATTTAAAATATAAATAATGTAATATAAAAATGGATGTATTATGCAACTTTTAATTGAATCATATACCGCAGATGAGGCAAAAGTCATTACTGAAAGCTTTGACAATGGCAAAGCTGCTGCATTGTCTGGTATTTTCATGCAGGCAGAAACCAGAAATAGAAATGGTAGAATTTATCGGTTAAATGAGATGCAGAATGCCGTGCAGTCATTGCAGGAAAGCATTAAATTGTCTGGTGGTGTGCTGTCAGAAGTGGATCACCCATCTGAAAGATTGTCTGTCAATTTTTCACAATGTGGAGGATTGATTACAGAAATTCGCATGGATGGCAATAATGCTGTTGGTAAAATGAAGATTCTTGACACTCCTTCTGGACTTATCGTGAAAGAGGTCATCAAGAATGGATTTAGACCCGGCGTGTCTAGCCGTGGTGCTGGAAACGTCGGACCTGATGGTGTTGTTGAAGGATTCTCTCTAGTTACTATTGATATTGTGGTTACTCCATCATGCAGAGATGCACAGCCAATGTCAATCTATGAATCATTGCAAGATTCAAAAGCAGGATATAGAGCACTGTCACTTGCAGAAGTCGTAAAGGAAGATGAGAAGGCCCAGAAGTATTTGACGAATGAAGTTAAGAAGTATCTGAAAGAAATACTGAAATATTAATTATTTAATCAATGAGAAATAAAAAAGCCCTAGTATATACTAGGGCTTTTTGTTTTATATGGTTTGGTTATTAATCAAGTATTCTCAATCTCATCTTCTGGAAAATCGACATACTGTGCCGGCTTATTCTGTTCCTTGGCATGCAATAGATTTCTGCGATCAGTAGAACCATACTTATCAGCTAATTGTAGTGCAGCCAATCCCTTTTCTGTTGCATCTGTCGCCAAATCGTCCACCATACCTAGACCGATCAATCCTTCAACGGCATCATGGGCTTGGGGTGATGCACTTTCCAAATCAAACTTACCAGCAGCTATTTTTCTCAATAGACCAATCTGCAATGGGGACAATTGTCTATAAGCCAGAGCCAAACCAACATCCTCACATAAAATATCCTGTATCTTCATTTATTTTTCTCCAATAATGTAAAAATATAAATTATTTATAAGATCATATCATTATAACATCTTTTGTCAATGGGTTAATTGTGATAAGATCGAATTATAGAATGGATGGGTGATGTTATGATTTATACTTTCAAGTGTGAGAAATGTGATATAGTCGAAGATAGATTGGTCAAGATGGCCGATGCTGACAATCAGTATTGCAAAGAATGTAATGAGAAGATGGTTCAGCAAGATACTTTTGCTACAGCAATCGCATTCAAGGGACGATGGTATAAAACAACAAAGAGCTACTAAAATGGAAAAATATTTCGCCGGAATTGGATCAAGGAAAATTCCAGCATCACTAGAGACGGATATAGCGGAAGTCTGCCAATCCATATTCGAAGATTTTATTCTTAGAAGTGGGGGTGCTGATGGTGCTGATACTATGTTTGAGCGTGCCTTCGATCTTTTTGGTGGGAAGAAAGAGATATATCTTCCTTGGAAAAATTTCAATAATAATAATTCATCATTATATGTCCAGCCATCGGAAGCATACTATATTGCATCCCAAAATCATGGCAATTGGAGAAATTTAAAAGAGCCAGTAAGGAAATTAATGGCACGAAACGTGATGCAGATTTTGGGTATGGATTTAAAAACTCCATCGTCATTTGTTTTGGTATGGACTCCCGATGGTTGCGAAAGCCATAAAACCAGAACGAAACTGACTGGTGGCAGTGGCCTTGCTATTGCCATTGCATCGAAGAATGATATTCCCGTTTTCAATATGAAGAATTTTTTCTGGAAAGAATGCTTGACTGAATTTCTTTTTAGCCTTAAAGAACAAAAATAATTAGCAAATAATTGTTATTTCGTTAAATACTATAAATTGTAGAGAAATAAAATGAGCAAGACATATGACTTCATATTTAAGGCACTATTACATATAGTTGCATTAGTTTTTCTTTCCTTTGTATTGTATTACGCAAAGCAATCTTATGAGTATTCAATCAATACCGTAAGGCCATATAACTCCATAGCATTATATGGTGATATAGATAATGAATTGGCAGCTAAAGTCATAAAGCGCATACATGAGTTGCAAGATGGGTCTGAAAATCCAATATTCATTTGCATAGATTCTAATGGCGGTGATGTGTATGCTGGACTTAAAATAATAGATGCCATGAGAGCATCAAAGCGTCCAATCTACACCATAGCCATTGGCAAAGCAGAAAGCATGGCAATTTATATTCATCAGTATGGAGTAAAGAGATACATGCTGCCCCATTCATTTTTCATGCTTCATAATGCCAGTGTGAGTTTTTCAGATAATCCAGATGCTGAAAAGGCACTCAACAGAATGACAATGATTAGATACCTTATCATAGATTTGAACAGGAATGTATCTAATCGTACTGGTGTTCCTATGCAAGAATTGGCATATAGAGAGAACAATGAATGGTGGATTTTGCCAGACGAAGCCCTAGCACGCCATTTTGTTGATGATGTTATTAACCCGTCATACTATCCTTCGAAATAAATAATAAATAATAAGATATCTTATAGAGGATAATATGAAATTAAAAGATTTGCATTCATTTACAACGCTAAATGAACAGTATGGCGATGAAGAATTGAGAAAGGGATATCGCTATGGTGATGACCATGTTGGCGATTATCAAAATTTGAGAGTGGAAAACTTGGATATCACATACAGAATCAGTCAGCAGAAGATACATTCTCCTGAAAGATATTACAGTGATAGTCCACCAGAGAGGCGCACTTACATAGGAAAAGCTAAGCAGGTCGAAATATCTGAAATCAAAGTCATTCCTTTAAATTATGATATCATTGATTTGGAATATGTCATCAATGTGAATGATTTAAGAAGCAACGTGGCTAAAAAGAAATTCTACGATTATCTGGTTAATTTTGGAAATGCGAATTATCAGGGTGAAGATAAGCTGGAATACAACCAGAAAGTTCTTCCAGTTCTCTTTAAGGACAGACAAATTGTGGACAAGATATTCGCAGAGCTTGAAGAAATTTGTGAGAACGTAGATCAGTACGAAGAGTAATATGATTTACAGAAAGTTTCCTTATTCTACTGATTGGCTTCTGAATAATAAAATATTTGATGAATCCATAGAATCTATCATATCTAATTACAAAATAGACAGGTCACATGACATCCCATATCTTGCTGGATATTCCAAAGATGGCAAAACCATTTATATTGACAAGGATGTCCCAAAGGGATTCAAGAATAGGGCTGGAAAGTTCATTGAAACTGACAAGTATCTCATATTGCATGAAAGTATAGAGAAATTATTGATCGATACCTATAATGAGATATATCAACTTGCGCATCAAATCGCATTGAGAATAGAGAGAACTGCGGTAGAGAGTAATGGAATATCATGGAAGGAATACAATGATTTCATGATGAAATATATCAAAGAACTTGAGGATATGGATTCCTACAAGAATGTTCCGAAAGACCTAGATTTGACTCCATTGAAAAATGAGCACGATACCAAGACTCTCAATAAGATTTTTAAAGAGTCTTATGAACCGATAATAAAATAAATATGATAATAAGAAATTAATTATCATGTTTGGATTATTGAACGAATTAAACCAATTACTCTTAGAATTCGAGGAACGGAAAAATCCAGTTATTAAGGCATTACTGGTTGATCTAAACACGTCTGAAACTAAAATACTGGATTTGCAGCATCTTCCAAAGAAAGAATTGGTTCAAGACACGATTAAAATCATATCTCAAATCATTTCTCAAATTGGTCCCATAGAATCGATAGAAGCCATCACCAATGAAGATGGTCTGTTTAATAAGCTATTGCTTAAATTCAAATTGAAGAATAAAGACAAAATAATAACAATAGAAATAGATAAGCTCTCTTCCAAAGAATTGGAAAATATCAAAAAGGCCGCCTACATAAAGTTTAAACCCAATTGAACTGCTGTTTTTAATATGATAACATTCCAATCTAAAATATAGGTAGAGATATTCTCCATGAATATTGAAGAATTCGAAGATGCATCATCGATAGCATTTGATGAATGCTACGGCTCTTACAGAGAAAATCGTCCCAAGACGCCTTACACTAAAATGGCGTATCAATTGAGAAGAATAGTTAATCGTTTTGAAGATGAATTGGATGAAAATAAAGTCGTCGTTCTAGATGACTTAATTAGATTTGCTGAACATTTGAAAGAAAAAATTACAGGTTGCAATGATGAGCGATAACGATATAGAGCAGTCAGAAAAAATAACATCTGATATTAAAAATAATGAAGTTTCTGGTGACGTTGAAGGTAAGAAAGTTACAGGAACATATGGTGGAACGAAATACGATGGGACCAAGCCTAAATTTGGTCTAGTTCCACCAGATTCATATAAAGCCGTTGCAGAAGTTCTGACCAAAGGTGCCGAAAAATATTCAGTGAATAATTGGGTCGATCTAGAAATATCCAGAGTCCTAGATGCAATGGAAAGACACATAAATGCTTATAGAATGGGTGAAGAATATGCGCCTGATTCCAAACAGCATCATTTGGCCCATGTTATAGCAAATGCTATGATGGCATATCATATTGCTATGAATAAGCCAGAACAAGATGACAGATTATTCAAAGGGTTGAAAAGCAAAACAGAAGCATATCCGAAAACAGATTATGAAAGCTAAATGGATAATTGATAATTATTTTAAAGATGATTCTGGATATGATCTTGAACAGGTCATTAAAGAATGTGGTTATGATGTTACTATTATAGATTATCATAAAGCACTCTCTAGTGAATCAAGATATCCATATGATCTAAATGATATTGTCATTCCTAGAACCACCATAGCAGCACAAAGATTATTCACTCAATATTTCGGTTCATATTATTCTGATAAAGATTTTCAATTCTCTAATTATTATTCACTATTAAACATCGATAAAAGTTTATGGTTGAATAATGATTTTATTTTAACAACATGGAATGATCTACAATCAAATTATAAAAAATATAAAAGATTATTAAATTCTGAATCATTCTTCATTAGACCAAATTCAGGATCAAAAGCCTTTACAGGTTTTGTTATTCAAGATCATAACCATTTTGTAGAAGAAATAAATTTCATTAATCAAACATCTAAATTATCACCAGAAAGCCTATTAGTTTTATCATCAGTAAAAAATATTAATGAAGAATATAGATTTATCATTTGTGATAATGAAATTATTGATGGTAGCCAATATGGATGGGATGAAAATGAAAAATATGCAGTTCAACATTTCTATCCACATGAAGCCTATGAATTAGCCAATATTGTCGCAAATGCTGATGGAAAACCTTCATCAATTTTTGTGTGCGATATAGCAAAAGTAAATGAAATATTCCAAGTCATTGAGTTAAATTGTTTTAATTGTTCTGGATGGTATAAATGCGATCCATATAAAATTATTACAAAAGTAAGCGATTTTGTTGAAAAACAATATAAAGAAATATATGAATAAAATAAAATTATAAAAATAATTAAATAATTATAAAACCCGCCTAAATGGCGGGTTTTTTATTTCCAAAAACTTTTTAGTTTTCAACACTTTATAGATAAATTTCAAAAATTACATTTAATTCTTTATGCAAAAACTTAAGTAAAATCAATGATTTATAGAATTATCATATATTAATTTAAATATTTTACACATTTGGCCTAAATAATATTTGCAATTTTCTAAATAATTATTTAAGGAGTGCCGAATGGACGAATTATTGAAAAAGCTTATGGAATCAGAATTTCTTACTGATGATTCTAAGAAAGAACTAACTGAAGCTTTTCAGGCTCAATTAAATGAAGCCATTGAACAAGCTAAGCAAGAAACTGAAATCAAAGTTCGCGCAGAACTTACAGAACAATTTGTTACTGAAAAAGAAGCTATTGTGGAAGCTCTTGATACTAAGGTTGAAGAATTTCTACACAAGCATCTGGCAGAACTGCAAGAAGACATTTCGGCATTCCGCGATCTTGAAACTGAATACGCTAAGCGTTTAGTTGAAGAAAAGGCTGCCATTGCAGAAACTGTGAAGAATGACATGGCCGAACTCATTGACCATCTTGACGCATTTGTGACCAAGTGCTTGCAGGAAGAGTTTGCTGAACTTGAAGACTCCATTGAGGAAATCAAGAAGTATCAGTTTGGTAAAGATATCTATGAGGCTGTGGCTAAGACATTCCAAGAGAAGTTCTTGAACACAGATGAGACATTGAACCAGCTTAAAGAAGCTGAAGCTCAATTGAATAAGACAAAGCAGGAACTGAATGAAGCTCGTAAGGCTTTCGAGTCCGTGAAGCGCGAACAGAAGCTCAAAGAAGTTCTTGAACCATTGAACGGTCTATCCCGTGAAATTATGGAAACCATTCTAAAGACTGCTCCTACGGAGAAGTTGGAAGAAACCTATGAGAAATTCATAGGAAGAGTCTTGCACGATGCAAGCACAAAGTCGGAGAAGGAAAGTGTTTCTACACCTGTACTAGCCGAAAACAAAAATATCGTTAAAGAAGAAACTAGAGTTGTCACTGGTGACACTCCTGTTCTGAATGAAAATTCTGAAAAACCTTCGGGACTATCTGAAGCAACCAAGAGACGCTTGCAGATTCTTGCAGGTAATGATGATTAATTTTGGCTAATTTTATAGGAGAAAAGAAAAATGGCTAATGAAGAAATTAAAATGTTGACCGAGAGTTGGAACGAAACTAAGGCCGCTCTACTACAAGGTCTACCAAGAAACAAGCAAAACATTGTGGAAACTGTCCTACAGAATACTCGTGACAAAGTGCTTCTGGCAGAAACAGCTACTCCGGGTGCTATTGGTGCTGGCGATATTGCCAACTTCCGTAAGACCCTGCTTCCACTTGTCCGCCGTGTGATCCCCGGCACCATTGCTACCGAAATCGTGGGCGTGCAGCCTATGTCAGGTCCAGTGGCCCAGATTTTCACATTGCGTTACAAGTTTGAGGAAAATATGGCTCACGACGATACACGTTCACAGTTTGGTGGATATGATATCGTTGCTGGTGACGAAATGTTTGGTAATGCCAAGCCAGTTCGCGCCTTCTATTCTGGTAATACTGGCGTTGCACAAGCTGCTGGCGCTTCAGGTTTTGCCCAAGCTGGTGCTGATGGCACTTCTGCTCCCGGCACAATTACTGGAACTGCTACAGGCGAGGGTTGGGAGTCCGATCCAGATGTGACTGCCTATGATACAGGTACTACTCTTTATGGTAATCCAGTGGGTGGTTCTCTGTACGGTGGTAACTCAAGCCTGTTGGAAGGCTCTGGTGGCCGTAGAACAAGCTTGGAATTGGTTTCACAGGCTATTGAAGCTAAGAGCCGCAAGCTACAGGCTTCATGGACTATCGAAGCTATGCAGGATTTGAACAGCCAGCATGGTCTAGATATCGAAACCGAGATGACCAAGGGAATTTCTGCTGAAATCGTTAACGAAATCGATGCAGAAGTGATCAACGACTTGTTGGCTCTTGCTGGCACAGTTCGCGTGTTTGACCTTGCTGCCACTGCTGGCACCACATATGCTCCGGCATTCATTGGTGACCGTTTGGCAAACCTTGGTGCTCGCATCAACGAAGTTGCGAACGAAATTGCTCGTAAGACACGTCGCGGCGCTGGTAACTTCATTGTGGTTTCCCCAATGATCGTGTCAGCATTGCAGACTGCTGCTAAGGCAGTGTTCGCACCTGCCGTGGAAGGCTCATTCAAGTCTCCAACCAACACACAGTTGGCCGGTACTTTGAATGGTACAATCAAGGTGTACAGCTATCTTTGGGATCAGGCTCAACCGGGTACATCTGCTCCTGCTGGAACAGATAAAATCTTGGTTGGATATAAGGGTGGTAACGGAGAGACCGATGCTGGTTACTTCTATGCTCCTTATATTCCGCTAATGTCCACTGGTACACTGATTAACCCAGTCACCATGCAGCCTGTTGTGTCGTTGATGACACGTTACGGTAAGGCAATCTTCACCGATACACGTACATCACTTGGCAACTCTGCCGACTACTATGGTAAGATCAACGTTGTCAACCTTGACTTCGTGTAATATTACCCCTTGATTTTCAAGGACTTTTTAAGCCCCTCGAAAGAGGGGCTTTTTTATTGCCAATGATTTTAGAATGTAATATTGAAAATAATAATGTGCTCATATTGCCATTAAACAATAATTTAATAGCCTGTAAGAGCATGGCATCCAACATGCTCGCAATATTTTATATTGGAAATAGTGAATCTAGGACTGCTTGGATAGCAATATTTTATGTCTGATTGTGGATATTGACTATTTCCATATGCAATGATAGATTATCAAGCTATTAACTTGGTTATATCATGGCAAAGGATTACAGACAATTACTGCAAAAACAGGGATTGGATATTGTTGGAGAATTGAAAGCCATCAAATCTCCACATACACTAAGATGTTTAACGTGCGAGCATGTATTCACTGCTGGTATATTGGGAAAACTGCAAGCGTTCCAGAAATATGGTTCATCTGGATGCCCAGAATGCCATAGACGAAAGAGATTGAGTAAAACAACAGAAACAGCTAGGAAAATTGTACAGAAATTGCAGAACCATGTCTTAATTGATGAGTATACTCCTACTAACCTTGCAGATAGAAAATATCTTACGCTTATAGAGAATGTTCATTGTGGGCATCAATTAAAGGTACATCTTCCTTCTTTTGTTGAAGGCTCCATGGAATGCCAAATCTGTAACGGAAGGCATGACTATCTTTCTTCATTGGTTGATTCACTGGATATAGGATTGCCGTATAAGATCATAAAGAAAGGATATCATTTCTATATCGATGTTAATGATTACAGAATACATTTCTTTGATATCAATTTGATTAATGATTTAGAATTGAAGAGTAGAAGATACTTATTCAACCTTCATAAAGAATATGAGGGCAATAAGTTATTCATTTTTTCTGATGAAATTGAGCATAATAGAGAATTGGTTAGATTGAAGATTAGACATTATCTTGGTATTTCTAACTTACCAAAGGTGTATGCACGGAATACGGTGGTTAGAGAAGTTGATAAGAAAGAAAAGCGTGATTTTCTGATTAGAAATCATATTCAGGGAGATTCCAATACCAAGATCAATCTTGGCTGTTATTGTGGTGATAAATTGGTTGCATTGATGACATTTTGTAATCCAAGAGTGATTATGAATAAGCGTGATGTGCACAATAGCACAAAGTGGGAACTTTCCAGATATGCTACAGACAATTCTGTGCATGCCATTGGAACAGCTTCAAAATTGTTGAACTTCTTTAAGAAGAATTATGAATGGGACGAGATTTACTCTTATGCTGATAAGCGTTGGAGCAGTGGGAATATGTATCATAAATTGGGGTTTGAATTGGTGTCGGATAATAAACCAGAGTATTTTTACATAAAGGATGGTATAAGAAAGCATCGGTGGGGTTTCAGAAAGGATGCTCTTAAAGAGCGGTATCCGAGCATGTATGATCCTAAGAAAACGGAATTCCAGATGACGAATGAATTGGGAATCAGAAGAGTATGGGATTGTGGAACTTTGAAATTCGTATGTAAGAAGAGTGGTATAAATGTGGTTTAACTTGTGATACAATGGGTCTAATATGGGCATTTTCTTATGGGAAAGAATCACAATAATGAGCAGAAACTTTCATTTGGACGGAAGATTCGCAAAGTCAATGTGAATGATGAAAAATATCAGATCATAGATGATGCGATCAATTTAATGATAAAGAATATTCAATATGTCACAGTGAGGGTTAAACAAGAAAAAATATTCTACATTACTGATTGGCAATCAAATGCCACAGACTATTCAATTATGCTGAAATATCTTAAACATAAAATTTTGTTAACATATTATTCGATAGAATATAATGACTATGTAATTTTTACAAGCCAATTGGACATGCCTAAAAGAGAAAAGAATAAAATTGTGGAGCTATTCAAAGCATTGATAGCCATTGTGGAAGATGTTACGGGAACATCTATATATCAATTGGTAGAAGCTTTTGGGAGCGATGCTACATATTGGGTGGCCCAGTTATGAAATCAAGAGCGCGGAAGCATATATCAGCAAAGCAGAAGTATCAACTCATACAGAAAAAATTCATTGAGTATAGGAATTGCAGGCATAGTGGTATGAATGCTTCAAGATCAATAAGATCAATAGATTTTGGAGTGTTTTTGATCTATGTGAGTGATTCATATAGAATGAGTGGAGTTGGTGAAAAAATTACAAGTATAGAACTGCTTGGCCCAGATGATGATTGGGCACTGGTTGTCAGTCCCAATGAAATCATAATGGAAAGAATCGTTTGTGACAATTATTTTGATAATAGAAGGTACTGCGCTATAAGATTGCAGCCAAACAATAAAAGAAACATTATCCTATACAATAGGATCATTGCATTCATTGAAGATTGTATGAATGATTCTATTGAGAATATAAGCAGAAATGCTATCTCTTATATTCAGAATCAATCTTTGTAGGAAATGATACCATTGGTGTATTCATTTATGGGTTGCTGAATACAATTCTCAATATATTCAATAATTTTGTTATAATTGGCAACAGCATTTTCGTCATCAGCGAATACCAAATACTCATCCTCGTAAGGATTGGATGGTAGAGTGCTTTTTCGATTGATGGATGCCAATATATTTTCTAATGGGTCGGTTCCAGATGACATATCCATGGTTGATGGAGCAAAAACGGTGATTGTTCCAACATCATGGGGCGACATGTAAAAGTTTAATTCTAGGATATAGGTTCTCGTTAACGAGAATGATGCATTCACAAGATCGTATCTTATGAAATTGGCAGATGATAGAATCTTTGAGTTAAAGAATTCTAGAACATGCCCATGTTTTTTAGCATCAAAAGTATAACGAGATTTCGACCTGCTCATGTTTAGGTGTTGCCCCAAGGATACTTATTAATCCTAGTTTCCAAATACTTTTCCAATGAAACTTTCTTCTTGGAATCTCCACGAGTGTAACCAGTAGCGGTTTCGAAGAATTTAGAACCCAATGATCCACATATCATATGTAAAATCTGGTCTTGTGTTAACGACATGCGCGAATAGCATGTTATTATGGATTTTAAGGCAGCATCGATCTTTTTGTTCACAGTGTCCTTGCGAGAACGGGCCTTAATCGAGACAATGATATCAGTTGCCTTCTGTAATTGCAGAATTCCGGCTGAAACATAGTTCGGGTCAGCAGTTAATTGTGGGTTAAAAGCAGCATGGCCCTTGATTGCCGCATTAAATTGGTTCAACCACTTCTCTCTTTCTTGCGTGTTGATAAGATATCCTTGTGGGTTATTCCATGTGTTTTCGATTATCGCATCAAGCGGACTCATTCCTGCAAGATTATTCACAGTCTTTAAAGCTTCCTTGATCTTGCTGGTGACGGCCTTAGCTAGACCTTTGGCATTGATTATTTCTTGAAGGTCTGATGCATGGGCATTAACCAATGTTGTGTCAGACAGAATAATTTTCCTAAAGGCTTCATTTTTTGCTATGAGCATTACAAATTTTTCTTTTGGAATGCATGTGGTCAATTCCTTATTGGATGGAATGTCTTTAATCAATCTATCGATAATAAACTGATAGAAATTGTCATCATTTAATTTATTTCTCAATTCATTAAAATCCTTATTATCAGCCAGTTCTTTATACTTTTTGATAAAATTGCCGTTCTTCAATTGGGCAATTAGTTGGGTCGTTGATATATTATTTGGAACGGCATCTTTGATATCGCCGTCATTCTTATAGATATCAAGAATATAGTCCAATCTTCTTGGAGAAACGGTAGACCTCAATTTCTGTGGAATGGACTTCCACCATTCAATAGCAGTGGAAGCAGCATCAGCACCATATTTGCTAGAGAAATACTGGTAGTTTGGCTTGTTGTCTGCTTCAATGATAATCTGAAACCGATCCAACTGTGCTGGATCGATATCTTCAACGTCATACTGTTTCTCTCCATCATCTGATTCATCATTTGGATTGATGGCAGCCCATATGACTTTAAGATTGTTAAATTTCTTGCCATTGATGGATTTGAATTGGATCAATTCCATGACAGCATTTCTGACTTTCTTCGAGGCTCTGTTATATTCATCAAAGAAAATGGCCTCCACTTGATCATCTTTGAAGGCTTTCGGACGAACAAGATCAAGATATCTCGATCCATCTTCATCGACTACTTCCTTTGGAACACCAATGAAATCAACCCACGGGTCCATGGTGGAAGCAGAGAAATACAACCATTTTAGGTTGTTTCTGTTGAAAGCGTCGATAATCATGGCGGATTTGCCCACACCATGAGCGCCTTTTATTAAAACATTGTAGTTATGCTTTATATAAAAATCCAGTTTCTTTTCGTTGATCATAAGTTGACTTTGTTTTTGTTTATTGCTTACAATGTATCATCTTACGGATGGAAAATCAACATGTATAGAATCGATCACGATGATTATTTACAACTAGCCAATCAACTAAATCTGTATCATAGTGTCTTTTACAAATTTTGGCTCTTAGGGAAGCCAGTGTTTACAGATAAAATCAATACTGCCGCTGTAGCCTTTGACAAAGAGGGCCACTGTATAAACTTCATGGTGAATGAAAATTTTTGGAAAAGTCAGACCATGACACAAAAGGCATTCATCATATGCCATGAATGCCAACATATTATCAGAGAGCATGGATTGCGAAGTTCTAATTTGAAAGAAACTGATAAAGATATAGCCAATATTGCCATGGATTTAACGATTAACCATAATCTGGTGAAATATTATAATTTTAATAGATCGGAAATTGATCCTAAGTCTGAATATTGTTGGATAGATACGGTATTCAAGGATTGTAGCAATATCTTGGAAGGTGAGTCATTTGAGTATTATTATAATAAGTTAAAGGAACATGGAAATAACGGCATGTTGATGCCGGCCAATTTTGTAGATAGCCATGATTATTTTGATACATTCTCCGAGCAGGAGATGAATCATATCATTTATGATGAATTGACCGAAGAAGAAATTGAAGATGTGGAAAAAATGGCATCACCCGGCAGTAGGGGTTCTGGCGGCTTTTCAGGAATTACTATGGACCGCGAGAAAGTAGTGGTCAAGAAGAAATGGGAAAGTGTTATTAAGAAATGGGCACAGAAAAAATTGTCAGACAATCAGAAAGAAGAATCTCAATGGATAAAACCCCATAGAAGACACGCTCTACTCGATCCTTCTCTGCTATTGCCATCAGATATGGAAATTGATGAAAGAGATATGGATGTGCACAAAATTGATGTATTCTTTTTCTTGGATACGAGTGGATCGTGTCGTTCATTGGCTCCGAGATTTTGGAGGGCCACAAATTCCCTGCCTAAAGATAGGTTTAATCTTAGATTGTATTGTTTTTCGGATGGAGTGCATCCTGTCAGTTTGGAAGAAAGAAAATTGTATGGATTTGGCGGAACAGATTTCGAGCCAATTTCCAGAGAAGTAACGCGGGCAGTTATTAAGGATAAGATTAAAGATTATGCCGTTTTCGTGCTGACTGATGGATGGGGGTCACCCGTTTATCCAGTGCACCCAGAGAAATGGTATTGGTTTTTAACCGAAAATTATACCAAGTATATTCCACCAAGAAGCCATATACATAAATTATCTGAATATGAATGAAAATGGGAGCTTTCGCTCCCATTTTCTTATTTCACAGTAATGGCAATGCGTTCCGGTTCCTTGGGGATATCTGTATTGATATCCACAGTCAGGATACCATTGGTGAACGTAGCATTGACTTTTTGGACGTTTTTGGGAATACCAAATTTATATTTTAGATATTTGGTTGTGATACCCTTATGAATATAATGTGGATATTTTTTCACATCAAACTTTGATTTAAGTTGCACGGTGTCCGTAGTCTGTGCCCCTTCCGATTCATCGGTGTCGGTATGAGGAGCATCTGGGGGCGTTGGGTCAATATCTACATAAAGATAACCCTTATCGATGTATACATTTATATGTTCTTTCTTGTACCCTGCCAAGGCCAATTCAATCCTGTAAGTGTTATCATCGACTAGAATTGTATTGTACGGGGTTGTAATCTTCTGAACGAAAGAATGCATGTCATTATATAAATCATCGAAGATATCGAAACGTCGATCAACCCATTCATCCAATGATGGCAATGAAAGTTGTGGCTGCTTAAGTAAACTCATCATAGATTTTGATCTTGTCATAATTAGTCTCCTTTTTGACAAATGGTTTGCTCTTGCGACCCAAACCATGCACCCTGTAAGGCGTGCACCTATATTTATAAGAGTTTTTTGAATGGTTGTCAATCTATTAACGGTGTGATATGATGAAATTGAGAATAAAATATTCTAAGGTGCAGAAATATGAAGTATTATATGTTTACAGAAAACAATGACTGGGAAGGTGAAACATGGAATTTCTTTGTTCCATTATCACCTGAACAGCATGAAAAGATTAAGAATCTCATAGAATCCGTAGAAGATTTTGATTCGCCATACGAGATTGGGGACGAAGCATATACTGAATCATATGTGGATAAATTGATATCATCTAGAAATAATACCAGAACAGGCTACATGAAGCTATACAATAAGTGCAAGCCGTTGAGTGGAGTATTTCTTGACAGGTTGATGGAGGGCAATATCAATTTATTGGAGGATGACCCATTCTATAAGGGCCAATGTTGGGATTTGGCGTCCGATTAAAAAGTTTGTCACTTCTTAGTGCTATACTTATCTTTAAGATATTTTACAATATCATTTATGCTTTTTAACCCTAACTTCATGCAAAGTTGTGTTAAAATTCTGGCGGAATCTGTTCTATAGTTGATATTGAAATCAGACTTTATCTTAGAGGGTAAGTCATCACTGTGATATTTTGCAAGATAAATTATTTTGGAAGTTGATTCCTCATCTAAATTTTCACCCTTTAATGCATTCACATAAGGCATTAGTGCATCACTTAGCACGTCATCCATATTTGGGCCAATGTCATTCTTTACATTTTGCCCATACGATTTTATGAATTCGTTTCCTTCAATGCCATTTTTCGAGGCATTAAAACTATCTTTATTTTTATAGACGTATACCTTTACATTGTCGGCGTTTGCATAATCGATTAGGGTTTGCAGATATCCATTTGTTGTGTATTTTTCTAATGCACCATTGCTTAGGTAAATATCGACACGTTTAATATATTTGTTTGCATTATCGATATATGGAGATTTTGAAGATAATCGATCTTCATGCTCCGGCGGAGAATTTCTAAAATCTCTTTTTCCATAATATTCTAATGGAAATCCATGATAGGTATGATTTAATTTTGTTCCATCCAAAACGAAGGCTATCATTACATAATTGTTTGCTCCATAATTGCCAAGCTTCGATCTTGTAGTTGACAAATAAAAATATCTGTCATTTTTGACATATTTTTGTTCTACAGAACTTACTAGGGCAGAGGAAAGTCTAAATCTATTATCTTTTAGAATAGATATTGCATTAACGATGGACGTGAAATGATATACTTCTGGCGATAGCGCTTCGTTTAATGTTGATAATTTCATTCTTCAAAAGGGTAGGGTTGCATCAGGTATTTCAGCTAGAATTCCATCTTTAACAAATTTAAGATACTGCTGGAATTCCTCATCTGTGAAGTGCTTCTTCATATGTTCAATTTCTCTCAATAAGGCGGCATCGGCATATTCCTTATCAGAGTCTTGTAGCGCATCCAGATAACTTGAAACTGTCAATCCAGCTTCATCTTTTACCCAATTATCTTCAGCATCTTTAAAGAAACCTTCTGACAATATATTTTCGATCCTCATATTTATTCTCTTGACTGGTTGATATATTTATTATTATAATACCGGAAATGCGATAAGAGTTCAAGCAAATACATTGCAGTCGGCTCTATTCATATTTTATCTATGGAATGGTAATCATGAATAACTTTGATAGACAATATTTGGCAACGATGAGAAAAATTCTGGATGAGGGGGTGGATCGCCCAGATCGCACCGGAATCGGCTCTAGAGCCATTTGGTGCTCCATGCAGGAACATGATATGGCAGAGGGCTTCCCGATCATTACGCATCGAAAGGTGAGCCTTAGAATCGCTTTCGAAGAGCTAATGTGGATGCTTAGGGGGAGTTCCAATGTAAAGGAACTACAAGAAAAGAATATCCATATTTGGGATGGAAATTCCACCAGAGAATTTTTGGATAAAAGAGGACTGACCTACTTACCAGAAGGCCATATAGGGAAAGGTTATGGTTTCAATATAAGAAATTTTGGTGGAGATTTTGCAACTGAATCTGGGAATGTCGATTATTATAAACTTGATGGTAATGGTACCGATCAATTTAAAAATTTATTGGAGGGATTGAAGCGCGATCCCCAAAGCAGACGGCATTTGATATTACATTTTGACCCCAATACGGTCAATGAAGCGGCTTTACCGGCATGTCATTATGTGCATCATTATCAAATCTTGAATGGAAGATTGAATAGTAGTTTTACATTAAGATCATGGGACTATGGATTTGGTGCACCATACAATTGGATGTTCTATGGGTTGCTAAACATTATTATTGCAAAATATTTAGGGATAGAATCTGGTAAATTGGTGGGCATTGGGATGGACGTTCACCTTTATGAAAATCAGATAGAGATGGCTAAGGAATTGGTTGATAGAACATGGTTTGATCTTCCTAGATTGAATATCAATAAAGACTTATCGTCATTAGACGATATTTTGTCTTTGGAATATTCTGACATAGAGTTGGTTGGATATAAAGCACATCCAGACTATAAGAACAAGCCTGCAATGGCCGTATGACAATTAAGCAATAATACAATATTTGATATTATCAATCAGGTAATCTGCGTTAGGATTACTATTTCCCATAGTTATATATGTGCCTTGGGATGTGATTAGACTTGAATCGAATGTAAACATCAGAGTGCCGTTCAAATATACCATGTACGTAGAAGTGCTCATATCTACCATCATATGGTGCCATGTATTTATTGGCATGGCTACCCCAGAAATAGACCCATAAGTAGTGGACCCACCATGAGCATAATCAAATGGAGAATAGGCTAAAATAGATGATGTTGTTGACGTATTAACTACACGAAGGCAAAAGCCAGTAGCCGTCGCAGTTTGATTCGTGTTTATTGTAATAAAAACATTAGAAGAACTAGCTTGCACAAATAAATCAAACTCTAAGGTTATCGCAGGTTTGGTCAAATCCTTATATGCGTACACTATGGTGGAACCATCAGATGGCGGAACATGAATTGATGGTGCCGGGTTGCCGGCAGTAGTTGAAGTGGTCACACCACTGCTAACCCATCCAGAATCATTTAAACCATTTTCTAGAAGCGTGCATGCTAATAATGCTGGCGTGATGCTAGGCGTAACAGTTGGAGTTGGTGTCGGTGTGACCGATCTAGTTGGAGTCCTTGATGGTGTTGGTGTTATTGTTGGCGTCCTTGTTGGCGTAACTCCAATTGAGGGGGTTGCAGTTATTGATGGAGTTATACTAATTGTAGGAGTAACTGATACCATTGGAGATATTGTTGGTGAAGGAGTAATCGATATTGATGTTGTTATCGATGGAGTAATGCTTGATGTAATTGATGGTGTCAGCGATGGAGTTCTAGTCGATGACGGGGTGACTGTCATTGACGGAGTGACAGAAATTGTTCTGGTCGGGGATGGTGTTGGAGTAGGTGTGGGCACATCAGTTACTACAACATTGTCAATGAAGACGTTATAGCATACGCTTCCACTTGCAATTGAAGTTGTTCTATATGTAAATGTGAAGGTAAGATTTTGCGTAGAAGCAGGAACAATAAACCCAATGTTCACATAACCAGTATCGTCAATGTCAAAACTTAATCTAGTTTGTGGGTATAATGTTCCTGTATCACCATCTACCTGAAGAAATACTTCTCTTGTAGTATTATTTGGTAAAGATGGGTTTTGTGTAATTCGCAGGTCGAATGTGACGTACTGATCTCTAGAAAATGCAGTACATATGCTGACAGAATTCGTGTCTGTTTTCGTGTTTTGATTTGCTACGCTGTGACAAATTCCTGGCATTGCCAAACATGGTTGAGGATTACCTTTAGTGGTACTTATACTAATACCAGTTCCAGTAAATCCATTAAACCCGGAACTAAAATCATTTGTATAACCTTCAAGCATGCAGTAACGTGTCGATGGTGTAACCGTTATTGATGGTGTCGGCGTGACAGATGCGGTAATGGATGGAGTTATTGATATGGTTGGAGTTAATGTTGGAGATGGAGTTGGTGTCGGGGTTGGTGTTTGAGTTATGGTTGGTGCTGATATTTCAGTGAATATATTCAAATTGTCAACATATACATTGTTGTCCGATACATCACCAGCTATTCCAAAATATGTGTTAATATTTGGAATTATGTAATAATAAATCTTGCATATACCATCTACGTAGACACTCGCATACAGTAAGCTATTGAAATAATTGAATTTTATCTCCGCATGATGCCAGACATTGGGTGTCAGTGGCTCAAAACTTGAAATGGCAGAAACATCGCTGTAATCTGTCCATGATAATGGAGAAGCTATTCCAGAATTTTCATCAGTCTTCGATGTTAATTTCAGATAGCTTCCAGAACCATTTTGCTCGTTGGAGAAGAAGAAATCCAAGGTAGAAGATTCTTCTAACATGAAGTCGAATATAATGCTCTGGAAATATTTGCCTGTTGGTATATTTCTGTAAGAGTAATTGGAATTTGACCATCTCAATGCCGGTTGAGGGTTTCCAACATTTATGTCAACCACTCCACCATTGTTGGTGAATCCATCCAAAGACGATCCATCATAATAGAATGCAGACTCACCGTCATTAATTATAAAGGCATTTGCCAATAGTCTATTGTAATCGGTTCCAGTACCTGAATTGTGGTACCAAGCCAATTGTGAACTAGTTAATACCTTGGTGCATACAAACAATGAATCTATCAATCCGGGGAAGCCACTTGATAGGAATCCATCGTTTCCGATTATGAATTCTTGAGTGATTCCATAGTATGTTGAATTATATGTCTGGCTGTCTGTTTGACCATTCAACGATATATTGATTTGATTATTGGGAGAATCATAAGATGCAATAATGGAAACCCAAGTATCTAATGGAACATTCTGTGACGTGTATATGGTTGCACTATTGCTTCCATCATTTGATATAGAGAAGAACGCCTTGTTTACGGCTCGATCAAAACCAAGCCTGAACTGTCTGGCATTTTCTGACCATCTGGAAACAATCACTGATTTATCATAAGATAATTGATTCAGCAATGTCGAATTGATCTTTACAAATGCTCCAATGGTGAAATCTATGTCTCCATAATTGAGCAAGTTTTCAGAAATGGTGCTGCTTAAATGAGCATCTGGATTTTGCACTGGATTTATGGATAGCGCATTTCCTCCAAGAATTCCAGCATCATATCCGACATTTGATGGAGTCATAATGACTCCATCTTTAGAATCTATTCTATCCGATGAAGTTTCTTCAAAATCCCACCAGTTGTGCAGGCTATTCAATATGGCTTGCGCATCTGGGTTGGCTATTCTTGTGGTTGTTACAGAAATCGTTGGAGTGACCGATGGCGTTGCTGTAGTTGTTGGGGTTACTGTTCTTGTTGGAGTGTGTGTTGGTGTAACAGACGGCGTTACTGATGGCGTGTGTGAAATAGATGGTGTTATGGAGATAGTCTTACTTGTCGATGGAGTCACTGTAATTGTTGGAGTCACTGTTCTTGATTGCGACACTGAAGGCGTGATGCTTATTGTTTGTGTCACAGATGGAGTTACAGAAATAGTTGGCGTAGTCGTCGGAGTTACAGTAGGGGTCACGGATGGGGATTTGGTAACCGATGGCGTGACGGAGATAGTTGGCGTTATGGATGCTGTATTTGATATTGTTGGCGTTATAGTTGGAGTTACAGAAATGGTTGGCGTCACGGATGGAGTGACAGAAATAGTTGGAGTGATTGAGTGAGTAAGTGTTATGGTTGGTGTTATAGAGATAGTCGGAGTAACTGTTCTAGTTGGTGTTCTGGATGGCGTAATGCTTCTTGAAGGTGTTGGAGTTGGTGTAACGATGGATGCGGCGGCATAATGTTGTGATATAACTGCCGGGGACAATGCATAGTTGTAAATCGCAAACTCGTCAAGAGTTCCAACAAAATTAGAGTTCTGGATATATGATGAAGAGAATAGCTCTAGATTCGATTTGGCAGTATCTAATATGCCTGAACCTGTTATTGTGGTAGTATTAACCAATGATGTATTCACATACATGTAAATGGTTCTAGCATTTCTGACAATAGAAATAGCTCTCGTTGTATCATCAGCAATGCTTGTTGGTGTTAACAGAGAAATTTCTTCTCCGTTTATGAATACAGAAAACACTCCATATCCATCAGAATTTAAGTAGAATACATAGTTGAACTTCTGATTATTCCCATCTGTCACTTTTGAGAATACTATTGGGATGTTTCCATCATAATTCTGTGCGGAAGAAGCATTAACATAGAACTCGAAGGTAAAATCGTTTCCTGCGAAAGAAAAATCATCGGAAGATGTGCCGATAGATATAAGTCCACCATTCTCATTGGCTGTTGAATAATCATTAGAGTAATTCTGTAATAGGCTACTCTGACCTAGAATGGTCAGTCCGTTACTTGTACCATTATGTTTTCCTACAGAATCGTATACCGCTGTTCCAGAAGGCTCATCCAATCTGTAATAGGCAATAGGAGTGCTACCCAGAATCAATCTCTTGTAATTGTCTGATGATGGAGTGACTGATGGTGTTGGTGTAGGCGTCAATGCAGTAGCATTAGAATTGGTCCAGAATTGATAATGATTCTTTATTTGGAATTCGGACAGGGCATAGTTGTATATGCTCACATCATCAAGAAGTCCAGTGTAATTCTTGGTTGGATCGCCGATAATTCCGCCAATATATAACAAATTCTTGGTAGTTAGATTATTTCCCCCAATGGAAATTGAGGTAACAAATGATCCATTGGAGTATAGGCTTAATGTATCTGCATTTCGCGTAACAGTGATTAAACGATCAATACCATCATTGACTAACAATCCAGAATCTAAATGGAACGTGCCAATCTGTGTATTGACGATGACTTTCAATTGATTGTTTTCAATGTACAATTGAATTATATTGTTTGTCCCGGATGTTGGAGGCAATACCACAAGATAACCTGTATTCGGTTGATTCTGACCATTTATGGATAACTCAATTGAGAAATCCTGTAGAATAGTTTTGTATCGATTATCGCTATCAGCAACCACATATGATGCTGAAGAATTTGTATTAAGACTTATAGAATGTCCAGAACCATCAACAATGGCAGGCTGCCCCTGAACCACATTATGATAGGTTCCATTTATACTGTTGCCGCTATAATCTATGACTGCATTTCCAGAAGTTTCATCGAATTTGTAATAGATCAAAGGATGATCCGATATGATTTGCTTTGCATATCCTGTTAGTGGCACATACACAGGTGTTTGTGATGGTGTTTTTGATGGTGTTGGCGTTGGAGTTGGAGAAGGCTTGGCGGTAGCCGATGGAGTTAATGAAATGGCATTGAACTCTTCCTGTAATAAGGTATTAGATAGTCTGTAATTGAAATTCTTTACTGGATAACTGTTGTAATTTGAGTCCTGATAGAACTCTATGGATAGTGACAATTGTGTAGCATCGGGGACAGACAGTAACGCTTCAAATCTTCCACTGTCCTGAAACAAGCCAAATACGATTATGTTGTCATGATTGATGAATGCCTTGGAAATTAATAATAGCTCCCCATTATTGACTTGTAGTTTAATCTTAGAATATCTTATGGTACCTTGTTCGTAATCGAAAGTGAATTTGTAATATCTGTTTGGATTTACATTGAAAGTTCTATGAAATATGTTTGGTTCATCTGGGCTATTAGAGTTTATGTTGAAAAATAGCTCATTGTTTGATGTTGATACAGTTCCATTGGTGGATGACCATGAAAGAGCATCACTCGAAGAAAATAGATTCGGCAAGGGTGAAACTTGCATGGATGGAGTCATTGATGGAGTCAATGACGCTTGCGGAGTTCTGGTCTGTGTCGGCGTTGGCGATAATGTGGGAGTTGGAGTTGCCCCATCAAGTTCTTCACCTGATGGAAAAGCATTGGCGGCATCCACATATTCATATGAGCCGTCTAACAGTTTCACAAAGTAGGTTATGTTAGGTTGAGTTCCATGTACATCATCAACGATGCCATATGCCACCTTTGAATTTCTTGTAAAATATATTAGGTCACCAACATTAAAAATATACATTTAGAATTATAGTTTCATTATATTTATTGTGATAATACGTTTTATAAATAAAGAAAAATAAATATTTTTTCATATGAACGTGCATACAGAACATAAATTGATAGCATTTTTGTTTGGGATTTTTATAGGGATTTTATTGGGCGTCCGAGTACGATATCCAATAGATTTAAACGACTTACAAAGATATCAAGTATTGTGCGGAACCGAAAAAATAGCGAAAGCTAGAATCGGTATTTCAGGAGATATTTATTATATCACTTGTTCAAACGGAATAACTATAAGAATCAAATAGATAGATTTGGTTTTGTTATGATGATAACGCTGATTGGCGTTGGGGCTGACAGAGTGATATCTAACTGATTTTCATTGGTGAATGTCACAACAGCATCCGTAATGATAGAATCGGTGAATCTATTGACCACTGTTACGGGGAAATACTGAACGCCCAAATTATGTGTGATAGTATGTCCTGTTGTGGCCTGTAAATCCTCAAAGAAATAAACAAGGCTTCCCGGCTTGTATGTCTGTGATCCACCATCATAGAAGAATATGTCTCCATCTTCCAGATTGGATGCATCAACATCCTTGAGAGTTTCAAAGTTTAGATTTCCATAATTCTCAATCAATGTGTCTATATCTGCAAATGTAAAATTATCACCAGTATAGTAAATGACTGAACCAGCGGCAATGCTGCCTTCTGGTGTGCTTACATCTTGTAATGTTGTAATAGACGGTGGCGCACCCATGGCATCATCGAATTGCTTTAAAACATCAAAAAGAGAACTGTTTGAATCCAAGTCAGACACATTATGGAATTCATTGAATGGTGTAGGATTGAATGTGTAGTCAGAATTTATCCAATTGGTTCCCAAAACTTCTATTAAGTTATTGAAATTCGCTGGAATGTTGATATCAATATATTCTTGGCCGTCATTAAGCCTTAACGTCTTTGTTCCAACGTTGAAATAAATCCTACCAGCTTCATTTGCTGAAAATGAGGGGTCGGATGCTAATGGATCGGCTATTAATCCGGTTATTTTGCTATTTTGGAGTTCTATATTGTGATAATATTTCATTATTCCAGTTCTTTCATATCTAAATATTTATTTGATTAACTATGATACCTATAGTTGGTTATTCCATAGTTGTAATGTTGTGTAATTTCTTGTGGAGTCAACACTCTATTATAGATTGCCGGGTTTCCAATCTTTCCATGGAATGTTTCTTGGCTACCGTCTGAACCCATATAAGTAATATTATATGTTTCAGAGCTTCGCGCTGAACCATTATATTTGACGCCATTCACGTAAAATAGGACATTGCGTGCATTATCGACAGTCATTACTACATGATAATAGGTATTGGGTGATACTGTGAGTTCTAGTGCCTGCACACTTTCTGAAGAACCATAAAGGAATAAGCTTCCACCACCGTCAAATTGCAACCCATAAATCGGAGTTCCAAAAATGGTGGCGTATCCACCAAATTCGTCAATATATACCCATGCTTCTAGGGTATAATTGTTATTGAGTAGCACACTATTAATTGTTGCTCCACCATCGCCGGAAGATTCTTCCTCGACACTAAGCATATTTCCATATGAATCACTGGTGAAGGCAGCGCTTCCAAATAGAGCCATGGCATTTCCACCAACAACATCAGGTGATGTGGTTGATGTTACATCATTCATAGGCCAATAAGAAATCAAGCCACTCGTCGCCATAATTATGTCATCATAACCCAAAGAGCGAGTAGGGGTTGGTGTTGGCGTTGATCCCATTGATGGAGTGTTTGTTACTGTTGGAGTAGGCGTTACCGTAATAGATGGGCTAACTGATATTGTTGGTGTAACAGATGGCGTTGGTGTTGGTGTTAATGGTGGACCAACCGTTTTATACTTATCCAAGATCACGGATATAGATTCGCCGCCAACATTTGCGTTTGATGATAAAGTATGGAATTGAGTATTGTAATCTGTGTCAATTGTGAGAGGATCACTCTTCAATCTATAGATTAACGGAGTTGCATAGTTATCCGGTACACTATAAAGGGTATTGTCGGCATTTGAATTAGATGCAAGCGCCTCTGCGCCATTATACCATAGTCCAACATAAATGTTATTATCGCTTGCTTGGATCATGCTCCAAACAACCGGATTCCATTCAGCCGAACTTGGCAATAGTACAGTCTCGTAAGATATAGAATTATCCGCAGAGTCTAGTACAAGTTTGGCAACGTTTGCTATTGTTTGCTGCTCGCTTTGCGGATCAACCACGGAGAATCGTCCACCCACATAGACACTTCCATCCACACCTTCTATGATAGAATTAATCTGCACAAAACTAGAATCTATTGGGATAATATTGAAATCGTTATATGGGTGAATCTCATTTCCTGAAGAATCCAGAGCAATGATGCTGCGACTATCACCATTAGATTGTCCAACACCAATGAGGATTGTTCCATCTGAAAGTTGTGTTATGCAGAACAAGTCTGATGTAATGGACGATGACGAGAATGTATCATCAAATGATCCATCAGAATTCAATCTGAAGATAGATGGGTAAGAATTGCTATTCGGGAATGGAATTGAGGAAGTCAAATTCAATGAACTTCCACCAATATAGATTTTTCCATCGGTTGTTTGATATATGAAATATATTGTTCCTTCAGAAATACTTAGGTCTGTATATGTAGATTTTAATATATCTGAAAACTCTGTGTCGATGGACCCATCAGGATTCAATCTTACAAGTCCCCGCAAAGCTGGATCATCCCCATCAAATATGGTGAATGAGCCTCCAACGTATATTTTTCCATCTGTTGTTTGGTGTATGCTATATATGGCTTGGTCATGAGTATGGTCGAAATCGGTATCAATAGCGTTGTTGTCGTTTAGAGATATTCTATAAAAACGTGACAATTCATCATTTTCATAGAAAGAAACGCTTGCCCCGCCAAAATAGACATAATCGTCAACAGTCTTACACATAGCATAGACTGCACCTGCTGCGCTCGGCTCGAAAAGGTGGAATGGTTTGATTGAAGACCCCATGACTCCATCATAGTCGATTTCATCTATAACCGAGCTATTCTGATCATATATCAATTGATATTGGTCTGATGGTGACTGTGTTGTCATATTGATACCAATGAACATGCTGTCCGCGCTTTCGCCAAATGCTATACCGAGAATAGGAATGTTCAACAAGTAGATGCCATTTTCTCGGAATATATATACGCCCATCTCGTAAGCACCAACATAAATCTTGCCATCGTGGCTCGATTGATACAATGCCACAACACCATTTCTATTTGGAATAGAGTCATACCAAGAAGAGTCATATGTTCCATCGCTGGCCAGCCTTAATATATTATCACCTCCTGATCCGGTGAAGTAACCGCCTATGTAAATATTTCCATCTTGCGCTTGAAGGATGCAATTTATTATTGGATCACCGGATGCAAAGCCTCCTATAGGAAGATTTGGAACATATGTAGTATCCAATGTTCCATCATTGTTCAATCTGAACAGTGTGCCGATTGGAATTGCACCGCCAGAAAACTGGAATTTTCCTCCAATATATATCTTGTCATCCAAGGACACTTTAATGTCTTGTACATAAGAATCGCTATTGAAATCAAATGCAGTAAATGTTGTATCCAACGTTCCATCAGCATTCAATCTTAATAGATTTTTGTATCCATTGACATTAAATGTGCCGCCAACATATATCAGACCATCTGGGCCTATAGTTATGACATTGATTTCATCATTCTCGCCAAATATTGTTGCGAATGCTGAATTATTGTATACGTTTCCATCCAGATCAATTCTACACAATGCATATACTGGTGTATTATCATCTGGTAGGGTATATGTAAATGATCCACCGACCAATAATGTGTCATCTGAATACGCTGCAAAGGTCTTTGGCGTGCCCACAAGGGAACCTGATATATAAGTCGAAACAATTTCACCGAAATCATTATCTATCACTATGAGAGAAGGAGCCGCGCCGGGGACTGCCCCTGTCAAGAATGACGTAAAATCTGTGCCAGTGTCCTGTACTCCAAAAATAGTTCTGTTCTGACCAAAATCCGCAATGGCTACAGCACTCGGAGAATCATTTCCTGTACGACCATTGAAGCTATAGTAGTTAATCACGTCATAGAAATAATTTGAGGTTTCGCCATCCAAACCACCGGGACTATTATCTGTGTATCTCAACTGCATTAATGCCGTATTTTCTTTAGAATTAAAGATTTGGCCGTTGGGCGTCCAACTTCCACCAACCAACAATCTTCCCTCCAACGGTGGGGTACTTGGGGTTGGAGTTGGTGAAGGTGTTGGTGTTACCGATGATGTTGGCGATGGTGTTATGGTCGCCGACACTGATATGGAGCGTGTTGGCGTTGGTGTAGGAGTCATAGTCATGGATGCTGCCGGTGTTGGAGATGGTGTGGCAGTCATAGTTGGTGATGGTGTAATTGAAGGTGATGGAGTTACTGATGGTGTGGGAGAAGGTATGACATTATCTTCTTCAATCAATACAATTTCTTGTATGTCAACAAAGATGGTATCATTAGATACGATATGACCAATCTTTTGCAATGAATATTTTTGTGGTACTTCGGTAGTGATTTGTCCAGTGTCGCCGACAAACAGTGGTGTGTTTGGAACTTGTGACCAATTCCAAAAGTTATAGTTGGTCAAGAAACCCTTTGTTATGAATTTTTTTACTTCACTTTTTCCAAATGGTTCTACGGATATACCAACGCATGGTCTGGTATAATCAACGTATGACGCCACGCCCAATTGTTTCGGGCCTTTCCAAGTCACACAATGATATGCTGGAATAGGTTCGACAGCCTTTCCGTCCATCAGCAATGAATCAATCTTGTATGAGTTATATACGTCTTGTTGAGTGTGAATCTTGTCTTCGGAAGTTAAGAAATATGATTTGCCAGTTCTATCCAAGACTCTTAATGGAACATTATTTTCATCATAAAGAATATATCCAGCTTCCACTGGGCTATTTAAATTTACTTGAGAGCCTAGAGATTGTGGAATGAATATGGCATTGTTTGAAATTTTTCCACCAAAAACTCTTAACTTCTCTTTCCATTGTGTTCCAGACCATACTTTCATTTTCTGGTCATTATAATCAAAGAAATGTTGATCTAACTGTGGGTTGGATGGGAGGGTTGCTCCAAAAGACGGCTGTACATTGGTATAACCAAATGTCCGCATTCCTGTCAGTAAATCGATATCCCAATAAATGTATACGGTTTGATCTGGTGGGAATGGACCCCAAGCACCAGTAACCTGCTCTGCTTCAGTGAAAAGATAGTTGTGAGAACCATAGGCAAAGGTTAAAATAATTTTCTCGATATCAACATTAATGTTGATTTTTCCAGAAACAAATTCTAGAAAATTATTATCTGTTTGTGCAACAACAATTCCTTGCCGAAAATTTATATTCATGTCTAAAAATTATTTCAATCTAACTATTTATTTCTATTTACATTGAGAATTAATATATGAATGGTAGATTTACTCATGTTCCAGAACTTTTGCAATCATATCCATAATGTCAGCTTCTTTAATTTGCCGCATCCCCATTCTCTCAATGCAGAATTCCGTGCGTCTTGGCCCATAGCGCTTGACTGAAGTTGTACCATATAAGCCTATGATTGGTATGTTGTAAGCGTCTGCAATGTGAACACATGCAGTATCTACCGATATAATGAATTTTGATGATATGATGTGATTCACTAGGTCTGACAATGGCATGTGCGCAGAATCTTCAATCACCTTGTAATCTTTCTTTAGATGATTGATAATGTTTGTCCAATCACCGTCCCACATTTTGTTCCTCTTTGATGAGCGATTGCATATCACCACTTTATTCTCTTGTATGGGCTTTGGAATATTCAAGGTATCCACCTGAATATCTATTCCACATATGATAGAGTTCAATATGGATTGACGAGCATGGACATTTCTATTGGGAATGTAATTTATCCAATCTTTATTATATTCATCCAAGGATAAAACTGTGTCGGATGGCATGATAGAATCTGCCAAAAATTCTGAATCGAACAAGAAATTCCATTCATTCTTCGTATACAATTTTGATGGCATGTCATACATATTAAGCGTTTTTATTGCAAAATATGCATGAATAGTATCGCCCAAATATTTAAAACTTTTAATGATATGCATTATATCAATTCAAATATTATGCCTTTTCTCTGTCCACTTATTACGCATGTTCCAGAAATATAGATTTTGTCATCAATCCAATGGCTCACGTATTTTATCGTAAGTTCTGTCATATTTGGATCAATTGAGGCCATTGATGGAAAACTAAATAGATAAGTAAATGACTTTGTGGTGCTATTCCAGAGATTTAAGCTTATTTCATTTGTAGAAGAATTTTGTAGTAAAATCAATACGTTATTATTCTTGACAGAGTTTAAGTTGGCCCGTGAAATTGGAACTAAATTCTGTGGGAAATTCGCAAGCTGCCAAGTCACTCCGTCATCGCTATATGCATATTTAGAAATTCCACCAACAGCGTTTTGCTTTATCCAGCATATTAAAGAATTTCCATCAGTTGTTAAACTTAGTTCATCATTTACAGCATCAAGATCAAGTGTAGTATTAGTCATGTTACCTGCACCATTTGTGGTTAACTCCGGGACGCATGATATGACGGTAGAACCCCCGTCACCAGACAAATAATATTTTCCTTTAAACGGAATTGTATGGTGGCCGCAACCACTGAAACCATCATTATGGAACAACTGAAACGGATTAGTTCCAGTTGGATAATCTACATAGAACCATCCTTGACCACTTCCGGTGCCAATACTTCTACCGCAATATATAACATTATCTATAACGACTATATGTCCTGAAGTATAAGATGGCTCAAAGTAACTAATCGCGGTTACAGAAGTCCCATCATACGTGCCAATAGACCACGAGCCATCATTACTGTGCTTAGATATTATGATTTTACTGCCATCATAATTGTATATGCCAGCATAATATGCCGCCGAAGCTATTGATTGTGAAGGAATGTTGGGATCAACGTCATAATCGGTTGCAGTTATCGTTCCTATGGTAGCATCACTGCTAGACACATCCACGGCATATAGCGAGTTATTGAAATTCGTTATGGATGTTATGTTATGTGAATTATTTGGGATGATTATCCTGTTAATTCTAGATGGAACTCCACCATTGATAGGTGTTGGGGTTGGTGTTATTGTTATAGGCGGCGTTGGTGTTGGCGTCGGAGTCAACGATGGTGTCAAGGAAACAGAATTTGTTATAGATGGCGTTGGTGTAACGGTCAATTGCATAGAGGCGGAAACTGATGCCGTTACAGTAATTGTTGGTGTAGTTGTTGGAGTAACTGTTGGCGTGGTTGTTGGAGATGGAGTTAATGTCAAGGAATGTGTTGGTGATACAGAAGGCGTTGGAGATGGTGTGGTAGTTGGGGTAATGGTTGGTGTAACCGTTGGAGTTGGAGACGGAATGATTGTAACATCTGGGACGTAATAGTTGTATTGTTCCTGAAAATCCACATAGATTGTGTTTGGAGAGACAATATATCCAACTCTCTGGATCGAGTCTTGGATTGAAAATTCTGTACTCAATTTACCATTCTCACCAACATACAACGGTGTATGCGGAGGCCATAACCAGTTCCAATCCGTCCTATTGATAACGAATCCATCAAAGAATAGGCTAACCAATTCACCAGAATCCACGGTCCTCTCTACAAGGGCAAATGCCGGCTTCTCTTTTTTCGATGGATCGGCCAATTCTAGAGTATTGTAATTTTTCCAGCATACACAATAATGCTTGGTCAACAGTTCTTCAGCTTCACCATGAGCTTGCAGCAATCTAGAGTAAGAGAATGAATCCCTTGGGTTGTTTTTAAAATTCTTTATGCTATATACTGTGTAAAATTCATAACCAGTATCGGTATATTTCTTTATAGGGTTGTTTGTATCGTCAAGAACTATAGTATCCGGGTAACAGGGAACTCTATAATTTATCTGTGAACCAGAAAATTGTGGATTGATTCTTCCATCGGATGAAACATATCCAGCAATGACTCGTATTACATCAATCCAGTATTGTCCATTCCATGATTTGTATCTGAATTCATTCTTATCAAAATACATCTGATTCAATGAAGGATTTGATGGAGCATCAAATGTGAAGGGATCAAACAGCGTATATCCATAGGTTTTCTGGGCTGTTGTTTTATCTATATCCCAGTATAACCAGCATTCGGTATTTTGAGGAATGACCCAAGCATTTTCAACAGTCTTGTCTTCGATCAATAGATAATCAGACGATCCTTCGCTAAATGAAATGATAGTTGATTTCAACGACGCATTGAAATCGATATTTCCAGAAGGATTCCTCTGTAAAAAGAAAGGCGTTTGCTGGCTATTTACTATACCTTGTCTGAAATTTATCTTCATTGTATTCTGATTATATCTGGATATGTTTTTGCCACATTCTGGCTATTGGTGTAGAAATCTGAAGTGTCATAGGTGAAATAATCAAAATCGTTATCCACCATGTCTCCCACATCAATCAACTTATTCCTCACTTTGTCCCCAGTAGTATATGGACTATTGGACAACAAGATGTATAATCCTTCAGATTCCAATGGCTGTAGCACGCCAGTGCCATAATCTATTCTGGTAATTTTCAATTGTGTCCCATTCGGAATAGACGAGAAGGATGGATTGTCTGTTCCAAGTGTTCTGAATGTCAGAATATTCTTAGAGAAAAGATAATAGTTTCTTCTCTTTCTGATGAGAACTTCATTCCATCCATTCCATGGAGTGCTGATTAGCGTATTGTCAAGATATTCTGTACAAATCTCTTCCTCTTCGTTGGGCTTCTTCACACTTATTTCTATTCTTATGGGCACATTGGATAGATCGTATGGAGCCTCTGGTGTTGGAAGAATGGTTGGCGGATATTCAAATTTTGTTAGATACTTAGGAACTGCAAACACAAAATACCCATTGGCAGTTGCTTGACTTAGGTTGCTGGTGTTCTGCACTGCTGTTGGAATGGTCTTGATAGAATTTCTTGACACCAGTTGGGCTTTTCCAGTATAAGTGTTATTAAATTTTATCTTGATCTGGTTTGAATTCACAACAATTACAGTGTATTCATCTTGATCGAGTTCTACCAATTTCCCCAAAGAATTGACCACATAAACTGACACTGAAGGAGATGTATTCAAATCATGTATGATTGACCAAATATTGCTAGGGAAATTCTGATTGAAATCGAATATGACTCTTCTTTGACTAAAATCTTCCAATCCAGCCACTTCGGGTGGAAAAGACTCACGGATGTTATCTGGATTTCTTTTTACTGAAAGCAGCTTACCCTTGCATCCATAGGTGATGACACATTTTGAAAATGTGGATAAGCCCTTCTTATTTTCAAGCAAATCTATTTCTCTATCGCAGATGTTGCATTTGTATGTTATTGTAGCCATTCCAGAAATAATCTAATATTCAATTATTTATCTAGCGCCAGTGTTTCATAAAATCCAAATGCTTCATGGTATGGGGGCGTGGATTACCATGGAAGCATATGATTTTGGCCGTTTCTGGAACTATCACTTTCCCATCATTTTTCATGCAATGTTTCTTAAAAGAAACAATTTGATTTGGGAATATGTCTTGAATGTATTCGATTGATGGCTTATTTTCATCGATCCAGCGTTGGTCGCCTTCTTTATAATTTCTTATGATTTGTGTTGAATTTTGTGTAAATTTGAGGTATATGTTCTCTGTGTATTTGGGATTCCATGCCATGATTCCACTGCCCAAAGAATGTAATGCAAAGAAATCTCGTAATCCACAGAATTGTCCATCATAAGAAACAATCTTGTCTATATTTCCAACAACAACGGTATCCAAATCCATATAGAATACAGTATCCGTATCAAATTGATTTGGCTTGAACAATTCAATCTTGCTCCACCATGTTGGATAGTTGTTAGTCAATTTGATGACTTTATCCACATCTTGTGAAAATCCCTTGGGATCGTCTGTAAGGCAGACCAATTCATGAGGAATAGATACATTTTCTTTGATAGACTTTGCAAGTGCGTTTACGTATTGATGATCGTAGACCGCACCGCCAGTCTTCAAGACCATTGCAATCGTGACCTTGCTCTTTTTCGGTTGAATCTCTTCCCAATTCTTTGGCTTATTTTTATTTGGATAGCATTTTATGGCTAGAAATTTCTCTTTAACTCCATCTATGACCATCTGCCTAGATATATCAATTTCAAACCATACATCTTTGATGAATTCTTTAACTGCTTCATGTTCTGCATAGTTGAGGGACTCATTGTAATTTGCTATGTAAATGGTTCCGCCGTATGAAATCTTGTTCCATACGTATTCTAATACTTTTTTTGTTGCAGCATATTGTTTAACATCAACCAAGGCGAAACAGAAGGTTTCATCAGGTGGAATAATTGATTCTAGGTCATTATAATGGTTGGTCTTTAGTATGAAGTAATTCCTATTTTCAGAATTAGCCAAATATTTTTTGGTTAGATCATATGAATGGGCATATTGGCCTTTCCTGATTTCATTGTAGTTTGGATGCTTCCTGTCAATGGTAGATGGCTCATTCAGTCCACAGAATGTATCAATGCCATAGCATTTACGATGATATGGGCCTACTATTTTCAGAATTTTTGAGAAATTGCTTCCATCATATATTCTGAAATCTACTACAGAGCCGTCGAATCTTAAAGAGTCTCTTAGATGAATGTCTAATTTTTTCATTGTTCTAGTTTTTTAAGTACAACATTCAAGGTGCATCGGGGAAAGCATTCTATCTTTGAATATTGACTCCCGTTGATAACTTCTATGTTCTTACTTTCAAGTTGTTTCACAGAAGATTTGAATATCATGGGCAGATGATTCAAGCTTTTGGTACTTTTCCTTTCATCAAAAAAATATCCAGATGTGGCATCTATTCCTAGTAGAAACACTCGTTTGGGGCGCATATGATAAGCTAAGTTCAATGCACCGAATCCAGAATTCCCGGTATTGATGCAACTGCTATCTTCATTCAACCCCCAAGATAGATAATCGGCAGGTTTATAGTCATTGATTGTATGAAAAGCAATCCTATGCAAATAGTTCATTTTTGGATGTGGTGTTACTCTATGGGTAGTGCTTTTGGCTGTAGGTGTACCAAAATCTTCTGGAACTGCTGCAAATAGATCGCCCTGAAAATTCGGAGGGATTTGTTTGCCCGCCGCACCACAACCCCAAGGATCAAGGGTAAACCAAGCATCGGCGAATGGGATATATTTTCCAGCATCATTTACTGCTATGATATATCCTTTGTCCTTTAAAGAGGTAAAATCAAAATTCTTTAAACTTGGTCCAGTGCAACATATAATGATGGTTCGGTGTTTACCAACATCCTTTATTTTTGTCCATCTCACACCATGCATATTTTATTCCTGAATGATTAATTTCTAGTTCTAAGTAATTTGGCTGGAACTCCGCCGACAATGGAATCTGCACTAACTGATTTGTTTACAAAACTGTTGGCACCTATGATGGCATTGTTTCCTATGACAATTCCATGATTGATGGTACAGTTAGCACCCACCCAAACATTGTCTCCGATAGTCAGAAAACTTCTACGCATCTTTTCATTGACTAATGGCACATTGGTGATTCGGTGTGATGAGGCCAACATTACAGTGTTAGGCCCAACCAGAGTCCCCTTTCCAATTTTCATATCCCCAGAACATTGAATAAAGTCATGGTAGCCTATTACGCTTTGATCACCTATCTCCAATGTTCCATCGATTTCTATCACTGCATAAGCTCTTATTTGAACTTTGGGGCCTAAAATGATCTTTCCTGTTCCAAAAATCTTTACCGTAGGATCAATTCTTACACTAGCATCTTTTATGATTTCAATACTCATGATAACTCGATAATTTCCGTTATTTGGGGTTCAATTTTGGAGTATTTATGGGGTATATCCAGATAATGATCGAAGCCAAGTTTTTTATAGTTTTCAATATCTTTCGTGGGATTTCTATTTGGAATTACTTTGTTGAGACTGCTCTTTCTCGTTTGACTCAATAGATGTATGATGGGGGAACTCAAAGCCATCGCCACTTTCTTGTTTTTCCTATAAAGATTCTCGAAAATGAAGTCATCGCCACAATAGAATTCTAGTACATCGGGGATATGGACCCAATCCTTTTTCCGAAAGCTAAAGTCCCATCCCTGTCTAATTTTTTCATCCAGTATGGTGTATTCTAAGGTGCTCTTTGCAGTATTCCACGATGGATGATTGGTAGGATGAATGACGCATGATACATCAGGCTCTTTCTCAAAGATTTCTACAGTATCTTTCAAGAAATTCTTCGGAATGATGATATCGTTATTCAAGAAGGCGCAATAGTCATGCCTTGCAACCTTGATGAACCAATTCCATATATGATTCAATGGTTTGTTATACCCATGACGTATAACTATATGTTTTTGTTGAATATTTTCAAGGAATTCTTCAGTGCCTTCTTCAGTGGAATTTTGATCGGCAACAAAAATTTCAAAATCTTCCAAGTTCTGATTTTCAAGATTCTGTATCAGATTCTTTGTATGCTGCAAACAGTTAAGATTAACAATCAAACATGATATCATAAGTAATTTTCCAATTTATCTTTTCTAAAACAAGTTAGCATAGTTTCTGATGAACAATTAACCACATCGACTTTCAGGCTCTTTAGGCCCGGAGCCATGCTATTGATGGATGGGATGAATAGATCATTATAGATATAGTTTCCCATAGGAAGTCCATGGCCTTCATGCCAATGAGATGTCCCATCAGTCATCCCCATGTCATATCCTAAAAGGATTATTCTCTTGACGCGCATGTTACCCAATAAGTTTAACACATGTGCGCCACTGTTATTTCCTCTTACATTGTTAACGTCTGTATCTATGCCATAATCGCCAGTACGCTTTAGTATGGTGCTGCCACATGTCCCCTGTATATCTTTTTTGATATATCCATCTGCACTATGCCTAGCAGTGAATCTCAATTTACAAGGATGTTTGTATACGTTATCATAATGTGCCGAAATCCAACTTTCATCACACCAATACAATGCCGTTGCATTATCGAAAACTTTATAAGCGCTGTTGATGCACACTATTAACTTATCTTTCAGCAATGTTGGGTCAACTTTTTTAAAACTTGGGCCACCGCCAATTACAAATACTTCTCTACCAGAAACCTTATCGTGAAGAAGTTGCAATTTTGTTCTCATTTTGCTATTATTCATCTTCTAACCCAACCACATTTGACACAGATATTTAGCATATGTTACCGACTATAGAAAAAGAATGTTCCATCTTTCTGAAAGAATCTAATGGTTATCCATTACTCAAGAATTTGCCAACAAATAATGATGGATTCAGAAAAGTTAAAGTGAGAAAAAAGAAGAATGTGAGCGATAATCTCACCAACGTTTTCAATGAAACGTTCAAGGATTATAATGATCTGTTGCAGCGCGCCATATTCGCTTATACGATAATATCTTTTGATCCAAGTGAAGACTTGGAATATGAGCCGTTCTACATTTTTCCAATCAATGGATATAAGTTCCTGTATGCGGAAGGTGTGGTGAATACAACTGAATCCTACAAAAATACTCTGGATAAGTTGTTGGAAACATACGGCGAGAATGGAATCAAGACATTCCAAGAATTGTTGAAGTACCAATATTCTTTTACAAAACTTGGGGACGCGCTCAATTCTTATAGCGAAATCATCATTTATGATATCCCCTATTACTATGCTATACGATACTCTTTAATAGAAGATTATCAGAAATTTGTCGGATATAATGTAACTTGATGATTGAATTAAAAAATAAAAGTAATAAATTTTTAGATTCTAAATAATTTACCCAAAATAAAAATAACGAGTAAGGAATGTGATACGATGGTAGACGAAAGCAAAATTTCTGTAATCAAGAGAAACGGAGAAAGAGAGAATTTAAATCTAGATAAAATCCACAAAGTATTATCTTGGGCATGTAAAGACATAAGTGGAGTGTCGGTTTCAGAAGTTGAACTTAAGAGCCAACTCAAATTCTTTAATAAAATAACAACGAAGCAGATTCATGACACCTTAATTAAGACGGCAGCAGAACTAATTTCAGAAGAATATCCAAACTATCAGTATGTCGCTTCAAAGCTTATTAATATTTCCCTTAGGAAGGAAGTGTATGGTTCAAGAGAACCATGGCACATTTACGATCTAGTCAAGCGGAATGTCGATCTAGGCTTTTATACCAAAGAACTATTGGAATGGTATGATGAATCTGATTGGAATCAGATGAATAAAATGTTGAAGCATGATAGAGATTTTAATTATGCTTATGCTGGAATGGAGCAATGGCTAGACAAGTATCTGGTTCAGAATAGAGTCACAAAGCAATGGTATGAAACTCCACAGATGGCATACATGCTCATTTCTGCTACAGCATTTGCAGATTATCCAAAAGAGGATCGTCTGAATGAGATAAAGAATTTCTACGAGTCATTGAGCAACTTTGTGAACTCCCTTCCAACACCCATATTGGCCGGTTTAAGGACGCCGGAGCGTCAATTCAGTAGTTGTACTCTAATTGAATGCGGCGATTCATTGGAAAGCATAAAGGCCACAAATGCCGCCATTATTGATTATGTCTCCAATAAGGCTGGAATAGGTTTGAATGTTGGAAACATCAGGGCAATCAAATCCGAAGTGAGGGGTGGCAGAGTCGAACACACTGGTCTTATTCCTTTCATTAAAAGTTTTCATGGTTCCCTAAAGAGTTGTTCGCAGGGAGGCATACGTGGCGGCGCTGCAACGAATTATTTCCCATATTTTCACTATGAAATTCAAGAACTTATCGTTCTAAAGAACAATAAGGGAACGGAAGAAACCAGAGTCCGCCATATGGATTATGGAATGACTGTGAACAGACTCTTTTACAAGAGAGTGTTGGAAGATGGAGTAATCACATTATTCAGCCCACATGAAGTGCCAGATTTGATGGATGCATATTATTCTGGCGACAATGATCTATTTGAGTCCCTGTATGAGAAGTATGAAAAGTCCACGAAATTAAAATTGAAGAAAACCATATCAGCATATAGTCTAATGGAAAACTTCATTGAAGAACGTGCCGGCACTGGAAGATTATATCTTCTCAATCTGGATCATACAAATTATCATGGACCATATGATTCTAAACTTCACCCAATAAAACAGTCAAATCTATGCGCAGAGATTGTTGAAGCAACAAGGCCAATGGGCGAGGTTGATGTTGAGCACAATTTTGCTGTGCCAAAGTCAGAAGAAATTAATGTTCTAAATCAATGGGTTAAGGATAGAGAAATCATTTCTTGGAATAAGGTTGGTGAGGATGAAGATTTTTCATACTATGACATAAACAAAGTTGGTGGTCGCATTGCACTTTGCACATTGTCAAATATCGCATTTGGTTCGCTAAAATCTTCAAAGGATTTAGAGCCTGCCATGCGTGCGGCAGTATTTTCTCTGGATCAGATACTTTCTTACCAGAATTACCCAGTCGTTGAAGCTGAATTGTCAACCAGAGAATTCAGAAATCTTGGAATTGGTGTTAGCGATTTGGCTCACTTCTTAGCCAAGAATAATGTTAAATATGATGATTCAGCTTTGGAATTGGTGGACGAATACATGGAAGCCATGTCCTATTATGCAATCAAAGCTTCAATTGAATTGGCGAAAATTAAAGGCCCATGCCAGAAATGGAAAGAAACGAAATGGGCCAAGGGTGAATTCCCATGGGAAAGACGTGCAAAAAAGGTGGATGAATTGGTTCCGCATAAATTGAGACTTGACTGGGAATCTCTAAGACAAGACTTGCTCAAATATGGTATTCGTAATGCAACACTGTTGGCAACCCCACCATCAGAGTCCAATTCTGTTCTGATTAATGCAACCAATGGCGTTGAGCCTCCTAGAGATTTTGTTTCAGTCAAAGAAACAAAGGGTATTAAGGTCAATCAGGTAGTCCCAGAATATCAGAGACTTAAGAATAAGTACGATCTATTGTGGAATCAGCAGGGTGCAAGAGGATATTTGAAGGTCATGGCGGTGATTGCTAAATGGACGGATCAAGCCATTTCCGTGAATACATCTTATAATCCAGAACAATATGAAGATAATAAGATACCCTTTGATGTTATTCTAGAAGATATATTATTCTGCTATACTCATGGCATCAAGACATTGTATTACTTCAACACCAAGAAAGGTGCAAAAGATTCCTATGTCGAAGATATCATCAAACAGGATCAAAAGAATGCTGCAAACGTCGAAGAAGCAGATGCCGAAGAAGATTGTTCAGCTTGCAAACTATAAGGAATAAAAAATGACTTCTGTATATAACTTAAATAATAAAAAATCACATTTAGAATGCAAGATATTTCTTGATGATGTAAATGATGGCGTGACTGTGTTACGCTTTGATCAGGTGAAATATCCTAGAATTCAACAATTTAGAGACATTCAGGAATCATTTTTCTGGCGTGCACAAGAATTTGATCTTAGCAAAGATGCGAAAGACTTCAAGCATTTGTCAGCAGCAGAGAGACATATATTTGAAAGCAATCTATTCTTCCAAATAATGCTTGATTCTGCCAATACTAGAGCACCAGAGAAGCTATTTGGATCATTGACCACATTGCCAGAAGTTCAGAATTTCTGTTCGGCATGGGGATTCTTTGAAAGCATCCATTCATTCTCCTATACTTGGATCATCAGAAACGTATATCCAAATCCAACAGAAGTCTTTGATAGAATGGAATCTATCAAAGAAATCAGAGATAGAGCATCAAGCGTCATCAAGTATTATGATGAACTTGGAAGCTATTCCGATTACATTTCTGCCAATGGATATGATGACACTCATACCAAGTATGAACATAAGAAAAAAATATGGCTGGCTCTCATGGCAGCAAATGTTTTGGAAGGGTTGCGTTTCTATGTCTCGTTCGCGTGCTCATGGGCGTTCGCAGAAAGAAACAAAATGACTGGGAATGCATCAATTATCAAGCAAATTTGCCAAGATGAGAATGTGCATCTTGGATTCACACAGTATTTGATTAAGATTCTCCCATCGGATGATGCAGACTTCGCAAAGATTGCCGAGGAAACCAAAGAAGAATGCGTGCAGATGTACATAGATGCCATCAATCAGGAAAAGAATTGGACAAAATATTTGTTCAAAGATGGCTCAATGCTTGGCTTAAATACGGAAGTGCTATCGAATTATGTTGATTATATTGCCAAGAAGCGCATGGATGTTATAGGATTGAAACTACCATATCATGTCCCTTCTACCGATCCTCTTCCATGGACAAAGAATTGGATTGGTGGCGATAAGGTTCAGGTGGCACCACAGGAACAAGAATTGACGTCATATCTCATAGGAAATCTAAACAAGGGAGAAGGAAAGGAAAAGATATTGGACAATATTCGTTCAAAATTTACCTTATGATAACAAATGATGAATTCTTAGAATTTGTCAGCCAAACTCCAAATTGGTTGAAGAAGCTTAATAACAACAAGGAAAAGTTCAAACCTATCATAGACCATATGATAGGTTTAACTTATTTTCTGCCGGAAAATTCTGGATTGGCACAACGATGGTGGCATATTAACAACAATGTGTTCTATGCCCCAAAATGCAAAGTTTGCAATAATCCAGTAAAATATGATAAGTCGAAGAAGCTCTATAGAGATTATTGCTCTGTGCAATGTATTGGTGCGGACAGAGAAGTTTCAAAGAAACGAATTCGGACCAGCATTGAGCATTGGGGAGTGGATAATCCCAGTAGGAACAATGCCATACGAGAAAAAGTGAGTGTAAATGTTAAAAATGCTTACAGGATGCGAGGGGGAGAAATTAAGGAAAAGATTTCCAGAACTAGCTTACGCAAATATGGAGTAGAAAGCCCGTTTCAATCTGAAGAAGTAAAGGAAAAGATTCGAAAGAGTAATAAGGCAAGGCTTGGAGTAGAATATCCGACGCAATCTGCCGAAGTCTTACACAAGATACGTAAAACAAATCTAGAACGTTATGGTGCCGAATATCTGACTCAATCGGAAGAAATACGAAACAAAATAAGAAAGATTGTCATGGATAGATATGATTGCAATAACTTATCTAACCTACAGAACACGAACCAGAACTCCAATGAGAAACAACTAATTGATTTTATTAGAGAATTTGTTAATGTTGATTGCAGAAATAAGAAGATTATACACCCATATGATCTGGATATATTGATCCCAAGCCATAATCTGGCAATAGAATACTGTGGGCTATATTGGCATTCAGAACATTATTTGGATAGATATTACCATTTTAATAAATGGAAAATGTGTAAGGATAGAAATATACGGCTGATTACCATATTTGAAAATGAATGGATGGAGAATAAAGATTTAGTAAAGAACAAGATATCTTATCTGTTGAATAAAGTAAATGACAGGATATATGCGAGGAATTGCATTGTGGTGGACGTTTCCACACAGCAGAAAAGCAAATTCTTTGATCAATATCATATTCAGGGAGATGGGCCATCATCAATAAATTATGGCCTTGAATGTAACGATGAATTGGTTGCAGTGTTGGGATTCATTAGAAATAATGATGGTTCTTATACATTGAATAGATATGCAACATCATGTTCTGTAATTGGTGGATTCTCAAAATTGTTGAATCATTTTGAACGTCAACGTCATAGCCCAAAAATCATTACCTTTGCAGATTTGAGATGGAGTAATGGCGATTTGTATTACAAAACTGGATTTGAGTTAGATAAGATATTGAAGCCGGACTATTGCTGGACGAATGGATTGAAGATTTTCCATAAGTTTAATTTTAGGCATAAGGGGTTGGAGAAAAAGTTGAAGAATTATGATCCAACGTTATCAGAAGCAGAGAACATGCGCAATCATGGATTTTTCAAAATTTACGATGCCGGAAAATTGAGATTTGTGAAGAATTAGTTTGAATGTGAATCATTTTTCAAATAAATAATTGATATCGTTTAAACTTTATGCACATAAATCTTCATGATTACAAATATTCCATTGGGGATGTTGCTTGGATAATTGACAATCTACAAGAGCGTGGAGGCGTCATTGTTGATATAAGTGGTACCACATACAAAATAAAAATGTATGATAATGGTACGGTCGAAACGTTAAATGATCCACTGCTATTTCCTACAAAAAGCAGAGCAGAAATTTATAAGAATGAATTTTTAATTACCCCAACACCATCAACATCCTTATCACCTACTCCAACACCATCAAGGACTCCAAAACCGTCTTTGACGCCATCAATGACCCCATCTACATCGGATTATGGCAATCCAAACATATTAGATATCAACAATCTAGTATGGAATGGAATACATGGCATAGCTTCTGTAAAGAATAATAGGCTAGAATTTAAATCTTTGTCAACGCTTCCAAGCGAGCACGTATCTTTCAGTTCATCAGCCCAGTTGGTTGCCAATGGGCATTATCAATTTGATATTAGATTTACGGAAGGAACGGCAAGATACATTATTATTTCTTTGGAGAGTCAGAATGGCTCACAAAGTATTAGTATAGGCACCAGAACATCTACTGTCATTATAATCAATCATGGTTCTGATATATTTGAGGCAAAAATAGAAGGAAGTGGTTATTTCTCTGGAATTTTATCTGTCCCAGAGAGTGATGATATTCTGAACATAACCGTAGATATGTTTTCTGATTCAAATTATAACAATCCTGCACAATATGGTACGACATATTCATCCTTGGGCATTTTTGATGGTGGTGGAGATGCATCACTCAAATTACATCAATTGTCTAATAATAAAATTCTAGTCAATGGCGGATTCTTAACGATTGGTGGCGAGTCAAGATCATTTGTTGCAGCATTAAACCAAGATGGAACCTATGATCCAACTTATCCAATCGTTGCCCCAGATGTTTATATAACAGCAGTAGCAACACTTCCCGGCGGAAAGTATGTGCTTGATGGATATTTCCCACCGCCCCCAAATTCACAATCAAATGGGTCATATATAAGAAGGTTTAATGATGATGGGACTCTCGATGAAACATTCATCATCGCAGATTTGGCCGATATGGGATTTGCCGGAATTAACACATTTGCTGTTCAATCTGATGGGAAACTGCTAGTAGCTGGAACCCCAAATGATAATCAATCCTCGTATCCTATGATACTTAGGTTGAATCTGGATGGGTCCATAGACGAAACCTTCTATCCAGAACTCAGTCCGATATATAGAAGATCAAGAAACATTAACAGCGTATATGTGATGGAATAAGAAAATATGAGACTTGTTGAGATTGCAGAAAAAAACATTAAGTTGCATTTAGAATATCACGACACGTTGAATCCCAAGTTGTGGGATGAATTTGTCTTAAAGCCAGACGTTAAAGAAAAATTGAAAGAAATCACGAATGCTTTCTTGAGTAAGGTAAAAATTGAAAAGAAATACGTCACTGATGTTATCATCACTGGATCAAATTGTAATTATAATTGGTCCAAATTGTCTGATATAGATTTGCATGTTGTTGTAGATTACAATCAGATATGTGATAATTGTGGAGTAGACATTGATGACTGTTATCGTGCCAAGAAGAGTAATTGGAATGATAATCATGACATAAAAATAAAAGGCATAGATGTTGAACTTTACATTCAATCAAGCGATGAAAATTTTTCGTCTAATGCAGGAATCTATTCTTTGGCAAAGGATAAATGGGTCAGATATCCAGTAAAAGAAGAAAAACTTGTTTATGACAAGAAAGAAATAAAGAAAAAGGCCAAGCGTTGGATGGATTTGATTGACGATCTTATTGATAATGATGTTGATGATAAAGTAATAAATAATGTGAAAGAAAAGTTAAGAAAACTTCGACAGATAGCCATTGCGCGTGGTGGGGAATTTTCTTTAGAGAATATGGTATTCAAAACTCTAAGAAACAATGGGTATCTAGACAAACTCGAAGAATATAAGAACGATAAAGAGAACAAAGAGTTGTCTTTGAGGTAAGAAATAAATAAAATAATATAAAGGAAAAATTTTGGCAGTATATTCTATTTCATATGATTTCAATCCAAATGATGCAGTCTGGGTTGTAGACAATAATTCTGTCAAGAAATCAACTTGTTTGCAAGTTGATATAAAAGTTGTGCCCGGTATAAACAATACCATCACAAATATAATAAATTACCTCGTCTTATTAGATTGTAACGCTGGAACGCTAATTGTTCCTGCCGAAAACGTATTTGATTCCTTAGAAGATGCAATCGTGGCACTACAATCTAGCATAGAAAACAACACTTGTAATTGACATTTTCAGTCGTTATACTACCAAAAACCGAGGCGTAGTAACGTGAAAATCAATCAATTAGTCGGCTGGCAAGCCCAGAAACAGTACCTTTTAAAGGCATTGACCCTGTTATCTAAAAGAGTGTTATGGTTTATCCTCAAGAATTACGCATTAACTTACTTTCTGGTACTGGCATGGAATAATTCAGTAGCATTAGATTATGGATTGAAACCATTGACGTGGAGAACGGCATTCACATTTGTGGTTATTTGGTTTTTCTCTATAGATTATATTGCTAGTATTTTAGGTGACATACGCGCATACACTAGAGAAATGTGGGTTGATATGATCTATATAAAAGCTTATACACAACTTACTGCAAGCAATACTTTGCAGAAACCAGAAGATTCCAAAACTGATACCAATGAACAACCCGTTGACAAAACCGTTAATGTATGATTTAATAGGTTCATAAGTCAAAACTACAGGAGTGACAAGCATGAGTAATACAAAAACGAAGTTGAACCAGTCTGATGTGATCGATATCCGCCGCTATGCTGCTGTCGGATATACCCCATCTACTTTGAGCGGCATGTATCAAATTGATGACAGCTATGTCAGCAAGATTATCAAGGGCAAGCGTTGGACCAATGTTCCAGCCGACCGTACTGTGAAGGGCTTTGAGAACTACGAAGTGACTGCCGATGGTCGTGTGTGGTCGCATGCAAAGAGTGGTTATCTCACCCCAACCAAGAATGGTAAGGTTACCCTTACAAAGGTCACCAAGAATGGCACCCGCAAGTATGAGACTGTTGAAGTTTCTACACTGGTGCAGAAGCATTTCAGCTAATTGCCAAATAGAAGCATTTCAGCTAATTGCTAGAAGTGGTGTTGTAAACAAGAAGCCGCTAGGAAGATTCTAGCGGCTTTTATTTTGGATATATAGAATGGAATTGAAGTTGACAATGAAAAAAGAAGAATTCAAGATTTTATCCGATGCCGAGCATGTTAGAATCAGACCTGACACCTATATTGGTTCCACAACTCTAGAGGTCAAGAACCTGCTCATTAACAATGAATACAAGGATGTAGCGTTCGTTCCCGGCTTGTTCAAGATCATAAATGAGGTTATTGACAATTCGGTTGACGAATTCATAAAGACGGATGGGAAATACGCCAACAAGATTCAGATCAATATATCTGACACGAATTTTGAAGTGATTGACAATGGAAGAGGAATCCCAGTCGATTACATCATAGATGATCGCGGAGAGAAGATATACAGGCCAGTAGCAGCATGGACACGCGCGAGAGCCGGTTCCAATTTCGATGATACAAATCGTGAAACTGCCGGCAAGAATGGTATCGGTGGCGCGTGTAACTTCTTCTTTAGCAAATATTTTGAAGGCACAACCGCTGATGGCAAAAAGCAACTTGTCGTCAAGGGGAAGGATGCCGTCATTCAATCGGTAAAAGCCTCCCAGTCCACCAAACAATTCACCAGAGTCTATTCCGAACCAGACTTTTCAATGTTTGGCATAGACAAATTTGACGATACATTCAAGGAATTGGTGAAGGATCGCATTGAAAACATTTCTCTAGCTTACCCTAAGATTGAATTCAAGTTCAATGGTCAGAAATGTTCTCGCACTCTTAAACAATTCAGCCAGAATTTTCCAGAAGCAATCATTCATTCAGACAAGACCACACTGTTGGCAATCATGCCATCCAAGAGCATGGATTTCAAATTTCATGCCGTGACAAATGGATTAATCAATTATAATGGAGGTTCTCACATTGAATATGTGATGAATCAAATCATTCCTCTATTGAGAGAAAAGATTAAGACAAAGTACAAATATGATCTTACGCCAGCAAAACTGAAAACATACTTACAGGTGATCCTAGTCATTAATGGGTTCAAGAATCCAAAATTCGATACGCAAACCAAAGAGCGTTTGACCAACACCCAAGCGGAAGTGGCAGCACACCTATCTCATATCAATTATGAAGATTTTGCAAAAAAGATAATGAGAAGTGAGGCCATCATTAATCCGATCATAGAAGCCCAAAAGCTCCGTCTGTTGGATGAAGATGAGGAATTTGCCAAGAAGAAAGCCAAGGAATTGAGGTCCAAGAAGGTCGCCAGTCATATCGCAGCCACATCAAAATACCCTGATAAGAAATTTTTGTATATCGTTGAAGGATTAGGCGCTGCATCGCCATTTATCGAAGCAAGGAATCCAGAATTTCAGGGAGTGTTGCCACTGCAAGGGAAGATTCTCAACGTCACAGAGAAAAAAGTTAAGGATATATTAGAAAATAAATCCATATCCAACATGATGAATGTCATCGGTTTGGAATGGGGGAAGAAGGTGACAAACCTAAATTATGGGACTATAGTTCTCATGACAGATGCCGACATGGACGGATATTCCATCCAAGGACTGCTTATCAATTTCCTATATAAATGGCCTGAATTGTTTGAGCAGGGGCGCGTGAAATTGATAGATACGCCAAAGTATATCCTGCGAGGCAAAAAGGATAGAAAGTATTTTTATACCGATGAAGAATGGAAAAATTACAATGGAACAATGCAGGGATATGAGTTGGCGTACATCAAGGGATTGGGTTCATTGGAGATAGATGAATATTGTGATATACTAAAAAATCCTAGGCTCAAGACCATAATTATTGAAGATTCCTCTTTTCTTGATTTAATGTATGGTCCTGAAGTATCACTAAGAAAAACATTCATGATGAATTGACCCACGGAGTATGAGCAAAAAATGAATAATGAGTGCATAAAATTAGAAGAATTTGCAGAAACCCGATGGAAGCAATATAGCTTGTATACACTGGAAGAGCGAGCGCTTCCATCCATGATTGATGGATTGAAACCTTCTCAAAGATTCATTATCTATTCTGCGTTAAAGAATGCCAAGGATAAGTTTGTAAAGATTGTAGAGTTGTGCGGCCCAATTTCATCGTATGGTTACCACCATGGCGAAGCCAGTGCTAATGATGCGGCTATTTTGATGGCCCAAGCATGGAACAATAATTGCCCATTGTTGGAAAGCAGAGGAAACTTTGGATCGAGAATGATTCAAGAGGCGGCAGCCCCACGTTACATTTTCGCAAAGTTGCATAGTAATTTTTATGATATTTTTGCTGATACAGACTTGGCTCCTGCACATGATGATCCAGAAGTTAAAATCCCGAAATACTATTTGCCTATCATCCCGTTTGTTCTTTTGAATGGTATCAGGGGGACTGCTACTGGATTTGCTACAAACATATTGCCGTATGATTTGAAGGATATTATCAAATTATGTAAGGATCATATTTCTGGTAAAAACATATCTTCCAGATCATTGACCCCATCATATCCAAATTTCAGGGGGAAAATCGAAAAGAATGAAAAGGATGGATGGGATTTGGTTGGCACATTCCAGCAATTAAGTAAGACTAATCTTGTCATTACAGAACTTCCATTTCAGTATGACAGAGAATCATATATTGAAATCTTGGATGACTTGGAAGACAGGGGCGTGATCGTTGGATACAAAGACCAATGTGATCAGAATGGATTTAAGTTTAGCGTAACTTTGTCAAGAAATTTCAATGATGATATTGAAAAGACTTTCAAATTGAGAAAGTCTGTTGTTGAGAATCTCAATGTGATTGGTGCTGATGGGACATTAAAAGAATATGCATCGCCTATTGATCTCATAAAAGATTTTTGTGATTTTCGCCTATCATATGTCCAAAAAAGAATCGATCATGAGATAAAGAAACTCAAAGATGAAATGTCATTATTAAAATCCAAGATAACATTCATCGAATATGTTCTAGAAAATAGGATAAACTTCAAAGGAAAGAACAAGAACCAATTGCGCAATGAATTGTTGAATTTGCAATTCATCGAGACGCATGTGGATCATTTGTTAAACATGAATTTCTACCATTTGACGAAAGAAGAGATAGAAAAAATTGAAGATAAGTATCTTTCATTGAATGATAGATTGAAATATTTGAAGAGTACAACATCTGTTACGGAGTATGGGTTGGACTTGGATAACCTTTTAAAAAAGATTAAGAGATAAATAATTGTCATAAATTGGAAATATATCATGTCACTTAACACCCACTATTATCCCTACAATATAGGAGACATTGTATGGGTCATTACTTCGCTGAACATTAGAAGCGGAAAATGTGTGCAGGCAGACACCTTTGATGGTCCAGATACAGAATATCATTTGTTGATGGATGATACTGCCCAAGTTGAAGTGTTTAAATTTTCAGAAATATTTCCATTGAAGAGCTATGCAGAAATTTATAAACAGCAGGCTCTAATTACTCCAACTCCTTCAGTGTCGCATAGTATATCTCCTACTCCAACACGTACACCGAAGCCGTCACAAACAATCACTCCCACACCGTCACATACGCCATTATTCTATCAAAATATTTTTAGTAATGACGAAAATTCATGGGATGCTAATAACGGAACGGTGACCTTTGATGAAGATGGTTCCATAACTTTTGAATCAACATCAACAAATAATGCTCCGGTAATATTTCAAACGACTGCGCCTGTAGATGAGAATTCCAATTATGAATTCCATTTACGATATATTGCACAGACGTGCAAACGTGTGAAAATAGAAATATTTGGTACTCAATCTACCGAAGCTCTGGCAACCTATACCATTAATCCGGCAGATTTAAAAACTTTTTCAGATTTGGATTTAGATCATAGTGGAGATATAAAAACTGTTGTTGCAATTCCATCGGGCGTTGATAATGTATCTGTTGCAGTTACTTTATACGAAAGTCTACATCCAACGCTGTTCGCATTAAATGGATATACATATAAGTTTGGCGTATTGTCCATGGTCAAATTGGCATATCAGCAAAATATTACTCCAACACCGTCCGTGACTCATTCATTGACAATGCCAACTCCAACTCCATCAGTCACCCCAACCCCATCCCCAGTGGTTCAACAAGTATTTAACCGCTTTACACGTCTAACTTCCATGGGGCTGCCAGACCAAACATTCCAGAATCTTGGATTAATTGGTCCTAGCAGCATCAACACAATCTTCCAAGCATCCGACGATAATATATACATCGGAGGCCAATATCACAAAGCGGTTGGAGGCCCAAATTATACATTAGGCAGATTAGATTCTTCTGGAAATGTCGATACTAATTACCAATGGGAGATGAATTCCACCGGAATAAATGACATTGTATACAAAATAATTCAAACAAGTGATGGAAAGATGTATGTTGGCGGCAAGTTTACCCAATTCATGGGGAGCCAGTATACAGCCTTGGCTAGATTGGAATCAGACGGTACGCTTGACAATACGTTCACCAGCCTTCAGATTAGTGGCTCATCAGTGTCGGTATCAGATATATTACAATCAGTGGACGGTAAATTCTATTTAGCACTACAGATAGATTCTGATAGATGGATATACCGTTTGAATTCTGACGGTACTTTAGACAATTCCTTTGAGCAAATTAAACTTAACTGGAATGGGTCATCGAACAACCCATATTATTTCTGTCAAACAAGTGATGGAAAAATTTATGTTGTTGGAGGTAATGCAACTATAGGCGTCGCCCAGACACAATATTACGGAATAATGAGGCTGAATTCCGATGGAACATTTGACACAGATTATGTAAACCCGATAACAGGCGATAACGTGTTTAATGGAATTCTGCAAGCAGAAGATGGAAAGATTTATGTGTTTGGAACAGTAACGCCAGCATTGGACGGTCATTATTCTACAGGAATAGTGAGATTAAATTCTGATGGCTCTCTTGATACACTGGATTCATCTACCATAAATGTATTACAGTATGGAAGTATTGTGAAAACAATGATACAGGCCGAAGATGGCTATATCTATTTTGGTGGAACACAGTATTTCATAGATAATGAAGTCAAATGGTTTGGCAGACTCAATTCTGATGGAACTTTTGATTCATCATTTATTGGACCAACATTGTACGATTCGGTCAGCAAAATTTATCAAACCAGAGATGGCAAGATATACATTGCTGGTGGAGATTTTTCACAAAGTTCAAATCTGAATCTGAAAATCATTGATGCTAGTGGCAATGTAACATCCACGATCAATACCGGAAACCTTAGCGGTTTGACAGTGTTAAATAAAACATCCAGTGGAGACATATTGTTTACTAGTTCCTTGGCGTTCCCATTCAACAACTTTGGAATTCTAGATTCTAGTGGTAACGTGAAATCCACATTTGCTATTTCAGCACTTAATGGTTCAGCACTTTATGCAATTGAGGATAATTCCAAATATCTGTTATGTGGAGCGTTCTCGTCCATCAATGGTGAGAATTATATCTCACTCGCCAGAGTAAATTCTGATGGAAGTGTGGACACTACTTTCAATAAGCTTAACATAACTCGTGCGGAATCCCCAGAGTATCCAGCAGACGTTTATAAGATATTAAAAGCTGCCGATGGCCGCATTTATTTCGTCGGAGATTTTGACACAATAAATGATCAAGGAATGTATTATATTGCCAGATTTAACACGGATGGAACTCTTGATACAAGTTATTCTTTATCATTGTCTCCCGGAATTTATGGTGGAACAATATATGATATCGTCCAAACGGCTGATGGAAAAATATATATCGCTGGCGACATTATAAGCCCCAGTGGGGTTTACAAAAAACTGTTACGCTTGAATTCTGATGGAACATTGGACGAAACGTTCACCGACTTGGCTCTTGATGGAAGTGCCGTGAATGCGATATATCAAACATCCAATGGTAAAATCTACATAAGCGGAGATTTTACTACTGTTGGCGGAAATACTTATAACGGTACCGCTCGCTTGAATTCTGATGGAACAGTAGATACCAGCTTTGTTGATCTATTATTGGATGGAAATTCATGCATAACAGATTTTGTAGAATTGTCTTCTGGAAAGCTCATGGTTATTGGATTGTTCTTTATCGCCCAAGCAGGCTCTCCATTGCTAAATTATATATGCCTTGCCAGATTGAATGCTGATGGTAGTGTTGATACAAGTTTTGCCCCAATAGTCAATCAGACATACATGACAGCAGACGGCATAGTTCTGTTGGATAATGACAGTGTGATGGTGAGCGGCCTTTTCACCGAACAGGAAGCCCAACCAAAATAATCAACCAGCCATACATGGCAGCAAACGGTATAGTTCTGTTGGATAATGACAGTGTGATGGTGAGCGGCCTTTTCACCGAACAGGAAGCCCAACCAATCTAAAGAAAATGGAGGGATTTTAATCCCCCCATTTTCCATAGAACGAATATAATTTATTCTATTATGCTACATCGTTATCTGAAATAATATCCAAATCTGGGATATGATCTAGCCTGTTAGCTAGTGCAAGGCATGCTTGCCCGCCATTATTGAAAAGATATGCAAAATCATCGAAAGATATGAATGCATGACCATCAATTCCATACTGATGGCCCCAACTATTCTTGATGCGGAATAGCTGCTTTTCGGTATTGACGCCATTGAGCAAATATGCATGCCCACCAGCCAGTCCACCCTTTGGTTGAATGATGCCAGAAGCATCGGGGCTAAACATCGCAGTATACCATCTTGTACCCACAACAACTGGCCCCAAGGTAAGAATACATGTTACAATATCATCGATGCTATTGGCCCAACGGTATTCACGAATAACACCAGCTTCTTTAAGAATTTTTGCCACTGCACGAATGGTGCTTCCGTTATATCCAGTGCCGGGAAGGCCATCATTCAACTGTGCTTTGTGGTACAGCTTGTTCACATCAAAAAGCGGCTTAGGACGGTTTCCGAGGCCAGTTTGTAGCAGTGGACCGTCTTCAAGCCAATGTGACCAAGAGTAGACCGTGCACAATGGAGTATTTCCTTGATCGCCCCACCAGCCATTATCCCACCACATTTTTTCTGTGACGAATGGCTTCTCCGGCAGCACGGCAGCCATAGGGTATATGTCATCTCTAGGGTCTTTATATTCAATATGGCCTAAGCCAAATTTTCTATCTTGCATTGGAAGTATCCTTTGTGGTAGTATCTACTATATTTATTTTGAGAGGATATTTCTGTGAAATTTAAAATAATGAGCGACCTGCATATAGACTATAGTCCATATACATATTCGTTTGATCCTGATAAGGGTCAGGACATTGTTTTGCTGCTCGCAGGAGATATCTGTGAAATAGATAGCATTGATACTTACTCTGATTTTCTAAGAAAAGTATCCAAAATCTACAAAGAAGTTGTCTTGGTGTTGGGCAATCATTCCTATTACCATGGGAGCATTGACACCAGTGCAAAGATCATATCATCGAAGATTTCTGATATTGAGAATATCCACATTTTGAATAATGATGTGCATGTGATTGATGACGTTACAATCATCGGAACGACTCTATGGACAGACATGGATAGAGGGAATCCTCTGGCTATGTTGTGCGCAAAAGATCAAATACAAGATTTTAGGCTAATCAAGAAGGACGAGAAACGTAAGTTGCTTCCACAAGATGTGGTTGAATTGTTCCACAAGAATGTAAAATTTATTGCAGAATCTTTGGATAATAAGACCACTGATAAAGTGATCGTGATGACACATCATGCGCCATCCTATCAGTCTGTCACAGAGAGGTATCGTAATGATCCTCTCAATCCAGCCTTTTGCTCAAATCTTGATGACTTTATCTACTATAACAACATAAATCTGTGGATTCATGGGCATGTCCATTCCAGCCATGATTACTATATTGGAAATACGAGGATTGTCTGCAATCCTAGGGGATATGGCATGGAAAATAGAAAATTTAATCCAGATTTAATTATAGAATTATAATCTGGTCATTTTCTGTGAATCTCTCTGATATTTGCGCAGTGCTTTATCAAGATCAATTTTCAGAATTTCTATAAGGGAATCAAAGTTTTCCGGGATGGATAGTGCCTGCATCTTGTAGATTTTTTCTGGCGTATGGTTTTCCCCGAACAAATATCTTGAATATGTCTTTGGCATTGTAGGCTCATAGCAGACCATGACCTTGCCCTTGTTATGCTCATCTTGCATGGCAAGGTTTGCACTCAATCTGGTCATGATGATTTCTTTCAGGGTGCCATTGGTTCCAGTGTTGAGCTTGAAATTTTCAAGTGGCTTTAATAGTGGATATAGCTTCTTGTATATCTTTTCTTTTACGGAAACAGGCTTCCAGAATGGATTGTCCATGCAGCGCATGATGATGATCGCCACCTTCATCTTCATTTCATAACTTAAGAATTCAATAGATGCCGGATTCATCTTTATGAGACGGTTCACAGTCGTAGTGATGATATCTACGGCATTGATTCTTCTACGAATTTTCCTCCATTCATTGTATGTCTTATTGATCAATGAATAAGTATACTCAATTTCCTTTTTGGAGGCTTTCTCGTTTTCTAAGATAATAAATTCTTTTATTAGTTCCATGCATGTTGAACATTTGTCCATGTATTTATTGTAAATTATACATCCATAATGCTAAAGCTTCTATGGTTTTTGTAGTTTGGCAGTATAAATATTTTTATAAAATAGGACAAAGAAATGATATTGTCCACCTTTGACTTGCAACATATCAATTTCTGGAATAACTTTACATACAATGAAGATGATAAAGTGTATGATATGATTTCCCTAAATTATGGGTCGCAACGTCTGGTATTGAATTTCAAATTTGAAAGACATAAGAATTTTTGTTATTGCGATACCTTCAACGATTACGTTATAAAATATTCAAAATCCTTAGAATACATAGAGTTAATCAACCAATTGAGTTATCAGCTTCCATATTTGCATCATATATATGAAAGAGATGCAGAAATAACCTATGGATAATAAAGATAAAAACAAATTTATAGATCAGTTTGCAACCAATCTATCTTTCAAGGAACTCACAAACAGGATTGCTGAATACTTATATCAATACTCGTTTAGAACTGGTGTATACTTCAATAGAGATTCGCCGAAGCTCTTTGGAAATTGTGCATTCTGGTTGGACGACAAGGATGGGACTCTTGTATTGATGTACAATCTCCATCCGAAACATTGGAAGGTTCCAATTATTATCTCGCAATTTGAACAAGAAGAAAAACGATTCTTAGAACAATTCTATCAAGGATATGGCAGCGGTTTTATGCAGTAATCAGTGAATCTTTCGATTCTTTGCATAGAGTTTGAGCAATCTGTTAGATAAAGATATTAAATCTTCATCAGATAAATCTTCCAGATTTGAATTTTTGTCCAGAGTTTCCAGAGGAATGGTATCCAGTTCATAGATTTCAGCAGGTTCTTGTAGATTTTCTGTTGAAATCATTACAATGTATATGATATTGTTTTTAAAGGCATTTTTCTCTCTGATAAACAATGGCTTGAAAGATTCAATCTCTTTCAAGCCATTGGTGTTATCTCCTATAAAGAACTTATCATTCAACCTACATACAATGGTAGTTGTAAACATAATTAGCTAAATGTCACTATTCTACTTGTTCTTTTCTTGTATCCAGCCAATAGTCTTTCTTCCACAGGAAACACTATCATGACGGAAGATTGTGGAATTCTGGTTGTCAGACCTTCCTTCTCTATGACTGCAAATGGAGTGAAGTCTTCCAAGTGTACCATTGGAGAAGAATTTCCATCATTGCCCATGGTCAGTTGCAGGCCCAATAGATTCTCCACATAGAGGAAATGTTCATCCTCATCCACTATCTTTGCAATAGCCTGTATTCCATTATTAAAATACAAGCCTCTTATCTCATTTTGAAATTTAGTTTTCATTTTATTCTCACTCTGTTGGTTTAACGTATACTAATTCTTCGATATAAGCCCTATCATCCTTGAATAGTGGCAGTTCTGTTGTTATCTGGCTTTCATCCTTTCTTATTGCAAAACCATGCTTAATAATGGTTGGCAAGGACTCCCAAGGGGTACCATTCTCCACAAGCATTTCCTTCATTTCTTGTGTATTCTTCTCCATTAGTTGTTTATGGGAAAAATATGACCTAGCGTACATATGAACACTATTCCGTAGACCATCATGCTGTCTGAATATGAAATAGTTGACCACTTCTTCCTTTGGCAGGATGAATGCCCTTGAATCGAAGTGTGCCAAGGACAATCCAATCTTTCCAGCCAATTGATTAAACTTTGCAGTAGCCATGCTTGCTGACACACTAACTATCTTCTGCAAATTTGATCCAAACCATGATTCAGTCTTTAACGTATCATAGTCTCTTAGAAAGAGCGATATTTCATCTGACTGGGAAAATGCAAACACGCATCCCTGAATATTGTTCATGAGATACAAAACAGTTTCCTTCATCATTTCTACCATGCGATCATCAAAGGGTCTATTAAGCTGCTTTGTGTATGTTGAAAAGTTCTTTCCATCCAACCGAATAATGATGGGTGTTCTTTTCGTGAAGTTGAAAGAATATGATTCTTCATAGGCTTTCATTCTTTCGGTTAGTGATAGAGTCTTTGCTGTCATGTTATTTCTCCAAAATGTTGTTGTATGTTCTATTGACCTTGACAAAAGTTATGTTGCGTTCAAAATCCATGATGGATTTGCTATTGGTATAGCTTCCAGCACTTCTCAAACCACCCAATATATGCCTTACTGTATTTTCCACTGGGCCTTTGTATGGGACTTTGGTATGAATTCCTTCGGATGAACGATATTCATTCATACCGCCATTGTGAATCTTCATGGCATAATCAGAGGACATTCCATAAAAATCCATTTTCCCATCAACAACAGGAAGATCGCACTCATCATGTCCAGAGAACATGGTTCCAGCCATGACAAAATTTGCACCAGCCCCAAAAGCCTTTACGAAATCTCCCGGCTCATTACATCCACCATCGGAACACATGAGTGCACCAATGTTGTACACTGTCTCATAGCAATCCAGAATCGTGGATAATTGTGGGATTCCAACGCCTGCAACGACTCTAGAGCGGCACGCGGCAGATGACCCTATTCCGATCTTAACTATGTCCGTGCCAGCCTCTACAAGCGCTATACAGCCTTCCGGCGTGACGACATTTCCAGCCATGATGATCGACAATGGAGCAATGCTTCTAACCTTCTTGATGAAATCATGGAATGATTTCATGTATCCATTAGCCACATCACAATTTATAAGTTTTGGAATATATCCAAGTTTATCAATAACTGATTCAAATTTGGGCAAATCATGAATGCCTAGGGTGTAGAATACATGTTCGTTGATAGCCGAATATTCGGTAGAGTTTCTATCATAAAATTTTACATATTCTTCAACGGAATAATGTTTGTGTAAAGCACAGAACATATCATGTTTCGCCATGGCTCTTGCCATATTGAAGGTTGATACAGCACTCATATTTGCCGTAATGATTGGAATTCCAGTTATGAATTGCTTGGCATGTAACGATTCATAACTTGCTATAAGATCAACATCTTTTCTGGAATTGATGCTGGTAATTCTAGGTATAACACAAACGTCTTTAAAATCTAGTTTAGTATCTTCGATTATTTTACTCATATTGTAGTGGTTTCCAATTAAAACAATTATATAATGTTGTGGTCTAAGAAATCAAGGTCAAGCAAACGCTATCATCTATTGGAACATTTTTACTTTGCCTTCGATAACTCTTATAAATACTATTCAGATTTGAGGAATCCGAAATGAAAGTTCTACCTGAACTATTAAAAGAATTTGCTGTTTTTAACATGCCAGAGCCTGATAAAGAACAGTTGATAACAGGCGATGATAGTACCACAGATAATGGGGACGATCAAGACGAGTTCGTTTTCAGCTTTGGTCAAGACGATGATGCGCACGGTGATGATGAACATGATCCATCCACATGCCCATGTCCTTGCCACCGCCATGGTTCCGATGAAGAAAGAAAGGTCGTTGATGATAATATTGAAATAATCGAACCTGAAGACCATGAAGATGATGATTCTGAATTTGGTCCAAGAGACGAAGATGATTTCGAAAATGCTTTGGACGATGATTCAGATGATGATTCTGAAGAAGAGCAATACAAATTTTTTTAAGGAATAAACTATGGACATTTTAAAAACTATTATTATCGAAAACGAATTGAATGAAATAAAGAAAGAATTGGTTGGATTGCATAGAGAATATAAATCCAAGATCAATGAGGCCAAGAAGAATCTCAAAGAAGGTGTTCTGGATTTTGACAGCAATGATCTTGAATACATGTTCGATGAAGCAAAGAAGCGTTTCTTGGCTGCAAAGAGAGGTGTCAAGATTGCCAACAAGTTGAATGATCCAGAACAGAAGAGCCGAGTTTGGTCAAATCTGAACAAGCTGCGCGCCTTCATAAAGCGTTTGGAGAATCAGATTGAACAGTCTTATCAAGAGCTAATGAGCCAGACTCGCAATACTGGAACCTTTGATAAAACCAATCCAGTGGTTCCAAATCGCCAATTCAGCCCAAGGCAGGATCAAAGTGCATTACCACGGAGGCCATTGCCACAAACATCTCAACAGTCATTCTTACGTAGATAAAAATTAAGGCGGGTAAACCCCGCCTTAATCATTAGTAAAACCCTAAAGTACGTTTTTCTTCTTTCTTTTCGTAGTTATTATCTTCCATGTTGAAGATTTCTGCCAATGTCATTTCACCCTTGGGCGGAATAGCATTCTCTCCATATAATTTCTTGACCAATTTGCTGGTCTTTTCCTTGGACAATTCCGAAAACCCATATTGAGCAATCATTCGACCTTTACGTGTCAATGCCGAATCAATAAACTCAAATCCAGTATTGAATGTGCATATGACATGGAAATTCAATCCATCACCCAATATGCCATCTGTAATATTGAGAAGATTCGACACCGCCTGATTTTCACCAGACTCTCTGGTCTTGATGACATTTTCGGCATCTTCAATAATCAGAATGCTGTTTTTATAATGCAACAGGAATGACAGGAACGACGGATCGGAAACCTTATAGCTCATATCAGGCGGAACATAGATGATGCTCTTATTCAGATTATTGATAAGATATCTGATATAAGTTGTCTTGCCTGTTCCGGGCTTGCCATGAAGCAACACAATTCCGTTTCCATCTGGATCATTCAGAGAATTGATGATCTTGTCAGAAACTTCTTGAAAATCATCATTATAGTGCTCTCCAATATCCAGATCAGTGCTGCGCACTTTCATTTCTTCGATATACAAACCGCTATGACCAGAACATATGAAACCAATCTTTCCCTTGGCACATGTATTGCGCTTGAATTGTATGATTCTACTGTACAAATCTTCAAACAGTTGTTCAGAGAAGGCTCTTGTCCTGTCATCGTAATTGCTATAAGCAGTGACCAATTCAAGAGCATGCTGTCCATTACAGGTATAGGAAAAACAAATGGCATGCTCTGAATTCAGGAAGATATAGATATAGCTGATATAATCGCTATTAGGATCAACATTCTCAAAAGCATCTTCCGTTTCCATTTCATAATTGGAAGCATCCACACCACGTATGATACCAGTGTAGATGTTTTTCACGTCATATTTCTTCTTGATATCTTCGATGATGGGAAGAAACTTGGAGAATTCTATTTTGGAATCAACGACAAACGAAGACTTCTTATAATGCTTATAAGGGAAACCATTTTCCGCAATATAAGAATTATAGAAATCCAAATTGTAATCTCTAATTTCACTGAAATAATTTGCGGACGGACTATTGCTATGGTTAGTCATATTTTTCCTTATTCTGTTGTAAACCCCTTGATTGCTTCCAAGCTATTCAATTCATTTTTATGAGAGATGATTTTCAGCAATATGCTGAATTCTCTTATATCATAAATGAATAGCGTTCTCTTCATTTTGAAACTCGAATAGTAAATGTCAATGTCTATGAACGAATTTCCTGTAACCCATCGCACCTCCACTGAAAAGTTTGTAGAATAGATGTTAGTAATGACAACTGCATTGTTGAACACTCCACGCTTCAATTCCCTGCTATCTATGAAGAAATTGTGTGTCAGGGTCGATCCAACCTTGTACAGATTAACCAAGTCTTCGATCATGATGGTGCTTAGAAAATTCAGATCATGATTCTTGATTTTAATCAAAGCATTCTTGTCCATGGGATTTATGTCATCATACTCGTTGACATAAAAAGCAATGTACTGCTGTAGATTGCCGTATCCTTTCACCCATGCAATGTTATCCTTCAAGGATTTGAGCTTTTCAATAAGAGGCTCACGGTTGACATAGGATTCAACCTCTTTCAAATCCTCTTTCAGGACTTTGACCAATGAATAATCATTATTATTCTTCAAGATAATGAAATAATCATCGTTCAGGATATAACTGGGACTAATGTAAATCACACTTCCATAGTATGAGTAATACTCATTGATATTATTATAGTCATACATGGAATCTTTGAAATTCTTTAATTGTGTCTTCATTTTTATGTTCTTTGTTAAATTGTGTTTTAAGTTTTTGATTTTATTCAACATTTTATTCTAGCACCATTGCCATGAAACCTCAATGAGTTAAAGCAAATGATCGATCATGTGGGCATCACGATAATGTTGCTGGTTATGTTTGAGATTGTGTCTTCCAGTAAATCTTCTAATAGGGCAAGTAATGTTATATATGTATTCATGTAGTCATTAGCATCTTTACCCTTCAAAATAGTCTTATTTCGTGTTACAACGCTCGTCAAGCTTCCAGTATCATCATTGTACACAAACCCAAGATTATACTTTTCGCCATCTTCCCACATGAAGTTCATTCGCGTAATGGTTTGCTTTCTTATGATTTCTTTTTTAGATTCCCAATCATATTCCTTTGCGATAAATGTTGATTTTCCATATTCATAGGTCACTGTCTTTTGTGTCTCAAAATTTTTAAGATGATTATACAAGCTTCCGTACAGCTTGATCATGGCAGCCGGACCACTTTCATAGTCATTTACAGCAGGAATGTTTGCATTTGGAGCAGGATTATTGTCAAAGATTCCTTCCAAATCGGAACGCCTTCCACCTTGATGGGTCATTAATGGTTCGATCAACATTACGAATCCTTTTTATGGATGATTTTTTACACTCAAATCAGGGAATATCACCTTCCCAACATTATAATCGCCCCATGTTACGATTTTGGCAGCAGCACGATCACCATTGGGATCATAGAAATCAACAACATCCACATCACCGTACACCTGCACTTCATACGGCTCATGGCGAGGGTTGCCATAGTTGTGGACAACCCTGTTCCCCATGCCACCGTACACTTTTGATGATGTTCCATCACCCCATTCAACCAATCGATAGTCAATCTTTGACAGGTTTGGAAAGGATAAAGTGACTTCCGAAGCGGCAGCACCACCATTATGGTTTGAAAAAGAAACAATCAATGGAATCATGTTATTTTAACAATTGTTGCCAACATTTCTCCAATTTTTTCAAAAGTCTTTTTCAACTCTTCAAATTCATCTTTGAACTGTTGGGCCTCTTTGGCCTGTTCTTTCTGCTGCTTATATTTCTCTAAAGAATCCGCGATATCACTTTGCACTGGTGTAGATGATATAGGGCCACCACCATTCACGCGATGGATACAAACCCGCAGGATGTGAATATTGTGGTGGATATTGTGCTGGCTTCTCATGTGGATATGGAAATGGCTTCTCATTTGGTGGATATTGTGCTGGCTTCTCATTTGGTGGGTATGGTGCGTAAGGTGGATACTGAGATGTTGGATATTGTGCTGGTGGATACATATTGGGGATGGAGTATTCCACGTTTGGATAGGAGGGATATGTTGTTGGATAGGAGGGTACAGTTCCATCCGAAGGACCGACAGGATGGCTCTCCCTTTTCTTCCGTTCCACCAATTCCTTGAAACCCTTCACCAACTCTTCATGCTTCTTGACAAGTTCACCAAATTCTCTCGCATAATAATCAAGTTCAACAACTTGAATCATCATGGTGTGAAAAAGATCATCCGTCTCATATTCGTTTGACATAAAACTCTCCAATTTTCATCATTCATGGTATGGGATTTATCTCCCATTGTCAATTCATTAAAAACCAATCCATCATCGTTCAATGAAATCAAACTTCCCATTCGTGAACTCGCCAATCGCCACCGTCAAGAAATCCTCGGCCAAGGTCAACAATTGATCGTACAGGGGACGCATCGTCTTCAAAATCGTGCTCTTGTAAAACTCTGGAATGACCAAATCCACAATGCTCTCATGATCCGAATAAAAAGAAATGATCAAATGATGCAAAAGCGTCCCCCCGCCCGCATAGGAAGAATAATGCAAATTCTTCCGAAATGCAACATCAAAGATGGCATAATCATCCAAACACACCCTGTCATACACTTTCAATCGTCCCACCAAGGCCCGAACCTCTTCCTCACTCAAATCCTCAATGCTCCATTCCCGACGATTCACACACCGAAGACTCGCATGCTGCGAAAAAAGTTCAACATCATGGCCCTTCAATTCCATCACTGCACTCATGCATCCAACCCTTTCTTCTTTTCAACATCATCTTCTGGGAATCAAAATTCCATGTCAACCATTCCACTCCATCCATTCAATTCCCATTCACGAAAGAAAATGAAACCCATTCTGTGTGAAATCCCCCACACTCATCTCCAAATAGTCCTCCACCATCTCCATCAATCGATTATACACACCCCCATCCACCTTTCCAGCATGATCCCCCACATCCAACTCCACCACAATCTCATTCACAAACGTCTCATCCACCAAATACACACTCATCCATTCGTACAGATACGCATCAAACAAATCCTTGTCATCCCGAATCAAAGTCCGTGAAAACACCACATTGAACACCCGATGCTTCTCCAAGAACTCCACATCCATCGCATCCAATTTCATCTTCTTCCGTTTCCCAGACTTCTCAATCAACTCCCTCATATATGCATTACTCATATACGCATTATTCACATCTTATCTCCATTCACGGGAAAACACTCCACCCGTCAACTCATCAATCGACTTTCGAGAATACAACTCAATGAAATCAATTAATTTATTATAATAAGGAACATCATCAGGATGATAATACACACCCTTCTCCCTCGCCTTCAATGAAACAGAAACATCCACTCCATTGATACGAATATGAATCACAATACTCTCGGAAACAGTATAGTATTTGCCAGAGGAATAATAAACAACATCCTTATGACTAAAGATCATATCCTTCATATGAATATCATGACCATCCACACGAATAGAATTATGAGAACATAAATCAGTGGAAAACTTATGAATGAGATTAATGATAGCCCTATCATTCTCACCAAAGATATAATAGTGATTGCCTTTCTTCTTAGGAAAAACATCACCATGGAAAAAATTTTCCCCAAAAAATTTTTCAGAACTGACAGTCATGGATTACCACTCTATAATGAATGGATACAATATGCCAAACTTATAAAATGAATACAAGATGATGGAGATATGAAAAGTAAAGCTATTGGGAATGGTAATGTAATGTGGAATGGATGATATTTTCCATAGGGCTGAAAAAATTTCTGGAAAAATTTTTAAAAATGATGTTTATATGATGGATTGATTTATTGCAATAGTTTAATAGGGCTTAAAATAGAATATGGAATAGGATTGGATGGGATGGAACAGAATGGAGTGATATTCTTTATGGAGGAATATGGATGATATTATCTTTATATTGAGAAAAGCCTATAGAGTCTATAGAGCACAGGATGGAGTAATATTCTTTTCTATGGAGGAATATAGAATATTCTCTTTATATTGAATAACACATATGTAACAGAATGGATGATATTTTCTTTATATGGAGAAATATGGGATATTCTCTCTATATGGAAAGAATGAAGTAATATGGAACAGAATGGAGAAATATTTTCTATAGTGCTGAAAAAATTTTCTGGAAAAATTTTTTTAAATCAATGTTTACACTTCGGCTTAGCCATACCTATACCATGGTATTCCAGCATGAAAAAAAGTAACTCATAATTTTCTCAAACTTGTTTTAGCATTACAGTTATCATGCTCCTACCATTGTCAATACTATAGCACGGTTCCCAATGAAATGCAACATGCTGTTCCCAGTCTTGTTCATATTATATTCAATATGGTTAATATAAAATAGTGTGGAGGATGGGAGATATATCATAAAGAATTGGAGGCACTATGGCCCCCAATTCATGATTCATTCATTTGGCATGGATTCGATCATCTCATTGATTAGATATCCTCTGCCAGTTCAGGATGAACATGCTGACCGCTCATGTTGTAACAAGCATTGCATCCATCGCAATAGTTTTCCAGCGCATCTTCCAGATACACAATAGTACCGCAATGGCAGCGGCCAGAAGCAGGCTCGATCCATGAACGATACGATTTTTGGACACGCGGTTCAAGGAACGTTGCGGTATCGTTGCGATACTTGGCAGCCTGTGCTTCACGTCCTTCCTTGGTCATGTATGAATCGCCAAGGATGTTCCCATGGGCATCACATGCCAGCATATAGCCTGCGCCACGGTCAGCGCGATATTCGAAGAATAGGTGATAGTCCACCTCATTGACGTGCTTGCGACTGGTAAGCATCTGGATGTGGCTCATGAGATTTGCTCCCGAATTGTGGTGGAAAGCATTATCTACAAAATTGGTCCTCATGTCAACATTCTTTTTTATGCTTGGATTCATTTAGGATTCAGGATGGATCATATAAAATAGGGGTGTGGATGGAGGAATACCATGGCAGAGCAGAGGATAAATGTTTATATGTTCCTCCATCCACGTCCCTATTTTACCATGGCAGTTTGGAGGATGGATGAACATATCATAAAGAATGGGAGATATTATTATCTCCCATTCATAATTTACATCATGCGGGTTTCTTGCACATCATGTATGATGGAGCATTGGGAAGATGGCTGAAGCAGGAAACCCATCCAGCATTCTTCAGATATTGAAACAGTTCAGGCAGACTGGAAAAGACTGGGGTCAGCAGTTCACTATCACGGATTGGCACCCCAGTCTTACGATAAAGAAAGTCACCAACCAAGCCATTGCTTGCAGTGCACTGGATAGCGAGCCATCCAAAGATGTTCTCATTCTGATTCACTGTGCTATACTCCATTCGTTCGATTGGTGGAGCCAGTATAGCACATATCACAAAGAATGGAAGGTCATGGTGCATTCCATTCATGAATCAGTCAAGCAGCGTTGAGCTTGTCGAATTTCTTGACAGGAATATGCCCTAACGCATGCGTAAATCTTGGCGGAGCCAGTATAGCACATATCATAAAGAATGGGAGCCATTTCTGGCTCCCGTTCATGTTTCAGTTAAGCAGCATGAAGCTTGTCGTATTCCTCCTTGGTGATGCTGTTACCATTGAAGTCATACCACAAATCCCAGTCGGCAGCATACCAATGCTTGAGATTCCCGTAAACGTCATATTCGCACCATTCCTCATTTCCGGCAGAATCCCTCCAATGGATTTCCCTCCCACTGGAATCATATTCAAACCACCATTCATGACCATTAACATTCTTGTAATGGGTGAGATTCCCATGATCGTCAAAGGTCATTTCAGTGCCAAGGTCAGAGATTACAGTACGAGCCATGATATTGATTCCTTTGTTAACTGGTGAAGCCATTATAGCATAACCAATAAAAAATGGGAGCCAGAAATGGCTCCCATTCATGTTTCAGTTATGCGGCATGGAGGCGATCATATTGCTCTTTCGTGATTGGGGTGCCATCAGGCGAAAGCCAAAATTCGTCACCATCGGAATCCCGGTAATGCTCTACAATGCCATTGGCACCATAGTCATACCATGCCGAAAACCCGTCAACATGCGCATGGTGGATAAGCCTGCCGTGGTCATCATAGGTATAGGAGCTACCATCGGGGTGAATGCTAACACGGTTCATGATGCCGATTCCTTTGGATGTTTGGTGAAGAAATTATAGCACAAACCATAAAAAATGGGAGCCATTTCTGGCTCCCATTCATGCTTCATTCACTTGGAATAGAGCTTGTCGAATTCCTTTTTAGAGATTGGCTTTCCATTAGAATCCCACCATATTTCAAGCCCATCAGAATTCTTATAATGGATTTCATTCCCATTGGAGTCATATTCTCTCCATGATTCAAATCCAGCAGAATTCCTCCTGTGGATTATATTTCCATTAGAATCACGGTCGGCCCATTCTTCA
>Ga0164243_10000149_pt1 | contig 174251 bp, 163 predicted proteins | sample OricompcompostOP_FD_108781 | JGI IMG/M metagenome (GOLD analysis project Ga0164243, IMG submission 108781) | Organic Plus compost microbial communities from Emeryville, California, USA - Original compost - Organic plus compost (OP) | ecosystem: Engineered > Solid waste > Mixed feedstock >...
ATCGCCTCAGCGACCAACGCCCGCGCCCTGCCCGTCGGCACCGCGAACCCGATCGCGACCTCCTCGACGGTGACCGTCCACGGATCGAGCAGATCCCGCTCGGCCACACCATCGTGGACCTGCGCCCCCACCTCGGCCAACGCCAGATCGAGGAACTCGCCGATACCGCGCAGCTGCGACCAGTACAAAAACGACTGCCCCCGATGCGCGGCCACCGCGAACGCCATCCACCCACGACACTGCGCATCGACACCGGCCTCGTCCCCGGGAACGATCATCCCCGCGACAGAACAATCCACCCGCCCCCACGCCGACGCACCGTCCGTGGATGCCATCGTCATTCACCTCCCCCGCGAGCCGACACACGATAGCTTGTATGTTCGACTCTACTATGACACGGGGTACCGACAATCCCGTGGTGCTTCTCTGTGCCGCACCCCCTGCCCTCCCTGGTGGGCCAACGCCATCCCTCACGATCGACGCGCGCATGTCGATGTCGGAGGCGCGGGATATGCTCGCCCGTTCGTCCCAGACCGGCTTAGGAGATATCCGATGATCATGCCCGATCCGCAGCTACTCGACCCTCAGCGCTTGTGATTCGGCTTGCCGGACATCCCTGACCGGATCACGCGCGCCGATATGATCACACCCGAGGGGTGATTCCATGACCGACGAGATGACGAGCGACGCTGCCATATGAGCAACTTCGCCTTCGTCCGCCAGACACTGCCTGACATCCACGAGGACTGTGCCCGCGCCGAGTCGTACGTGCGCTCCGACCCGCGGACCGCCTGCTTCTACTCGCGTCGCGTCGTCGAGGAGATCGTCGGATACCTGTACGACGTGCTGTCGCTGAGAACGCCATACCGTGACGACCTCGCCGCGAAGATCGATGACCCGGGGTTCAAGAGGCAAGTGCCACAGGGCATCACGCAGAAGATGACGGCGATCCGCCGGCTCGCCAACACGGCCGTGCATGAGAGCCGGCAGATCCGTCCCGACGTCTCGCACCAGGTCCTGCGTGAGCTGTTCCAGATCGTCGTCTGGACGTCGTACAACCATTCGCCCCGCCCCGACGTCGTGCCGATGCAGGCACACTTCGATCCCAAGCTCGCCGCCCGCGCTGCACCGCTCACACGCGAGGAAGTCGCTCAACTCGCCGCGAAGTTCGCTCAGCAGGACGAAGCACATGCCAAGGCTCTCGCCGCGAAGGACGAGGTGCTGGCCGCTCGTGAGGCCGAGATCGCGGAGCTGAAGGCACAGATCGCCGCCGCACAAGCCGAGTCGCAGCCCGACGATCGGGATTACAGCGAAGCACAGTCGCGTGATCTGTTCATCGACGTCCTGTTGGCCGAGGCCGGCTGGCCACTCGATCAGGACCGCGACCGGGAGTATCCGGTCAGCGGAATGCCGAACAGCACCGGCACCGGCTACGTCGACTACGTACTGTGGGGTGCCGACGGCCTGCCCTTGGCCGTCGTCGAAGCCAAGCGCACCTCCAAGTCCGCGGAACTGGGACGGCAGCAGGCCAAGCTGTACGCCGACTGCCTTGAGCAGCAGTTCGGCAGGCGACCGGCCATCTTCTACACCAACGGCTACGAGCACCACCTCTGGGACGACGCGGGCGGCTACCCACCCCGGGAGGTTCAGGGCTTCTACACGCGTGACGAACTGGAGCTGCTCATCCAGCGTCGGCGCACCAGCACTCCGCTCTCCCCGTCACCGGTGAACACCGACATCGCCGGACGGCCGTATCAGGTTCGCGCCATCAAAGCCGTCGCCGACGCCTTCGACCGCAAGCAGCGCGAAGCCCTGCTGGTGATGGCCACCGGCGCTGGTAAAACCCGCACCACGATCGCCCTGGTCGACCTGCTGCAGAAGGCCAACTGGGTCAAACGCGTGCTCTTCCTGGCCGACCGAACCGCACTGGTCAATCAGGCGGCGAACGCGTTCAAGGCACACCTGCCGGGCTCGACCACCGTCAATCTGGTCACCGAGAAGGCGATCGACGGCCGGATCTACGTCTCGACCTATCCGACGATGATGAATCTCATCAACGAGACCGACGACGGCCTCCGGCGCTTCGGTCCCGGATACTTCGACCTCATCGTCATCGACGAGGCCCACCGCTCCGTCTACGCGAAATACGGCGCCATCTTCGACTACTTCGACACGCTGCTGGTGGGACTGACCGCCACCCCGAAGGACGAGGTGGACCACAACACCTACCGGCTGTTCCACCTCGAAGACGGCGTCCCCACTGACGCATACAGCCTCGAGGAGGCCGTCGAGGATCGGTGGCTTGTACCGCCCAGGGGAATCAGCGTCGGCACCCAGTTCCTGCGATCGGGCATACGGTACGACGACCTCACAGACGAGGAGAAGGATGAGTGGGACACTCTCGACTGGGGCGATGACGATCCGCCCGACGAGGTGGGAGCCGAGGAACTCAATCGGTTCCTATTCAACGAGGACACCGTCGACAAGGTGCTCGTCACCCTGATGACGCAGGGCCACCATGTGGCCGGCGGCGACCGGCTCGGCAAGACGATCGTCTTCGCCAAGAACCAGAAGCACGCCGAGTTCATCGCAAAGCGCTTCGATCTCAACTATCCGGAGTACGGCGGACGATTTGCACGCGTGATCACCCACGGAACCCCCTACGCGCAGACGCTGATCGACGACTTCTCCATGAGAGACAAAGACCCGCACATCGCGATCAGTGTCGACATGCTCGACACCGGGATCGATGTCCCCGAAGTGGTCAACCTGGTCTTCTTCAAACAGGTCCGATCCAAGTCCAAGTTCTGGCAGATGATCGGCCGCGGCACCCGCCTGTGCCCAGACCTCTTCGAGCCCGGCGAGGACAAGAAGGATTTCTTCGTCTTCGACTTCTGCGGAAACCTCGAGTACTTCAGCCAGGACCTTCCCGGGTCTGAAGGGCGGATCCAGAAGTCTCTGGCACAGCGGCTCTTCGAGGCCCGGCTTGATCTTGTGATGGCGGTCGGCGACGATGACGCTGATCTGCGTACCTCGACCATCGACACACTGCACGAGATCGTTGCGGGCATGAACGTCAACAACTTTCTGGTCCGCAAGCACCGCAAAACGGTCGAACGCTTCGCCTCAGCCGACTCCTGGAAGACGCTGACACCCGAGGACGCCGAGACGCTGCGAGAGATCGCGGACCTGCCGTCCACCGTGCGCGACGACGACGAGCGCGCCAAGCGCTTCGACCTGATCGTGTTGCGGCGGCAGTTGGCTCAGCTCGCAGGCGATGCGGTCGCCGCCGACACTCTGCGCCAGACGATCCAGGACACGGCCGCCGCACTGCTCAGCAAGACCGCTATCCCCTCCGTCGCCGAACAGGCCGTGCTCCTCGAATCCGTCGCCGGCGACGAGTGGTGGATCGATGTGACACTGCCGATGCTTGAGATAGCTCGGCTCCGGATCCGCGGGCTGGTCCGATTCATCGAGAAGACCTCCCGCAACCCCGTGTACACCGACTTCACCGACACTCTCGTCGACGCGGTCGAGGTGTCACTGCCCGGTACGACTCCCGGTACAGACTTCGAGCGATTCCGCGCCAAGGCCGAGGCCTTCCTGAAGGATCACCTGGACAACCTCGCACTGCAACGCCTTCGCCGCAACAAGCAGCTGACCAAAGACGATATCGGCGAACTGGAGCAGATGCTGATCGCGGCTGGAGCGGCGGATAGTGACATCAACTGGGCTGATGCGCAGACAGGTGGCCTCGGCATCTTTGTCCGCGGCCTCGTCGGCCTCGATCGGGCCGCTGCCACCGAGGCGTTCCAGCACTACCTCGACGGCACCACCTTCTCCGCCGAGCAGGTGCGCTTCGTCGGACATATCGTCGACGAGCTGACCAAGAACGGAGTGATGGAACCCAAACGGCTTTTCGAATCGCCGTATACCGACCATGCCCCGACCGGTCCCGACTTCTTCTTCCCCGAAGCCGACGTCGATTCGATCGTCGGGATTCTTCAGACGATCAAACAGACCGCTATGCCCGAGGATGTCGCATAAAACGGCTCCCCACAGGTACACAGCACACGAATCGCGGCCGCCACGGCTGAGTAGTCCTCGAAGAATCCATCCCGCCGAACCATTGTTAGGGTCACCTAACTAGCGTAGGGTCGCCCCATGGGAAAACTCGCTGACTCGCCTCTGGATCCCACCGCCCGCGCCGTTGCCGACCGCTTGCACGGCGCCAGCAAGAAGGAGATGGTCCGCAGCGCGGCGCCGGCACTGACCAAGATGGTCAAGCATCGTTTCCGCGAAGGCACTTGGGACAACACCCAATCCGAGGACGGCAAAGCCTTCCTGGCCGACAAGATGGTCGCCCTCGACAAGTCCAAGGCCGAACTCTGCTACTTGCTGTGCCGCTCACTGGATGCGCGCCGTGTGGTCGAGGCCGGCACCTCGTACGGGGTGTCGACGATCTATCTCGCCGCCGCTGTGCGCGACAACGTCGCCGGCACCGGCGAGACTGCCGTGGTCTACGGCACCGAGCACGAGCCCGGCAAGGTGGCGCAGGCCGAGCAGAACCTCACCGACGCCGGGCTTCTCGGCTACACGCAGATCCTGTCCGGCGACCTGCGTGAGACCCTGCCCGACGTCGACGGCCCGATCGACTTCATGCTGGTCGACATCTGGATCCCGATGGCCCTGCCCGCCCTCAAGGCCGTGGAGCCCAAGCTCCGGCGCGGTGCCCTCGTGCTGTGTGACAACGTCATCAGCGGCGCGAAGGAGTACGCCGACTACCTGACCTACGTACGCGACCCGCACGGGCCGTTCCAGTCGGTCACCATCCCCGGCCAGGGCGGCGTCGAAGTATCGATGAAGCGCTGACACCGCGCGAACTTCATCCTTCCAACTGGTCCGCGTTCGCGACGATGGCGTCCCGGACGTATTGCGCCAGACCGGGTTCAAGGTCCTCATAGGTCGCGGTGAACCGCGGATCGGCGACGTACATCTCCCCCAGGCAGCGGTGGAACGACGGCGGACAGTCGTAGAACCGACGGTTCATCTGCTCCCGGGCCGCTTCCGCGGCAGCCATCGCCACCTCGCCGTCGGCGGGCAGACCAGCCCGCTTGGCGTCGACGAAGCTCTGGTTGATCGCGTCGGTCTCGGCCTTGATCTCGGCCCAGTCGGCCTTCGTGTAGTTCTTCGTCCGCGTGGCCGACTGCTTCCACGCGTCGGTCTCGCCCCAGCGCTCCTGCGCTTCGGTCTGGTGATCCTCCTTGAAGCCGTCGCCGAAGATCTCGCGCATCTCGGCATCGGTGGCGGGCTGCTGGTTCATTTCTCTCTCCAATGCTCTATCGATGGCGCCGACCAACTCGGTGAGCTCGTCGAGCCTGGTCATGACCGCTTCGCGCTGGCGCCGGAGGTGCTCGACCGGCGATTGACCGGAGTCGAGCAGTCCGGCGATCTGGTCGAGCCCGAACTCCAACCGCCGGTACAGCACGATCTGCTGCAGCCGATCGAGGTCGGCCGCCGAGTACACGCGGTAGCCGGCCGGCGACCGCTCGCCGGGCGTCAGCAATCCGATCTCGTCGTAATGGTGCAGGGTGCGGACGGTGACGCCGGTCTTCTCGGCGACCTGCCCCACCGTCCACCGCTCCTCGCTGCGTTCCGTCGTCATAGCCACCATCATGTGGCCTCACGCCGCGGGAGGGTCAAGGCTTGCAATCACACTGCGACCGAGAATGATGACTGTATGAACCTCGACTCCCTGCTCGACAATCTTCAGCCGCAGCTCGACTGGCAGCGTGAGATCTACCGGCGTCTGCACCGCAATCCCGAGCTGAGCATGCAGGAGACCGGCACTGCGGAGATCATCGAAGCCGAACTGTCCGGGCTCGGCCTGACGGTGCAGCGCTTCGGCGGCACCGGGCGGGTTGTGGTGATCGAGAACGGCGACGGCCCGACCGTGCTCGCCCGTGCCGACATCGACGCTCTGCCGGTCACCGAGCAGACTGGACTGGACTACACTTCCACCGTCGACGGCGTGATGCACGCCTGCGGCCACGACATGCACACCGCCGCCCTGATCGGCGCGATCCGGGTGCTGGCCGAGAACCGCGACGCCTGGCACGGCACTTACATCGGACTGTTCCAGCCGGCCGAGGAGACCGGGGTCGGGGCCGACGCGATGATCGACGACGGCCTCGTCGCCGCCATCCCCCGACCCGAAGTGGCTCTCGCACAGCACATTCTGCCGCTTCCGGCCGGCCGGATCGCCACCGCGGCCGGTCCCATCCTGTCGGCGGCCGAGTCGATCAAGGTCACCGTCTTCGGTCGCGGCGGGCACGGCTCCATGCCGCACCTGGCGATCGATCCGGTGGTCCTGGCCGCGTCGATCGTCATGCGCCTGCAGAGCATCGTCGCCCGCGAGGTCCCGCCCGACCAGTTCGCCGTCGTCACCGTCGGCGCCCTCAACGCCGGCACCAAGTCCAACATCATTCCCGACCGTGCCGAGCTGCGCCTGAACACCCGCAGCTACGACCCGCAGGTCCGCACCCAGCTGCTCACCGCCATCGAGCGGATCGTGCGCGCCGAATGCCAGGCCGCCGGATCGCCGCAGGAACCGACCTTCGAGTACTACGACGAGTTCCCCCTCACCAGCAACGACGCCGACGTCAACGCCACCGTCACCGCGGCCTTCCGCGGCTACTTCGGCGACGACGCGGTACTCGACTCCCCGCCGGTCACCGCCTCGGAGGACTTCAGCGCGATCCCCGCCGCCTTCGGTATTCCGTACGACTACTGGTTCATCGGCTCGGTGGACCCGCAGCACTATCAGGCGGCGGTCGACGCCGGTACCGTCGCCGCCGACATCCCCGCCAATCACTCCCCGTTCTTCGCCCCGGTCATCGACCCCACCTTGGAGATCGGCACCAAGGCCCAGGTGGTCGCGGCGCTCGCCTACCTCTCAGACTGAGCGCGGCCCGCGTACTCGAATCCCGACGCGCAGGTCCCGCCGGTCTTCAGGCGCGGACATCCGAACCGCCTGCCTGAGTCTGGCCAGGATGCACGACGACGTCGGCACTCGCGGTCCGGGACCGCGGATCATAGGACCAGTCCTTATCCGGCACCGGCCGACCGTCGACGATGACCCCGGTCGGTGCCCCGCCCAATCCGACGAGGTCGACGCGGGTGATGGCCGGAGCTCCGAAGCCGGCCGGTGACTCGACGGCAGTCGTCAACGACCGATCAGTGTCGTTCCAGGACATCGTGGTCCACGAATATGCCCCGTCTCGGTGCTCGTGAGAGTGGCCGTCGTCGTGGTAGTGCCGGGAGACGCCGTCGGCGCCGGCGTGCACCCGCAGGGCGATCGGCGCCGCGGTGGCTGCCGCCGGTGATACCCCGGCCCGCACCGGGACCGTCGCCCCCGCCCGCGCGTACACCGGAACGTCACTGAGCCCCATACGCATCCGCTTCACCGTCGGACCGGTCACCCGGATGCCGGTGAAGCAATTGACCCAGGTTCCCTCGGGGAACCAGACCTGCACGGCACCATCGGGTTTCACGACGGGCGCGACAAGCAGATCCTCGCCGAGCAGATACTGATGCTCGGCGCTGTACGCGTGCGGCGCATGCGGCCAATGCAGGTACATGCCGCGCGCCATCGGCAGTCCGGTCTCGTGCGCGATCCTGCCCGCCGTGTAGAGGTACGGCACCAGGGCCGACCGTACGCGCAGCATCTCGGCCGCCGCCTGCCGGTACGGCGCCGTGAACTCCCAGGGCAGCCGCCGCGTCTGCAGGTTCTGCGAATGGATGCGCATGATCGGTGAGAACGCGCCGAACTGCATCCACCGCACGTAGCGTTCCGGGTCGGTCTCCCCTTTGAAGCCGCCGATGTCGTGCGAGACGTACGGCATGCCGATGTTGCCTTCCGCGTGGGTGAACTTCACCTCCATGGCGAGCGTCCCCCACGTCGCGTAGGTGTCGCCGGTGAAGTGGATCGTGTACCGGTGACCGCCCCATGGCCCCGGCCGGGTGCCCACCATGTCCCAGTACGACGCCCCGTTGCGCGCCAGCAGCGGCCAGCGCGTCTGCCGCATCCGCGGCCGACGGCCGTAGGCCCGGGCGATCCATACGTCGGCGGCCAATTCCTCCGGCGGAATCCCGGAGTAGGCCTCGTCGATGATCCAGTCCAGCCACCACAGATCCACACCCTGCTTCTCGAGCGGATCGTGTGCGCGCATGAACGAGTCGACCTGGCGCCGGTCGGTCAGATCCCAGACGAAGGTCGGTCCGAGGGCGCCCTTGACGTTCTTGCCCAGCGCCGAGAAGAACCGGGATGCCGGGGTGAGCGCCGCCTTGAGTACGCCGCCGGAACGCCGTTGCGCCAGTGGGAACTGCACGTCGTCACCGGAGATGCTCGGGTGGATGTTCAGCGCCACCGCCAGGTCCCGATCGTGCGCCCAGCGGAAGAAGCGCGCCGGATTCGGGAACAGCCGCTGATTCCAGTTCCACCCGTTCCAGGTGTTGGGCGACTTGAAGTCGGTGTCGACGACGAGGACGTCGAGCGAGGCCCCGTTGGCCCGGTACGTGGGCAGCAGGCTGGTGCGGTAGTAGTCGTCCGGGTACGGGGCGTAGCGGGAGAACCAGTTGCCGAAGGCCTGCCGCGGCAGCATCGGTGCGGCGCCCGACAGCGTCCGCAGGTCCGCCAGCGCCTGCCGGTAGTCGCGGCCGTAGGCGAACAGGTAGCCGTCCCGGTACTGCGAGTCGGCGGCCCGCCGGGCCGGGGTGGCGCCGTCGCCGATCAGCGCCGACTGTGAGTCGTCGATGAAGAACCAGCCGTGTGTGGAGAGCAGGCCCGGCTGCAGGTTCACCGTGTCGCGCACACCGTCGAGGCAGCGCAGCCAACCGCCGAGGTTGCCCGGCGGCAGCGGCGGCACCTGCGCCGGCCAGCTCTCGAAGGCGTTGACCAGGAAGACCATTCCGCTGACCGCCGGGACGTACCGGTCCGGCTGCCAGGCCGGGCGCACGCGCGCACCGGAGTGTTTCAGCGTCACCTGCGGCGCCGTGGGGTCGAACGAGCCGACCGGGCAGGTCAGGGTCAGGGCGGCAGTCTCCAGAGTGAGCGTGCCGCCGGAACGCGTCACCCGGTACTCGCCGCTGCGGGCGGCCCGGTTGTGCGCGAGCATGGTGGTCCGATTCTCGAACCGGCGCCACGCCGAGTACTCGTAGCGCACCAGCCGCGGCGTGATCACGGTCAGCCGGACGTTCCCGGCGACGATGAGGCCGTTGCCGTCGTCCTGCACGTCGGACCCACCGGCAGGCCGGGCCGCCGCGACTCCGGCGCCCAGCGCGGCGGCACCGGCGGCAGCGGTCCCGGCAGCGGCGAGCGCCTGACGGCGGGTGAGTTCGCTATGTCCGACATCGGTCACAACTTCGACGGTAACGGCGAGCACCCTTGTCATGGACCGGATCGAATGTCGCAGGTGCACGCTACCTTGACGGCATGCTCGATCCCCGGGTCCTGACCCTCATGCATCTGGAAACCCTCGATGAGCCGCTCACGGCCAAGGAGGTGGCCTTTCTGCTGGGCAACGACCCGGAGATCATCCGGTATGCGATCAGCCTGGACCGGGAGCAGGAGTCCGCGTGGAGCGCCGCCGCCCTCGACGAACAGCTCGGCGACGATCCGGACCCGGAGACCGCGACGGTGAACCTCGGCGAGGCCCGGGCCTGCGCGCGCGGCGTCGGGCTCAAACGCCAGGCCCTCCGACTGGTACTGGACTGCCCGCCGGACCCGGTCGAGTTTCCGTTCGCGGACGATCTCGCCGAGATCCGGCGCTGGGAGTATCGCTGGCTGGGCTTTCACGCTCGCTGCACGCGGCCGTGGAACGCGACCGAGACCTGCCCGGAACACGGTGCGGACATCGTCGACGGACGGCGACGCCAGCGCGAGGCCACCGAGGCGCTACTGTCCAAGCTCCGCGCGGCCGCCGCCGACCATCCGCTGGAGCCGGAGCACCTGTTCAATCAGCGGTAGGCGGCGCACCGTCGATCGAGCATGTCGCCATCAGCGGGTGGTCGACCAGCGGCCACGGCTAAGATGGGGTCGTCGCAGTTCGGTGACGCCAGGTAGTGCGGGACCTCGAAGGTCTCCGATGCGCCCAGGCCACCGGTACGGAAGTGATCCCGTCGTTGACGTAGGCCAAGTCGGTGTGACGCGCCCCGCAGGCGAGGACCTCGACAGGGCGGCGGCGCGGTCCGGCGCCGGTGCCGGTTCGCGTCCTCTAGGCTCGTAAGCAGGCCTCGTCGGTGCCGTCGGCACCGCCCGCGAGTACCGCCGAAGAAAACACGACCCTCGGACCGCCCCGACGGCGGCCCCCGACGCGAAGAGGAAGCACCGTGGCTCAGAACTTCTACGAGGATGTCACCGCCGTGGTCGGACGCACTCCCCTCGTCCGGCTCAACCGCATCACCGACGGCGCGGGCGCCACCGTGCTCGCCAAGCTCGAGTTCTACAACCCCGCGAACTCGGTCAAGGATCGGATCGCGGTCTCGATCATCAACGCCGCCGAGGCCGACGGCACGCTGCCGCCCGGTGGCACCATCGTCGAGGCGACCAGTGGCAACACCGGCATCGCCCTGGCCATGGTCGGCGCCGCCCGCGGCTACAACGTGGTCCTGGCCATGCCGGAGACCATGTCCAAGGAGCGGCGCGCCCTGCTCCGCGCCTTCGGTGCCGAACTGGTGCTCACCCCCGGCGCCGAGGGTATGGCCGGCGCAGTCCGCAAGGCCGAGGAGATCGCCGCCGAGCGCACCGGCGCCGTGCTGGCCCGTCAGTTCGCCAACCCCGCCAACCTCGCCGCGCACCGCACCACCACCGCCGAAGAGGTGTGGGCCGACACCGACGGCGAGGTGGACGCCTTCGTCTCCGGCATCGGCACCGGCGGCACCGTCTCCGGCGTCGGTCAGGTCCTCAAGGAGCGCAAGCCCGGCGTGAAGATCTTCGCGGTGGAGCCGGAGGAGTCCGCCATCCTCAACGGCGGCGAGCCGGGTCCGCACAAGATCCAGGGTCTGGGTGCGAACTTCGTGCCGGAGGTCCTCGACACCACGGTGTACGACGAGGTGATCGACGTGAACGCCCAGACCGCCATCGAGTGGGCCCGTCGTGCGGCCACCGAAGAGGGCCTGCTGGTGGGCATCTCGTCCGGCGCCGCCCTCGCCGCCGCCGTGAACGTGGCCAAGCGGCCCGAGTTCGAGGGCAAGACCGTGGTGGTCGTGCTGCCCGACTTCGGCGAGCGCTACCTCTCGACCCCGCTCTTCGAAGGACTCGTGGACTGATGAGCGAGGAGCCGCGGCGGCCGCTGCTGCGCACCCTGCGTGAGGATCTGCAGGCGGCCCGCGACCGAGATCCGGCCGCCAGCTCCACACTCGTTGTGGCGCTGTCGTACCCCGGTGTGCACGCACTCTGGTTCTACCGGGTCGCACACCGCATGTGGATCTCGACGTTGCCGCTGCGGCTCCCCGCCCGTCTGCTCTCTCAGGCGGCGCGCTTCCTCACCGGCATCGAGATCCATCCCGGCGCCACCATCGGACGACGATTCTTCATCGACCACGGCATGGGTGTGGTGATCGGCGAGACCGCCGAGATCGGCGAGGACGTGCTGATGTTCCACGGCTCCACACTCGGCGGCACCAGCATGAACAAGGGCAAGCGCCATCCGACCGTCGGAGATCGGGTGCTGATCGGCGCCGGCGCCAAGGTGCTCGGCCCGGTCACCCTCGGCGACGACGTCAAGGTGGGCGCGAACGCCGTTGTGGTGCACGACGTTCCGGCCGGTTACGTGGCCGTCGGCGTGGCGGCGAAGTCCCGTCCGGCCGGCGAGATCATCGACCCCTACGCCGAACCCGCGCTGTACATCTGAGGCCACGGTGAACCGCAAGTGGTGGACGCTCGTCGTCGTCTGCCTGGCCACCTTCATGCTCCTGCTGGACGTCACCATCGTCATGGTGGCGCTGCCCGACATGGAGCGCGAGCTGGGCGCCTCCTTCACTCAGCTGCAGTGGATCACCGACGCCTACGCACTCTCCCTCGCCTCGCTGCTGCTGACCTCCGGATCGCTGTCCGACCGATTCGGCCGGCGCCTCGTCTTCGCCATCGGCCTGGTGGTCTTCACCGGGGGCTCGGTGCTGTGCGGTGCCGCGACGAGTCCGGACATGCTGATCGGATCCCGTGCCGCACAAGGCATCGGCGGGGCGATGCTCTTCGCCACCTCCCTGGCGATTCTGGCGGCCACCTTCACCGACCGCCGGGACCGCGGCATCGCCTTCGGCGTCTGGGGTGCCATCACCGGCATCGCGACGGCCGTCGGCCCGATCCTCGGCGGCGCCATCACCACCGGCATCAGCTGGCGCGGAATCTTCTACGTGAACCTGCCGGTGGGCGTCATCGCCCTGGTCCTCACCTTCCTCGCCATGCCCGAGTCGAAGGCCCCACAGGCACGCCGCGTCGACTGGGCCGGAATGCTCACCTTCACAGGCGGACTGTTCGCCCTGGTCTACGGCGTGACCCGGGCCGGTGAGAGCAGCTGGAGCGATACCACCGCGATCTGGTGCTTCGTCGTCGCCGCCGTCCTGCTGATCGGCTTCGCGCTCCTCGAATGGCGTGTGCGCCAGCCGATGCTCGATCTGGACCTGTTCCGGGTGCCCACCTTCCTCGGCGGCTCCGTCGCCGCGTTCTGCATGAACGGCTCGTTCTTCGCGATGATGCTCTACCTCGTGCTGTATCTGCAGAACGAGCTGGGTTACAGCGCACTCGACGCCGGAGTGCGGCTGCTGGTGTTCTCCGGGGTCACCATGATCGTCGCCACCGTGGCCGGCCGGCTCACCGCCAAGCTGCCCGCCCGGGCCATGATCGGCCCGGGCCTGATCCTGGTCGGCGCCGGTCTGCTGAGCATGCTTGGCCTGGACGAGCACTCCACCTGGACCCACCTCATCGCCGGCTTCATCGTCGCCGGTGTCGGCGCCGGCCTGGTGAACCCGCCGCTGGCCTCCACCGCCGTCGGCGTGGTGCCCGTCGCCCGGTCCGGGATGGCCTCGGGCGTCAACAACACCTTCCGGCAGGTCGGCATCGCGGTGGGTATCGCCGTCTACGGCACCGTCTTCTCGTCATCGATCGTCCGCGGGCTGCGCAGCCGGCTCAGCGGTGACGCCGCCGGCGGCGTGGACCTGCACGCCGTCGCCCAGGCGGTGACCGGCGGCCAGCAGGCCCGCGTGATCGCCGAGGCCCCGGCGCAGCACCGGGCCGAACTCGGCGACGCCATCGGCACCGCCTTCACCGACGGGATGAACGAGCTGTTCCTGATCAGCGGCATCGTCGCGATCGTCGGCGGTGTGGCGGCGCTGCTGCTGATCCGCACTCAGGACTTCGTGCAGGCCGAGTAGTCCGCTCAGTGACGTTCGATCAGCTCGGTCAGCGCACCGAAGACCCGCGCGTCGACCAGGGTGCGCGCCATCGGCTCGCAGTGGAAGTCGGCGCCCTCGGCGCCGGTGAACGGCAGCACCTGCACCGGGCCGCTCACCCACTGCGCCAGCTGCGCGGACTGTCCCGGCCAGAACTGCTCGCGTTCGGGTGCGGTGATCAGCAGCGGCGTCTCGATCGCTGCCGCCTGCTGTGCGGTCAGCGCATAGCGGTTCACCTCGGCGAGGGTGTCGAAGTACCCGCCGGCACCGTACGGCCGGGCGCGGAAGCGCCAGGTCCGCTCGCTGCCCGCTGAGAGCTTGAAGCCCAGAGCCATGTCCCGGTCGAAGGCATGCTGATCCCCCTTGCGGAACAACGACATCAGCGAGCCGGGCAGATGCTTCTCCCACGAGGCGGCCACGTCGACCACCCCGGGATCGAGGACCGCGGCCGCGAAACGCTTCTCCACGGTCAGCGCCCGCGGCACCCAGAACCCGGCCTGGCTGATCCCCACCGCCACCAGCCCGGCCGGATCCACCTCTTCGCGGGTGAGCAGGAAGTCCACCACCGGGGTCAGCACGGCCTCCCAGTCCGGCCGGAAGCCCACCCCGCGCTCGAAGAGCATCGACTGCTGGCCGGGCCCGTCGAAGACCAGCGCATTCCAGCCGCGGGCGAGCGCACCGGCCGCCCCGTTGACCCACATGCTGCTGATCGCCCCGTCACTGCCGTTGACCATCACCGCGGTCGGCCGCGGCCGCACCGGTCCGGCCGGCCGGAAGAGGAAGCCGGGCAGGGTGCTCTCGCCGTACGGGATCGCCACCGGTTCCACCGGCACGTCCACGGCCCCGACGAAACCGTCCCAGGCGGACCGGTGCCGACGGAAGGCCGGCAGCAGCAACTCCTCGTCGCCGAGCGCGCTCACCGCGTCGACCGCCACCCCGAAGTAGCTCGCGGCCCGCAGGTAGGCGCCGGCCGCGCTCACCCGGTTCCCGGCGGCGGCCTGGTCGTCGGCGAACTGGTGTACCCGCTGCGCGGTGGACGACCAGGCGTCGAACCAGTGCCGGTGATCGCCCGAGCGCACCCCGTCGATCGTCGCCAGCACCTCCCCCGCCTCCGCCGCACCGAAGGCGCAGCCGCCGAGCACACAGCGCACGGCGAAGTCGAAGTCGGCGTCCTTGAAGAAGCCGTCACGAAAGAGCTGGTTGGTCTTCATCGCCGTCCCCCGGTGATCATCGTTCCGTTTCCCCGCCGAGCAGGCCGCCCCGCAGCGCCTCAGCCTGCGCGCCCAGGAACTCCCGGCTCACCCCGGCCCGGCGGAACAGTGCGTCGAAGCCGTGGAAGGCGCCGGGCACCTCCAGCCAGTCGCAGGGCACGCCCGCCGCGCGCAACGCATCCCGGTACGCCGCGTCCTCGTCGCGGAACAGGTCCAGCGAACCCACCCCGATCCACGCCGGCGGCAGCCCGGACAGATCCGCGCAGCGGGCCGGCACCAGATACGGGTCCACCCGTTCACCGAAGGCCGCCTCCCCCAGATGCGCGCGCCAGGCGTAACGATTGCTCTTGGCCGTCCACAGCCGCACATGTCTCTCGTCGATGTCGGTGCGCAGAACGGTCCGGTCGTCGAGCATCGGATACACCAGCAGCTGGAACACCGGCTGGGCGCCGCCCTCGTCGCGCAGCCGTTGCGCGAGCGCCGCGGTGAGCAGACCGCCGGCGCTGGCCCCGCCGATCGCGATGCGTTCCGGATCCACTCCCAGCCGCGCCGCGCCGTCGACCATCGCCCGGAACGCCGCGGTGACGTCGTCGATCGCCGCCGGCCCCGGATGCTCGGGTGCAAGCCGGTACCGCGGTGCGACGACGGCGATGCCCAGCCGCCGGACCAGTTCGAGGTTGTGCTCGTCGTCCTGTTCGGGCGCCCCGATCAGCAGACCGCCGCCATGCATCCACAGTAGCGCCGGGCGCGGCCCGGCGGCGTTTTCGGGCCGGAACACCCGCAGCTTCAGATCCCCGGCCGGGCCGGCCGCCGTGACGGTCTCGACCCTCACCCCGCGGGTGCGCCGGCTGCCGGGGATCGGCAGCCGCAGCAACCGGGTGGTGCGCGGCCCGATCGAGGCCCGGGGCATCCAGCGTGCACGCCGCAGCTCGGGATGGAATGGCTCTGGCGGCGTCATCGGACCTCCTGATCGGCTGGACCCACTGTAAGTGAGTTCCGTCCCAAGTGGCAGGGCGGATGATCGCTTCCCGGGCCGCGGAATACCCTGATGGCGTGCAGAGACTCTCCCTGTCGGTCGCGGACCTGACGCAGGCCGCGGTATTCGCCGCGCTGATCGCCGTCCTCGGCGTCCCCGGGCAGCTCAATCTGTCCAGCGGCGTCCCCATCACCCTGCAGAGCATGGGCGTGATGATGGCCGGCGCGATCCTCGGTCCCAAGAAGGGCACCCTGGCGGTGCTCATCTTCATGGTGCTGGCGCTGGCCGGCCTGCCGATCCTGGCCGGCGGCCGCACCGGTATGGTCTCGCTGAGTTCCCCGACGGGCGGCTTTTTCGTCGCCTTCCTGCCGGCCGCGTTCGTGATCGGCCTCGCCACCGCGATGATGATGCCGCGCTACCGGCTGTGGCTGGGCTTTGTGATCAACGCGCTCGGCGGCGCCCTGCTGGTCTACGTCATCGGTTCGATCTGGCTGATGGTGCGCGCCGACATGAGCGTCGGAGCCGCCGCCGCGGTGAACGGTCCGTTCATCATCGGCGACCTACTCAAGGCCGCCGTGGCCGCTCTGGTCGCCCAGCAGGTGCACCGCGGCCGGCCGGGCCTGATCCCGCCGATCCGGCTGCGCCGCACCGCCGTTCCCGCGCAACCATGACCGGCAACTCCATCGCTTTCGACGGCGTCGGGCACTCGTTCGACGGCCGGCCCGTCCTGCACGGGATCAGCGTGGAGCTCACCGAACACCGGATCGGCATCATCGGCGCCAACGGCAGCGGGAAGTCGACGCTGGCCCGGATGATGAACGGGCTCATCCTGCCCGAGAGCGGCACCGTCACCGTCAACGGCCGCAACGTGGCCAAGAACAAGCGTGCGGTGCGCCGCGACGTGGGTTTCATCTTCGCCGACCCGGATCGGCAGATCATCATGCCGACGGTCGCCGAGGACATCGAGCTGTCACTGACCCGCACGATCGGCGACAAGCGGGAGCGCCGCGAACGGGCCCGCACCGTACTCGCCGACTTCGGCCTCCTCGACCAGGCCGACCAGCCCGCGCACACGCTCTCCGGCGGCCAGAAGCAGCTGCTGGCGCTCGCCTCGATCATGGTGATCGGCCCGCGGATCCTGGTGGCCGACGAACCGACCACCATGCTCGACCTGCGCAACAGCCGGATGCTGCAGCGGGCCCTCACCGGCCTGGACGAACAGCTGATCGTGCTCACCCACGACCTGGACATGCTCACCGGCTTCGACCGGGTGCTGGTGATCGACGACGGCCGGATCGTCGCCGACGACGCACCCGCCCCGGCGGTGGACCACTACCGGAAGCTGATGGGCTCGTGAGCGTGATCGGCACCTATGTGCCCGGGAACTCGCCGATCCACCGGCTGCCGGCCGGACTGAAACTGCTCGCCCTGTTCGGGGCGATCATCGCGATGAGCATCTGTGTGCACGACCTGGTCGGCGCGGCCGTGACCGCCGGTGCCGTGATCGCGGTCTTCGTGCTGGCCGGCATCGGCCCCCGGCGGGCCTGGCCGCTGATGAAGGGCGCCCTGTGGCTGGTGGTGTTCCTGATGGTGATTCAGACCGTGCTCACCGACTGGCACCGGGCGCTGGTGGTGTGCGCCGTGCTGGCCGCCGCCATCGCACTGGCGGCGGTGGTCACCCTCACCACCCGCACCAATGACATGCTCGACGCCATCATGCTCGGCCTGCGCCCGCTGGCCCGGCTGGGGGTGCGCACCGATCTGATCGCCCTGGCACTGGCGCTGACCATCCGCTCCATCCCGCTGATCGCGGAGATCTTCGGTCAGGTGGATCAGGCGCGCCGGGCGCGCGGCCTGCGCCCCGGACCGCGGGTGCTGATCGTCCCGACCGTACTGGCGGCGCTGGCCGTGGCCGACGGCTTCGCCGAAACCCTGGCCGCGCGCGGTCTCGACTAATCGCGGGCGCAGCCACAGAACTTGAGCACTGAAAGAACTTGGGCACGGAAAGAATTTGGGCACTGTAAGGCGGACTGGATCCGCCTTACAGTGCCCAAGTTCTGCAGGTGTCAGTCGACGGTGACGTCCTCGTCGAGCTGCGGAGCGCCGGCCGCCTTGGACAGCTCATCGATCGACTGCGCGGTGCGCGCGTCGACCGGGGTGATCGGCAGCCGCAGCGCACCCGGGGCGTCGGCGGGCACCACCGGGGCGACCGGCGTCACCGGGGCGAGCCGGCGGTAGGGCTCGCCCTGCGCGGGGCGTGGATCGGCGTCACCCTTGTTGGGCCATAGCGAGATCGCGCGTTCGGCCTGCGCCGAGATCGAGAGCGACGGATTCACGCCCAGGTTGGCGGTGATCGCCGCACCGTCGGTCACGTGCAGGGTCGGATAGTTCCACACCCGGTGGTAGGGGTCGATGACGCCGTCGTCCGGGCTCTCGGAGATCACGCACCCGCCCAGGTAGTGCGCGGTGAGCGGCATGTTGAAGACATCGCCCCAGGTGCCGCCGGCCACCCCGCCGTCGAGTTTGGCGGCCATCCGCCGGGTGGCCTCGTTGCCCTTCGGGATCCAGGTCGGATTCGGTTCGCCGTGTCCCTGCCGGCTGGTCACGTAGCGCAGCGGGCCGCGGCGCCGCACGAACGTGGTCAGCGAGCTGTTGCTGTTCTGCATCACCAGGGCGATCACCGTGCGCTGGCTCCACTGGCGCACCAGCAGCAGCCGCACCAGCAGGAAGGGGTTCTTCACGATCTGCCGGAGCACCTGCCCCAGCCGGTTCGGGATGCTGCCGCCGTCGGTGAGCAGTGTCTGCAGGTACGCGATCGCATTGGAACCCTTGCCGTAGCGCACCGGCTCGATGTGCGTGTTCTCCTCCGGGTGGAACGACGAGGTGATCGCCACGCCCTCCGAGTAGTCCGACGCCGGATCCACCCGGGCGCTCATCGCGCCGAGGATCGATTCGGAGTTGGTGCGGGTGAGCACGCCCAGCCGGTCCGACAGCCGCGGCAGGGTGGTGTCCTTGGCCCGGTGCAGGATCTTCTGGGTGTTGAAGGTGCCGGCCGCCACGATCACCTGACCGGCGGTGTACTGCCGCCGCCGCGAGCCGAACGGCCCCCACGACGACGATCCGCGCGCCGAGACCAGCCAGCTGCCGTCCGGACGCTGCTCGAGCCGGTCGACGGTGGTGCGGTCGATGATCTGCGCGCCGGCCCGCTCGGCCAGCCCCAGATAGTTCTTCAACAGGGTGTTCTTGGCGCCCACCCGGCAGCCGGTCATGCACGCCCCGCATTCGGTGCAGGCCGTGCGGCGCGGTCCGGCGCCGCCGAAGTACGGATCGTCGACGGTCTGGCCGGGGGCGCCGCGGCCGCCGGTCTTGGCGCCGAAGAAGACGCCGACCGGGGTCATCCGGAAGGTCTCGCCCACCCCCATCTCCCCGGCGACCTCCTTGATCACCCGGTCGGAGTTGGTGAACGTCGGATTGGTGACCACGCCGAGCATCCGGCGGGCCTGGTCGTAGTGCGGGGACAGCTCCGACTCCCAGTCGGTGATGTGCGCCCAGGTGGGGTCGGTGAAGAACGGGGTCGGCGGCTTGTAGAGGGTGTTCGCGTAGTTCAGCGAACCGCCGCCCACTCCGGCGCCGGCCAGGATCATCACGTCCTTGAGCAGGTGGATGCGCTGAATGCCGTACAGCCCGAACTTGGGTGCCCACAGCCATTTGTGCAGCCGCCAGCTGGTCTTGGCGAACTGCTCGTCCTCGAAGCGGCGGCCCGCCTCGATCACCCCCACCGAATAGCCCTTCTCGACCAGCCGCAGCGCACTCACGCTCCCGCCGAATCCGGAGCCGATGATCAGAACGTCGAAGTCGGTGTGAGCCATGCAACCATACTAATGATCATTGAGAAGGTTGTGGCACCGACTCCCCCGTCGGGCCGCCCGGGACCCGTGCGGCCGCCGCCCGATCACGGCCCGCTTCGGCCGCGATCACGCTCGCCCCGCTGGTGAGCAGGGCCCGGCGCCAGGGCAGCACCCCCTCGATCTCCACCGAGATCGACAGCGAGAGCACGGTCCGGATCAGCACCACGATGCCCAGCACCGCCACATCCTCGAGCGACGGTTTGGAGGTGATGGTGCGCACCAGGTCGGCGGCGATCAGCACTTCCAGACCGAGCATGATCGCCCCGCCGAGCGTCCGCCGGAGACTCTGGAAGACGTCCGCACCGGGGTGGCCGCGGCGCAGCGCGCGAACCGCGAGGCCCAGTGCGAGCAGCGTCCCCAGCACCATGCACAGGGCGCCGAGCACCTCGAAGCCGAGGGCGACCCAGCCGAAGACGTCTTCCATCAGCTCCACGCGCTCAGCCTAGGGCACCGTCGGCCCGCCGGCGGGTCTGCGGCAAACCGGCGAACCGGTCAGGCACGAACCGACAGGCCGACCTTCTGGAACTCCTTGAGATCGGCGTAACCGGCCTTGGCCATCGACCGGCGCAGCGCGCCGATCAGGTTCAGGTGGCCGTCCGGATCGTCCGACGGCCCGGTCAGCACAGTGGCCAGGCTGGGCCGCTCGCCCTCGGGCGCCACCTGCAGCACCGCGCCGCGCGGGGTGTCCGGGTGCGCCGCCGCCGACGGCCAGTACCAGCCGCGGCCGGGGGCCTCCTGCGCCTGCGCCAGCAGGGTTCCCAGCACCACCGCGTCGGCGCCGCACGCGATCGCCTTGGCCACGTCGCCGGAGGTGTGCAGGTCGCCGTCGGCGATCACGTGCACATACCGGCCGCCGGTCTCGTCGAGGTAGTCGCGCCGGGCGGCGGCCGCGTCGGCGATGGCCGTGGCCATCGGGACGCCGATGCCCAGCACCTCGCCGGTGGTGGTGGCGCCTTCGGCCGAGCCGTAGCCGACGATGACACCGGCCGCGCCGGTGCGCATCAGGTGCAGCGCGGTGCGATGGTCGTGGACGCCGCCGGCGATCACCGGGATGTCCAGGTCGCCGATGAAGGTCTTCAGGTTCAGCGGCTCCGGCTCGAGATCCTCGGCGCCGCGGTCGACGAGCACCACGTGCTCGGCGGAGATGATGGTGCCGTGCACCACCAGCACCTCGAGACCGGCCTCGAGCAGGGCCGGGGTGAGCGTCGGCGCCAGCTGCGGGCTCACCCGCACCGCACTGGTCACGCCGGCGTCACGCATCTGGGTGATGGCCGCCGCGATCCGGTCGAGCCGGATGGGCGCGGCGTGCAGCTGCTGGAGCAGGCGCACCGCGGCCGACGGGTCCGGATCGGCCTCGGCCAGGGCCACCACTTCGGCGATCTTGGCGTCGGCGTCCTCGTGCCGGGCCCACAGCCCTTCGGCGTTGATCGTGCCCAGCGCGCCCAGCCGGCCGAGTTCGATCGCGGTCTCCGGGGAGCCGATCGCATCGGTCGGGTGGTTCAGGATCGGCATCGAGAACCGGTAGGCGTCGATCTGCCACGAGGTGGAGACGTTCTTGCTCGACCGCGTCCGGCGAGACGGGACGATCGAGATGTCCTCCAGCTCGTAGGTACGCCGGGCAGTTCTGCCCATGCCGAATTCGACGAGGTCACGCAACGGTGCGCCTTTCTTCTGCCGTCAGATCTGCCGATCAACGAGTGTAGTAGTTGGGCGCTTCAGCGGTGAGAGTGATGTCGTGCGGGTGCGATTCCTTCAGGCCCGCGGCGGTGATCTGCACGAACTGCGCGCCCTGCAGATCCTCGATGGTGGCGCTGCCGGTGTAACCCATGGCGGCCTTCAGACCGCCGGAGAGCTGGTGGATCACCTGCGAGAGCGGGCCGCGGAAGGGCACCCGCCCCTCGATGCCCTCGGGAACCAGCTTGTCCTCGGCCAGCACGTCGTCCTGGAAGTAACGGTCCTTGGAGTACGACTTGCCCTGGCCGCGGCCCTGCATGGCGCCCAGCGAGCCCATGCCGCGGTAGCTCTTGAACTGCTTGCCGTTCACCAGGATCAGCTCTCCCGGGGATTCGGCGGTGCCGGCCAGCAGCGAACCGAGCATGGCCGTGGAGGCGCCGGCGGCCAGCGCCTTGGCGACGTCGCCGGAGTACTGCAGACCGCCGTCGGCCACCACCGGCACACCTGCCGGCTTGCACACGGAGACCGCCTCGAGCAGTGCGGTGATCTGCGGGGCGCCCACACCGGCGACCACGCGGGTGGTGCAGATGGAGCCCGGGCCCACGCCCACCTTGACCGCGTCCACGCCGGCGTCGATGAGCGCCTGCGCACCGCTGCGGGTGGCGATGTTGCCGCCGATCAGCTGCACCCGGCTGCCGATCTCGGCCTTGAGCTTGGCGATCATGTCCAGCACCCCGGACGAATGGCCGTGGGCACTGTCGACGACGAGCACGTCCACGCCCACCTCGTCGAGCGCCATGGCACGCTTCCAGGCTTCGTCGCCCGCCCCCACGGCCGCACCGACCAGCAGCCGGCCGTCGGCGTCCTTGGTGGCATCGGGGTGCTGTTCGGTCTTGACGAAGTCCTTGACGGTGATCAGCCCGGTGAGCCGGCCGTTGCCGTCGACGATCGGCAGCTTCTCGATCTTGTGGCGGCGCAGCAGGCCCAGCGCGGCCTCCGCGGAGACGCCCTCCTGCGCGGTGATCAGCGGCGCCGGGGTCATCACCTCCGAGACCGGGCGCGACTGGTCGTGCTCGAAGCGCATGTCGCGGTTGGTGATGATGCCGACCAGTTCGCCGGCCTGATCGACCACCGGCAGACCGGAGATCCGGAAGCGGGCGCACATGGCGTCGACCTCGGCGAGGGTGTTGGTGGGCAGGCAGGTCACCGGGTCGGTGACCATCCCGGCCTCGGAGCGTTTGACCGTCTCGACCGCCGACGCCTGATCCTCGATCGACAGGTTGCGGTGCAGCACCCCCATGCCGCCGGCCCGGGCCATCGCGATGGCCATCCGCGCCTCGGTGACGGTGTCCATCGCCGAGGACACCAGCGGCACCTTGAGGGTGATCTCGCGGGTCAGCTTGGAAGAGGTGTCCACCGCATTGGGGACCACGTCCGAGGCGGACGGAAGAAGCAGTACGTCGTCGAAGGTGAGGCCGAGCATCGCGACCTTCTCGGGATCATCTCCACCGGTGTGCACACGCGTCATCTGCTCATTCTATCGTCGTTTCCCGACAGGCCTTCGTCACGGTCGATCCGGGCCGCCGGCATGGGCTACGGTGGGGGTGTGCGAGACCACTTGCCACCAGGAATGCCGCCGGATCCCTTCGCGGACGATCCGAGCGACCCCGCGGCGGCTCTCGACGCTCTCGAACCGGCCGTTCCTCTCGATGAGCAGGAACGTCGCGCCGTCCAGGACGACCTGGAGGATCTCGAGGTCTACGAGTCGCTGCTCGCGCCCCGCGGTATCCGCGGCCTGGTGGTGGTCTGCGAGGACTGTCACGAAGATCACTTCCACGACTGGGACATGCTGCGCGCCAGTCTGAGTCAGCTGCTGGCCGACGGTTCCGTCCGGCCGCACGAGCCGGCCGTCGATCCGCGCCCCGAGGACTATGTGACCTGGGAGTACTGCCGCGGATTCACCGACGCCTATCTGATCTACCGCAACGAACGCCGCTGACGGCGCTCGCGCACCGTCCCGCCGCCCCGGTCAGCTGACCGGGACCGAGCGGTCCGCGGTGACCGTCGTCGAGGGCGCGGGCGCCTCGCTCGACGAGGTGGCGCTGGGCGTGGTGCTGCTGCTCGGCACACTCGACGACGGCGACGGCGAGGACGGCACGCTCGACGACGAGGAGTCGGACGGGATCGTCACCGTGACCGACGACGACGGGTCCTGGCCGGTCACGTCGGACGGCAGGGTCGCCGCGTCGGGCGCCGAGGTGTCGGTGGTGGCCGGGTGGTCGCCGTTGTCGTCCTGCAACCGGCGGATCCACTGCTGCATCCGCTCGCGGGTGTCCCGATCGTTGATCGGCTCGAGCTGCCCCTGGGCCTTGGTGATCAGCTGGTCGGCGCGGACGTCGTCGCCGGCGTCGACCGCCTCCTGGGCCGATTCGAGCGTGCTCTGCACGTCGACCCGGGCCTGAGTCTGCTCCGCCTCGCTGGCGAAGACCACCTTCTTGACCGACCACAGCGGGTCACCCGGCTGCGAGTTCTCGCTCATCACCATCAGCCCGGCGCCGGCCAGCGCCAGGATGCCGGCGGCTCCGGAGACGAGACGCAGGTTGCGGGTGGTGGAGCGGCGGCGCAGCGCGGCCTGCTCGGCGGCGATCGCGGTCTCCACGTCGGTGAGCGTCGGCCGGGCCGGCGGCGGATCCGCCAGCACCTCGGTGCGCCAGGCGAACATCAGGCCCGCCAGTTCGGCGGTCGCCGGATCGTCCAGCGGCACCGACCGTCCGTCGGCGATGGCATCGAGGAACTCGTCGTCCCGGTGTACCGCGGTCAGGTCCACCGACGCGGCCTCGCCGGAGCGGGGGTCGATGAACCGGGGATCGTTCTCGTTCATCGCGCACCTCCCGGATCCAGTAGTTTCTTCAACTTGCCCAGTGCCCGGTGCTGTGCGACGCGGACGGCGCCGGGGCTGCTGCCGACCATCTCGGCGGTCTCCTCCGCGGAGAGTCCGACCACCAGACGCAGCACCAGGATCTCGCGCTGCTTCTCCGGCAGGACCTCCAGCAGCTCGCGCATGCGGGCGCTGGCGTCGCTGTCGAGAGCGTGCTGTTCGGGACCGGACGAGAAGTCGACCACCTCGGGGACGTCCTCGACCGGATCGGCCTTGGTGCGTGCCGCGGTACGCATCGCGTCGGCCACCTTGTGGGAGGCGATGCCGTAGACGAACGCCATGAAGGGCCGCCCCTGGTCTTCGTACCGGGGCAGAGCCGTCATCACCGCCATCAACACCTCCTGAGCCACGTCGTCAGCCGAGAAGAGATGCCTCTCGGCCGCACCGATGCGTGCCCGGCAGTAGCGCAGGACCGGATCCCGAACACTCTCGAGCACTGAGTTCAGCGCCCGCCGGTCTCCGTCCTTTGCCAGACGGACTGCCTCGTGCAGCGCCTCACCTGTCAGTTTCATCGCCGGAGAGTGATCGAAGTGTTACACGGATGATGGATGCCACACCCCGGATCTGAGCAGGGAGCTGTCCGGGTGGCACCCGTCCACCTTAACGACCGTGTCGCTCACCGGGCCGCAGGGGCGCGAAGGGCATCCCCCGAAGGGCCAGTTCATCGCGGAGTCTGCGCACGTCAGAGGCCATATCTTGGGGGTATGGGGACAGCGACATGAGCATGCTTTCCGCGGCCCAGAGCAGCGGCAGAGCGCCCTGTGCGGCGGCCCGGCGGCGGCTGTCCTCCGCCAGCGCGACCGCATCGCCGGTTTTGTCCGAGGCCGCGGCGATCGCCGCGAGGATCAGCGTGGTCTTGAGCCGGTGACGCCGCGAGGGCACCGCCGCCGCAGCCGACTGCAGCCGCCCGGTCTGCGCCTGCGCGGCGACGATACGGCCGCTGTAGAGGGCCCACTCGGTGCGCACCCAGGTCGCCCGCAGGCGGACCCGTGCGAGCGTGCGCCAATCGGCCGCCGGGTCGTCGGCGAGCGAGTCGAGGAAGCTCTCGGTGCGGCCGAGCAGGGTGTCGGCGGCCCGGAAGTCGCCGATCCCGAGAGCGTCGGCGGCCAGTCCGATCAGGCCGTCGGCCCAGGCCGCCGCGGTCCACGGCGCGGACGTCCAGCCGCGGCCGGCGAGCCCGCCTTCCCGGACCGCCGTCGCCACCAGCGCGCAGGCCGCACCGTCGGCGGCGCGGGCGACAGCGTGCCCGCCGGCCTGCCGAGTGAGCGAACCTCGCGTACTGTGCGCCAGAGAGCGTACTGCCGGTGCGGTGCCCGGATCGGCGTCGAGAGCGTTGAGTTCGGTCCGGGCGGCCGCGGCACGGCCGCGCGCACCGAGTTCGACGGCCGCCCACCATCGGGTCACATCGGTCATGTCGTCCTCACTGTGGCGTAGATCTCGCCGCCTCGGAGCTTTCGCCAGCGTTAACAATCAGCGTCCCAGATTGCCGGAAGGTGCCCCGGCGGCCCCCGATTGTTTCCGTCCCGTTACGGGTCCACGTGGAATTCCCAGACGGCTCATCGTACGTTAACCGAACAGCAAAGACGCAGTTCAGATGGCCTGAATTCGTTGTTTGACGGGCCAGATCGGCGCCGCCTAGTTTGAGCCTTGCAAGCGATGAACACGCCCGCGAGACGCGGACCTTGAGCAAGGAGTTCACAGTGACCACCACCGCAGACCGCCTGCCCGGACCCAATGCCGACTTCTGGGACTGGCAGCGCCTCGGCGACTGCCGCGGTCTGGATTCGTCGGTCTTCTTCCACCCGGAGGGCGAGCGCGGCCGCGCCAGAATGCAGCGCGAGCGGCGCGCCAAGCAGGTGTGCAACGGCTGCCCGGTGATCATCCAGTGCCGCGAGCACGCACTGGCGGTGGACGAGCCCTACGGCATCTGGGGCGGCCTGAGTGAGCACGAGCGGAATCTGATCCGCCGCCGGCAGCTGAGCCGGCCGCTGGCCTCCTGATCGCGCCGCGCCGGCGGCATCAGTGCCCCCGGCGTCGAGAACGACGGCAGAACCGACGACGAAGCCCCGGTGGAGATCCACCGGGGCTTCGTCGTCTTGTCTCTTGCGTCAGCCGAGGACGGCCAGCACGTCGCGAGCGGAGAGGATCAGGTACTCCTCGCCCTCGTACTTGATCTCGGTGCCGCCGTACTTGCTGTAGATGACGGTGTCGCCTTCCTTGACGTCCACCGGGATCCGGTGCTCGCCCTCATCGTCCCAGCGGCCGGGGCCGACGGCGATGACCTTGCCCTCCTGGGGCTTCTCCTTGGCGGAGTCGGGGATGACCAGGCCCGAAGCGGTGGTCGTCTCGGCCTCAACGGCCTGCACGAGGATCTTGTCCTCAAGCGGCTTGATGTTCACGCCTGCCACGATGTCAGTCCTTCTCTATTCACTGCTGATGAACGTTGACGGCTTCGGATCGCTGCCGCGTCGTCGCGGGTGCCGCGGCGAACGAACCAGTGCCGACTAGCACTCTACCTATGCGAGTGCCAGCGCTCAACCCCGGACAGTGCCATGTCGCGCCGGTGGCCGGAACCGCCCGCTACAGCGCGCTGACCTGAACCGACATTCCCGGGTCGGAGGCGACGGTCAGCGGCGACGGCGGGGTGCCGCCGCCGATCACGTGGGCGCCGAGGGTCGCGATCATCACCCCGTTGTCGGTGCACAGCCGCGGCTTGGGCACCCGCAGGTCCACGCCGGCGGCGGCCGCCCGCTCGGCGGCCAGTTCACGGATCCGCGAGTTGGCGGTGGCCCCGCCGCCGAGCACCAGGGTGTCCACCCCGCGATCGGCGCAGGCCCGCAATGCCTTGGCGGTGAGCACGTCGGCCACCGACTCCTGGAAGGAGGCCGCCACGTCGGGAATGCTCACCCGGCGGCCGGCCCGCACCTCGCCCTCCACATAGCGGGCGACGGCCGTCTTGAGGCCGCTGAACGAGAAGTCGTAGCGGGCGTCGCGCGGACCGGTCAGACCCCGCGGGAAGGCGATCGCCTCGCGGTCGCCGTCGGCGGCGGCCGCGTCGAGCGCCGGCCCACCCGGATAGCCCAGGTCCAGCAGACGCGCCACCTTGTCGAAGGCCTCACCGGCGGCGTCGTCGATCGTGGTGCCCAGTTCGGCGATGGGCTGCGACAGGTCGTCCACGCCGAGCAGATGCGTGTGCCCGCCGGAAACCAGCAACGCCACCGCCGGCGGCATCGGCCCGTGCTCGAGGGTGTCGACGGCCACGTGCCCGCCGAGGTGGTTCACCGCGTACAGCGGCACATCCCAGGCCAGCGCATAGGCCTTGGCCGCGGCCACGCCCACCAGCAGCGCACCGGCCAGTCCCGGGCCGATGGTCACGGCGATCGCATCGGGGCGGTCGATGCCGGCCGCCTCCCGGGCCCGGCGCATGGTCGGCACGATGGCCTCGAGGTGCGCGCGGGAGGCCACCTCGGGCACCACCCCGCCGTAGCGGGCGTGCTGATCCACACTCGAGGCCACCTCGTCGGCCAGCAGGGTGGCGCGCTCGCCGTCCCAGGAGACGATGCCGACCCCGGTCTCGTCGCACGAGCTCTCGATGCCCATCACGATCACGGCGCGTTCTCCCCCTCGTCGTCCGGCGGGGCGGGGCGCACCATGGTGTAGGCGTCGGCGCCGGAAGGCTGATAGTAGTTGCGGCGCAGCCCGGCGATCCCGAAGCCGGTGTCCCGGTAGAGCGAGATGGCCGGCGCGTTGTCGGTGCGCACCTCCAGGAATACCGGGGTGACTCGCCCGTCGGCAACTTCCAGGCCGTCGGCGACGTCCAGCAGGGCGGCCAGCAGTGCCCGCCCTCCGCCGCGGCCGCGCAGCACCGGGTCGACGGCGATGGTGTGGATCTCGCATTCGTGTGCCCCGACCGGACCGAGCACGGCGATCCCGGCGTAGCCGGCGACCGGGGCACCCGGCGCGGTGCGCAGCGCGAAGTAGCGGTTGTGGGCGGCGCGCAGTTCGGCGACGAAGCCGGCCAGCGGCCACGGCGAGTCGCCGGCGAAGATCTGCGCCTCGAGTTCGGCGCAGCGAGGCAGATCCGCCGGCGTCAGGGCGTCGACGAGCAGCCCGGTGCTCACAGCAGCGACTTGCGGCGCTGGTCCTTGAGCTCCACCGCATCGGGGCGCCGCAGGTAGAGCGGAGTGAGCGCGACAGGCTCGGTACCCAGCAGTCCCGCCCCGACCGCGGCCAGTGCGGCCGGGGTGGGCACGGTGGCCGTTCCCGCCGGGCCGAACCGCGAGGTGAACCCCGGATCGCCCACCACCACGGCGGGCGGATCGCCGGCCAGCGCCGCGGCCAGCTCGTCGGGCCGGCTCACCTCGGGACCGGCCACCCGCCGGCCGTCGGCGTAGCGCGCCCAGTACACCTCGCGGCGTCGCGCATCGGTCACCACCAGCATCGTCGGCACCGGACCGTCGCCGACGGCCTGCGGCTCGGCGGCGGCGATCGCGTCGAGTGAGCACACCCCGTAGACGGGCAGGTCCAGTGCGTCGGCGTAGGCCGCGCCGGTGGCCATCCCCACCCGCAGCCCGGTGAACGGGCCCGGGCCGCAGCCCACGATCACCGCGTCCAGCTCGCCTCCGGTCACCGAAGCCTCGGCGAGCGCCTCCTTGATCAGTGTGGTGAGCACCTCGGCGTGCCGCCGGTGATCGTCGACCACCCGCTGCGCCAGCGGCCGCGGCCCGCCCGGACCGAGCCGCACCACCCCGGTGACCACCGAGCCGGTGGCCGTGTCGATGGTCAGCACCGTGGAGGTGCCGCCGGTGTCAGTCATTGCTCACCCATTCCCAGTCGGCGGTGCGCACCTCGGAGCCGTCCGCGGAGTCTTCCGGGCGCCGCAGCCGCACCAGCAGGTACTCGTCGACGAGCCGTTCGGCCACGCCCTCACCCCATTCGACCACCACCACGCTGTCGGCCAGGTCGGTGTCCAGGTCCAGTGCGTCCAGATCGTCCAGTCCGCCCAGCCGGTAGGCGTCGACGTGGATCAGTCCCGGCCCGCCGGGCCGCCCCGGCCGGTGTTCGCGGGCGATGATGAAGGTGGGCGACGAGATCCGGCCGGCCACGCCGAGTCCGGCGCCCAGACCGCGGGTCAGCGCCGTTTTACCCGCCCCCAGCGGTCCGTCCAGGATCACCAGGTCGCCGGCCCGCAGCACACCGGCCAGCGCCCGACCCAGGTCTTCGGTGTCGGCGGTCTCGGGGAGCACGGCCCGGCCGGGCTGTCCGCGCTGGACCCGAGGGTGTCCGTCACCGCTCACTGCGCGCCTTCCGCCACGGGATGCGGGGCCGGTTGCGGGCCAGGCGCGAGCGTTCCACCAGGTCGACGATGCCGTCGGTGACCAGTTCCGGGCTCTCCATCGGCAGCATGTGCCCGCAGCCGTCGCCGATCCGCAGCCGCGCATCGTCGCCGAGTTCGGAGAAGGCGCGCACCGAGTTGGCCAGCGGCGTGAGCCGGTCCTCCTCGCCGCACATCACCACCGTGGGGACCTGGGCGAGCACCGGCAGCGCGGTGGACTCGTCGTGGCTCTCCAGGGCGTGCAGGAAGTTCACCATCGAGGCGATCGAGGTGTTCTGGATCATCGCCTCCACGGCGTGCTCGGTGGCCGGGCTGTAGAAGTCCGGGCCGAAGCTGGCGGCGGCCAGCACCGGCTCGACCGCCTGGCGGGTGATGCCGCGGCCGGCCTGGACCAGGCCCGGGAAGTAGCGCACCGAGACGCGCAGCGCGTCGACGATCGGATTGTTCAGGCCCTCCCCCAGGCCGGCTTCGGTGATGCCGCGGGCGGCGGTGGACACCAGCGCCACCCCGGCCACCTTGCCGCGGGCGTGCCCGAAGAGCTCCGGGTGGCTGCGGGCGAGCGCCATGATGGTCATGCCGCCCATCGAATGGCCCACCAGCACAACCGGTCCGGTGGGTGCGACCGCGCGGATCACCGCGGCCAGATCCTCACCGAGCTGGGCGATCGAACAGCTCGGTTTGGGTGCCGGGTCGCTGGCGCCGTGGCCTCGCTGATCGTAGAAGACCATCCGGACGTTCTTGTCGGCCCAGCGCTGCGCGAGCTGGAAGCGCTGGAAGTGCCAGGACGCCATCCGCAGAGTGAAACCGTGCACAAAGATCACCGTGAGCTCCGGCTCCTTGTCCGGATCGCCGGTGAGCACTGTGCGCACCGCCAGCGCCACCCCGTCGTCGGCGATCACCGTCGACGAGTCGTCGTCGTAGATGATCTTGAAGTTCTCGCCGGCGTACGGATCCACGGCGGTGCCCGCCTTGCGCCGCCGGCGGCGCCGCCGGAAGGCGCCGGCGGTGCTCGCACCGAGCGAACCCGCCTGTCCCAGACCGGAACTCCAGGCCGACTGGCGCTGCTCGGGTTCAGTCATCGCGGTCCCCCGCACTGCGGCCGGCGGTGCCCACGTAGACTCGCCGGGCCCGGCCGCCGACCCCGCTGACGATCTCGTAGTCGATGGTGCCGATCTCCTCGGCCCAGTCGGTGGCCGACGGCACCGGCTCGGTGGCCTGCGGCGACGGGGGCCCGAAGAGCACCGCCAGATCACCCTCGCGCACCCCGCCGCCGTCCCGGCCGAGGTCGACGACCAGCTGGTCCATGCAGATCCGTCCCACATTGGGAAAGCGGCGGCCGTTGATGTGCACCTGTATCCGGCCCGAGAGCAGTCGCGGCACCCCGTCGGCGTAGCCGGCCGGCACCACCGCGATTGTGGTGTCGGCAGGCGCCGTCCAGGTGTGGCTGTAGGAGATGCCCTGCCCGGCCGGGACCTTCTTGACCAGCGCCACCCGGGCGGCCAGCGTCATCGCCGGGGTGAGGCCGAAGTCGCGGCCGACGATCGGCGAATAGCCGTAGAGGGCGATGCCCGGACGCACCAGATCCCGCGCCAGATCGGGCCGGGTCAGCGCGCTCGGCGAGTTCGCCAGGTGCATGAGTTCCGGCCGGACGCCGAGCCGGACCAGGTCGCCGCTCGCCTCGTCGAGGCGCTGCGCCTGCAGCGAGTTCAGCGGGTTCTCCGGCTCATCGCCGAACGCCAGGTGACACATCATGGCCCGGAGCCGCACCGCTCCCTCGGCCTGCGCGGCGGCCACCGCGCGGGCGGCCTCGTCCCATTCGTCGGCGCCGATCCCCGAGCGGCCCAGCCCGGTGTCCACCTTCAACGAGATGGTGGCGGTCACCCCCTGCTCGCGGGCCGCGGCCACCACGGCCGCCAGCTGCCGCGGGGAGGACAGCGCCAGATCGACGTCGCCGGCGATGGCGGCGCCGAAGTCGGTGACCGGGGTGTGCAGCCAGGAGGTGATGTGCGCGTCGATGCCGGCGGCCCGCAGCGCGAGCGCCTCCGGTACATGCGCCACGCCGAGTTCGGCGGCCCCGCCGGCCAGCGCGGCGCGGGCGGCGGGCACGGCGCCGTGACCGTAGCCGTCGGCCTTGACCACCGCGATCACACCGGTGCCCGCGCGCTCGGCGACCAGCGCGGTGTTGGCCGCGATGGCGTCGGTGTTCACCACGGCCGTCAGCGCGGCCGATTCGGGTGCGGGAGAAGCGGTCACGGTGTCCATTCTGCCAGGAGCGCCGCGAGCGCTGCGGGTAGCGCGGCGGCCAGGGCGCCGGCTCCGATGGGTGCGCCCCCGCTGGCCAGAGCCGCGGCCCGGGCGTGCAGACGGGCGGCGGCCGCCCCGGCCCAGCGCGGCTCGCGGCCCGCCGCCAGCAGAGCGCCGGCGATGCCCGAGAGCACGTCGCCGGCCCCGGCGGTGGCCGCCCACGAGCCCTGGGCGTCGTTGCCGTAGACCACGCTCTGCCCGGGGGCGGCGACCAGCGTGATCCGGCCTTTGAGCAGGACGGTGGCGCCGAGCCGGTCGGCCAGGGCGGCCGTGGACGCGGCGCGGTCCGTTCCGGGCGGCGATCCGGCCAGCCGGGCGAACTCCCCGGCGTGCGGGGTGAGCAGGGTCGGGGCGCTGCGCGCGGCGAGCAGTTCCGGCTGTGCGGCGAGCAGCGTCAGCCCGTCGGCGTCGACCAGGACCGGAACGTCACGGTCCAGCACCTGCCGCAGCAGGTCGGCGGCAACGGCATCGGTGCCCAGTCCCGGGCCCACCACCCAGGCCTGCGCCCGGCCGGCGTCGGCGAGCTCGCTCACCGCGACCACCTCGGGGTGCCGGGCGAGCACCTCCTCGCGGGCCGTTCCGGCGTAGCGGGTCATACCGGAGGTGGCGGCCACCGCCGCCGAGGTGGACAGCACCGCCGCACCCGGATAGGTGGTCGAGCCGGCCACGATGCCCACCACCCCCTGGGTGTACTTGTCGTCGTCCGGGCCCGGCAGCGGCCAGCCGGCGGCCACCTCCGCGTCGGTCAGGGCGGCCAGGTCCGGTGCCGGCAGCGTCAGGCCCAGATCGATCACCTCCAGGCGGCCGCAGTGCGGTGCCGCCAGCAGGTGTGCGCGCCGCGGCACCCCGAAGGTCACCGTCACCGCCGCCCGCACGGACGGCTCGTGCACCCGACCGGTGTCGGCGTCCACCCCGGACGGCAGGTCCACGGCGAGCACCGGGACGCCGGTCACGGCGGCGAAGGCCGCGGCGGCCGCCGGGCGCAGCGGGCCGTGCCCGCCGAGTCCGACCACCGCGTCGATCACCAGGTCGCTGCTGGGCTCGAGCCGGTCCACGATCCGTCCGCCGGCCGCGGTCAGCGCAGCGAGACCGCCGCGATGGGCGTGGTCGGGGGCCAGCAGGACCGCGTCGACGGCCACCCCCCGTGCCCGCAGTAGCGCACCGGCGTAGAGGGCGTCGCCGCCGTTGTTTCCGGCACCGACCACCAGACCCACGCGTCGGCCGTAGACGGCGCCGCAGCGCCGCCGCAGCTCTGCCGCACCGACGCGGGCGACACCGGAGGCGGCGCGGGCCATCAGCACCCCGCCGGTCAGCAGTTCGCCGGTCGCCTCCTCGGCGGCCCGGATCGCCTCGACGCGGTGGTAACCGATCATCGGCTCATTCCACCGTCACGGATTTGGCGAGGTTGCGCGGCTTGTCCACGTCGTAGCCGCGCTCCTGGGCCACGGTGGCGGCGAAGACCTGCAGCGGCACGGTCGAGACCAGCGGCTGCAGCAGCGTCTGGGTGTGCGGGATCGGGATCAGGTGATCGGCGACCGCGGCGGCCGCGGCATCGTCGGCCTCGGCGATCACGATGGTGCGGGCACCGCGCGCCTGGATCTCCCGGATGTTGCTGACCATCTTCGAATGCAGCACCGCCCGGCCCACCGGGGACGGCATCACCACGATCACCGGCAGCCCGTCCTCGATCAGCGCGATCGGCCCGTGCTTGAGTTCGCCGGCCGCGAAGCCCTCGGCGTGGATGTAGGCGAGCTCCTTGAGTTTGAGTGCGCCCTCGAGCGCCACCGGGTAGCCCACGTGCCGGCCCAGGAACAGCACGGTGTCGCTAGTGGCGTAGCTGCGGGCCAGTTCGCGCACCGGCTCCATCTGTTCGAGGACCTCGGCCACGGCGGCCGGGATCTCCTCGAGGGCGTTGAACTCGCGGACCACCTCGTCGGGGTATTTGGTGCCGACGGCCTGGGCCAGCGCCAGCCCCACCATGTAGGCGGCGGCGATCTGGGCCAGGAAGCACTTGGTGGAGGCCACCCCGATCTCCGGTCCGGCGTGGGTGTAGAGCACCGCATCGGACTCGCGCGGGATCTGCGCGCCGTTGGTGTTGCAGATGGCCAGCACGCGGGCCTTCTGGTCCTTGGCGTGCCGGACCGCCTCGAGGGTGTCGGCGGTCTCGCCGGACTGGCTGATCGCCACCACCAGGGTGGACCGGTCCAGGACCGGGTCCCGGTAGCGGAACTCGCTGGCCAGCTCCACCTCGACGGGCAGCCGGGTCCAGTGCTCGATGGCGTACTTGGCGATCAGGCCGGCGTGGTAGGCGGTGCCGCAGGCCACCACGAAGACCTTGTCGACGTCGCGCAGGTCGTCGTCGGAGAGCCGCTGCTCGTCGAGCACGATGCGGCCGCCCTCCAGGTGGCCCATCAGAGTGCTCTCGAGCGCCTCGGGCTGCTCGGCGATCTCCTTGAGCATGAAGTAGTCGTAGCCGCCCTTCTCGGCGGCGGCCAGATCCCAGTCGATGTGGAACGGCTTGCCGCCGGTGGGCTCGCCGTCGAAGTCGGTGATCACGTACTCGTCGGCGGTGATCACCACCACCTCGTCCTGGCCCAGCTCCACCGCGTTGCGGGTGTGCTCGATGAAGGCGGTGACGTCCGAGGCGACGAACATCTCGCCGTCGCCCACACCGACCACCAGCGGGGTGGAACGGCGGGCGGCGACGATGGTGCCGGGATGATCGGCGTGCATGAAGACCAGTGTGAACGCACCCTCGAGCCGGCGCAGGGTGCGGTAGGCGCTGGCCACGAAGTCACCGGCGTCCGGGCCGGTCAGGTACTCGCGTTCGAGCAGGTGCACCGCGGTCTCGGTGTCGGTGTCGGAGGAGAACTCGATGCCGGCGTCCTCGAGACCGGCCCGCAGCGGGGCGTAGTTCTCGATGATGCCGTTGTGGACCACCGCCACCTTGCCGTCGCAGCTGGTGTGCGGGTGGGCGTTGCGGTCGGTGGGCTGGCCGTGGGTGGCCCACCGGGTGTGTCCCATGCCGGTCGAGCCGGTCAGCGCGGCCGGGCCCACCTCGGCGATGACCTTCTCCAGGTTCTGCAGCCGGCCGGCCTTCTTCTCCACCGCGATGGTCCCCCGACCGTCGGCGATGGCCACGCCCGCCGAGTCGTAGCCGCGGTATTCCATCCTCCGCAGGGCTTCGACGACGATGTCCAGGGCGTCGCGCTGCCCGACGTATCCGACGATTCCACACATGGTCGCCGAGTTTACCCGGCGATACGCGGTTGCCCTTTCTTGTCGTCGGCGAAGGGTTTCGCGCCGAGCAGCTGGGCGATGTGATCGTTGTCGGCCGGCCGCACCTGCCCCGGCTCCACTCCCAGTGCGTCCGGGAAGACCGCCTCCGGGTCCGCGAACGGCGCATAGTGGTCGTCGCCGGTCAGGGTGTGCAGCAAATAGCCCGTGAGCTGGGCGCGGACCGTCTTGTGGGTGGCCTTGTCGGCGCCGTTGACCCCGATCAGGGTCTTGAGGGAGCGCTTCTCCAGCAGCCCCCGGTTGGTGGCCCCGGCCAACGTGCGCAACACCACATCGCCGCCGAGGGTGTGGGCGAGTTGCACGGCGTTGCCGGTCAGTGAGTCCGTCTGGTCGTCGGCGGCCAGGATCAGCGCCGGCGCGGTCACCTCGGCCGCCGCCGGCAGCAGCTGCCGGGTGGACGGCGCCGGGAACAGGGTGGCCAGCGCCCGGACCGGGATCTGCGGACGGCCGAGCAGCGGACGCGAGGAGGCGGCCAGGACCGCGGCGGCCGCGCCGAAGCCGTGCCCCACCAGCCCCACCTGCGCGGGGTTGACGGTGACCGGTTCGGTGGTGCCCAGCGGCACGCTCTGCAGCACCGTGAGGGCGGCGCGCAGATCGGTCGCCAGTTCCACGTCGGAGGCGAGCGGTCCGCGTTCGGAGTCGGGGGCGGCGACCACGATGCCCCAGGACGCGAGGTGCACCATCAGGTCCCGGTAGGCGGCGCTGCCCTTGAGCCAGGCGTGCCCGAAGGCGACGGCCGGATAGTCCTGCCCGGTGCGCGGGGCGAAGACCTGGCCGGCCAGGCCGACGATGCCCAGGTCGCCGCGGTCGACCTTGTGCGGTCCGCGCAGTGCGAGCGTCTTGATCAGGTCGGCGGGTTTCGCCGAGCCCTTCTTCTTGCGAGCCTTCTTGGTTCCGGACACGTTCCCAGCCTAAGGCTTCGAGCGCGCGACGAGGGGCACCGGCACCATCAGCGGTGGCAGCGGCGTGTGCGCCGGACCGCCGTCCGCGGTGCGGCGGCGCAGGCCCGCGGCACCGCGCGGCGGGGTTCCCGGCGGCCGCAGCCGGCTGCTGCGCAGCACTGCGAGCGCCTGCCTGCCGATCTCCTCGAGTGCACTCCGATGGTCCATGCCCCGGTGCTCCTCAGCGCCCGCCGGCCAGGATCAGCTCGCCCGCGGTGCGCCACTGGTCGGCCAGCACGTCCAGGGACTCGCGCACCGCCCGCTCGGTGGCCAGTCCGGCGGCGCGGGCCGCGTCGAGGCGGGCGCTCAGCTCGTCGCCGGCGGCCTGTGGACTGGTGCCGACGGCCAGCGGTGCGGCGGCTGCCGCCATCACGGTGCGGTATTCGCCGAGCACCTCGCCCAGGACCGCCGCCGCGGTGGCGGCGGTACGGGCCTGCACCGTGAGCTGGTCGGCGGCGGCCGCGAGCTCCTCGTGCAGCCGGCCTGCGGCGGTGGCGGCGCTGACGCCGCCCGGCCCGCTCCACACCTCGGGCAGGTCGGCGCACACCCCGCCGAGCCGATCGCCCAGCCGCTGCAGATGCTCGGCGCCGGCCGTCAGCCGCGCGACGTCGTCGTCGAAGCCGGCGGCGTCGAAGGCGGCGATCACGGTGTGCGGAGCCGCCACCTGCTCGTCGTCGTAGTCGACCACGGCGCCGCGGTCGACCCAGCTGTGCAGCAGTGCCAGCAGATCGTCGATCACGGCAGGCCGCCGTCCACCCGGCCGCCGTCGACCCGACCGACGGCGGCCTCGTGTGCGGCCAGGGCGCGGCCGAGGGCGTCGAGCGCACGGGCCTGACGCCGCAGCAGTCCGCAGGTGTGCAGTTGCCGGCCGCGCAGCGCCGCGGCGGCCCGGCGCTGACCGCGGGTGCCGGCCCAGCCTCCGAAATGCCACTCCCCCAGCTGTTCGGCGGCCTCGGCCAGCTCGTGGGCGATCGCCCGCTGGCGTGCTGCCGCTCCGGCCACTCCGTCCCGGTCCAGTCGCATACCCGTCATGTTGATTAGACGCAGCACGGACCGTTCCGGTTCCATCGGCCGGCGCGGGCGTGTCAGACGGCGGCGACCACCTCGGCGACCCGCTGCGCCACGGTCTGTGCCGCGTCGGCGCTCTCGGCCTCCACCATCACGCGCACCAGCTGCTCGGTTCCGCTGGGGCGCAGCAGAATCCGGCCGCTGCCTTCGAGGTCGGATTCGGCCACCGAGACCGCGTCGGCCACTGCCCGATCCCGGGCGACCGCATGCTTGTCGCTGACCGGAACGTTGATCAGCACCTGCGGCAGCACGGTCATCACCGCGGCCAGCTCGGCCAGCCGGGTGCCGGTCTGGACCACCCGCTGCGCGAGCAGCAGTCCGGTGAGGACGCCGTCGCCGGTGGTCCCGGCGGCCGGGACCACGATGTGCCCGGACTGCTCGCCGCCGAGCGAGTACCCGCCCGCGCGCAGTTCCTCGAGGACGTACCGGTCGCCCACCCCGGTGACGTGCACGTCGATGCCGGCCCGGGTCATGGCCTGATGCAGACCCAGGTTGCTCATCACCGTCGCGACCAGCACACCGTCCTTGAGTTCGCCGCGTTCGTGCAGGTCCAGCGCCAGGATCGCCATGATCTGGTCGCCGTCGACCACCGCGCCGGTCGAGTCCACGGCCAGGCAGCGGTCGGCGTCGCCGTCGTGTGCCAGGCCCAGGTCGGCGCCGTGTTCGAGCACCGCGGCCTGCAGGACGTCCAGATGCGTCGAGCCGCAGCCGTCGTTGATGTTGAGGCCGTCGGGTTCGGCGTGAATGGCGATCACCTGGGCGCCGGCCGCGGCATAGGCCTTGGGCGCCACCTCGAAGGCGGCGCCGTTGGCGGCGTCGACCACGATGGTGAGCCCGTCGAGGGTGCCGTGACCGGCCTGGGCGAGATGGGCCAGGTAGCGGTCCACCGCGTCGGGGGCGTCGACCAGCCGGCCCACGCCGGCCCCGGTCGGCCGCGGCTGCTCGCCGCTCATCGCCGCCTCGATGGCGTCCTCGACGTCGTCGGCCAGCTTGTGCCCGCCCGCCGCGAAGAACTTGATGCCGTTGTCCGGCATGGGATTGTGCGACGCCGAGATCATCACGCCGAAGTCGGCGCCGTAGTCGGCGGTCAGGAAGGCGACGGCCGGGGTGGGCACCACGCCCACCCGGATCGCGTCGGCCCCGGCGGCGGCCAGACCGGCGCACAGCGCCGATTCGAGCAGTTCACCCGAGGCCCGCGGATCGCGGCCGACCACCACCCGCGGGCGGCGGTTCTGCTGTGTTGCTTCTGCACCGAGAACGCAAACGGCGGCCGAGGCCAGGCCCAGCGCCAGCTCTGCAGTGAGCTGATCGTTGGCCCGGCCCCGGACGCCGTCGGTGCCGAAAAGGCGTGCCACAGTACGGAAAGCGATCAGCGCTTGCTGTACTGCGAAGCCTTGCGGGCCTTCTTCAGGCCGTACTTCTTGCGCTCGACGGCACGCGGATCGCGGGTGAGGAAGCCGGCCTTCTTCAGGGCCGGACGGTCCTCGGGAGCCACCTCGATCAGCGCGCGGGCGATGGCCAGGCGCAGCGCACCGGCCTGGCCCGAGGGGCCGCCGCCGACGAGCTTGGCGTGGATGTCGAAGGCACCGGTGCGCTCGACGGTGACCAGCGGAGCCTGGATCAGCTGCTGGTGCACCTTGTTGGGGAAGTAGTCCTCGAGGCTGCGGCCGTTCAGGGTGAACTGGCCGTCGCCGTTCACCAGGCGGACGCGCACGACGGCCTCCTTGCGGCGGCCGACGGTCTGGACCGGGCGGTCGATGACGACCGGGCCGCGCGAGACGGTCTCGGTGGCCTCGGACTCGGCCGACTCGGTGGTGTAGGAACCGTCTTCCAGGACGACCTCGTCCTCGACGACCTCGACCTCGTTGTTCACGTTCTCGTTGGTCACTGGGCCACCTGCTTGATCTCGAAGGGGACGGGCTTCTGGGCCGCGTGCGGATGATTCGGGCCGGCGTACACCTTCAGCTTCGAGGCGATCTGGTTGCCGAGCTTGTTCTTGGGCAGCATGCCCTTGACGGCCGACTCGACGACGCGCTCGGGCTTGGTCTCCAGCAGCTCGCCCACGGAGCGGGACTTCAGGCCGCCCGGATGACCCGAGTGGCGGTACAGCTTCTTGTCGGTCAGCTTGTTGCCGCTGACGGCGACCTTCTCAGCGTTGATGATGATGACGTAGTCGCCGCCGTCCACATGCGGGGCGAAGGTCGGCTTGTGCTTGCCGCGGAGCAGGTTGGCGCTCTGCACGGCGAGGCGGCCGAGCACCACGTCGGTGGCATCGATGATGTACCACGTACGGGTGACATCACCGGCCTTCGGGGTGTAGGTAGGCACAGTAGTCCTCACTGTTCGTCGTGATTGCCGGTCCAATGCTCGGCACAGCTGCTCCCGGCGACCGGTGGGGACCCGGGGCTGTGGTGATCGCCGACGCCGCCGAAGCGGGCACGACGATGCCAAGCACCAGCGGTCAAGCGTACGCGCGTCGATCGGCGCAGGTCAAAACGGCCCGGCGCAGACGCGCTCACACCGTAGGCTGGCGGCTATGACCGACACGCAGACCGTCACCGCAGGCTCCGGCGAACTGCTCATCCGCACCGGCGTGACCGGCAAGGCCGCACGCACCGGTCACCGGCTGACCATCGCCGTGACCTCCTGGCAGGCGCAGGTCACCGTCGACGACGGCCACCCGAGCGCCGTCACGCTGACCGTCGACGTGGACTCGCTCGACGTGATCGCGGGCGAGGGCGGCCTCACCCCGATGGGCGGCGCCGAGAAGGCGCTGGCCCGTAAGAACGCCCTCAAGGCCTTCGACGCCGGGAAGTATCCGCAGATCACCTATGTCTCGAGCGGAGTCGAGCGCGACGGCGACCGCTACACGGTCTCCGGCGAGTTGACCGTGCACGGGGTCACCCGCAGTCATCCGCTGACGGTGACCGCCGACGGCGACGCCTTCCGCTGCGAATCGGCGGTGATCCAGTCCGAGTTCGGGATCAAACCGTATTCGCAGATGATGGGCGCCTTGAAGGTGGCCGACGAGGTGACCGTGGAGATCTCCGCGACCCTGTAGTCCACCCGCGGCGGCCTCAGGCCGGCGCCACCCGCACCGATCCGACGGCCCGGCGGCAGGGCGGGTCGATGCCCGCCTCCCCGGTGCCGTCCTGGCAGCCCAGCGAGACCTGCACGTCGGCGTCGACGATCACGTACCAGCGCACCGCCGGCCCGGACACCGGGGCCTCCCGGTAGCTGATCACCTCCCTCCCCGCATAGCTGCCTGCGGCGGCGAACTCGACCACCACGTCGTCGCCGCGCTGCCCGATGCGCTGCGCGAGCGAATCGGCGACGCTGCCGCGGTCCGAGCCGCGGCGCAGCCGGGTGACCACTGCGACGATGCGCCGGCCGTCGTCGCGGTCGGCGAAGACCGTGCGCCTGCCCCCGCCGTCCCCGGACTCCCCCGCTTCCCCGGAGTGCCCGCCGGCCGGCAGTTCCGTTCGCCGCCAGTGACCGGGAACCTCGAAGCGTGCGGGACCGACCGCGGTGACCGTCCAGTCCGGGGCCGGCGGGCCGTCCCGGCCGGCGAGCAGTCCCACGCCGGTCACGATCACGGTCAGTGCCGCCGCCGCGGTGGCGAGCCGCACTGCGGTGCCGGTGCCGCGGCGATGCGGCGGCGGGGCCGGACCGGGTGCCGGCGGCAGGCGCGGGCGGCACCGGGCGCCGTGGGCGACGGTCAGAGCCGGTTCCTCGGCGGCCACGCGCACCGTTCCGGCCGCCGCACGCACCGCGGCCGGCAGGTTCTCGGCGGCGATGTCCGGACCGGCGACGATCACCAGGTCGGCGCCGTCGAGCACGGCGCGCAGCCCGGTCGCGTCACCGGCGGCCACCACGGCGCAGTCGGCGACGGTCCAGCCGTCGGCGCGGCGCCGGACCAGTTGCACGCTCCACCGATCGCCCGCCGCCGGGAGCAGGACGGTCTCGACCACCGCGCAGCACTGCACGGCGGCGTCGGCGTGAGAGGCCGCGATCAGCACCGCCCGCGGCACCGGGGTGGCGGCGGCTCCGCAGGCGGCGAGGGCGGCGGCCAGTCGCGCGATCCGCGGACCGCCCCAGGTGCTCGGCAGGCCCACGATCAGCGGGCCGGGCGGCAGCGGCCGGGCGGTGAGTGCACCGCACAGCCGCTCGTGCGCGTCCGGGCGGTCGATGCCGGCCAGGGCGGCCGCGTAGCGCAGGTCCACCACGGCCGTCATCGCCGGACCACCTGCACCAGCTCGGTACCCCGGCTGCGCGAGATGTACGCGGCCCGGCCCGCGGGCAGCGGCTGCAGCCGGTGGCGGCCGACGATGTAGCCCTCGTCGGGATCGCCCGAGTGCAGCAGCACGTCGCAGGACAGATCCCGCAGCCGGGCGATCACCGGATCGTAGAGCGCCCGGCCGGCACCGCCCGAGCGGCGGGAGAGGATCACCCGCAGACCCACGTCCCGGGCGTGGCCGAGCAGCTCGACCAGCGGCGCCAGCGGATTGCCCTGGCTGGTCACCACCAGGTCGTAGTCGTCGATCACCAGGAAGACGGTGGGACCGGTCCACCAGGACCGGGCGGCGAGCTGTTCGGCGGTGACCTCCTCACCGGGGAGCCGATCGGTGAAGTACTGCGCCAGCTGGGCCGCCATCGGCGCGGTGGTGTGTGAGGCGCTCGTGTACCCGGCGAGGTACTCGTCGGGCACCACGCCGAGGAGCGTCCGCCGGTAGTCCACCAGCACCACCGCGGTCTGCGCCGGGTCGCTGCCGTCGATCAGCCCGGTGATCAGGCTGCGCAGTGTCTGCGTCTTTCCGGAGGCGGAGTCCCCGAAGATCAGCAGGTGCGGTTCGGCGGTGAAGTCCATCTCCAGCACGGACAGGTCGGATTCCCGCACGCCGATCGGGATCCGGTGCGCCGCAGGCGGCTCCGGCAGCGCGGAGACCAGAGTGTCGAGCTGCTCGGCGGTCACCTGGGCGTCGAGCAGCCGCACCGGCGGCACCTCCCGGCCGCGGTAGCGGCGGGCGCACGCCTCGACGACGGCGGCGGTGCCCGCCGGAGACGTCTCCGGGTCGGCGATGCCGTCGGTCCGCGGCAGAGCGACGAGCAGATGACGCTGCTCGGCGGTCAGGCCGCGCCCGGGCCGGTCGGCCGGAACCGTTGCGGCGGCTTTGCGGCCCATCTCCGAATCGAGGGCGTCGCCGAGCCGGAGTTCGAGCCGGGTGCCGATCAGGTCTTTGAGCATCGGCCGGATCTCGGCCCAGCGGTTGGCGGTGATCACTACGTGCACGCCGTAGGCGATTCCGGTCGCCGCGATGGCGTGCACCCGTTCCTCGAGCTCCTCGAAGTCGGCGCGCAGCGTCGCCAGGCCGTCGATCACCAGGAAGACGTCGCCGAGGGACTGGTCCGGGTGCCGGCCGGCGCTGCGCTCGGCCCGGTACTGGCGGATCGATTCCAGACCGGCCTGCGCGAAGTACTGCTCGCGGTGTGCGAGCACGGTGGTCACCTCGGCGACGGTGCGGCGCACCGCCTCCGGCCGCCCCTTGCCCGCCACACCGGCCACGTGCGGGAGTCCGGCCAGTGCGCTGAGTGTGCCGCCGCCGAAGTCCAGGCAGTAGAAGGCGGCCTGCTCCGGACTGTGGGTGACCGCGGCCGCGCAGATCAGCGTGCGCAGCGCCGTCGACTTGCCCGACTGCGGTCCGCCGACGACCGCGGCGTGCCCGGCGGCGCCGGCCAGGTCCAGCCACAGCGTGTCCCGGCGCTGATCGTAGGGCCGGTCCACCACCCCGACGGGCAGGCGCAGGTCGCCGCGTTCACCGGCGTCGGCAGGCAGCACCGCGTCCAGGGTGATGGCCGGCTCCAGCGGCGGCAGCCACACCGGGTGCGGCGCGCTGCCGCACCCTGCCACCCGCGCGACCACCGTCTCGAGCAGGGTGGGCACCGAGGGTGCGGGGCCGGGTCCCGCAGCCGGTTCCGGCCGATCGTCGGGAACGGGCACCGGCAGCGCGGAGAAGTGCAGCAGACCGGTGTAGCCGGCCGCGGCCGCCGCGGCCGCCGCCGGTGCGGCGTCGGGCAGGTACGGCCCGGAGACGAAGCAGGTCCGGAACCGGCGCGGCGGCCCGGAATCGCATTTGAGATAGGCCGCCCCGGGCGTACTGGGCAGGTGGTAGGCGTCCGGCACCCCCAGGACGGTGCGGGATTCGTTGGCCGAGAACGTCTTCAGCCCGATCCGGTAGGACAGATGCGAGTCCAGGCCGCGCAGCCTCCCCTCCTCGAGTCGTTGCGAGGCCAGCAGCAGATGGATGTGCAGGGATCGGCCCAGCCGGCCGATGGCGACGAAGAGTTCAGCGAACTCCGGTTTCTGCGCCAGCAGTTCGGAGAACTCGTCGACCACGATGAACAGGGCCGGCAGCGGCGGCAGCGGCGCCCCGGCTTCGCGGGCGCGCTCATAGTCGGAGACGTTGGCGAAGTTGCCCGCCGCCCGCAGCAGTTCCTGACGGCGGTGCAGTTCGCCGGAGAGTGCGTCGGCCATCCGGTCGACCATGGACAGTTCCTGTTCCAGGTTGGTGATCAGGGCGGCCACGTGCCGCACCCGGCCGAGTTCGCCGAAGGTGGCCCCGCCCTTGAAGTCGACGAGCACCAGGTTGAGCTCGTCCGGGGCGTGGGTGGTGACCAGCGCCAGCACCAGAGTGCGCAGGAACTCGCTCTTACCGCTGCCGGTGGCGCCGATGCACAGCCCGTGCGGTCCCATGCCGCCCTGGCTGCTCTCCTTGAGGTCCAGATCCACCGGGGTGCCGTCGTCGGTGAAGCCGATCGGCACGCGCAGCCGGTCGGGCCCGCGCCGGCCGGTCCAGCGCCGCAGCGGATCGATGTGCTCGGCGCCGGGGATGCCCAGCAGAGCGAGGAGTCCCGGATCGGCGGCGTCGTCGGCCAGCTCGAGTCCGGCGGGCAGCAGACCGCCGGACAGCCGGTAGCGGGCCATGCCGCGCGCGAGGGCCTCGGCCTGTGCCGGGCTCAGCGCGTCCGCGGTCGCGAAGCGCTCCACACCGGCCACGGTGTGCGCGGCCAGCCGCGGCCCGTCGAGCGAGAGCAACAGTCCGCGGCGGCGGGCCAGCGAATCGGCGTCGGGCGCCAGGTCGAGGACGGTCACCCCGTCGCGTCCGGCGCCGCAGGCCAGCTCCTCCTCCCCGGTGACCGGTCCGCCGTCGAGGATCACCAGCAGGTGCGGCCGCCCCGGTTCCGGCGGCGCAGACCGGACGAACCGGCCGCGCTGGGCGAGCTCGTCGGCCAGTTCCGCCTCGGCCAGCGCCAACGACGGATAGCTCATCCGGGCCGGGCCGAGCCGGTCGCGGTGCTCGGGATGCGCCAGGTGCGGCAGCCACTTGGCCCAATCCCAGGTGTCGGCGAGCGGATCATCGGAGACGATCACCATCCGCAGATGGTCGGGTCCGTGAAAGGTGCACAGCTGGCCGACGACGGCGCGGGCCAGTGCGCGCACCGCGTCGGGCGGGCCGCCGATCCCGATCGCCGGGAAGCTGCGCACCGCCACCGCAGTGGGCAGGTCGGCGACGGTGGCGAAGGCGTGCACGAACCGGCGCAGGGCACCCGCCGCGACCGGCTCGAGGTCTTCTGCGGGCCCCACCTCGGGAGGCACGAGGGTGCTGCCCAGCCGGTGCGTGCCCAGACCGAGCCGCACCTGCCCGAAGTCGGCATCGGACGGGCGGCGTTCCCACATCCGCGGCCCGCCCAGCAGTTCCGCCAGGGCGGCCGGCGACGGATGGCTCCACTGGGCGTGAGCACGCTGAGTCGCCACCGTCGCGGCCACCTCGCCCCGGATCCGGCCGAGATAGCGCAGATAGTCCTTGCGGTCCTCGTTGAGTTCGGCCGCCCGTCCCGGCCCGCCGCGTCCGCCGGAGGCCAGCATGCCGACCATCGACATCACCATCATCAGCGGGAACATCAGATACAGCGGATTGGCCAGTGCACCGCGCCCGCCGGTGACGAACATCAGCGAGATCATCCCGATCACCGCGACCATCATGACCACCGGCAGAAGCCGGACCAGCAGGTTCTGCGGTACCGCCCGCGGAATCTCCGGTGGCGGGCTCAGCACCAGTTCGCCACCCGGAGGCAGCGGTTGAGGCAGCCGGGCCCGCCGGACGAAATCCACCGTCGACGTCATCGTGTCCCCCGTCGATGATCTGCCGGAGACGGTCCCCCGATCGTCTCCCGCCACGGTTGTATCACCGGGATCGGACGTTCCGGCCGGTTCGCACCCTCGGTCCGGACATCTGTGGATAACTCTGATTCGGTCCTCGACCGCCCCGTCCGGATGGTTATGTCGACGCTCAGCACCGCACCGTGGGGGAAGGTTCGCGCTATGACTGCTGTCTGTACCGGCGAGGGCAATGGGCTCGGGATCACACCCGAGCCGGAGCTGGTCCGGCTGTCCGTGCTCGGCGGGTCCCGTCAACTCGACATCGCATTGCCGGCGCAGCTGCCGCTGGCCGTGATGCTGCCGGATGTGCTGGGGCACTTGCGGATTCCGCCGCCTCCGCCCGACCAGTACCGGGAGTGGACCCTGGCCCGGATCGGCGGTGCCCCGCTGCCGCCGGAGTCCACGCTGGCCGCCGCGCAGGTGTGTGACGGCGAGGTGCTCGTGCTCCGGGAGAATCTGCCGACCGCACCGGGGGCGATCGTCGACGACGTGGTGGACGGTCTGGCCGCGCAGACCGAGGCCGATGCCCCGTCGTGGTCGCCGCGGGCGGCGCGCTCGACCGGCTACGCCGTGACCGTGGGCGCGGCACTGGTCGCCGCGGTGGCCGCAGCCTCCGCCGGTGTTCCGGCGACGACGGCCGTTCTCGGCGCCGCTGTGGCCGTCGTCCTAGCCGGCGCTGCGGCGGTCGGCTCCCGGACCGGCGCCGAGAACGGCTCGGTCGCGGTCCTCGCCGGATGTGCGGCCATGGCGGCCGCACTGGCCGGATCGGCGGCGCCGGTGCAGGATTCACCCGCGGCCCGGCTGTTGTGCGCGGGCGGCTGCGCCCTCACCGCGGCGGTGATCACCCACCGCTGCACGGGAGTCGCGCACGCCCTGCACGCCGCAATCGTCACGGCCGGGGCGCTGGCCGCGACGGCCGGGGCCGGAATGCTCCTCACCGCAGCACCGGTGCCGGCGGCGGCGATCACCGCGGCTGCGGCGCTGACCGTCGTGCTGCTCGCCGGCCGGCTGTCGGTGGCCGCAGCCCGGCTGCCGCTCCCGCCGGTGCCGGCCACCTCCACGGCCGCACCGCCGGACGGTCCGGGCGCTGTCACCGTGGCCGTGGACGGACTCGATGCGGTGCCGCAGAACGACGACCGGGTCGCCGCCATCGCCGCGGTGGCGCTGGTGGATCTGGACGTGCTTCGCTCGCGGGCCCGGCTGGCGGCGGGCTATCTGACCGGCATCGTCGTGGCCTCGGCGGTCACCGCCGCAACCGCCCTGCTGGTCGCGTCCGGGGCGGCGAGCCGCCCGCCGAGCGGCTGGGATCAGCGGATCTTCGCTGCCGCAGTGGCGGTGTCGCTGCTGGTCCGGGCGCACAGCCACGCCGACCGAAGCCAGTCCGCCGCGCTCATCGGTGCCGGCTGCGCCGCGGCCCTGTTCACGGCCGCCGGAACCTCGTCACCGATCGTGCTGGCCGCGGCGGCCGGGGTGCTCGCGGTGGCCGCCTTCGCCGTCGGCACCACCGCCGGCGACCACGCCTTCTCACCGTTGCAGCGCCGGATCGCCGAGCTCGGCGGCTACGCCGTCCTGGTCGCGGTGGCGCCTCTGCTGCTGTGGCTGCTCGGCGTCTACCGCACCGTGCGCGGTCTGTGATGGCGCCGGCCACGGCGCTGCGCCGGGTGCTCGCCGCCCTGCTGGCGGCGGCGCTGGGCGGGGTCCACCCCGGTGCGGTGTGCGCGGTTCCGCCGGCCGCGGTGATCGCCGGCCGGGCGGTGAGTGCGGCCCCGATCGGTCCGGCCGAGCCGACCGAGGTGGCCACCCGGTGCGCACGTTCGGCCGGTCCGCCGGCCGATCCGGGTGCCCTGCCGGCCGGCCACCTGCTGCTCGAGATATCGCGTGCCTGGCAGTTCAGCCGAGGCGCCGGAGTGACGGTGGCGGTGATCGATACCGGGGTGCAGCCGAATTCCCGTCTGCCGCGGCTGATTCCGGGCGGCGATTACGTGTCGGCCGGCGACGGACGAACGGACTGCGATCTGCACGGCACGCTGGTGGCCGGAATCGTCGCCGCCCGGCCCTCCGGCAGCGACGGCTTCGCCGGGGTGGCACCGGAGGCCGCGGTGCTGACCATCCGTCAGTCCTCCGGCGCCTACCGGGTCAAGGACGCCCGATCCGGGGACCGGGAGGCGCCCGTCGTCGGCGCCGGCTACGGGCCGCTGCCCACCCTGGCCAAAGCGATCGTGCGCGCCCTGGACCTCGGCGCCTCGGTGATCACGGTCGCCGAAACCGCCTGCGCCCCGGCCGGTTCCGCGATCGACGATGCCGCCGTCAGCAGCGCGCTGGCCGATGCGCGGCGCCGCGACGCGGTGGTGGTGGCCGCGGCCGGAAACCTCTCCGACGCCTCCGGCTGCCGCGAGCAGAATCCGGCCGCCGCCTCTTCGCCGGAGCAGGAGTGGGAGCAGGTCGCGACAGTGGCGACCCCGGCCCGCTTCGGCCGCGACATCCTGACGGTCGGCGCCGTGGACGCGCGCACCGGCGAGCCGGCCGAGTTCAGCCTCCGCGGGCCGTGGCTGAGCGTAGCCGCACCGGGCACCGAGATCGTCAGCGTGAGCCGGTCCGGACTGGTCGACGCCCTGACCGGCGACGGTGACGGTGACGGGCAGCCGGGCCGTCGGCCACTGGCCGGCACCAGCTATGCGGCGGCCTATGCGGCCGGGGTGGCGGCGCTGGTGCGCGCCCGCTTCCCGGAGCTGTCCGCCGGCGAGGTGATCGAACGGATCGTGCGCACCAGCCGCGGCGGTCCGGACCGCGATGCGGCGGTGGGATTCGGCGTCGTCGATCCGGTCGCCGCCCTCACCGCCGTGCTGCCGCCGGCCGCCGGCCTGCCGGACCCGGCGGCGGGCAGGAGCGTCGTCGCACCGTCTCCGCCGGCCGATCCGCCCGCGGTGGCCGGTGTGCTGGCCGGGGTCGGCGGGATCTGCGCGGCGCTGCTGCTGGCGGTGTGGGCGCTCACCCGGCGCCGCGGGCGCGCGCGCTGACCGGGGTAACGGCTGGGGTCAGCGGGTGGTGCGTGCGGGCCGCAGCTCGCGCGGGAGCGCGAAGGTGAGCGTCTCCTCGGCCGTGGTCACCGTGTCCACGTCGGTGAAGCCGTGCTCGGCGAGCAGATCCACCACACCTTGCACCAGGATCTCCGGCACCGAGGCACCCGAGGTGACCCCGACCGTGCTGACCCCGTCGAGCCAGGCCAGGTCGATCTCCTTGGCGTAGTCCACCAGGTACGAGGAGTCGGCGCCGTTCTGCAGCGCCACCTCCACCAGCCGGACCGAGTTGGACGAGTTCTTGGAACCGACCACGATCACCAGTTCGCACTGCGCCGCCATCGCCTTGACCGCACCCTGACGGTTCTGGGTGGCGTAGCAGATGTCATCCGACGGCGGATCGTTGAGCAGCGGGAACTTCTCCCGGAGCCGCTTGACCGTCTCCATCGTCTCGTCCACCGACAGCGTCGTCTGGCTGAGCCAGATCACCTTGGACTCGTCGCGCACCTGCACGTCGTCCACGTGGTCGGGGCCGTCGACGAGCTGGATGTGTTCGGGCGCCTCGCCGGCGGTGCCCTCGACCTCCTCGTGGCCCTCGTGGCCGATCAGCAGGATGTCGTAGTCGTCGCGGGCGAAGCGCTTGGCCTCCTGGTGCACCTTGGTGACCAGCGGGCAGGTGGCGTCGATGGTCTTGAGCCGGCGTTCCTCGGCGGTGCGGTGGACCTCCGGGGACACCCCGTGCGCGGAGAAGACCACGATGGCGCCCTCGGGCACCTCGTCGGTCTCGGAGACGAAGACCGCCCCGCGCTCGGCGAGGGTGTCGACGACGTGCCGGTTGTGCACGATCTCTTTGCGGACGTAAACCGGGGCACCGTGCTTGTCGAGTGCACGTTCGACTGTTTCCACCGCCCGGTCGACGCCTGCGCAGTACCCGCGGGGGGATGCCAGGAGGACACGCTTGCTATCGGCCATAACACCCAGGGTACGGCTATGGCACAGTAATGGCATGAGACGTCCTCCCTATCCCGCCCGCGTTGCCGCTGGAGTGCTGGTGACGACCCTCGAAGAGACGCGCAGACTGCCCACCAAGGTCATCACCTTCCCGATGACCGCGATCAGCCGCGGACTGGCCGCCGGCATGCGGCTGCAGCAGAACATCGCCGAGATGGCCATCAAGGGCGACGAGTTCTTTGCGCCGATGTGCGACAAGGCCGAGGAACAGCCCGCGTGGGCCCACTTCGACGAGGACGACGCCCCCGCGCCCCTCTCTGAGCCGGCCGCGCTGACCGCGGTGAAGTCGCAGGTCGTCGAGCCTGCGAAGGCCGGCGAGCCCGCCAAGAGCACCCAGTCGGCCACGAGCACCGCGCCGGAGAAGACCACCGCACCCGCGAAGCCGGCTGCGAAGAAGACACCGGCACCGGCGAAGAAGAAGCCCGCCGCAGCCAAGAAGAAGCCCACCGCCCCGAAGTCCACCGCCCCGAAGCCTGCCGCCCCGAAAACCGACGCGGCCGCAGCGCCCGAGGCTGCCGCCGACGCCCCCGGGGCGCCGTCGGCGGGTTCCGGCCGGTTCGCGCTCTACAGCTCCACTCCGGAGGACCTGGCACCGGGCGCGCCCGCCGCCCCGGCCGCTCGCAGCGGCTCCGTCGACGCCCCGGAGATCGCCGAGTACCTCGACTACGACCAGCTCACCCTGGCCCAGCTGCGCACCAAGCTGCGCGGGCTCAGCAGCGACGAACTGCAGGACCTGGCCGATTACGAGCGGGCCGCCCGCAATCGCGCCCCGTTCGTCACCATGCTCGACAACCGGATCGCCAGTTCGGAGAAGAAGGCGGACGAGAAGAAGTCGGGCGCGGCCCAGTGACGCCGCGGTGCCGGTGACCCGGACGGACAGGCCGTCGCGGTGAGTGCCGAGCAGCTGCCCAATTCGGCGGAGGCTCCGTGGCCGGTGCGCACGCTCAGCTTCAAGCTGGCCGAGTGGATCCACCGCCTCGGGCAGGTGTGGGTGGAGGGCCAGCTCACCCAGGTCAGCCGCCGCCCCGGCACCCGTACCGCCTTCCTGACCCTGCGCGACCCGGCCGCCGACGTCTCTCTCTCGCTGACCTGCGATCCCGGTCTGCTCAACCGTTCTCCCGTGCCGCTCACCGAAGGCACCCGGGTGGTCGTCTACGGCCGCCCCAGCTTCTACACCGGCCGCGGCACCCTGTCGCTGCGCATCACCGACATCCGGCCGGTCGGGATCGGCGAGCTGCTGGCCCGGATCGAACGCATCCGCGCCCTGCTCGCCGCCGAGGGCCTCTTCGACGCTCGCCGCAAGCAGCCGCTCCCCTTCCTGCCGCACACCATCGGCCTGATCAGCGGCCGGGCCAGCGCCGCCCAGCGCGACGTGCTCGCCGTGGCCGCCGACCGCTGGCCTGCGGTTCGCTTCGCGGTGCGCGACTCGGTGGTGCAGGGCCCGTCGGCCGTCCCGTCGATCCTCGAACGGCTCACCGAACTCGACGACGACCCGCACGTGCAGGTGATCATCATCGCGCGCGGCGGCGGCAGTGTGGAGGATCTGCTGCCCTTCTCCGACGAGACCCTGTTGCGGGCCGTCGCCGCCTGCCGGACCCCCGTGGTCAGCGCCATCGGGCACGAACCGGACAGTCCGCTGCTGGATCTGGTGGCCGACGTCCGTGCCGCCACCCCCACCGACGCCGCCAAGAAGGTGGTGCCCGATGTGATCGCCGAACTCGACGCGATCGCCGGCCTGCGCCGCCGCAGCGCCCACGCCCTGCGCAACTGGGTGCACCGCGAGGAACGGATCGTCGACGGTCTGCGCGCCCGCCCCGTGCTGGCGCACCCCTTCCGGCTCGTCGACGAGCACGTGCGCCTGGTGGACCGGGCCCGCACCGACCTCCGGCGCAGCATCCGGCACCAGGTGACCGTGGCCGAACACCGCAACGAGCAGCTCACCGCCCGGCTCGCCACCCTCGGTCCGGCACAGACCCTGGCCCGCGGCTACGCGGTGGTGCAGCGGCTCGACGGCGACCGGCCCGTCGTCGCCGGCACGCTGGCCGAGCTGCCGCCCGGCGCCGCGATCCGGGTCCGGGTGAGCGACGGCGCCGTCCACGCCACCGTCGACGAGACGGTCCCGGAGAAGACCACAGCCAAGGGAGGAAACCGATGAGCGAGCCGCTGCCGGTGGATCAGCTCGACTACGAACAGGCCCGCGACGAGCTCGCCGAGGTCGTCGCCACCCTCGAGCACGGCGGACTGGGGCTGGACGAGTCGCTGGCCCTGTGGGAGCGCGGCGAGGCGCTCGCCGAACGCTGCACCGCCCACCTGCAGGGCGCTCGGGAACGGATCGAGGCCGTCCTCAACGCCGACGACGAGGCCGACGACGAGTAGTTCTATCGGGGCTGGACGTCGCCCGGCTGCACCACCTGCACCCGCGGCACGTCGAGCGGGGCGGCCTTGAGCACCGCCTCGGCCAGGGTCTGCATGTCCGAATCGCTGCCGCGGCTCATCACGCCGATACGCACCTCGCCGAGATCGGCGATCCACGCCTTCTTGTGGTTCTCGCCGTTGCGATAGACCACCCACTGACTCCCGCCGATCTGCTTCACCCCGTCGCCGAGGGCGCCGTCGCCGGCCAGCTTGGCCACCAGCGACTCCTCGCCGGCACCGGACTGGGTGAGCTGGATGTAGGCCCCCGAGGGCACGATCCAGCCCACGTTGCTGGCCATCGAATCGCCCACCGGCTGGGTGGAGCCGGAGTTGGACTTCCAGTCGTCGGGCAGTGCGGGCTCGCGGATCGGGAAGGGCAGCGTCGCGGCGTCGGCCCGGAACGCGGCCGCCGAATCGAAGTCCGGGATCTTCTGCTCGGCCGCGTCCTTCCCGAAGCCGAAACTGCAACTGCCGGCGATCCCGGCGATCGCCAGTGCGATCAGCAGCAGCGGGATCAGCGACCACACCATGTCTTTGCTGTCCTGCAGGATGCGGGGTTTCGCGTCGGCCATGGCGTCCAGTATCCCACGCCGGTTCATGGGCCTTTGACCGGCGTTGTCAGTGCTCATGAAAGAATCGAGGAGACTTCCCGCACTGGCGCGTCCAAGGAGATGAGCACCACATGACCAAGCAAGCACCGGATCGCAACCTCGCCATGGAATTGGTCCGGGTCACCGAGGCGGCGGCCCTGGCCGCAGGCCGCTGGGTGGGCCGCGGCGACAAGAACAGCGGCGACGGCGCCGCCGTCGACGCGATGCGCGAGCTGCTGTCGACGGTGTCGATGCGCGGCACCGTGGTGATCGGCGAGGGCGAGAAGGACGAAGCCCCGATGCTCTACAACGGCGAAGAAGTGGGCAACGGCGCAGGTCCCGAGGTGGATGTGGCCGTCGACCCGATCGACGGCACCACCCTGATGGCCGAGGGCCGCCCCAACTCGATCGCGGTCATCGCCGTCTCCGAGCGCGGCACCATGTTCGACCCGTCGGCCGTCTTCTACATGGAGAAGATCGCCGTGGGCGCCGCCGCCAAGGGCGCCATCGACATCAACAAGTCGGTGGAGTGGAACATCAACTCGGTGGCCGCCGCCAAGGGCATCGACGTGCCCGACATGACCGTGGTGGTGCTCGACCGCCCGCGGCACGCCGACCTGATCGCGCAGATCCGCGCGGCCGGCGCCAAGATCCGGCTGATCTCCGACGGCGACGTCGCCGGCGCGGTCGCCGCGGCCGACGAGGGCAGCTCGGTGGACATGCTGATGGGCGTCGGCGGCACCCCGGAGGGCATCATCACCGCCGTCGCCATGAAGTGCATGGGCGGCGAGATCCAGGGCAAGCTGTGGCCCAAGGACGACGCCGAGCGGCAGAAGGCCATCGACGCCGGCCACGACCTGGACCGCGTGCTCACCAACGACATCCTGGTCTCGGGCGACAACTCCTTCTTCTGCGCCACCGGGGTGACCAACGGCGACATGCTGCGCGGGGTCACCTACCGGCCCACCGGCGCCACCACCCGGTCCCTGGTGATGCGGTCCAAGTCGGGCACCATCCGGCGCATCGAGGCCGTGCACCAGACCAGCAAGCTGCGCGAGTACGCCCGCCTCGACATCTGAGGAGGTCAGGACACCTCTGGTCCGCCGTCGCGCCCTGCCCGGCGGTGGTACCAGGGGCGCGGACCGTGCCAGCCGAACTTGAGCGAGGCGAGCCGGAGGGCGATCGCGATGGCCGCGCACGCCAGCCCCATCCACGCCTGATAGTTCGTGTACCGCAGCAGCACGGCGACGGTGGCGGCACAGGCCAGCGCCGGGATCGCATACAGGTATTCGTGCGGCCGGAGCACCGACGGGACCTCGCCGCACAGCAGGTCGCGGATCACGCCGCCGCCGATACAGGTCATCACGCCCAGCAGCGCCGACCCCGGCGCCGAGAGCCCCCACTGGTGGGCGATCACCGTGCCGGTGACCGCGAACAGTCCCAGCCCCACCGCGTCGGTGATGTCCAGCGGCCACCGGGTGTAGCGGTTGGCCGGCGGCCGCCACACGCAGACCACGGCGCCGGCCAGCACCGCGGCCAGCAGATAGCTCATGTCGGTCAGCGCATTGGGCGGGGTGTTGCCGATCAGCACATCGCGGAGGATGCCGCCTCCCAGAGCGGTGGCCACCGCGACCAGCAGCACGCCGACGATGTCCATCCGGTGGCGCTCGGCGGCCAGGGCTCCGGAGAGCGCGAAGGCCACCACCCCAACCAGTTCCCCGGCGTGCTGCACCGTCGACGCCGCGTCGTTGATTCCGCTCACAGCGGTCAACCTAACCGATGGCGGCCGCCGCTACCGGGCACACGCATCGCCGCCCGTCCGGCAGAACCGGTTAGGATGCACTAAGACGCAGGTCAGCAGCGGTGCGCAGTAGCATTGAACTCCGTGAGTAAGCCAGCCCCCGAGTTCCTGTATTCCGACCTGCTGCCCATCGGCGAGGACGACACCCCGTACCGGCTCATCACCACCGAAGGCGTGTCGACCTTCGAGGCCGGCGGACGCACCTTCCTCGAGGTGGCGCCGGAAGCGCTGCAGCGGCTGACCGCCGAGGCCATGCACGACATCTCGCACTATCTGCGGCCGGCCCATCTGCGCCAGCTCCGGAAGATCATCGACGACCCGGAGGCCTCCGGCAACGATCGCTTCGTGGCGCTGGATCTGCTCAAGAACGTCAACATCTCGGCCGGCGGGGTGCTCCCGATGTGCCAGGACACCGGTACCGCCATCGTGATGGGCAAGAAGTCCGAGGGCGTGCTGACCGGTGTCGAGGACGGCGAGTGGATCTCGCGCGGGGTGTACGACGCGTACACGAAGCTGAATCTGCGGTACTCGCAGAACGCGCCGATCACCGTCTACGAGGAGCGCAACACCGGCACCAACCTGCCGGCCCAGGTGGAGATCTACGCCACCGAGCAGGGCCCGAAGGGACCGGAGTACAAGTTCCTGTTCATGGCCAAGGGCGGCGGCTCGGCCAACAAGTCGTTCCTGTTCCAGGAGACCAAGGCCATCCTGAGCCCGAAGAAGCTGCTCGAGTTCCTGGACGAGAAGATCCGCTCGCTGGGCACCGCGGCCTGTCCGCCGTACCACCTGGCGGTGGTGATCGGCGGCACCTCGGCCGAGTTCGCGCTCAAGACCGCCAAGTACGCCTCCGCGCACTACCTCGACACCCTGCCCACCGAGGGCGACATGACCGGTCACGGCTTCCGCGATCCGGAGCTCGAGGAGGAGATCTTCAAGCTCACCCAGTCGTTCGGGATTGGCGCGCAGTTCGGCGGCAAGTACTTCTGCCATGACGTGCGCGCCATCCGGCTGCCGCGCCACGGCGCCTCGCTGCCGGTGGCGATCGCCGTGTCCTGTTCGGCCGACCGCCAGGCGCTGGGCAAGATCACCGCCGACGGCGTCTTCCTCGAGCAGCTGGAAACCGATCCGGCCCAGTACATGCCCGATGCCGGTGTGGCCGAGAACATCGAGGGCGGCCAGGTCGTGGAGATCGATCTGAACCGGCCGATGGACGAGATCCGCGCGGAACTGTCCAAGTACCCGGTCAAGACCCGGCTCTCGCTCACCGGTCCGCTGGTGGTCGCCCGCGACATCGCGCACGCCAAGATCAAGGAGCGCCTCGATGCGGGCGAACCCATGCCGGAGTACCTGAAGAACCATCCGGTGTACTACGCCGGTCCGGCCAAGACTCCCGAGGGCATGGCCTCCGGTTCGTTCGGCCCCACCACCGCCGGCCGGATGGACAGCTATGTGGAGCAGTTCCAGGCGGCCGGCGGCTCGATGGTCATGCTGGCCAAGGGCAATCGCTCCAAGCAGGTCACCAACGCCTGCGCGAGCCACGGCGGCTTCTACCTCGGCTCGATCGGCGGACCGGCCGCCCGGCTGGCACTGGACTGCATCAAGAGCCAGGAGGTCATCGAGTACCCCGAACTCGGCATGGAGGCGGTCTGGAAGATCGACGTGGAGAATTTCCCGGCGTTCATCGTCGTCGACGACAAGGGCAACGACTTCTTCACCGACCCGTCGGGCGCGGTGAACGTGCCCATCAGCGGCGTCCGGGTCCGCTCCCGGGAGCGCTGAACCGCCCGCACTCGCCGTCAGGACCGAAACTCGCAGAACTTGGGCGACTTGACCGACCGTGGAGGTCGGTCAAGTCGCCCAAGTTTTTCGGCAAGCCGTTCTTCGGCGAGTTTCGTCGGTGTGGCCGACCCCACCGAACACCCGATCCCGTGACGGGTAACGTTGGTAAGGAGACCCTTACTAGCCTGGTGAGTCCAGAGGAGCAGCATGACCGAGCAGCAGTACCGCATCGAGCACGACACCATGGGCGAGGTCAAGGTGCCCGTCGACGCCCTGTGGCGCGCCCAGACCCAGCGCGCCGTGGAGAACTTCCCGATCTCCTTCCGCCCGCTCGAACGCGCCCAGATCCGGGCCATGGGCCTGCTCAAGGCGGCCTGCGCGCAGGTGAACAAGGACCTCGGTCTGCTCGAGGCCGGCAAGGCCGACGCCATCATCGCCGCTGCCACCGAGATCGCCGACGGCAAGCATGACGACCAGTTCCCCATCGACGTCTTCCAGACCGGCTCGGGCACCAGCTCCAACATGAACGCCAACGAGGTGATCGCCTCGATCGCCAAGGCTAACGGCGTGGACGTGCACCCCAACGACGACGTCAACATGTCGCAGAGCTCCAACGACACCTTCCCCACCGCCACCCACGTGGCCGCCACCGAGGCCGCCGCGGCGGACCTGATCCCGGCGCTCGCGCACCTGCAGGGGGCCCTCGTCGCCAAGTCCGAGCAGTGGCGCGAGGTGGTCAAGTCCGGCCGCACGCACCTGATGGACGCCGTGCCGGTGACCCTCGGCCAGGAGTTCGGCGGCTACGCGCGCCAGGTGCAGGCCGGCATCGAGCGCATCGAGTCGACCCTGCCGCGCGTGGGTGAGCTGCCGATCGGCGGCACCGCGGTGGGCACCGGACTGAACGCCCCCGACGGCTTCGGCACCAGGGTGACCGCCGAACTGGTCAGGCTGACCGGGGTGGACGCCCTCTCGCTGGCCCGGGACAACTTCGAGGCGCAGGCCGCCCGCGACGGACTGGTGGAACTGTCCGGCCAGCTCAAGACGGTCGCCGTGTCGCTGACCAAGATCGCCAACGACATCCGCTGGATGGGCTCGGGTCCGCTGACCGGTCTGGCCGAGATCGCCCTGCCCGACCTGCAGCCGGGCAGCTCGATCATGCCGGGCAAGGTCAATCCGGTGCTCCCGGAGGCCGTGACCCAGGTGGCCGCGCAGGTGATCGGCAACGACGCCGCCGTCACCTGGGGCGGCGGGAACGGCGCCTTCGAGCTGAACGTCTACATCCCGATGATGGCCCGCAACGTCCTCGAGTCGGTGAAGCTGCTGGCCAACGTGTCTCGGCTGTTCGCCGACCGCTGCATCAGCGGCCTGGAAGCGCATGAGGAACGGCTGCGCACCCTGGCCGAGTCGAGCCCGTCGATCGTGACTCCGCTCAACAGCGCCATCGGCTACGAGGAGGCCGCCGCGGTGGCCAAGCAGGCACTCAAGGAGGGCAAGACCATCCGCCAGACGGTGATCGACCGCGGTCTGATCGGCGACAAGCTCTCCGAGGAGGAGCTCGACCGCCGGCTCGACGTGCTGAAGATGGCCAACCTCGACCGCGAGCGCTGAGCCGGCCGGAGACGTATCCGCAGGGGAACCAGCCTGTGAACGGTCCACACCAACGCCTGTTGGGTAGCGTGGGGCCCATGACTGTCACGACCTTCCCCACCGACTGGAACAGTGCGCTGGTTCTGGTGGCACATCCGGACGACCCCGAATACGGCATGGCCGCAGCCGTCGCCCGGTGGACGTCCGAGGGCCGGATCGTCACCTACGCACTGGCCACCAGCGGTGAGGCCGGCATCGAGGGACTGGCGCCCGAGGAGTGCGGTCCGCTGCGTGAGGACGAGCAGCGGGCCTCGGCCGCCGTCGTCGGCGTCGACGAGGTGGAGTTCTGGGGCTTCCCGGACAGCGAACTGTTCAACACTCCGGAGTTGCGCGCGAAGATCGCCGAGACCATCGCCCGGGTGAACCCGGACATCGTGCTCACCCTGTTCGGCGGCGCGGAGTGGATGCCGGGACGGCCCAACCAGCGCGACCACATGGAGTTCTCGGCCGCGGTGCTGCAGGCCTGGGACGAGCTCGCGTCGCCACCGCGGCTGCTGTTCGCCAACGGCCCCGGCTCCACGCACGCCGTCGACGTCGAGGGCTTCACCGAGAAGGCCGTCGAGTCGCTGGCCGAGCACAAGAAGTATCTCGGGGTGCTCGATCCGCAGACCCCGGTGATCGATCAGGCGCGCATCCAGGTGGCCGCGTCCACCGGCCCGGTCGAGGACTTCCCCGCCGAGCGGGCCACCGGCTTCACCCTGCTGCGCGGCTGACGCGAACCGGGGCCGCACGCACTCTGTGCATACGGCCCCGGTCTGGGATTCGTCGGTGGTGTCGGATCAGGACCCGGTGACCGACTGCAGGAGATTCGGGATCAGCGCGGTGAACTGATTCAGGATTCCGCTGAGCGCGTCGTCACCGAGCGGCTGTCCACTCGGATCGACGGTCGACGGCGCATCCTTGATGTCGGCCGGCGAGTCGACGTTGACGCCGATGCTGATCTTCGGATTCTTGGCCGGGTCGAGCCACTTGAGGATCTCGACCATCTTCGCGCGGTCGACGGCCACGCAGCCCATGGTGGGCTTGCCGTCGGTCACGTGCAGGAAGATCGCCGACGCATTGCCCGGGGTCCGGGTCGGGTTGTGGGCGATGTTCACCGCGTAGTCGTAGACCTCGCCGGAGTTGTACAGGTTCTCACTGTCGCCGCCGGGGCTGTTGGGCTGGCGCACCATCGTGTTGTAGGTGGGCGACTTGGTGTTCGAGTCCCACCAGTCCTGGGTGTCGACCTTCTTGTACGGCATCTTGGTGCCCGGATCGTCCTGCCGGCCGAAGGCCTGGTCGAGCCGGAAGGTGCCCTCCGGGGTGCGGTAGACGTTGTCCTGCGCCTTGCCGATGCCCTTCTCACCCACGTACGCCTTGGTCGGTCCGATGACCGGCTTCCACTGGCCGTCGGTGCCCTTCTCGAAGGCGGTCAGGGTGCCGGTGGTCGACGTCGCCTCGGGGACCGTGACCACGATCATCTGGCTGGTCTCGCCCACCGCGTCCGGCTGCGCTTCCTGCGGAAGCCCGGGGATGGAGAAGTTCGTGAGCAGATTGTGGATCATCGACTGGACGTCGAGATTCGCGCCGGGATTCGCCGGCGTCGTCGTTGTTCCCGGTGCGGCGACGGCTTGCCCGGCGCCGACGACCAGGGCGACGGCCGAAGCCATCACCATCAGTCCCACTTGCCACATTCGCCTCATCAGTAACTTAAGCACCACCTCAGTGTGCCAGCGGATTTCCCGCTTCGCCAGTCCGGTCCGGTCGCCTTCACTCGAATGCAACCTCCCGACAACCCGCTCGCGACTACCCTCGCCGCCATGAGCACCTCCCCCGCCGCAATCCGGATCGACCGCCGTGACCAGGTCGGATACCTCGTCCTGAGCGACCCACAGCGCCGCAATCCGCTGTCGAAGGCCACCATGGAGGCGGCCACCGCCCACTTGCGCTCACTGGACGCCGCTCGTGACATCCGTGTGATCGTGATCGCCGCGCACGGCCCCGCGTTCTCCGCCGGCCACGACCTCGCCGAGATCGTCGACCGCACCGAGGCGGAGGAACGCGCGATCTTCTCCGCCTGCACCGAACTGATGGAGACCATCCACCGCGTGCACCAGCCGGTGATCGCCCAGGTACAGGGCATGGCGCTGGCGGCCGGGTGCCAGCTGGTGGCCACCTGCGATCTGGCGGTGGCCTCCGACTCCGCCAGGTTCAGCACCCCCGGGGTCAAGATCGGCCTGTTCTGCTCCACGCCGATGGTGGCGCTCAGCCGGGCCGTCGGCCGCAAACGCGCCATGCAGATGCTGCTCACCGGGCAGATGATCGACGCGGCCACCGCCGTCGACTGGGGCCTGCTCAACGCCGCCGTACCCGCCGAGCGTCTCGAGCAGACGGTGACCGAGCTCGCCGGCACCGTGGCCGGATCCAGCGGCGAGACCCTCGCGATCGGCAAGCGCGCCTTCTATCAGCAGATCGATCTGAGCGAGGAGGACGCCTACGCGCAGATGACCGAGACCATGAGCGCCAATGCGGTCACCCGCGACGCCCAGGAGGGCATCAATGCGTTCCTGGAGAAGCGCACCCCCTCCTGGCAGCCGGCCGATCATTGGTCGATCTGAGGCGCAGCCCGCGACTGGTGGACACTGGAGACATGAGCACCCCCGCACCGCGCTGGATCACCGACACCAAACCCGGCCACAGCCAGTGGTACATCGAACGCTTCCGGCAGATGGCGGCCGAAGGCGCCGACCTGGCCGGCGAAGCCCGGATGATCGACGCGATGTCACCGCGCGGGGCACACATCCTCGACGCCGGCTGCGGCCCCGGCCGGGTGGGAGCCTTCCTGCACGAGGCCGGGCACCGGGTGGTCGGTGTGGACGTGGACCCGGAGCTGATCGAGGCCGCCCGTGCCGACCACCCCGGCCCCACCTGGCTGGTCGGCGACCTCGCCGAACTGGATCTGCCGGCCCGAGGCATCGACGAGCCCTTCGACGTGATCGTATGCGCCGGCAATGTGATGGTCTTCATCGCGCCCGGCACCGAGGCGACGGTGCTCTCCCGGCTCGCCGGCCACCTGGCCGACGACGGCCGGCTGGTGGTCGGCTTCCACACCAACCGGCACTTGAGTCTGGAGACCTTCGACGCGGCCGCCGAACAGGCCGGTCTCACCCTGGACCTACGACTGGGCACCTGGGATCTGCGGCCGCGCAGCGCCGACTCGGACTGGGCGGTCTCCATCCTGCGCCGTGCCTGAGCCGGCCCCTCGGCTCCCCGCCGTCATGCGTGTGCCCCGGCGGAGCCCGCCGGGGCACACGACTGCTTCGACGCCGGTCACAAACCGGGCGTGAACTCCTCGAGCATGTCGGTCACCAGTGCCGCGATCGGCGAGCGCTCGCTGCGGGTGAGGGTGATGTGCGCGAACAGCGGGTGCCCCTTGAGCTTCTCGATCACCGCCGCGACCCCGTCGTGCCGGCCGACGCGCAGATTGTCGCGCTGGGCCACATCGTGGGTGAGCACCACCCGTGAGCCGGCGCCGAGCCGGGACAGCACGGTCAGCAGCACATTGCGCTCGAGGGACTGCGCCTCGTCGACGATCACGAAGGAGTCGTGCAGGGAGCGGCCGCGGATGTGGGTGAGCGGCAGCACCTCGAGCATGCCGCGGTCGAGGACCTCGTCGATCACCTCGGTGGAGACCAGCCCTTCGAGGGTGTCGAAGACGGCCTGGGCCCACGGCCCCATCTTCTCCGACTCGCTGCCCGGCAGGTAGCCGAGCTGCTGCCCGCCGACCGCGTACAGCGGACGGAAGACGACCACCTTCCGCTGCGTCCGCCGCTCGAGGACCGCCTCGAGTCCGGCGCACAACGCGAGCGCCGACTTGCCGGTCCCGGCCTTGCCGCCGAGCGAGACGATGCCGACGGACTCGTCGAGCAGTAGATCCAGCGCCACCCGCTGTTCGGCGGAGCGGCCGTGCAGCCCGAAGGCCTCACGGTCGCCGCGCACCAGCTGCACCTGCTTGGTGTCGGTGACCCGGCCCAGGGCGCTGCCGGTGGCCCCGATCAGCCGGACCCCGGTGTGGCAGGGCAGCTCGCGGGCGTCGTCGACGTCGATCACGCCCTCGGCGAAGAGGCGATCGATGTCGGCGTCGGCCACGTCGAGCTCGTCCATCCCCGTCCACCCGGAGACCACCACGTCCTGGGCGTGGTACTCGTCGGCGTCGAGGCCCACCGCCCCGGCCTTGACGCGCAGCGGGGTGTCCTTGGACACCAGCGTCACATCGTGTCCCTCGGCCCGCAGATTCAGTGCGCAGGCCAGGATCCGGGAGTCGTTGGAGTCGTCGCGGAAGCCGCTGGGCAGCACCGACGGGTCGATGTGGTTGAGCTCGACCTGCAGAGTGCCGCCGTCATCGCCGATCGGCAGCGGCTGATCGAGCCGGCCGTTCTCGATCCGCAGATCGTCGAGCAGTCGCAGCGCGGTGCGTGCGAACCAGCCCAGCTCACTGTGGTGGCGTTTGCCCTCGAGTTCGCTGATCACCACCAGGGGCAGAACCACGTGGTGCTCGGCGAAACGGGTCACCGCCCACGGGTCGGACAGCAGAACGGAGGTGTCGAGGACGTAGGTGCGTGCGGTCACGGCTGACTCCCTTGATCCCGCACGGCACCCGTGCGGATTCGGTTGTGTCGAGTGACCGGTCGGTTCGCGTTCTCACCCGGCGTCAGCCGAGACGAACGAGGACCGGGGCCGGTCCTCCCGTGACGTGATCGTTCACGAATCGAACCTCCCGGACGAACCGCTTCCCCACGGCCCGTCACCGCTCAAGCTACGCCCGGTTCGACGGCGACCGCCGCTGGCGCGGCGGCGTGTCGGTGAACGTCGGATGTCAGTCGCGTGTCAGCGGTTAACAGCCTGCACCGCCGCCACTCCTCGAGGCCGCCGCACCTCGTGAAGCGAAGGCACTCGGCCGATCTGTACCACTCCGGGCCGACTGGAATGTCGGCGGCCGAGTCAGTGGGATGTTCGATGTCATCCGGGCGAAGTTCAGCGGCGACGAGATGGCGGCGAAACTGCTGGCGACCGGCGACACCGTCCTGATCGAGGGCAACACCCACCACGACAACTTCTGGGGCGACTGCGAATGCGGCGGCGCCGCGTGTCAGTCGCCAGGCGTCAACATGCTCGGCGAGATCCTCATGGCGGTACGGTCCGAGCTCGCCGCGGACGGTTCACCGATCACCGAGTATCTACCGCAAGGTCCGTCCGACTGACCGAGCGCAGTCGATCGCCGAACGCGAGCGTCGCGGGCGCTGCCGGTGGCGGCTCAGGCCTCGCCGGCGGCCATCGCCAGAATGCGCTGGCGGGCGGCCTCGGCGGTCTCGCTGAGCTCGTGCACGCTCTGGAGCTTGAGCTCGTCGGCCAGCTTCGCGGCGATCGCGGCGTCGGTGGAGACGTCCTCGAAGTCGGAGAGGAATTCGCGCTGCGCGTCGAAGTCGGCCACATCGTCGCCGATGTGCTCGATCTCCCGCAGCGCCTTGTCGACGGCCAGCACGGTGGCCTCCTGGTCGGCGACCATGCCGGCCATCAGGAAGGCCTGGAAGGTCGAGGCCTGGACGTTGTCGTCGGTGGCGATCTTGTCCAGGATCGTGATCAGGTCCGGGTCGTCCACGTACTCCTTGAGCCGGCCGATGAACTGCACGCACTGGTTCTCGTGCACCGCCAGCAGAGCGAGCGCGTCGAGCGGGCCGATCGCTGCGGTGGCCTCCTCGTTCTGCTTCCAGCCGGCCACGACGTGGTCGCGACGACGGTTCTCGGCGGCGACCGGATCGATGCAGCGGGTGACCACCAGGTAGTCGCGCAGCACGATCGCATGACGGTTGTCCTCGGCCGTCCACACACCGACCAGTTCACGCCAGTCGGAGAAGACCGGGAAGTGCAGCGCCAGGATCCGGTGGAACGAGGGCAGATTGTCCTTGGTCAGCAGCAGCGCCAGGAACGCGGCCTCGGCGGTCTCGTTGAGGGCCGCCTCTGCCGGATCCCAGTCGTCCCCGCCGAGGAAGGCGAAGTTGTGACCCTTGTCCCAGGGCACCCAGGCGTGCGGGTCCCAGCTCTGCGCGCCCGCGTGGTGCTCCTCGGAGATCTCCGGAAGCGCCTTCTCGAGGGCGATGATCAACTCGTCTGTATCCAAAACTGCCACGGCCACCAGCCTAGACGACACTGCGCCGCCGGGCCTAAGGCATGCCCTCGGCGATCCGGCGGCGCAGTGCGCGCAGAGTGCGGAGCGGTCAGGAGCCGCTCATCAGCCCCCACTGCTCGAGCCCCTCGTACAGCGGGGTGTCGAGCGCGAGGCGGGAGACCCGGGCGCGCAGCGCGGTCACGTCGGCGCTCTTACCGGCCGCCAGGGCACTGCCGATGATGTCGGCGACCTCGGTGAACTCGGCGTCGCCGAAGCCGCGGGTGGCCAGCGCCGGGGTGCCGATGCGCAGACCCGAGGTGACCATCGGCGGCCGCGGGTCGAAGGGCACCGCGTTGCGGTTGACGGTGATACCCACCTCGTGCAGCAGATCCTCGGCCTGCTGCCCGTCGAGGTCGGAGTTGCGCAGATCCACCAGCACCAGGTGCACATCGGTGCCGCCGGTGAGGACGGAGACGCCGGCCTCGGCCACATCGGAACCGGACAGCCGCTCGGCCAGGATCTTCGCGCCGGAGAGGGTGCGGCGCTGACGCTCGGCGAATTCCTCGCTGGCGGCGATCTTCAGCGCGGCCGCCTTGGCCGCGATCACATGCATCAGCGGCCCGCCCTGCTGGCCGGGGAAGACCGACGAGTTGAGCTTCTTGGCCCACTCCTTCTTCGCCAGGATCAGGCCCGAGCGCGGCCCGCCGAGGGTCTTGTGCACGGTGGTCGAGACGACGTCGGCATGCGGCACCGGGCTCGGGTGCAGACCGGCGGCCACCAGACCGGCGAAGTGCGCCATGTCCACCCAGAGCTTGGCGCCCACCTCGTCGGCGATCTCCCGGAAGGCCGCGAAGTCGAGGGTGCGCGGGTAGGCGGACCAGCCGGCGACGATCACCGCGGGCTTGGTGTCGAGGGCGATCTTGCGCACCTCGTCCATGTCGACGCGGAAGTCTTCCTTGCTGACCCCGTAGAAGGCGTTCTCGTAGAGCTTGCCCGAGAAGTTCAGCCGCATGCCGTGGGTGAGGTGACCGCCGTGCGCCAGGTCCAGACCGAGCAGCGTCTGCCCCGGCTCCATCAGCGACATCAGCACCGCGGCATTGGCCTGCGCACCCGAATGCGGCTGCACATTGGCGAACTCGGCCCCGAAGAGCTCCTTGGCGCGGTCGCGGGCGATGTCCTCGACCACGTCGACGTATTCGCAGCCGCCGTAGTAGCGACGGCCCGGGTAGCCCTCGGCGTACTTGTTGGTCAGCACGCTGCCCTGCGCCTGCAGCACCGCGCGCGGCACGAAGTTCTCGGACGCGATCATCTCGAGCGTGTCCCGCTGACGTGCGAGCTCACCATTCATGGCGGCCGCGAGATCGGGATCGAGTTCGGCCAGGGACTGGGAAAACAGGCTCATGGCTTCCAAGTCTAGGCAGAGAGTTCCATCCGCAGGCGAGCCGGGGTGAGCGGTTCGTCGAGCAGACGACGGAAGCGCGCCAGCCGGGCCGTCGACGGCGCCGCCTCCAGCGGTGCCGCCGCGTCGAGCCAGTCCCCGAGCAGCGCATACCCCTCCACATAGGTGGAGATGTAGGCGCGCCACAGCGGCGAGGTGAGGAAGCGCAGCATCTGCCGGGCCCTGTCCGGTGCGGCCAGCAGCCAGCGCTGCAGGAACGCAGCCACCTCGTCGGCCGAGCGGTGCCCGTCGTGCAGGGCCAGCGCCGCGTCCTGGCGCACGTGCAGCAGTCCGGCGGTGGCCCGGGCCAGGGCGGCGGACTTCTCCACGTCCAGCCGCAGCCCGAAGTCGGCGTAGATCTCCGCGGCCCACGGCTGCCAGGCGGTGCCGAGCGCGGCGGCGAGCGCGTGGTCGGCCAGCCCCTCGGCCATCAGACACTGCGGGGTGTTCACCAGGAAGATGGTCTGCTCGGCCTGCCCGCCGCCGACCAGGATCTGTTCCTTGCGGCAGTGCTCGGTGTGGTGCCCGGGATAGGCCTCGTGGGCGATCAGTCCCGGCAGGCCGGACAGATACTGCGGCAGATCGGTGTTGATGGCCACCCGCGACCGGTAGCCGCCCAGGTAGTAGTTGAAGCCGGACCACGGCTTGTCCCCGACCACCTCGAAGTCGACGAGCTCGGTCTCCGGGAGGGGGAACTCCGCCCGCACCCGTTCGCGCAGCGCGCCGGCGAACTCGGCGACCAGCGGACGCACCAGATCCGGCGGGATCTCCTCGCTGCGACGGTGCTCGGCGTAGGCCTGCGCCAGCCGCTCCCCGGTGGCCCCCGGCACGCCGAGCGCCGCAGCGATCTCGGTGTGCGCCTGCGCGTAGACGTCCTCGTCGAGCGGTGCGATGTCGACGTCGAAGTACGCCTTCACCTCGTCGACGAAGCCGATCTGCTCGCCGGCGAACTTGCGCGCCGAGCACTCGAGCGCCCGCACATGCGAGGCGATGAACTCGGCCCGTTCGGCCGGCAGCCCGTCCGGCAGCCGTGCCAGCAGTTCCCGGGCGCGTGCCGCGAGCTCACCCGGCGACGGCGCGGGCGCGTTGTCCACCTCGGCTTTGAGTGCGGGGTCACCGGTGTAGGCGTCGACGAACCCCTCTTCGATCCGGTCGAAGGCCAGCCCGAGGCGCAGATAGTCGGAGACGACGTCGGCCGGCGCAGCACTGTTCATGTCGACCCACGCTACCGGCCGGAACGGGGGACGGTAGCCTACCCACATGCCGCGCCATGCCAGCGATCGCGACCCGGGCCTCTACCTCGAGTTGGACCGGCGTCAGTGGCGCGAACTGCGTCAGTCGATGCCGATGGTGCTCAACGAGAGCGAACTGTCTCAGCTCGTCGGCCTGGGCGAGCAGGTGGACCTCGCCGAGGTGGCCGAGGTGTATCTGCCGCTATCACGACTGATCCACCTGCAGGTCGAGGCCCGCCAGCGGCTGTTCGCGGCCACCTCCACCTTCCTCGGCGAGCGGCAGCGCAACCGCCAGGTGCCGTTCGTGATCGGTGTGGCCGGCAGCGTGGCCGTCGGCAAGTCCACCACCGCCCGGCTCCTGGCGACGCTGCTGACCCGATGGGAATCGCATCCCAAGGTGGACCTGATCACCACCGACGGTTTCCTGCTGCCGACCGCCGAGCTGGAGCGGCGCGGGATCATGCACCGCAAGGGTTTTCCGGAGTCGTACGACCAGCGCGCACTGCTGCGTTTCGTCACCGAGGTCAAGTCGGGCCGCGAATCGGTGCAGGCGCCGGTGTATTCGCATGTGCTGTACGACATCGTGCCCGGCGAGTTCCACACGGTGACTCAGCCGGACATCCTGATCGTCGAAGGTCTCAACGTGCTGCAGACCGGTAAGGCGCTGACCGTCTCGGATCTGTTCGACTTCTCGATCTACGTCGACGCGAAGACCTCGGACATCGAGCACTGGTACATCTCGCGCTTCCTGCAGATGCGGTCCGGTTCGTTCGCAGATCCCAAGTCGCACTTCCACTTCTATTCGACGTTGAGCGACGAGCAGGCGATGATCGCCGCCCGGGACATCTGGACCTCGATCAACCGGCCCAATCTGATCGAGAACATTCTGCCGACCCGGCCGCGCGCCACTCTGGTGCTGCGCAAGGACCGCGACCACTCCATCAACAAGGTGCGGCTGCGCAAGCTCTGAGCCAGCCCTCGCGGTCCGGGCCGCACGGCCGCTATCGGGCGGCCAGCCACTCCTGCGCGGTGGTCGACGTGGTGATCACATCCCCGCGCGGCAGCAGTCCCCCGCCGCGGATCGCCGCACCGCCGACCCGGATCCCGAAGACCCGGCGGGGTGCGCCGTCCCGGGCGGCGATCTGCTTGGCCAGGTCGCACAGGTCGAGCTGCTGCGGCCCGGCCACCTCGACGTCGCCGGACGGCGTGAGCACGGCGTCGGCGAGGACCTGCGCCGCATCCGCCGCGGCACACGGCTGGGACAGCATGTGCGGCGCCAGCGCGACCGGACCGAGCCGCAGCTGCTGCATCAGCTGACCGGCGAGCTCGTACCACTGGCTTGAGCGCACCACCGTCAGCCGGTCGCCGAGCAGCTCGCGGTACACCCGTTCCTGCTCCGCTTTGCCCTGGTAGTAGCCGAACTTCGCGTTCACCTCCGGATCGGCTGCGTTGATGATCGACAGGCACACCAGGCGCGGCACCCCGGCCTTCTCGACGGCCGCGGAGACCGTGCGGGCGCAGCCGCCGAAGAAGCCGATCGCCTTCTTGCCGCTCTGCGTGGCCACGTTCAGGCAGTCCACCACCACGTCCGCCCCCGCGACGGCCGCGTCCAGACCCTGCCCGGTGACCGCATCGACACCCGCGGACCGGTGGGCGGCCACCACGTCCACTCCGCGACCGGCGAGCGCCGCGACGAGCTCGCGCCCCATCTGCCCGCTGGCTCCCAGTACCACCACTCGCATCGGAACTCCTCACCTCGACGGGGATTCGCCACCTTCAGGCTAGAGCAGGGCTCGCCGACGACGGCCGCAAGACAAGTGTCCTTGACATCGCCGTGACAAGTGGGCTTTACTTCACTCGTGCCGGACGACGTCTCCCCCGTGCGCAGCGCCCGCACCCGCGCCGGCCTGCGTCAGGCCGACCTGGCCGCCGCGGTGGGGGTCAGCCGGCAGACCATCGTCTCGCTCGAGCGCGGCGACTATTCGCCGTCGGTGTACCTGGCCCTGCGGATCGCCCGCAGTCTCGACAGCACCGTCGAAGCCCTCTTCCCCCTACCCGAGGAGTCCTGACATGAGCACCCGGACCACCCTGCCGTCGCTGCTGCTGGGCCCCGCCGAAGAGAGCTGGGGCGACGAACGCGAACGCTCGGTGATGCTCGAGGCCTATGCGTACGTCTTCATCCTCACGACGATCCTGCTGTGGACCGTCGGCGCCGTCGTCGCCTGGTTCATCCCGGCCTGGGTGACGATCGTGCTGTTCGTCGCGTTCGCCGTCCCCTCCCTCGAATGGGCGCGCTACTGCTCGTCGCGCGACGTGGACGTGAACACCCTCGCCTACGGCGGCAGTTCCTTCCTGCGCACCGCGTTGAGCGGCCTCTACTTCGGCGCGTGCGCCGTGTCGATGGCGCTGGCCGCCGTCGACGACCTCTCCCCCGACGACGACTCGTCGAGCCTGTACGGGGCGATCACCGGCGGCGTGGTCGGCGCCGTCGCGGTGATCCTGGTGCTGCGCCTGCAGGCCCGCTGGAAGCTGAACCGCACCGACCCGGCCGACGACGAGTGACGGCGGCCGTCAGAGCTTGCCGAAGGCCACACCCTTCCAGCCCCAGCCGTTGGCCAGCGCCGTCTCCTGCAGCGGGTCTTTGATCTCGGAGGTCTTGAAGCTGTACTCGTAGACCACGCCGAGCTGCAGATCCTCCTCGCGGAAGGCCACCGCCTTGCCGAAACTGATCTCCTTCTTCTGCCCGCGGAAGGCCTCCGCGGCCATCGACAGCCGCGGCACGCCGGCCTCCCACGCCACCGTCCACTCCTGGTCCACGGCGCGGATCTCACCGGCCTCGTCGTCGAACTTCATCAGGATCCGGAAGACGCTCTGCAGGCCGGCCTTGGCGAAGATCTCGTACCACTGGGCGTCGACGATCTTCCATTCGGCGATCAGGTCCACTCCGTCCCGGGCGCCGTCCCGCACTCCCCACGGCCGGCCCGGCCGGTTGAGTCCGAGCAGCTGCCCGCGCAGGACCTCACGCGGCTGCCGGGGCACGTCCTTCGGTGCGGATTTGGAACCGGTGATGAAATCGAACATGCCCACGTCGGCCTCCTGTATCGCCTCGTGCCGAAACGCTACCGGGCCGGAGCCGCCACCGGACGAGGTTGTCATTCAGTCGTGCCGGAGTGTTCACCCGTCGGCGGTGATCGCGGCGATCGCCGCGCCGGTCACCGCGACCAGATCGTCCGGGGCGAGCCCGATCTCCATCCCGCGCCGGCCGGCGCTGCACCAGATCAGTTCGTAGTGCCGCGCCGAATCGTCGAGCACCGTCGGCAGAGCCGTGCGCTGCCCCACCGGCGACACCCCGCCCAGGACGTAGCCGGTGGCGCGGGTGACCGCGGCGGGCTGGGCCAGCTCCGCCCGGCGCACCCCCAGGGCCTTGGCCGCCGCCTTGAGTGAGAGCCGGGCCGGCACCGGGATCACCGCCACGCCCAGGCGGCGCTCGCCCAGGTCGAGCACGAGCGTCTTGAAGATCTGTTCGGGCGCCACGCCGAGGGCCGTGCCCATCTGCGCGATCGCCTCGGCGCCGTAATCGGTGCTGCGCCGGTCGTGCCGGTACTGGTGGACCTCGAACGGCACACCGGCCGCCTGCAGTGCGGCGGTCGCCGGTGTCGCACTCATTTGCCGTAGCGCCGGTTCCGCGCCTCGAAGTCGCGCAGCGCCCGCAGGAAGTCGACGCGCCGGAACTCCGGCCAGTACGCGTCGGTGAACCAGATCTCCGAATAGGCGCTCTGCCACAGCAGGAACCCCGACAGCCGCTGCTCCCCCGACGTCCGGATCACCAGGTCAGGATCGGGCTGGCCCTTGGTGTACAGGTTCGCGTCGATCCCGTCGACGGTCACCGCCTCGATCAGTTCCTCCCCCGCGGCCCCGGCCGACATCTTCTCGCGCAGCAGGTCGCGGACCGCGTCGACGATCTCCTGCCGACCTCCGTAGCCCACCGCCACGTTCACGGTCATGCCGGTCCGTCCGTCGGTGCGCGCCGCCGCCTCCCGCAGGCGCTGGGCGACCGGCCCGGGCAGGACGTTGAGGTTGCCGACGATGCGCACCCGCCAGTCGCCGGGCGCATCGGCGATCTCGTCGACGATGTCCGGCACGATCTCCATCAACGCGTCGAGCTCGTCGGAGGCGCGGGCGAGGTTCTCGGTGGAGAGCAGATAGACGGTCACGGTCCCGATGCCCAGCTCCGAACACCAGCCGACCATGTCGGCGATGCGTCGGGCGCCGGCCCGGTGGCCGTGACTGACGTCCTCGAAGCCGGCCTCCCGGGCCCAGCGCCGGTTGCCGTCGCAGATGATCGCCACATGCCGAGGCACGGCCTCGGTATCCATCAGCTGGACGAGGCGCTTCTCGTAGACGTGATACATCCCGCTGCGGAGACGATCAGGAAGGAGTTTCACACCGAAAGAATACGCTGACAGTCTGAGTGCCAGCGCCAGGTTACGGTACCGTAGGTTCATGCCCGACGTGCTGATCCCCACCGAGCCGGTCGCCGAACCGGACACCGGCAAACCGACCCTGCGCGGCGTGATTCACAAATACTCGGCGTTCATCGCCTTCTCCATCGGCGTGATCCTGATCGTCGGCACCGCGATGAAGCAGCCGGCCGCCGCCGTGGTGGCGGTGTGTGTCTATGTGGTCACCATCACCGGACTGTTCACCACGAGCACCGTGTATCACCGGATCAACTGGGTGAGCCCGGCCGCGCGGGTGGCGATGAAACGCGCCGACCATTCGATGATCTTCGTGTTCATCGCCGGCACCTACACCCCGTTCTGCGTGATGGGCCTGAGTTCGCCGACCCGCTGGTGGATTCTCGGTCTGGTGTGGGCGGGCGCTCTGGGCGGAGTGGCGCTCAAGATCATCTGGCCCGGGTCGCCGCGCTGGCTGGGCGTGGTCCTGTACATCGCGCTGGGCTGGGTTGTGGTGGCGGTGCTGCCGCAGCTGCTGCACAGCGAGGGTGTGGCGGTGATCGTGCTGCTCGCCGTGGGCGGGGTCTGCTACAGCCTCGGCGCCGTCCTGTTCGCACTGCGCTGGCCGGACCCCTGGCCGGGGGTCTTCGGTCACCACGAGGTCTTCCACGCCCTCACCGCGCTGGCGGCCATGCTGCACTACATCGCGGTGTGGCTGCTCGTCCTGAACTGATCCGCGAAAACTTTGGCGACTTGACCGACCCCGGGCGTCGGTCAAGTCGCCAAAGTTTTCCGGGATAGGCTTCATCCGTGTCGCTGTCCGTCGAACTGCCCCGGCTGCGCGCCGCCGCAGCCGGCGGCGTGTGCGGCGTGACCGCTGTCGCGGCCCACGCGCAGGCGCACGGGCAGCTCCCCGGCGCACCCGCCCTGCTGGCGGTGACCGGGACCGCGGCCCTGCTCGGACTGCTCGCCGGCCGCCGCCCTGCAGGTCAGAGCCGGGCGGCCGGGCGCACGCCGTGGCGGCTGCTGCCCGCACTGCTGGCCGGACAACTCCTCATCCACCTGCTGCTGATCGCACTGACCGGCGCCCACCACCAGCTGGTGACCGGGCCGATGACCGTGATGCACGCCGGCGGCACCCTGCTGGCACTGGCCCTGATCACCGCCGCCGAACTGCTGATCGGCGCCGTGGCCGCATTGGCCCGCCGGGTGGTGGCCCTGACCGTCACCGGGCGGCCGCACCGGCGACCCGTCGTCCCCGTCACCGGGGTTCCGGCGGCGGCACCGTCGACGCTGCTCTTCCTGGGCACCGTCGGCACCCGCGGTCCGCCGCATCTCGTCTGAGCACCTCATCACCCGACCAGTCGCACCATCACCCGACCAGTCGCACCGGCCACCGGCCGCGACGGGCCGGGCTGTTCCCTGCCGCCGGATCCCGCTGCGGCGATCCCGGCGACCCCTCGCTGAGACGAAAGGCACCCCCGCGTGTCCACAACACCCGTTCAACCGGCCGATCCCGCGCGTCCCGCGCCGGCCGGCCCCGCTCCCCGACCACCGGTTTCCGTCGGCACCACCCGGCTGCTGCGGCGACTGCACTTCTACGCCGGGATCCTGGTGGCCCCGTTCCTGCTGATCGCCACGATCAGCGGTGGCCTCTATGCGCTCGCACCGACCGCCGAGAAGGTGATCTACCGCGCCCAGCTGCACGCCGAGGGCACTGGTCCGGCGGAGTCCATCGCCGCCCAGATCGACGCCGCCCGCGCCGCCCGTCCGGATCTGACGGTGACCGCGGTACGTCCGGCCCCGGCACCGGGCGACACCACCCGCGTACTGTTCGCCGACCCGGGCCTGCCGGACTCGACCAGCCTGGCGGTCTTCGTCGATCCGGCGACGCTGAAGGTACAGGGCGAACTCCCCACCTACGGCAGTTCCGGTTCGCTGCCGGTGCGCACCTGGATCGACGGGGTGCACCGCAATCTGCAGCTCGGCGAGACCGGCAGGCTCTACAGCGAGTTCGCCGCGTCCTGGCTGTGGGTGATCGCGCTGGCCGGGGTGGCACTGTGGGTGATCGGCCGGCGCAAGCGGCGCCGCGCCACCGGCACCGGGCACCTGCTGATCATCGATCGCAGCCGGTCGGCGCGCGAGCGCACCCTGAACCGGCACGCGGTGCTGGGGATGTGGATCGTGGTGGTGCTGCTGTTCCTGTCGGCCACCGGACTCACCTGGTCGCGGCTGGCCGGTGCGAACATCACCGAGCTGAGGCAGTCGCTGGGCTGGACTCAGCCGTCGGTGAGCACCTCCCTGGCCGGTGCACCGGCCGCCGCCGGCGGCCACGAGGGGCACGGCGATCACGGTGGGGCGAGCCGGCCGCAGGACGCCTCGGCCGCCGCGACGGCCGCCGCCGAGGCCGGGTACGCCGACACCGCCCTGGCCCTGGCCCGCTCGGCGGGGGTGGGCCGCAGTACCGCCGTGCAGATCTCCATCCCGGACGATGCGCAGACCGCGTTCACGGTGAGCGAGGTCCGTGACGCCTGGCAGTTCTCGCCGGATTCGGCGGCGGTCGATCCGCGCACGGGCACCGTCGTCGACGTCAACCGGTTCGCGGACTGGCCGCTGATGGCCCGCGCCGCGAACCTGGGGATCGCCCTGCACATGGGGATCCTGTTCGGTCTGCTCAACCAGATCGTGCTGGCGCTGGTCGCCGTGATCCTGACAGTGATGATCGTGTTCGGCTACCGGATGTGGTGGCAGCGACGGCGGCGGGGAACCCACCGGCCCGGCCGCGCCCCGGCCCGTGGTGCGCTTCGGGAGCTGCCGTGGCCGGCGATCGCGGTGATCGCCGCGGTCGCGGTGGCCGTCGGCTGGTTCGTGCCGCTGCTGGGCTGGCCGCTGCTGGCCTTCCTGGCGGTGGACGTGGCCGCCGGTCTGTGGCAGCGGCGCCGACCGGCCCACTGAACGCCTCCGGTTCCGGCGCCGCGGTGCGGCGCCGGAACCGGTCGGCCCGGAGTCAGCCCGCGGCGCGCGCCAGGGTGGCGAGGACGTCGACGCTGGCCTCCCAGCCCATGCACTTGTCGGTCACCGACTGGCCGTAGACCAGCTCGCCGCCGCCGGGGGCTGCGGTGTCGATCGACTGCGCACCGGGCACCAGGAAGCTCTCGAGCATGACGCCGCTGATCGGAGTCCGCCCCTGCGTGCGGGCGGCGGCGATCAGGTCGGCGACCTCACCGGCCACCTGCGCCTGGCGCTCGTGGTCCTTGCCGGAGTTGGCGTGCGAGCAGTCGACCATCACCTTGGGCGACAGCCCCGAGCCGGCGAGCTTGTCGATCGCCGCGGTCACCGAGCCCTCGTCGTAGTTCGGCCCACCGGTGCCGCCGCGCAGGATCAGATGGCAGTCCTCGTTGCCGGAGGTGTGCACCAGCGCGCCGCGGCCGTGCTCGTCGACGCCGAAGAAGGTGTGCCCGGCGGCGGCGGCGTGCACGCCGTCGACCGCCACCTGCACATTGCCGTCGGTGCCGTTCTTGAAGCCGACCGGCATCGACAGTCCCGAGGCCAACTGCCGGTGGACCTGCGATTCGGTGGTGCGGGCGCCGATCGCACCCCAGGCGACGGCGTCGGCGATGTACTGGGGGCTGGTCGGTTCGAGGAACTCGCAGCCCACCGGCAGCCCCAGATCGATCACGTCGAGCAGCAGGGCGCGGGCGGTGCGCAGGCCGCGCTCGACGTCGTAGCTGCCGTCCAGGCCGGGATCGTTGATCAGGCCCTTCCAGCCGATGGTGGTGCGCGGCTTCTCGAAGTAGACGCGCATGACGATCTTGAGCCGGTCCGCGTACTGCTGGGCCAGCGGCGCCAGCCGCCGCGCGTAGTCGAGGGCGGCCACCGGGTCGTGCACCGAGCACGGGCCCACGACGACGATCAGCCGGTCGTCGCGGCCGGCCAGGATGGCGGCGATCTCCTCGCGGTCGCGGGCGACGGCCGCGGCGCGGCGCTCGGTGAGCGGCAGTTCGCGGTGCAGGGAGTTCGGCGAGGGGATCTCGGAGAAGGAGGTGACCCGCCGGTTGGAAGTGGATTCGGTTGCGGTCTCGGCTGCGAGAGTCACGCTGGTGTGCCTTTCAGGTCTGCGGCTTGGGTGTGGAATCTGTTCCGCCGTCCCCCGATTCGGCTGTCGCCGGGCCCGGAAACGACGAAAGCAGCGACCAGACAGGTCACTGCTTCGGCTCCGGGTTGTGGCGTGCGCGCAGAATCTAGCGCTTCATCGCGGCCCCACCCGGAGCCTCGATAAAGCGCCAATAGGTGCGCGCGACGATGTTCACGCGTTCGAGATTAGCACCACGGTCCGGGTGCGGCCACAGCAGGTGAGCCAGACCACTCACCGCAGCAGTGCGGCGAGGCCGTCCTCGTCGGTCACCGGCAGCCCGCACACCTGCCCGCGGCAGACGTAGGCGGCGTCGGCGCCGTCGACCGGGCCGCGTCCATCGAGCAGCGGCAGTGCATCCCGTGCCCCGCTGACCACCACCGCCCCGCCCGGGGCCAACCGATGGGCGGCATCGGCGAGGTCGCCTGCGCCGCCGCCGGACTCGGCGACCGCCACCTGCAGCGGTCCGCCGACAACGGTCAGCGCCACAGCCATCCAGTGCCCGGCCGAGCGCGGCGCCTGCGCCACGATCAGACTCGCGCGGGCCAGTGTCCGATCGGCCAGCTCCCGGTAGCGCGGGGCCGCCTCGTCGTCGGCGAGCAGCGAGGCGGTGAGCAGCGCCTCGGCGAGCAGCGAGGCACCCGACGGGGTGGCCCCGTCCACCGGGTCCCGCGGCCGGGTGAGCAGATCGCCGGGCGGAGCGTCGTACCAGGCGCCGGGTTCGGCGTCGTCGGCGAAGACCGCGACCGCGGTGTCGAGCAGTTCCAGGGCCCGGTCCCGCCAGCTCCGCTGCCCGGTCACCTGGTGCAGGGCCAGCAGCGCGGTGACGAAGGCCGCGTGGTCGTCGAGTGCGGCCAGCGGCGCACCCGCCCGGCCGCCCAGCGAGACCCGGCGCAGAACGCCGTCGACGCGGTGCCGCGACCAGAGCTGTTCGGCGCAGTCCGCGGCGCGGTCGATCCACGACGGCTCCCCGAGGCCGGCCCCGGCTTCGGCGAGCGCGGTGATCGCCAGGGCATTCCAGACCACCACGACCTTGTCGTCGCGGTCCGGCTGCGGGCGCTGCGCGCGGGCCGCACGCAGCCGGCTGCGCACCGAGTCGAACCGTCCGGCGTCGCCGGGATCGGCCGGCAGTTGCAGCGTCGACGTGCCGTGCTCGAAGGTGCCGGCGTCGGTGACCGCGAACAGTCCGGCCGCCCAATCGCCGTCGTCGTCGCCGAGAACCTCGCGCAGCTGGGCGGGCGTCCACACGTAGGTGAGCCCTTCGACGCCGTCGGTGTCCGCGTCGAGCGACGACGCGAAGCCGGTGCCGGTCCACAGCTGCTCGTCGAGGAAGGCGACGGTCTCGCCGGCGATGCGCCGCGCCAGCGGATCGCCGGTGCGCCGGGCCAGATGCGCGTAACCGCGCAGCAGTAGCGCGTTGTCGTAGAGCATCTTCTCGAAGTGCGGGACCACCCACGCCCCGTCTACGGTGTACCGGGCGAAGCCTCCGTCGAGCTGGTCGTAGAGGCCGCCGCGCGCCATGACCTGCGCCGTCCGCACCGCCGCGGCCAGCGCGGCCTCGCCGTCGGCACCGAGATACTCCCCGGCCCGCACCAGCGCCTCGAGCAGCGCCGACGGCGGGAACTTGGGTGCGCCGCCGAAGCCGCCGTGCACCGGATCCTCGTCGGCGAGCACCTGCCCGATCGCCGTGGACAGGGCCGCCGCGTCGAGCGCCGGACCGGCCGGCAGCGCGGTGCCGGCGGCCTGCAGGTGTTCGGTGATCCGCTCCCCGGCGGTGCGCACCTCGTCGCGTTTGTCGGTCCAGGTGCGGCTGATCGCGGTCAGCACGTCGGGGAAGCCGGGCATGCCGGGCCTGCCGACCGGCGGGTAGTAGGTGCCGCAGTAGAACGGCCGGCCTTCCGGAGTGAGGAAGCAGGTCATCGGCCAGCCGCCCTGACCGGTGGTGGCCACCGTCGCAGCCATGTAGATCGCGTCGATGTCGGGCCGCTCCTCGCGGTCGACCTTGATGCACACGAAGTCGCGGTTCATCTGCTCGGCGATCGCCGCGTTCTCGAAGCTCTCGTGCGCCATCACATGGCACCAGTGACAGGCGGCGTAGCCCACCGACAACAGCACCGGCACATCCCGCGCGCGGGCCTGCTCGAAGGCCTCGTCGCACCAGGGGAACCAGTGCACGGGATTGTCCGCGTGCTGGCGGAGATACGGGCTCGACGCGTCGCCGAGCCGATTGTGTCCGGGGGTTCCGGCGTCAGCCGGCGGCACCGGAGTCATCACTGCGCTCGGAGCGGCTGGTGTGCGCCGGATCGCCCCGCTGCACCTCGTCGGAGTCCGTGTCCGGCTCCGTCCCGGTCTCGGCGGCACCGTCGACGGTGTCGGTGCCCTCGTCGAAAGCCTGATCGGCTTCCGGATGGTCCGCGTCGAAGCTGTCGGGCAGCTTGCGCAACTGCCGGTTCATCGACCGGATGAGCAGGAAGACCGCCACCAGCAGGACGACGATCACCAGCAGCCCCACCGGGGAGGCCTTGCCGAACTCCGGGCCCTTGGTGTCCTCGTCGGCGGCCAGATAGACCGCGTCGGAGGCGAGGGCGAGAAGGGAGGTGGTCATGGTTGCTCGATTCCGGCGAAGAGGTCGTTCTCGGGGAGCACCGTCTGCACGCGGGTCTGCGCCAGCTCGAACTCCTCGGTCGGCCACAGCCGCTGCTGCCATTCCAGCGGAACCGCGAAGAAGAAGCCGTTCGGATCGATCTGGGTCGCGTGCGCGCGCAGCGCGTCGTCACGCTGCGGGAAGTACTCGGCGCACTCCACCTGAGTGGTCACACGGGCCATGAGATCACCTTGCTCACGCTTCCACTTTGCCAGCCAATCCTTAAAAGGGCTCTCCTGGCCGTGTTTCTCGAACTCGTCCGAGAAGCGATGGATGCGGTCGCGGATGAAACCGTGCGTGTAGTACAGCTTCAGCGGCGTCCACGGCTCCCCCGCCTCCGGATAGGCGTCCGGGTCGCCGGCCTGCTCGAAGGCGGCGACGGAGACCTCGTGGCAGCGGATGTGATCGGGGTGCGGGTAACCGCCGTTCTCGTCGTAGGTGATGATCACGTGCGGCCGGAAGTCGCGGACCACCTCGACGAGCTTGCCGGTGGACTCCTCGAGCGGCACCAGCGCGAAGCAGCCCTCGGGCAGCGGCGGCAGCGGATCGCCCTCCGGCAGCCCCGAGTCCACATAGCCGAGCCAGGTCTGCTGCACGCCGAGCGCCGCGGCCGCCGCCGCCATCTCGGACTTGCGGATCTCGCTCAGGTTCTCCTTGACCCCGGGCCGGTCCATCGCCGGGTTCAGGATGTCGCCGCGCTCCCCACCGGTGAGGGTGACCACCAGCACTTCGTGACCCTGGTCTGCGTATTTGGCCAGGGTCGCGGCAGCCTTACTCGACTCGTCATCGGGGTGGGCGTGCACCGCCATCAGCCGCAGACGCTCCGTGCTAACGCTCACGCTTCCTCACCTTCGCTAGCTGTTCCCCTTCATGGTAGGTATTGACGCGTGAGCAGTTCAGACGGGGTCTCCGACCAGCCCAAACCACAGAGTGGTCCGCGGGCCACATATCCGGTGGAGCGATCCCCGTCGAGCCGGCGGCGCTGGTTCATCGCCGCGTCGATCGCCGTGGTGCTGGCCGGTATCGGCGTCGCCTATCTCGGATTCCGCAACTACGGCGACCCGGACGTCTCCGGCGAGGCCACCGGCCACGAGATCCTGGCCGCCGACACCGTCGCCGTGCAGTACACCGTCAACCGCAAGTCCCCGGGCAATCCGGTGGCCTGTGTGGTGCGCGCCCGCGCCCAGGACGGGGCGGAGGTGGGCCGCCGTGAGGTCCTGGTGCCGGCCGGCGATCAGCAGCAGGTCGGCATGCGCAGCTACGTTCACACCTCCCGACGGGCCGTCATCGGCGAGGTCTTCGGGTGCACCACCGATGTTCCGCCGTATCTGAAACCCGAGGAGTAACCCACCCATGAAGTCTGGGCAGACCGCCGCGGCAGCGCCTGAAGCGCGCACCTCGCGAGCGGTCTTTGCACGTGTGTCCACCCCCTACTATCCGGTCCTGATGTCGCTGTTCGTCGGCATCATGCTGATCAGCAATATCGCCGCCACCAAAGGCGTCGGCCTCTTCGGCGGCTGGCTGGTGACCGACGGCGCATTCTTCCTCTTCCCGCTGAGCTACGTCATCGGCGACGTCATCAGCGAGGTCTACGGCTTCAAGGCGATGCGCAGGACCATCCTCACCGGCTTCGGCATCCTCCTGCTCGCCTCCCTCGCGTTCACCGCGACCATCGAACTGCCCCCACTCGACGACTACGAGAATCAGGAAGCCCTCGAATCCGTGGTCGGCGCGGTGCCGCAGCTCGTCGCCGCCAGCCTGGCCGGCTACCTGGTGGGCGAATTCCTCAACTCCTATGTGCTGGTCAAGATGAAGGCGCGCACCGGCGAACGCCGGCTGTGGGCGCGACTCATCGGCTCGACCGTGGTCGGCGAGTTCTTCGACACTCTGGTCTTCTGCTCGATCGCCGCACCGGTCATCGGCGCGACCAGTTTCGGTTCCTACGTCAGTTATGTGGTCGCCGGCTTCGTGTGGAAGACGGCCGTGGAGATCATCGTCATGCCCGGCACCTATGCCGTGGTGAGGTATCTCAAACGCGCCGAGCCGAGCTACGCCGAAGAGCTGCAACGCAACCCGGCGCCACAGGCCTGATATTCCCCCGATCGGCCGATGAATCGCCAGGTCGCCGACGTCGGTCGACGGCGCCAGCCGCACACCACGCGTGTGCAGTGAGCCACATCGGCTGGTACCCTGGACAGCGCACGGCCCCGGAAGGGGTCGTGTTGCTGTATTTAGAGCGCAGTCCAATGGCGGACAGCAAAGGAGACCCACCATGACCGAGGCCAACGTGACGTGGCTGACCCCCGAGTCGGCGCAGCGTCTGAAGTCGGAACTTGATTCGCTGATCGCGAACCGTGAGGTCATCGCTGCCGAGATCAACGAGCGTCGCGAAGAGGGCGACCTGAAGGAGAACGGCGGCTATCACGCGGCCCGCGAGGAGCAGGGCCAGCAGGAGGCCCGGATCCGCCAGCTGCAGGATCTGCTGAGCAACGCCAAGATCGGCGAGGCCCCCACCCAGTCGGGTGTGGCACTGCCCGGTTCGGTGGTGACCGTGTACTTCGGGTCCGACGAGAAGGACACCGAGACCTTCCTGATCGCCACCCGCGAGGAGAGCATCGCCGCCGATATCGAGGTGTACTCGCCGAACTCGCCGCTCGGTGCCGCGATCATCGACGCGAAGGTCGGCGAGAGCCGGACCTACACCGTTCCCAGCGGCGCGGAGATCACCGTGACCCTGGCGAGCGCCGAGCCGTACCAGCCCTGAGCGACGCCGCCGGGCTGATCGCCGGGAGGCGCCGGCGCTGCCGACGACCGGACACCGAAGGCCGGACCGCAACGAGGCGGTCCGGCCTTCGGCATCGGTCCTGCCCCCGGCGTCCGGATCCGGGTGGTCGGTCGTCGTGGTCAGTCGTCGTGATCAGTCGTCGTGATCAGTCGTCCGCCGGCGGCTTGCCCTTGTTGAGGAGCAGGTGCAGATCGTGTTCGACGCGGGAGATCGCCCGCGTCGAGACGTTCTCGGTGGACTCGTGCGGCGGCACCACGCTCGCATCGGGCATGAGGTAGACGGCCGGGATGTTCAGGGCATGGGCCAGCCGGTAGACGGTCGAGAGCTGCGGATCACTCAGATACGGATCCCGATTGCTGGTGCCCCGCTCGAGGTTCGAGACCGCATTGCGGTGCATGCCGCTGCGATGGGCCAGCTCCTCCTGCGAGAAGCCGCGCGCCTTGCGCAGTATCACCAGCCGGCGGCCGAACGAGAACGCGTAGCTCTCCCAGTCGAGGGATCCACGTTCTCTGGCAGGCACCTATCCAATGTGACCGTTGCACATCAAAATGTCTGCCCACCGTGTTGTGAATCTTCTTGCCTCCCACAGCGATTGACCCCGCCGCCGTCATGGCAGCGGCGCGTCAGCGAGGCATCTCAGCGATCGTCGCGCGGGTGAATGCGATTGCGCGAGCGCAGATCTCGTCCGACGGCGGGTGCGGCGAACCGGTGTGGACTACCAGTGTGTGCACACCGGCCCCACCCGACTGGACGTAGGTGTCGCAATCCGCGCCGTCATCGAGGCGATGGATTCCCACGACACGGCCGCCAATGGAGATGTCCGGTTCCCAGACGTCAGAAGGTCCGGATCGCTTCTTCTTATTGGCGGCGAGGTCGGCCGAATTACCGACAAACTGACGCAGACTCCAATTGCCTGCCTGTGTAGGCAACACTGACCATGCGCACCCACGAAGAGTTTGACCGTTTGTTCCAGCTGCGTCTCGCACAGACGCAGGATCAATCCCTAGATCCGTCAACGCGCCTACCGTGAGTGCCGTGCAAGGTTCGTAGGTGGTGCCATCGTTTGCACTGTTCCACCTCGAAGGGAAGGTGGTATCGAACGGCAAACGAACTCCACTGTCGTCCACCTGCCGAATCTCACTCGAGACCGTGGGCGAATCTAGCGAGCGGACTGCCGTTGGTGCAGACGATGCGCCGCAGCCACACACCGCCGCGAAGGCAAGCAATGCGACCACCGCCATAGGAGTTCTCGGCCTGCGGTTCACCGAACGACCTGTTCAGACTCAGTGAATCCTGGCAACTCGTCGCTGTTCTGAAATGACTCAGCGGCCGCCCGACAGTCCGCCGACATAACGTGGAGTTGGTTGGCCTCTCCCGCGAGACGCTGAGCAAGATCAGAGACTGCCCGTGAAAGGACGGCGTAAAGCGACTTCCCCTCCTCACAATTGACGCCCAGGTAGTTAGCACCCAAGGTCGACCGAAGTACGGCGCCCAAATCCCCCAACTCGTCGGCCGCTTCTCGCGCGACCTGCGCGCGGTACTGCCAGACGGCTTCGTCGGAAACCAACCACGCCATTGCCCGCTCCCCTTCGTCCTCGGCCGGCGACACCGGCCTGCCTGCGTCCCCGGCGGCCGGCGCCGTGGATCCAGTTGTGGCGGAGCCCGACTCCCCCGCAGCCGGGCTCCGCCACAACTCCCCCCAACACAACGACGATCAGCGGACCTCCCCCGACTATCGCGCTTTTCGTCGTTATGCAGATTAGACGCAGCGGAGCCCGGTTCGGTTCCATCTTTTCCGAAACTTCTTTCCGGCCACCCCGGTGCGCCGGCGACATTCGGCATTGTCGGCCAGGTCACCACCGGTTACACTCGGCCACCATGTCGTATCAGCTCGAGTCCTTCGACGAGTCCTTCTTCGACTCGGCGCCCCTCTCCTACACCATCGACGTGGACATCCCGGTCGCCCCCGAGGTCGCCTGGGCCGAATTCACCCGGCAGAACACCCTCGACTGGTGCCGAGCGCTCAGCTCGATCGAATACACCTCGCCCCAGCCCTACGGCGCCGGCACCACCCGCACAGCAGTGCTCGCACCGGGCTTTCTCAAGCTGCAGGAGAAGTTCTTCCTCTGGGACGAGGATCCGGCCGCATCGACCTTCAAGCACGCCTTCCACGGTGTGGAGGTGAATGTGCCGGGCCTGCAGCGCTTCGGGGAGTTCACCGAGGTCTCCCCCAGCAGCAACGGATCCCGGCTGGTCTGGCGCTTCGCATTGGACTTCGCCGGCCCGCGCCTGCCCGGATTTCTGTCCGCGCCGGTCGCCAATACGGCGTTCGGCACCGTGCGCACCGACACCATCAAGCATTTCGCCACCTTCGGGCGCGGCTGAGACCCGACGGGGCGAGAACCGACTCGGCGAGACCCGACTACACGAGCACCGACTACGCGAGCACCCCGGCGCCGTCCGCAGTTGCGGCGGCGCCGGGGTTCTCGGCTCTGCGGTGAGGTCGGCTCAGGACAACGCCTGATCGACGTCGGCGATCAGATCGTCGATGTCCTCGATGCCCACCGACAGCCGCACCAGATCGTCCGGGACCTCGAGCAGCGAGCCGGCCGTCGACGCGTGCGTCATGGCGCCCGGGTGCTCGATCAGCGACTCGATGCCGCCGAGCGACTCGGCCAGCGTGAACACCTTGGTGCGAGCGCAGAAGTCGAGCGCCGCCTCCTTGCCGCCGGACAGCCGCACCGAGATCATGCCGCCGTAGCGGCGCATCTGCGTAGCGGCCGCGTCATGGCCGGGATGCTCGGCCAGCCCCGGGTACAGGACGGTGTCGATCTTGCTGTGCGCGCCGAAGAACTCGACCAGCTTCTCCGCGTTGTCACAGTGCCGGTCCATCCGCACGGCCAGAGTCTTGATGCCGCGCAGCGTCAGGTAGGCGTCGAACGGGCCCGGCACCGCGCCCGCACCGTTCTGCAGGAAGGCGATATCGGCGTCGAGCTGCTCGTCGTCGGTGACGATCGCACCGCCGACCACGTCGGAGTGACCGCCCAGGTACTTGGTGGTCGAATGCAGCACCACGTCCGCCCCCAGCGTGAGCGGCTGCTGCAGATACGGGGTGGCAAAGGTGTTGTCCACCACCAGCTTCGCGCCACCGGCATGCGCCACGTCGGCGAGCGCGGCGATGTCGCCGATGTTCAGCAGCGGGTTGGTGGGCGTCTCCACCCACACGAGCTTGGTCTTGTCGGTCATCGCCGCGGCCACCGCCTCCGGATCGATCACCGGCGCCACCGAGTACTCGATGCCCCACTGCGAGAAGACCTTGTCGATCAGCCGGAAGGTGCCGCCGTAGGCGTCGTTCGGGATCACCAGGTGATCGCCGGGCCGCAGTCCGGCCCGGAGCATCGCGTCGGTCGCCGCCATTCCGGAGGCGAAGCCGCGCCCGTAGGTGCCGCTCTCGATGGCCGCGATGTTGGCCTCGAGCGCCCGCCGGGTCGGGTTGCCGGTCCGCGCGTACTCGAAGCCGTCGCGCATGCCGCCGACGCCGTCCTGAGCGAACGTGGAGCTCGCGAAGATCGGCACGTTCACCGCACCGGTCCGCGGGTCCGGGTCCCAACCCGCGTGGATCGCCTGGGTGGAAAATCCTGAATCGTTGCTCACTGTCTACTTCTCCTGCTGCTGCGTGACGATCGGGTGGCTGCTGGCGAAGGACAGCAGGTCGTGGCGGGTGATCACGCCGATCGGCTTACCGTCCTCCACCACCATCAACGCATCGGAGGTGCTCAGTGCTTCCATGGCGGCCGAGACCGGCTCACCCGAGCCGATCAGCGGGAAGGCCGGGCCCATATGCGCCGACGCCGGATCGGCCAGGCTCGCCCGCCCCTCGAAGACCGCGCTGAGCAGGTCGCGCTCGGTCACCGCACCGGCGATCTCGCCGGCCATGATCGGCGGTTCGGCACCGACGACCGGCATCTGGGAGACCCCGTACTCGCGCAGGATCTCGATCGCGTCGCGGATCGTCTCCTGCGGGTGAGTGTGCACCAGATCGGGCAGCGAACCGCCCTTGCCGCGCAGCACGTCGCCGACCAGCGATTCGGCACGCGTGGGATCGAGCGGGGTCCGCAGGAACCCGTAGCTGCTCATCCAGTCGTCGTTGAAGATCTTCGAGAGGTAGCCGCGGCCGCCGTCGGGCAGCAGCACCACGACCACCGCGTCGGGCCCTTCGCGTTCGGCCACCTCCAGCGCGGCGACGACGGCCATGCCGCACGAGCCGCCGACCAGCAGGCCCTCCTCGCGGGCCAGCCGCCGGGTCATCTCGAAGGAGTCGGCGTCCGAGACGGCGATGATCTCGTCCGGGATGGTCGGGTCGTAGGCGTCCGGCCAGAAGTCCTCGCCGACGCCCTCGACCAGATACGGCCGTCCGGAGCCGCCGGAGTACACCGAGCCCTCCGGATCCACGCCGACCACCTTGACGCGACCCTCGGACGCCTCCTTGAGGTAGCGCCCGGTTCCGGTGATGGTGCCACCTGTGCCGACGCCGGCCACGAAGTGCGTCACCCGCCCCTCGGTGTCGCGCCAGATCTCCGGGCCGGTGGTCTCGTAGTGGCTGCGCGGGCCGTTCGGATTGGCGTACTGGTTGGGCTTCCACGCCCCGGGGACCTCGCGGGCCAGCCGGTCGGAGACGCTGTAGTAGCTGTCCGGGTGCTCGGGCGGCACCGACGTGGGACACACCACGACCTCGGCGCCGTAGGCGCGCAGCACATTGCGCTTGTCCTCGGCCACCTTGTCCGGGCACACGAAGATGCACTTGTAGCCGCGCTGCTGGGCCACCAGGGCCAGCCCGACGCCGGTGTTGCCGGAGGTCGGCTCGACGATGGTGCCGCCGGGCTTGAGCTCGCCGGACTCCTCGGCCGCATCGATCATGCGGGTGGCGATCCGGTCCTTGGAGCTGCCGCCGGGATTGAGGTACTCGATCTTGGCCGCGACCAGACCCGAGCCCGGCTTGACCACAGAGTTCAACTTGACCAGCGGGGTGTCACCCACCAGATCGACGATGTGATTGGCGATGCGCATGCCTCCATCGTCCCAGACGCACCCGGTCCACCGAAATCTGGAGCCGCCGATCGGCCGCCGTGCACAAAACTCGGCTCGCCGGGGTCTATCCGGAGGCGGTGGCGTGGGCCGGAAGCCGCAGGGCCAGCAGCGCACCCACCGCCGCCAGGACGGCCGCCAGCGCGAAGGCCGTGTGGAATCCGCTCTCCGAGGTGGCCGCCGATGCCAGCACCGCCGCCATCACCGCGGTGCCGAAGGATCCGCCGAGTTGCTGAAAGGTTCGGGTCACGATGCTCACGTCGTGCCGCTGATCCATCGGCAGGTCGTAGAAGCCGGCCGCCATCAGCGGCGAGAGCAGCATGCCCAGACCCATGCCGCGCAACAGCAGCATCACCGAGAGCCAGACGAGGTTCGTCGACGGCCCGGCGAACGCGAACGGGACGGTGGTGACCGCCACCGCCACGAAACCGGCGACCGCGACCCACCGCGGCCCGATCGAATCCGTCAGCCGCCCGGCCGCCCCGCGGGTCGCGAACGTTCCGATGCCCTGCGGGATCAGCAGCAGCGCGGCGGCGAGCACCGACTGACCGCGCAGTTGCTGGAAGTACAGCGGCAGCACCAGCAGCGCGGCGAAGGTGCCCACGCTGAAGAAGAAGAGGCCGGCCGACGACGACGCCACGGTCCGGCGCCGCAGCACCTGCACGTCCACCAGGACCCGTGTGCCCGGGCCGCGCATCCCGCGAACGGCGAAGGCGACGAGCAGTGTCAGCCCGGCGATCAGCGGGACGTAGCAGGCCGGCCGGGTCAGCCCGTATTCGGCGTAGGTCAGCGCGAGCAGGACCCCGGCCAGCCCGGGAGCCGCGAGCAGCAGACCGACGACGTCGAGCCTGGCACCGGCCCGGTCACCGGTGTCCCGATCGTCGGGAATGCGCCGGGCCAGCCATATCGCGACGAGCACCAGCGGGATGTTGACCAGGAAGAGCCAGCGCCAGTCGAGCCAGTGCAGCAGCAGTCCGCCCACGATGGGGCCGACGATCGGTGCCAGCGCGGTGGGTGTGGCCACCATCGCCACCAGTTGTCCGGCGGCCCGGCCGCGGCTGGCGGCGATCAGGATCGAGGTCATCAGCGGGAAGAGCAGGCCCGCGCCGATGCCCTGCACGGCGCGGAAGGCGATCAGCGAACCCACATTCCACGCTGCGGCGCACAGCACCGAGCCGAGCAGGAACACCGCGAGCCCGGCCAGCCACACCCTCCGAGATCCCCATCGGCGCGCCGCCCAGCCGCAGATCGGGACGGTGAGCGAGAACGCGAGCAGGTAGGCCGTGACCACCCATTGCACGGCGCCGACGCCGGCCTGAAGATCGCGTCCGAGGTCGTCGACGGCGATGTTCAGCATGGTGGTGTCCATCAACGGCCCGAGCAGCCCGGCGATCACCGCCCAGACCACCCGCCGCGCCTCCGGCGAGGCCTTCTCTGACGCCCTCAGCATCCACCCACCTCCCGGATAAGATCCACTTGTGTATCTCTATGCGAAGAGTAGGACCCGGAGTTAAGATACGCAAGTGGATCTTGACGAAGGGGCGCGGACCACTCGCCGTCGTGGCGCGGAACTCGAAGCCGCCATCCTCGACGCCGCCTGGGATGTGCTGACCGAACGCGGATATGCGCGTCTGACCATCGAGGCCGTCGCCGAACGCGCCCAGACCAGCCGTCCGGTGCTCTACCGCCGCTGGCCCACCCGTGCCGACCTTCTGCGCGCGGCCATCGAACACCATCGCGCCCAGCACGTCACCGCGGTACCGGACACCGGCTCACTGCGCGGGGACGTCCTCGCCGCACTGCGCGACCTGAACCGTCACCGGGCCGACGTGGTGATCGTGCTCGGCACGGCGCTCAGCGACTACTACGCCGAGACCGGGTCGTCGCCCGAGGAGCTCCGCCGGCTCATCCTCGGCAACCGGCGCACCATGGACACGATCCTCGAGCGGGCCGCGGCGCGCGGCGAGCTGGATCCGGCACGTCTCAGCCCGATGATCAGGACCCTTCCGTTCACCCTTCACCGGCACGAACTGCTGATGACCCTGCGCCCGGCCAGCGATGCGTTCCTGGTCACGGTCGTCGACGAGGTCTTCCTCCCCCTGGTGACCGGACGCTAGCCACCCCTATCGGCCCCGCAGTTCACACCGCCCGAGTAGCGTGTCAGTCATGCCTGAAGCTGTCATCGTTGCCCATGCCCGTTCCCCCATCGGCCGCGCCGGTAAGGGATCCCTCAAGGACATCCGTCCCGACGAACTCTCCCGCCAGATGGTGGCCGCCGCACTCGCCAAGGTGCCGCAGCTCGACGTCGCCGACATCGAGGACATCCACTGGGGCATCGGCCAGCCGGCCGGCCAGGGCGGATTCAACATCGGCCGCGTGATCGCCGTCGAGCTCGGCCTCGACCACGTGCCCGGCGTGACCGTGAACCGCTACTGTTCGTCGTCGCTGCAGACCACCCGGATGGCCATGCACGCCATCCGCGCGGGCGAGGCCGACGTGATCATCTCCGGTGGCGTGGAGAGCGTCTCCTCGTTCGGTGTCTCCGGCGCCGCCGACGGCCTGCCGAACTCGTACAACCCGGAGTTCGACGAGGCCCAGGCCCGCACCGCCAAGGCCGCCGAGGGCGGCGCCGGCGTGTGGCACGACCCGCGCGAGGACGGCCTACTGCCGGACGTCTACATCGCGATGGGCCAGACCGCGGAGAACGTCGCCAGCTACACCGGCATCTCCCGTGAAGACCAGGACCGCTGGGGCGTGCGCAGCCAGAACCGCGCCGAGCAGGCCATCGCCGACGGCTTCTTCGCCCGCGAGATCGATCCGGTCACCCTCCCCGACGGCACCGTGGTCTCCACCGACGACGGCCCGCGCGCCGGCACCACCTATGAGAAGATCAGCCAGCTCAACCCGGTCTTCCGCCCGGACGGCACCATCACCGCCGGCAACGCCTGCCCGCTCAACGACGGCGCCGCCGCCCTGGTGATCATGAGCGACACCAAGGCCAAGGAGCTGGGGCTGACCCCGCTCGCCCGGGTCGTCGCGACCGCGGCCACCGGCCTGAGCCCGGAGATCATGGGCCTGGGCCCGATCGAGGCCGTCCGCAAGGTGCTGCGCATCGCGGGCATGTCCATCAAGGACATCGACCTCTACGAGATCAACGAGGCCTTCGCCGTGCAGGTGCTCGGTTCGGCCGACGCCCTGGGCATGGACCACGACCGGCTGAACGTCTCGGGCGGCGCCATCGCGCTGGGCCACCCGTTCGGCATGACCGGTGCCCGCATCACCACCACCCTGCTGAACAACCTGCAGACCCACGACAAGACCTTCGGCATCGAGACCATGTGCGTCGGCGGCGGCCAGGGTATGGCGATGGTGCTCGAGCGCCTGAGCTGATCCTCCGGCCTCTGCGTATCTGCACAAACTTGGGCGACTCAACCGACCTCTGAGGTCGGTTGAGTCGCCCAAGTTCTGTGACATCGCCGGTGGCGATGGAACCGGACGCCGCTGCGGCGCGTCCAATCTAGATGAACACCACCGGAGTCCCCGCCGTGGAGGCCCATCTGGCCGACCACGACGGCATCATCACCACCGAGCAGGCCTACGCCCTGGGCCTGAGCGAACGCCAGGTGCGGCGGCTGGCCGCCACCGGATGCTGGCAGCGGCTGGCCCGCGGGGTCTATCTGTCGGCGCAACACCACTTCACCGACCGGGCCCGGCTGCGCGCCGCCGTCGCGGCCCACCACGGCGTCGCCGATCGCACCGCCGCCGCCTTCTGGCACGGACTGCTCGACGACCTCCCGCCGCGGATCACCCTGAGCGCGCCACGCAGCACCCGCGGCAGCGCACAGGGGCCGCTCGCGGTCTCGGTGAGACGCCGGACCTTCCCCGACGAGGACGTCGAAATGCTCGGCGGGCTGGCCGTCACCCGCCGGCCGCTGACGGTGCTCGCCGCCGCGGGAGAACTCGACGACGGCGCGGCGCTGGTCGACCGCAGCCTGCAGACCGGCGCGGTGAGCGTCGAAGCACTCTGCCGATCACTCGACCGCAACACCGGCAAGCACGGTCTGGCGGTGGCGCGCGAACTGGTCCGGGTGCTCACCGTGGGCAGCCAGTCCGAGGCCGAGCGCCGGTGGGTGGACCTGCTGACTCTGCACCGGATCGACGGCTGGGTGCAGCAGTATCCGTTCGGCCACTGGACGCTCGACTTCGCCTGGCCCGCGCTGAAGGTGGCCGTGGAGATCCAGGGCTGGGCCTATCACCGGGACGCGCGGCGCTTCCAGGCCGATACGGCCAAGGCCGCCGCGCTCGCCGCCGCCGGCTGGCTGGAGCTGCCGTTCGCCTGGCACCACCTGACCGGCGATCCGGAGCGGTGCGTGGCGCAGCTGTGCTCGGCCCTGAACCAGCGGATCGCCTGACCGCCCGCAGACGACTGCCGCCTCCCCGGCGGACCGGGGAGGCGGCAGTACGACGATCAGCGGGCGATCTAGTCGCTGTTCAGGTAGCTGAGCAGCCGCAGGATCTCCACGTACAGCCAGACCAGGGTGACGGTCAGGCCCAGGGCGACGCCCCACGCGGCCTTGGCCGGCGCGCCGGCGCGGATCAGCTGGTCGGCGGCGTCGAAGTCCACCAGGAACGAGAACGCGGCCAGGCCGATGCACACCAGCGAGAAGATGATCGCGATGGTACCGCCGTCGCGCAGCGGGGAGACGGCGCCGAAGGCGGCCATGATCAGGTTGCCGACCATCAGCACCAGCACGCCGATGATGGCGGCGGTCAGAGCCCGGGTGAATCGCGGGGTGACCCGGATGGCGCCGGTCTTGTAGACGACCAGCATGCCGACGAAGACGCCGATGGTGCCGAGCACCGCCTGCCCGATGAGCGACGACGCCGACGCCGTGCTCACCGACATGTTGGCGAACAGGAACGAGATGGCGCCCACGAAGAGGCCCTCGAAGGCGGCGTACGAGAGGACGATCGCCGGGTTGTCCTGCTTGCGGCCGAAGCTGGCGATCATCACCAGCACGAAGCCGCCGATACCGCCGACGGCGACCAGCGGCACGGCCAGCTTCATCCGCTCGGCGTCGGTGTCGCCGCCGGTCGCGATGATGGCGTAGGCCGCCACCGCGAAGGCGATCAGCACGCCGAGGGTCGCCGCGGTCTTGGTGACGACGTCGTCGATGGTGATCTGCCGGCTGGTGGTGCTGGGCACGTAGCCGGGCTCGGTGTACGGGTTGGCCTGCTGCTGGCCGTAGGTCGAGGCCATCTGGCCGGCGCCGGCCATACCGGCGCCGAAGCCCGCGTAGGGGGCCGGCTGGTTATCGCGGACCACGCCGCGCATAACCGGATTACTGCTTTCGCGCACTCTCTTGCTCCTTCACAGGGGTGGTGCCGAACGTCTCTCGTAGCGAACAGCTCACTGTACTCAACGCACGGGCGGCCGTTGTGGTTCCGACTTTACCGTTTCTTGACTAAGGCCGCTGATCACCGCCCGTACAACGTTCTCGGCGATCGACAGATCGTCGCCCCACGGCAGCCCCGGCCTGGCGGTCATCAGGTCGGCGACGCCGTGCGCGGCGGACCACAGTCCCAGCACGGTCGAGGTGACGTCGCCGGCCGGCAGCAGCCCGGCCGCCATCGCCTCGCGGACCGTCTCGCCGAGGTGCTGGAAGGCCGAGGCCATCAGCACCTGGTCGGTCTGGGTGGGTCTGTCGGACGGATGCGAGAACGCGGTCTGGAAGACCACCGGGTTGTCGATGGCGAACTGCACGTAGGCCATCCCCTGCGCCACACCGCGTTCGACGAGGTCGTCGATCCCCTCGGCGGCCGCGACCATCACGGCGTCGAACTGCTCGAAGAACCGTCCGCACACCGCCTCGATCAGCGCTTCCTTGTCGGCGAAGTGCAGGTAGATGGCCGGCGGCGTGACGCCGACGCGGCCGGCGACGGCCCGGATCGAGACCCCGGCCTCGCTGCCCTGCTCGATCAGCAGCTCGGTGGCCGCCTGCAGGATCTCGTCGGCGAGGATCTCGCCGGATCCGCGCGGCGAACGCTTCCGCACGAAACAGCGACTGTCACTGCCCGGCACCGCACACCTCCGTCATTCCTCGGTCAGCCCGATCCGGTCGTGCAGCCGGCGCAGCGGCCCCGGCGCCCACCAGTTCCACCGGCCGGCCAGGCGCATGAAGGCCGGCACCAGCACCATCCGGATCAGGGTGGCGTCCATCAGCACCGCCAGCGCCAGTCCCACACCGAACATTCGCATGAATGACACCTCGGAGGCGGCGATCCCGGCGAAGACGATGGCCATCAGCAACGCGGCTGCGGTGACCACCCTGCCGGTGCGGGCCAGGCCGACCGCCACCGCGTGATCGTTGTCGGCCCGGGTGCGCCCGGAGGCGAGCCATTCCTCCCGGATCCGGCCGAGCAGGAAGACCTCGTAGTCCATGGACAGTCCGAAGGCGATGCAGAACATCAGCACCGGCATGGTGGCCACCAGCATGCCGGTGGAGGTGGTGCCGAGTCCGTCGAGGTGCCCGTCCTGGAAGATCCAGACCATCGCGCCGAAGGTGGCCGTCAACGACAGCACGTTGAGCACGAGCGCCTTGAGCGGCAGGACGACGCTGCCGGTGAACAGGAACAGCAGCAGATAGGTGGCCACCGCGATCGTCAGCAGCACCCACGGCAGATAGTGGAACAGCGAGTCGACGGTGTCGGCGTTGGCCGCGGCCAGCCCGCTGAAGCTGACCCTCGCATCGGTCGGCTGCGGGACGGCGCGCAGGGCGCGCAGCTGGTCTTCACCGGCATCGCTGAGCGGTTCGGTGTCGCTGAGCACGCTCAGCAGCGCGATCCCGTCTTTGCTGGTGCCGTCGGTGGCCGGCGCCACCCGGGCGCCGTCGGCGAAGCCGCCCACCGGACCGGTCACCATGGTCACGCCCGGCACCTGTGAGAGGGCGGCCGCGTAGTCGGCGAGCGGCTGCTCGGCGATGCCGCCTTCGACCACCAGCGGCACCGTGCCGGCGCTGCTCTGGTCGTAGTCGGCGCGGATCTCCTGCTGGATGGCATGCGAGCTGGCCGAGGCCGGCAGCACCCGGTCGTCGGGGAAACCGAACTTGATGCCGCCGAACGGCAGGCCGAGCACTACCAGCAGCACGACGACGGCCAGGCCCGCCGGCACCGCCCGGCGCAGCACCCACTGCGCGACCCGGTACCAGCCGGTCTCCTCGATCGGTTTGGCCACCGGCTCGCCGCGCCGGAGCAGCCGGCGCACGGGCCGGCGCAGGTCGAGTGCGTCGACCCGGTCGCCGAGGACCATCAGCAGTGCCGGGGTGACGATCACGGCCGCAGCCACCGCCACGATCACCACTCCGATGCCTGCGTAGGCGAACGAGCGCAGGAAGTACATCGGGAAGATGGCGAGTGCGGCCAGCGCCAGGCCCACCGTGATCGCCGAGAAGACGACGGTGCGGCCGGCGGTGTTGATCGTCCGCACGATCGCCTCGGGCCGGGCGCGGCCGGCGGCCACCTCCTCGCGGTAGCGGGTGACGATGAGCAGCGTGTAGTCGATGGCCAGGGCCAGACCCATGGCGGTGGTCAGGTTCAGGGCGAAGATCGAGACGTCGGCGAACAGCGTGATCAGTCGCAGCAGCGCCAGGGTGCCGACGATCGCGACGATGCCCACCAGGACCGGCAGGGCGGCAGCGACGACGCCGCCGAAGACGACGATCAGCAGCAGGAAGCTGATCGGGATGGCGATGGCCTCGGCCACCGCGAGGTCTCTGGAGGTCTGGTCGTTGATCTGCTGGAAGACCAGCGCCTGGCCGCCGACCCGCACGCTGATCCCGTCACGCTCGCCGGTGAACGTCGACGCGATGTGTTCGGCGTGGCCGGGCGCGAACTCGTCGCCGCCGGAGACGCCCGCGACGATCTGGGTGGAACTCTTGTCGCGGCTGAGCAGCTCGCCCGCCAGATCGGGCGCGGTCCAGATCGACAGGATGGGCTGCTGCACGTACGGCAGCGCGGCCAGTTCCTCGGTGATCCGGGTGCCGACGGCGGCGCCGGCCGGGTCGGTGGAGATGTCGGTTCCGGCCGGGGCGTCGAGTTTGATCACCACCTCCGGTCCGCCCTGACCGAAGGTCTGGTCGATGACCCGGGCGGCGCGGGTGGATTCGGAGCCGGGGTCCTCGAAGCCGCCGGAGAGCATGCGTTCGGCGGCGCCGATGCCGTAGATCCCGGCCAGCGCCAGCAGCACGACGGTCAGCGTCAGCACGAGCCGGGGTGCGGCGATCACCCGCCGGGTCAGTCGCTCGAGCATGGTCAGGCCCTCCGATCCATCCGTTATCGGCGATAAGTTATCAGGAGTAAGTCAGCGGTGGAAGACCGGCGATTCCGGCCGGGACCGCCCCACCGGCCCGTCCACCGTGTTTCCATGGCCGTGTGACCCAACTCTCATCCGATGAAGGCGGCGAACTCGCCCGGCCCGCGGAATCACGCAGCGACCCCGAACTCCTCCGCAGCCGGCTGGAGACCTGGATCCGCGGCAAGGCCGGCCCGGACGCCGCCGTCACCCGGGTCGAGGTGCCGTCGGCCAACGGCATGTCGTCCGAGACCCTGCTCGCCGACGCCCGCTGGGACGGCAGCGAGCACGCCCTGGCCGTGCGGATCGCACCGTCGGCGCAGAGCGATCCGGTCTTCGAGTCGTACGATCTGCCCGGACAGTTCCAGGTGATCGGCCACGTCGCCGCACACACCGCGGTCCCGGTGCCCGAGCTGCTGTGGTGCGAGCCGGACACCGGACCGCTGGGCGCGCCGTTCTTCGTGATGTCCCGGGTGGACGGCCGCATCCCGCCGGACGTGATGCCCTACACCTTCGACTCCTGGGTGACCGCGGCCTCCGATGCGCAGCGCGCCGAGCTCACCCGCAACTCGGTCGCCGTGCTCGCGCAGGTGCATTCCGCCCCGATCGACGGCGCGGGCCTGGAGCAGCCTCAGCCCGGTGAGACGCCGCTCACCGCGCACGTCCGGAGGCTGCGCGCCTTCTACGACTGGGCCAGCACCGGCCGGGCCGGGGCCCCGCTGATCGAACGCGGCTTTGCCTGGATCCTCGAGAATCTGCCGGAGGAGACCGATCCGGTGCTGTGCTGGGGCGACGCCCGGATCGGCAACATCATCTACGGCGAGAACGATTTCGCGCCCCGGGCGGTCCTCGACTGGGAGATGGCGGCGATCGGCCCGCGGGAGCTGGACGTGGCGTGGATGATCTTCATCCACCGCTTCTTCCAGGATCTGACGGTGGCCGCCGGTCTGGCCGGGCTGCCGTACTTCCTGCGCCGCGCCGACGTCGTCGACCACTATGCGGAGCTGACCGGCTACCGGCCGCAGCACATGGACTTCTACACCCTCTACGCCGCGCTCATCCACGCCGTGGTCATGTACCGGGTCACCACCCGCACCATCCACTTCGGGCAGGCCGCCGAACCCGACGACCCGGACGACATGATCATGCACCGCGCGACCCTCGAGGCGATGCTGGCCGGAACCTACTGGACGGAGCTGCCGTGAGCCTCTCCCCGCTCGACGACTACCCGATCCATCAGGTCGCCGAGGTGATCCGGCATGTGGGCACCTCGGACCGCAACTTCTACGACCGTTACTACTTCAACGCCCACCACGACGGCGACCCGGACCGGCCGTGGCTGATCCTGGGTCTGGGCGTCTACCCGAACCTGGGGGTGGCGGACTTCTTCGCGGTGGTCCGGCTGCGCGACGAGCACATCGTGGTGCGCGGCTCGCGGGCGCTCGGCGACGACCGCTGCGATCTGCAGATCGGCCCGCTGCGCATCGAGGTGCTCGAGGGCCTGCAGCGGCTGCACCTGGTCCTCGACCCCGGCCACGGCGACCTGTCCTTCGATCTGGAGTTCGCCGCGGACTCGCCGGCCGTGCTCGAACCCCGGCACTTCCAGCGCCAGCTCGAACGGGTCACCTTCGACACCATGCGCTTCGTGCAGACCGGACGCTGGTCGGGGTCGCTGACCGTCGACGGCGCCGATTTCGACGTCGGCCCGCAGCACTGGCGCGGCAATCGCGACCGGTCGTGGGGTGTGCGGCCGGTCGGCGAGGCCGAGCCGCCCGGCCGCCGGGCCGCCGAACCGGACGCCACCACCTTCTTCTGGATCTACTCGGTGATGCGCTTCGACGGCTTCGCCGTGGTCGTGGTGGTGCAGGAGACCCGCGAGGGCGAACGCATCATGGGCGACGCCCGGCGGGTGTGGGACGACCCCGGCCGGGCACCGGAATGGCTGGGCCGGGTCGAGCACCGGGTGAGCTTTCTGCCCGGCACCCGCGAGGCGTCGTCGGCCGAGCTGCGCTTCGTCAAGCCGTCGGGGGCGACGACCACCGTGGCCTGCGAGCCGGTGCTGGCGAACTATCTGGGGATCGGCACCGGCTACGGCCTGGAACAGGATTGGCGGCACGGCATGTGGCAGGGCGAGCTCAAGGTGGAGTCGTTGCGGCACAAGGTGTCCGAACTCGATGCCGTGCTGAAGCTGTTCTGCGTCACCGACCACATCGCCCGGTTCACCCTCACCGACGCCGACGGCGCCGTGCACACCGGCGACGGCCTGTTCGAGTTCGCGGCCATCGGGCCGCACGAGCAGTCGGGTTTCGCCGACTACACCGACGTGGCGCCCGAGTAGCGGTCCCAGGCCAGCTGCAGAGCCTCGCCGACGGTCTCGGGCGGTTCGTAGCCGTTGATCACGAAGTGCCGGTCGAGCGCAACGAAGGGCACCCCGGGGATAGAGAAGTTCACCGCGAGCTCCTCGTCGTCGCGGACGTCGATCGCGTACCGGTCCTCGTCGGCGAGGACCTCGCGGACGGCGGTCTCGTCGAAACCGGCGCCGACGGCCACCTCGACGATCCGCTCCGGATCGCCGAACAGCGGCCGGGAGTCGGCGAAGTTCGCGGCGAAGAAGGCGTCGAGCATCTCACTCGCCCGGCCGGATTCGGCGGCGAAGTGCACCATCCGATGCATGTCGAAGGTGTTGCCGAAATCCCGGTCGGCGACGACGTATTCGAGGCCGTCGGTGAGCGCCTTCGCCGCCAGCGTGCGCTCCCCCTCTGCGGCCTGCTCCAGGTCGAGTTCGTACTGCTCGGCCAGGTGGGCGATCACCGACTGGGACACTCCGCGCGGCTGCGCCGGATCGAGCTCGTAGGAGCGGTGCACGAGCTCGATCCGGTCGCGATGCTCGAAGGCTTCGAGCGCCGTACGGAAGCTGTTCCACCCCAGGTAGCAGAACGGGCAGTTGATGTCGGTCCAGATCTCGACCTGCATGCGTTCGTTCACCAGGGCATCGTCGCATCGTCACGGGCGATCGGCCAAGGAGACGGTCAGCTCCGTCGGCCTGACCCGACGGCGCATGGCATCCTTGATCCCGCGCCCCCATAGCCCAATTGGCAGAGGCAGCGGACTTAAAATCCGCGCAGTGTCGGTTCGAGTCCGACTGGGGGCACCAGAACGTTCTTACTCGAACCGACACGGAACATGTCGGCGAGCCGGAACCGATGGTTCAACCCGAACTCCCTGGAATTTCCAGGGAGTTTTTGGGTTTCTCCCTCGTCAGAGCCCTGTTGGTTGTCGGTGGCGCAGTCCACTTTGGATGCGCTGTTGTGGTGTGTGAAGGCGCGTGCTGCCTCGTGTAGCTCGCTGATCGCTGGTGTGAGTTCGTCGGTGACGACGCCCGCGTCGTCGAGCCAGAGCTTGTTGAAGCTGGCGGTGTTGAGGTCGCGCCGTCCGTCTTCGGGCGCGCGTACATAGAGTGACTGTGGGTCGTCGAGTAGATTGAGGTACTGCTGGAGATTGCGGGCACCGAGTTCGAGTTGTTCGCCGGTGTCGTCGAGACCTTGCTGCGCTCGGGTGCGTTCGGTCTGAATCTTGCGAAGCCGGACGCGGATCTTGTCTGGCGCCAGGTCGCCGTCGGCGGCTAGATCAAGCAGTCGTTCTTCCTGTTGGGCGAGCTTGTCGAGCTTCTTGCGGTAGGTGACGTGCAGGCCACGGACGTGGGCTTGTGCGTCGGCCATGGCGCGGTCGATTGCCTCGCGGATGTAGTCGAGAAACTTCGACGGTAGCCCTAGCTTGGCGTAGTGATTCAGGACGTGCCACTCGATGTCGGCCACGGGCAGGTGCGGTAGATCGCATTCACCACGTTGGCGGGCCAGGCACAGGTAGTAGGCGTAGTTGCCGCCGTTGCCTTTGGCCTCGGTGTAGACCAGCCGGGAGGTGCGGCCCTCGACACGGCATCGTTCGCAATACAGCAGGCCTTTGAGGTAGTGGTAGTGGACGCGGTCGCGTTGTCCTCTTGCGGAGCGGTCTTCGATGACTTTCTGCACGCGTTCGAACAGATCGGCTGAGATGATCGGCTGATGACGTCCCGGGAACGTCTCGCCCTTGTAGCGGACAATGCCGATGTAATAGGGGTCGCTGAGCATGCGGTGCAGGTGGGACCGGGACAGTTCCTTTGCGCCGCCGCGTCCTTGCGGGCGTGCTCTGAGCCCGAGGTCGGCCATGGCCTCCTGGAGTCGGTCGATCGAGTAGTCGCCGGTGGCATACATTTCGAAGGCTTGCTTGATCAGCGGAGCGCGCTCTTCGTCGACGGCGATGCCGTTGACTTGGCGCCCGTTGTGTTCGATGCGCACGTTGCGGTAGCCGATGGGGGCGCGGCCGTTGGTGCCGCCCATCTGCGCCTTGTGGCGCATCTTGACTTTGATGTCCTCGCCGGACATCCGCACCTGGACTTCGTTGATGATGTCGGTGACCGCTTCCATGGCGTCGGCCATGATGCCTTCGCCGAAGTCTTCTTTGGCGGAGACGAGCTTGACGCCCATGGCTTCGAGTCGTCGTTTGGTGATGACGGCGTCACCGAGGTTGCGGAATGCGCGCGAGCGCATGTAGATGATCACCAGCGAGACGTCGGGGTGTTCGCCGAGGTAGGCGAGCAGCTGTTTGAAGACCGGGCGTTTGTCGATGGTCTGCGCGGATGCTCCTGGCTCGACGAACTCCTTCTCGATGATGGCTCCCATTCGTGCGGCCTTGGCGTTGTTGGCCTCACGCTGGGTAGCGATTGAGTTGCCTTCGGCGTCGACGTCGGCACCGGTGTCCATCTGCCGGGTGGTCGAGACACGCAGGTATGAGACGGCGACCTGCGGCCCTGTTGTTGTGCTGTCGTTCATGTCGCTGGTCCTCCTTTCTTGCTTCGATGAGTTAGTTGCTCGCTGCCGGCTCATTGGCGTATGCCGAACTCGGCGATGACGCAGCCCCGGGGTCATTCAGCAGGGTCTCGACGTAGCGCTCCAGCCTGGCGATGGCTTCGGGCGGCAGCTGGCATATCTTGTCTTCGAGGTCACCGGCGAGTTGCGAGATCGACTCGGGTGTCTTGTAGCCAGCTGCGGCGTACATCGCGTAAAGGGACAAGCCGAGAGGTTCGGCTAGTGCGGCGATATGGGCCGGGTTCACTTTCAATACTTGGCCCTTTTCGAGCTTCGATATTTGCCCCTGGGCGACGCCGGATACCTCAGAGAGAGCACGGAAGGTGAATCCTGCTTTCGTGCGCGCATCGTGAATGAGGCTGCCGAGAGAATTATCGGCAGCCGGCTGATTAGTGGTATTTATCATTTCTAGAGTCCTCCCATTCATTTCCTATTGTATAGAAATTGTTTCGAAATGGGAATGCGAATTGTTCATTCCACATCGAATTACAGGGAAGTCTTTCCTTGTGTGTTCTTTTGGTGTGTTGTGGCGGGAGCCAGCGAGTCATCGTGAGACTCGGGCTGGCTCCCGCCGGGGTGGACGGACGGCTCCCCACGTGTGGGGCTATCCCTTGGCGGTGCGGCCGCGGGCGGACTTGGACGCCTGCGGGCTGGACGGGGCGAACAGGGCTGCGAGTGCCTGTTGCTGCACTGCGGCTTCCTTCTCGATCTCGGCGCGAAGTTCCTCGGCCTTGGCGGTGATCGCGGGATCGCCTGCCAGGGTGTCGAGGTGCTTCTCGATGGCGGTGCGGATGGTGTCCGTGACCGTCATGCCGCTGAGTTTCGACAGCATGCCGATGCGGGCGTGCAGTTCGTCGTCCAGTCGGACGGCAAGGGTCTTCATGACCGTCTCCTCCTTCCTGAGGGTGTTTGTCCGAGCAGTCCCGTGCGGGTGTTGTTCGGCCACTTCCTCGGGGTGGTGCGACCGGTGAAGGCGGAATGCTTTCACTGCTGCGGCCGCAGGTCCCCGACGAAGGGGCCTGTTCGTTACGGGATGGTGAAGACATGGACGCGGGCGTCTGATGAGGGCTCGAAGTGCACATCACCGGACAGTTCGGCGTCGCGGGCGAAGCCGGCGTAGTCGATCGACACGTAGCCACGCAGCGCGTCGGGCACCGCCGCGTCGATCGCTGTTTCCAAACCGTCATGCAGCACCTCGCGCGCCCAGTCCTCGGGTGAGTCGTAGTCGCCGGAGTAGGAGTCGCTGAAGGCATCGAGCATGCCGGGATCGGCATCGTGGAGCTGCGCGTAGGCGGCGAAGGCCGGGCCGTACTCGGCGATACCACGTGCCACTCGCGCCACGACGTCGAGCTGTTCGTGTTCGCCGACCTGGAAGGCGCCGAACTCGTCGTAGTCGAAGATGCCGTACTCCTCGACGTCCGGTTCGTCACTGGTGGCCAGGATGTGCTGAACGGCGTCGTGCAGGTCGGCGTCGGCAACGGCCGCGTCGATCCAGTCGCCATGCAGGTGTCCGGCGTTGTAGTCGGCCAGGCTGCCGACCCAGATGCGCGGCCGCAGCCTGGGTTGCTGCTCACGTTCGTTGTGTTGTGCTGGTTGATGGTGTTCATTCATGGATCACCTCCTTTCGTTGACCGGTCGCGCGCTCACCGTCGATGCGGTCGGCGGCCAGCGCGACATAGTCGGGGTTGATGTCGATGCCGAGCCAGTCACGGCCGAGACTTTCGGCGGCGATGGCCGTGGTTCCGGAGCCGAGGAACGGGTCCAGTACGAGCCCCGGTTCGCTCGCTGCGTCGCACTGGCACGGCGCCCGCAACGCCAGACGGGTGGCGACAGCACCAAGCCTGCGCACCGGACGCCGGTAGGCCGCACGGCACCGGCTGCAGCGCCGTTCCGGGCAGCCGGCCCGGATCATGCGCTCAGCCAGCCGGATCGGGAAGGTCGCGAAATGCGGCCCCCGATAGCTACTGACAGCCAGCTGCCAGACGTCTCCGGGATTCTTGCCGAGCGGATGGCCCACCAGCCCGGCCGCGTGCAGTGTGACCAGTCCTCGATCGCCGTCACTGTTCGGTCCCAGCCAGGCGGGTCGGTCCGGCTTCCGTGATGCTGGCCGCGTCGGCGTCTTGCGTTTCGGTGGGCGGCTGACATGTGGCTCGCGGACGGCGTCGAGGTCGAAGAAGTAGCGCGGAGACCGGGCAAGCACGTAGATGAACTCGTGTTTGGTGGCCAGTCGATCCGACACGCTGGTCGGGACGGTGTTGGTCTTGGCCCACACGATCTTGTTGCGCACCAACCAGCCGTCGTCGAGCAGGCGCAGCGCCAGACGTTCCGGCCCGAGCAGCAGGCTTTTGCGCGCGGCGCCCTCGGCTGGTTTGACGCTGTAGCTGTCGCCCAGGTTCAGCCAGATCGTCCCAGTCGGCACGAGTACGCGCCGCAGCTCTGACATGAGCTGCTGTAGTTGGTCGACCCAACGGTCGACGTGCGCCTCGAGCCCGAGCTGATCGGCATGACCGTAGTCACGCAGCCGGAAGTAGGGCGGGCTGGTCACCACGCAGTCAACCGAGTCATCCGGCAGCTGGCGGACACGATCGAGCGCGTCACCGACGAGGATCCGGTTGCGCGGCGCGATCATGAGTCGCCCCCGGCAAGGACCTGCGTCAATGTTGCGGGGGTGGCGTAGCGGAACATCGCCGAGGCCAGCCCCTGACGGCGATCGATCGCGGTGCGCAGCTTCGTGACCCGCTCAGTCGTTGTCAGCAGCCACACGACCAACGGGAAGCTGCCATGGCGATCCTGCTCGGTTCCGCTGCGGCGGTAATCCTCGTAGTACTGACACTTGCGCAGCAGGGTCGGCAGCGACTCGGTGCCAAGATCGACCTCGATGAACATACGATCGATGAAATCGGCGGTGGTGATCACGGCCGACAGGTCCGGCTGCAGCCAGCGCGGCCCCCCACCCGGTCCCAGATACTTGCGCCACGACGCCGGCTCCACTTCGACGGCGACACTCTCGATGGCTTCGATGCGGCGATGCTGACACAGCAACACATGAACATCGGCGACTGCCAGACAGTGGCGCAGGAACCGCTCGGACGGCTCGGTACCGCGACGCCGCTTGGCATCGCCGTAGACGATCCTCGACCCGGCAGCCGTGAGCCGCCAGATCGTCACCGCGCTACCCGACCCAAGGCCGCCGACCCGCCGCTCAAGCTGCGCGATCAGACCGTCACGCCCGAGGCGGGACAGGACCCGCCGGGTAACCCTGGCACCGGTCGATGCTGTCTCGTGGTCGACGAAACAGAACTGCTGAACCTGATGTGTCGTCAGGTAGCGATGGTCGGCAATCATCTGCAGGACGTCGCGATCACGGTCAGACAGACGCTCGGCCAGGCGCGCCAACTGGCGGGCACCGACCCGACGACCCGCGCCGCGCGGAGTGGCTTCGGACGACGGAGTCACCGAAGTATTCGTTGCCCCAGTTCCAGGAAACTCGCCGCTGACCTGCGCACGTACGGCATCGCCATCAGGGGCGGACGGTACGCCGAGCGGTATACCTGCCCCCGGGGTGTAGACCGACTGTGTGACCGGTCGCTGAGCAGTCATGCCTCACCTCCGGCGCGGCGGCTCCGGCCGAACGACTCGTCCGCCGGGGTGTTTCGCGTCCAGCCGCCGATGGCCAGCAATTCGGCCTCGACCTCGCCGAGCGGACGACCGTAGCGAGTGCGAGAGCGGCGACGAAGGTGTGCGGCCAACTGAATCTTCGGTGGCAACGGATGAGTTCGGATAGTGCACCACGGCATCCGGTCACCCTCGACCAACAGCGACGCCTGAGCGGTAAAGGCGGGCAACTCCTGGAAGTCGCGGGCAGTGAGGGCGCCGTTGGTGGTGGCGGCGATATCCTTGGCGTCTTGCGGACTGAGCTGGAAACATACCCGGCTGCGGGCGTGAGCCATCACCGCTTGGCGCATCGACGGGGTCAGCTGAGTGAGCGACTGGTGCGCCAGGGCTGCGAACGCCACCCCGAGACCACGAGCCCGCCCGAGCGCATCGACCAGGTCACCGAGTCGGACGATCTCCTGGAACTCGTCGAGGTACAGCATCACCGGATGCCGCTGCGACTGCGGCACGCGGGTGCGTTCCTGTGCCGTCTGCCAGATCAACGCGAGCAGGATCGAACCCATCAGGCGGGCACCCTCCGGTCCCAGCTCCGCACTCCCCAGCGAGATGACCACGATGGGCCGCCGATCCGGTTCGAGAAACAACTCCCGCAACTCGAACCTCGGGTCGGCCTGTCCGAACATGGCCCGCAGCGATGGACGCAGGGTCAGGATCGGGTCGAGCTTGTTGCGCAGCGGTGCGATGACATGCGTGCGCTCGGCATCAGACAAAGCTTCGAAGTGCGCCCAGAACGCCCCGAGTCCCAACGGATCGGCGCCGGTGACCTTGGCGACCAGTGGCCGCCGCACCGCGGGATTCGACAACATCATCGGCACCATCGCCAGCGAACAGCCGCCCACCCGGGCGAGAGTCAGTAGGCATGCGTGCAGCAGGTCGCTACTGCGGGGACCGAGCTGATCACCGTAGAGGCTCTTGAACACCCCGAAGATCACATCGGCCGACCGCTCCGGCTGACCGTCGTCGAACACCGATACCCCGACAGGGTGAGTATCGGCGGGGTCGACCACCACGATGTCGTCATGCCGCGTTGGATCGACGCGCTCGAGGAAGTCGGTGCAGGCGTCGCCCTTTCCGTCGATGAGTACCACCGACCGCCCGGCGGCCGCGTCGGCCAGTGCCAGATTCACCAGCATGGTCGACTTGCCGGTCCCCATCGGGCCGATCACGTGCATCACGCGCTTGGCCTCCTCGACCCCCTGGCCGACCGGGCGGTCACGATCGAGCACCGAGTCCCCCAGGATGCGGCCAGCCCGCGGAACTCGTGCAGCAACCGGAAGTCGTCGAGGATGAGGCGACGGCACCCCTGGCAACTCCACATCCTTCGGACCGATCGGCCAACCCAGCAGCGCCGTCAACTCCGTGACCCCGAGCTCACTGGGCCACCACAGAGGATCGCGCGCCTCGTCGAGCGACCGCAACGACGACCGTTTCAGCTGCAGCGCCACCCCCGGCGCTTCCAAACCGCGTAGCGGCGCCGCCACGTCCCCGACCAGCCGCTGCGCCCGGGCACGATCACGAGCACGCACACCGATCCGCACTTCACACGAGAACCGATGCTCACCGAACTTGGCGTTATCCCGTGTCCGCTGACGACTGGGTGCACCGGCGATCAGGCGCGGACGGTGACGCGGACCGAGAATCACCTGCAACCGCACCAGTTCGCCGTGATCCGCACCGGACAGGCCCGCAAGTACGCCGCGAGCCACCTGTTCGGTCGCACCCACTGTCAACGCGGCCCGCTGATGCCCCGGCAAACGCACCGCCACGGCAGCCGTCGAGCTCGCAGGGCTACGACCGGCCACCACACGCAGCCCGACCAGATGCACAGACATCGCGGCGACCGCGCGGCCTGCAGCGGCAGGCTCGGCACCGAGGAACCAGGTGACCCCGCCGGCTTCGCCACGCGCTTCCAGGACCAGACGCGGCTGACCACTCAGACCAGCCAGTGCGCTGACGGCTGCCCGCGCCGCCTCGACCGGAAGCGGGGAGGGAAGCTCCAGCTGGGTCCACGAGAGCGATCCACAGCTACTCATCGGAGCCCTCCACGTCCTGGCGAGCATGTCGTTCGGCCTGAGCTTCGCGTTCGGCATCGGCCATCGCCATGGCGATGATCGCCCGCGCGATCTTGCGCACGTCGGGCCGCTCGCGTCGCTCGGAATGGACGATGATCTGTCGACTGTGCCGAGCGCGTTTCAGCCCGCTGCGACGAGCCGCCCTCCGATCGGCTCGATAGGGCGCATTCTTGCTCGCGCCGTTCTCGTCATTGTGTGTAGTTGACATGGATCTACCTCCTTCCCGAATTAGGTGATGGACCGACTTTCACAATGCGTTTCGAAATAGAAATGCAAGTCGTGCGGCAGACTATGAACGCATTGCACGAAAATTGCAAGGGTAAATGTGGCGTCGTTGACAATTCCGCAACACCGGTCGGAATAGCACTCACGGGAAATCACCAGCCCCTGAATTTCGACGAGATTCTCCACCACACGAATGCGCCGACACCCGCTACGAACGCGATGATGCACAGGTACACCCAGATGGCCTTGAGGATGCTGACCGCCCCGTACAGCGCCATCGCTGCGAGCAGCAGCCCGAGGCACACGTCCACAAGACGGCTGCCGATCCGTCCCGGATCGCCGCCACTCATGGCAGCCGCCGAATCTCAGCAAGCAGGCCCGACACGAGCCCAGCCTCATGGCAGGTTGCGACGAAACGCCCCTGGTCGAGCGGGAACCGTCCGATGACGCCCATGAGGAAGATCTGGCCCACCAGATCAGCGGTCATCAGCTCGTACGGCAGACTGCCCTTGCCGAAACCGGCCAAAGACAGCTCATCGAGATGCCACTGCGCAAGCTCCAACTCGTCGTCGAGGTTGAAGCTCAACCCCAGCCGCACATGATGCACGTCGTGGTAGTAGCGGAACCGGACGTTGTCATCGGGTGCCTCGTAGATCGTCGACTCGCAGAACAGGCTGCTCACCGGCAACGGATCACCCGTCTCGGTCGAACGCGCAAAAGCACCACGGAGCTGCTGATACGTGCTCGGCGCAGTGGCGACACCGATCCAACCGAAGCCCAGCTCATCACGGGTGCGCTCGGCCTGCTCGCGAACGAAGCGTGTCAGCTCAGCGCGGCCGACGTGCAACTCGGATCTCGTAGGGTGGGAGGTGGTCATGACGTGACTCCTTGACGGGTTCATTGGCGTGAAGTGGTTGAGAAGTGATGTAGCCGATCTGGCCTGGTCGGGCGCCTGCCAGCACCCGACCAGGCCTCCAACTATCGAGACGGCGGCGGGTTGAAGCGGTCGCACTGAGCGGCCTCGATCATCTGCTCCAGCGCCGACTGCGCCAGGTGATTGATCCGCAGTTCGGCCAGCCGACGTGCCCGAGCCGCCTGCGCGATCTCAGCACGGCGCTCGGCCTCATATCGCGCGATCCGCCAGCGCCGCCACGCCCAATACAAGACCAGCACCACAGCGGCGATCAGCGCGAGCACCACCAGCGTGCTCATCGCCGGTTCACCGCACGCGCGGTATCGGCGACCGCCTGCCCCATCCCGATGACCGTCATCGTCTTGATGAAGTCCAGGTCACCGGACGCCGCAGGTGCAGCCAGTGCAAGCTGCTGCTGCACCTGCGCCACCAAGGCTGCCTGCTGCATGGCGTAGGCGCCGGTGCGGGCGATGGCATCGACCTTGGCCTGCTGAACCTCGCCGGCTGCGGCGATCGTGGCCGACCGGAGTTCGGTCGACTGGTCGATCGCGGCCAGCTCCCGCGCCGTTTGGCGCGAGAGTCGACCACCCGAGGCGGACGGGGAGGGAACGATGGACTGCTGCGTGTAGCGCTCGATAGCCGACATGGCACGAGCTCCCTTCGGTGAATCGGAATTCGCCAGGCGGTTTGCACTGACACGAACACCGTCGCAACAACGGGCACGGCATCGAGAGAATCGGAAAGGAATCGGAACACAGCTCCACGCACCAGTACGCTCGCTTCAGGAGGTGACGATTGAACGATGCACGTCGGCGCGACGCGGCAGATCTCACCGATGACCTGCTGTTCATGCGTAAGGGGTCTGGGTTCACCGCCAAGCGAATTGTCAACGCGGGCACGCTCCGCCACGTACTCGGGGGAGGAGACGAGCCGTTCGACAACCTGCGTGACCGGTTCATCTCGGCGATCCAGTCCCTACGAGACCCTGAGCCGGACCTGCTGCTGGCCGCGTACGGTCTCGCACCGGGTTACGGCGATCTGCCCATGCTCCGGCAACGACGCGAACGGTACGGCCACACTATCGACCGCAAGGTCGACACCGTCGCCGACCGCGAAGATGCCGCGATCGAACACCTGCGAGTCCAGCTCCTGACCGGCTGGTACACCCAGTCACCGGTCTCGGCCCGTATACCGGAAATGCACAACGGCATCATCCAAGAATCCGTCCATGTCTCCACCCTGGTCGTCGATCGGAAGTGGCAGCAGACTCTCGAGCACTACCGCTTCATGGCACTGTTCGACGAAGCCGACTACATCGCAATCAGCAGCTCCTACCCAGGACGCCCTATCCCCGAGGGCGACTTCACAGTTAAGACCGTTCGAGTGGGTCAGAGCTACAGTCACCAGTTCTGGCACAACGGCCCCATGAAACGGGGACGTACCTACGACCTGCGATTCCGACTGGTCCCAGACGACGACTACGGCCAGCCCGAAGCGATCATCGAAGAGGCACGCGCCTTCCACGAACGCACCCTCACCGCCACAATCGAGGTCGAGTTCCACGGCCGGACACCCGAACAGATCTGGAGCTACGAACGCCTGACGTACTTCGAACGCCCCGGCTCGCCGAGGCGCGGCCGCATTCTTGATCCATCCGAGGGCAACGTGGTGCGCTCGCAGACCCACGACCAGTACGGCGGACTGTTCACCGGGATCGCGTGGAACTGGCGTACTGAAACGCAGTGACCGTGAAGACGGATGTCACCCCCCTCTGGCATGCTCAATCCCGGCGTGCAACGCAACCGTACGTTGCTCGCACAAATGTTCGAATATTGGTACAATAGGCAGCATATATGCCTACAGACACAACAGGAAGACCAGCTGTGGCGCTCAAGAAGTCGGATCTCTACTCATCACTGTGGGCGAGCTGCGACCAGCTTCGTGGCGGCATGGACGCCAGCCAGTACAAGGATTACATCCTGACGCTGCTGTTCGTGAAGTACGTCTCCGACAAGGCCAAGACCGACGCGAACAGCCTCATCGAGGTGCCCGAGGGTGGCTCGTTCGACGACATGCTCGCCGCCAAGGGTGACAAGGAGATCGGCGACCGCTTCAACAAAATCATCGCCCGCCTCGCCGAAGCCAACGACCTGCGCAACGTCATCGACCAGGCCGACTTCAATGACGAGGAAAAACTCGGCAAAGGCAAGGAGATGCAGGACCGCCTCTCCAAGCTCGTCACCATCTTCAATGACCTCGACTTCCGTGGCTCACGCGCTGAGGGCGACGACCTACTCGGAGACGCCTACGAGTACCTGATGCGGCACTTCGCGACCGAGTCCGGCAAGAGCAAGGGCCAGTTCTACACGCCGGCCGAAGTCTCCCGCATCCTCGCCAAAGTGGTCGGCATCGGACCGAACACCCCCCAGGACCAGACCGTCTACGACCCCGCCTGCGGGTCCGGCTCGCTGCTGCTCAAAGCTGCCGCCGAAGCGCCGCGCGGCATGACGATCTACGGCCAGGAGAAAGACAACGCCACCTGGGCGCTGTCCAAGATGAACATGATCCTGCACGGCAACGAGATCGCCGAGATCGAAAAGGGCGACACCATCACCAGCCCGCAGTTCACCAAGGGTGACCGCCTGCGGACCTTCGACTACATCGTCATGAACCCACCGTTCTCGGTGAAGTCCTGGAACAACGGCCTCGAACACGACTACGGCCGCTTCGAATACGGTCGCCCGCCCGAGAAAAACGGTGACTACGCCTTCCTACTCCACGCGCTCACCTCACTCAAGAGCACCGGCAAAGCCGCGATCATCCTTCCGCACGGTGTGCTGTTCCGCGGCAACGCCGAAGGCACGATCCGCACTCGCCTGCTCAAGCAGGGCTTCATCAAGGGCATCATCGGCCTACCGGCAAACCTATTTTACGGCACCGGCATTCCGGCCTGTGTGGTGATCCTCGACAAGGAAAATGCCCAGGCGCGCACGGGCGTCTTCATGATCGACGCATCCAAGGGCTTCATGAAGGACGGCAACAAGAACCGTCTACGCAGTCAGGACATCCACAAAATCGTCGACACCTTCAACAAGCAGATCGAGATCGACCGCTACTCGCGCATGGTGCCTATAGCTGAGATCGCCGACCCGAAGAACGACTACAACCTCAACATCCCGCGTTACATCGACTCGTCCGAACCCGAGGACCTGCAGGACCTCAGTGCCCACCTCCACGGCGGCATCCCCGACCGCGACCTCGACGCACTCCAGCACTACTGGGACGCGTTCCCACAGCTGCGCAGCCAGATCTTCGCGCCGAATCGCCCCGGCTACAGCGATCTCGCTATCGACGTCAGCGCAGTGCAGCAGGCGATCTTCGACGCACCCGGCTTCCATAAGCTCCGCGATGAAGCGACCGGCATTGTCGAGGACTGGTTTGCCACGCACCGCGACACGCTGGCCGGCGTCACGGCCGACACGAAGCCGAACGAACTGATCGCGACCATCGGCGACGACCTGCTGGCCCGCTTCAAGCCGATGCCACTGCTCGACGAGTACAACGTCTACGAGCAACTCATGACGTATTGGCACGACACGATGCACGACGATGTCTACCTGGTTATGGCCGACGGCTGGCTGAACGCCGCCAAGCCACGCAAGACCATCGAGGATAAGGAGCGCAAGCTCTCCGAAACCCCCGACCTCGTTGTCGGCTCCGGTCGTAGCGCCACCAAGTACAAGATGGACCTCATCCCGCCAGCACTGATCGTGGCGCGCTACTTCGCCGACGAACAGACCGCCATCGACAACCTCACCGCAGCAGCCGAAGAAGCCACCAGAGTAGTCGAAGAGTACATCGAGGAGCACGCTGTCGAAGACGGACTACTCGCAGACGCCATGGACGACGACAAGATCTCCAAGGCACTCGTCGCCGCACGCCTAAAGGCAGTCAAGACCGGCGGCGATCCCGACGAGGTCAAAGCGTTGCAGAACGCAACCAAGCTGTACAACACCGAAGCCGCCGCCAAGAAAGCAGTCAAGGACGCCCAGGGCGAACTCGACCTCACCACGCTCAAGAAGTACGGCGACCTGACCGAAGACGACATCAAGACGCTGGTACTCGACGACAAATGGCGCGCGACCGTCGTGCACCGCGTTGCTAGTGAAGTCGAAGCACTCACACTCGACCTGGTTGCGCGCATTCAGCAACTCGGTGAACGATACGCCGAGACAGTCGCTCGCCTCGACGTCGAGCTAGAGGCGCTCGAAGCCAAAGTTGCCTCGCACCTGACAGCTATGGGGGTCAACTCGTGACCGCGGTTGAGCGGGTGCCGTTGGGTCAACTTCTTCGCCGGGCACCTCGGTATGGCATCAACGCGGCTGCCGTGCCGCTGAAGCCAAATGTTCCGACATACATCAGAATCACAGATATCGACGATGATGGAAGGTTCGCACCCAGCCCAAAGGTTGGCGTAGCCCATCCAGCATCAGGAAACTACATACTTCGTTCCGGCGAGCTTGTATTTGCAAGGACAGGAGCGAGTGTTGGAAAGTCGTATCTCTACAATCCCGATGATGGCCAACTTGTGTATGCGGGATTCCTTATCAACATCGCTCCCGATTCAAAGCTACTGAATCCCAAGTTCCTCTCGCTTTACGTACAGACCAAGGAATATTGGGACTGGATCGCGCGCACGTCGGTACGAAGCGGCCAGCCTGGCGTGAATGGTCAAGAATACGCGCAACTTCCTGTGCCTCTGCCGAACATTACCGTTCAGAACGCAATTGCGGACGCGATGGCTGATGTCGACGACCTGATCGCCACCCTTGAGCGCCTCATCGCTAAGAAGCAGGCGATCAAGCAGGGCATGATGCAGCAACTCCTGACCGGCCGCACTCGCCTGCCAGGGTTCACCGATGAATGGCGCCGTCTCGACGTGGCTTCCCGGTCGGTGGTGAAAGCAAGGATCGGGTGGCAGGGGCTGAAGACAGGCGAGTATCGCGACAGTGGTATATATCGCCTTGTCGGTGGGACTGAGTTCGTCGACGGTCGTATCGACTGGAGCAGGACGCCCTTCGTGGACAAGTGGAGGTACGACCAGGACTCGTATATCCAGCTCTGTGTTGGTGACGTTCTACTCACCAAGGACGGCACAATCGGCAAGACTGCCTACGTGGATGCACTGCCGGGGCCAGCAACGCTCAACAGCGGCGTGTTCGTTATCCGCCCTGTTCGCGACGCGTACGATCCGGCCTTCCTATATTGGATGCTACGTTCGCGTGCGTTTGACGAATTTCTTGCGCGACTCACGGCAGGGTCTACGATCTCGCACCTCTACCAGCGCGATCTCGTGACTCTTGTTTTGAATGTGCCAGCGAGCATCGAGGAACAGCGAGCTATTGCAGGGGTCCTCGGCGATGCGGAGGCGGAGGTGGCTACGCTCGAAGATCGCCTTACGAAGGCTCGCGCCATCAAGACTGGCATGATGCAGCAACTCCTGACCGGCCGCACACGGCTGCCTGTGGAGGCTGTCTCGTGAGTGCCGGTAAATCAGTCCGTCTGTTCCTAGCTGACGGCACACCCGGTGGCTTACTGACCGCCGAGATTATGAACTGGACCGGTCATGTTGTGGCTGCTCCGCGCTCGGACATAGCGACACTCTTGAAACGTCCCGAGGCGACTCGGACCGGCATCTACATTCTGCTCGGCGATGATCCGAACAGTCTCGGTGGGCAGTTGGCCTACATCGGCGAAGGTGACGACGTCAGCAAGCGCCTGTATCAGCACGCTCGCTCGGAAGACCAGAACGGCAAAGACTTCTGGGATCGAGCCATCGTGCTGACCAGTAAAGACACCAACTTGACCAAGGCGCACGCCCGCTACCTGGAAAGCCGGTTCATAACGCTGGCACAACAGGCCAGCAGAGCGCGGCTCACCAACGGCACCACGCCGCCGCCGATCGTGTTGCCCGAAGCTGATGTGTCGGACATGGAGTACTTCATCGAGCAGGCGAAGATTGTCCTTCCAGTGCTCGGGGTGAATCTCTTCCGATCACCACGAACGACTTCGGTGGAATCAAGCTCCGAGATTGCCGAAACCCGGACGGATTCGCCACTGTTTGAGATGACGCTGAAGAAGACCGGTATTACTGCGTCCGCGCAGGAAGTTGACGGCGAGTTCACCGTGCTCGAAGGCTCCAGCGCCCGATTGAAGTGGACCGGCGGCGAAGGCCACAGCTACACCAGCCTGCGGGCGAAGCTGGAGCAGGACGGCACGCTCGTGCCAACGTCCGATGGTTCGGCAATGCGCTTCACCCGCAACCACGTCTTCGCCAGCCCGAGTGCCGCCGCCGCGATCGTAGCCGGGCGCAGTGCCAACGGCCGAGCCGAGTGGCTGGTGAAGAACACGCGAAGAACGTATGGACAGTGGGAAACCGAAGGAATTGAGGAGGCGATGAAGCAGGAGGCGAGCAATGAGTGATGTAGGACAAATTGAACGAAAAGCTCAGAACCGCGTAGTTGCGCTGTTTCGCGATCAGCTCGGCTACGAATACCTCGGCAACTGGGAGTACCGCGAGGGCAACTCGAACGTCGAGACCGAACTGCTTACGCAGAACCTGCGCGCTCGTGGCTACGACGACAACCTCATCAACCGCGCCCTCGACCAGCTCGGCAAAGCTGCCTCAGTCGGTGCTGGCCACGACCTGTACGAGGCCAACCGCGACGTCTACGGGCTGCTGCGCTACGGCGTGAAGGTCCGCCCTGGCGTAGGCGAGCAGACCGAGACCGTCTGGCTGATCGACTGGAAGAACCCCGACGCCAACCACTTCGTGGTCGCCGAGGAAGTTACCGTCGCGGGCCAGCACACCAAACGCCCCGACGTGGTGCTCTACGTCAACGGCCTGGCACTCGCCACGCTGGAACTCAAGCGATCCAAAGTCGCTGTCTCCGAAGGTATCCGGCAGACGATCGGCAACCAGAAACCGGAGTTCATTCGCGCGTTCTTCTCGACTGTGCAGTTCGTCTTCGCCGGCAACGATGTCGAAGGGCTGCGCTATGGCGTTATCGACTCCCCGGAGAAGTATTGGCTGGAGTGGAAAGAACCCTCCGACGTCGCTGACCCGCTCGGCCGGGCCTTGCTGCAGATGTGCAGCAAACCGCGCCTACTGGAGCTGATTCACGACTTCATCGTCTTCGACGCTGGCGTCAAGAAGGGTCCACGCCACAACCAGTACTTCGGCGTCAAAGCTGCCCAGGACCGCATCGCCAAGCGCGAGGGTGGCATCATCTGGCATACCCAAGGCTCGGGCAAGTCCCTGACGATGGTGTGGCTGGCCAAGTGGATTCGCGAGAACCAACCCGACGCCCGCGTGCTGCTGATCACCGACCGCACCGAACTCGACGAGCAGATCGAGAAGGTTTTTGGCGGCGTTAACGAGCAGATCTACCGCACCAAGAGCGGTGCCGATCTCATCAGCACTCTCAATGCCAGCGAGCAGTGGCTGATCTGCTCATTGGTCCACAAGTTCCGTGCTGCCGACAGCGACACCGACGATGACGAGACGACCGCCGACTTCATCAACGAGCTGCACGCGAGTATCCCGAAGGACTTCAGGGCCAAGGGCAACATCTTCGTCTTCGTCGACGAAGCCCACCGCACCCAGTCCGGCAAGATGCACACCGCTATGAAGGCGCTGCTGCCCGAGGCGATGTTTATCGGTTTCACTGGCACACCGCTGCTGAAGGCGGACAAGGCCACCAGTATTGAGACCTTCGGCTCGTTCATCCATACCTACAAGTTCGACGAAGCCGTCGCCGACGGTGTGGTGTTGGATCTACAGTACGAAGCCCGCAACATCGACCAGGAGCTGACCAGTCCCGCACAGGTCGACAAATGGTTCGAGGTCAAAACCAAGGGTATGACCGATCTCAGCAAGGCCGAGCTCAAGAAGCGCTGGGGCACCATGCAGAAGGTCGTCTCCAGTGAGCCGCGCGCCAAGCAGATCGTCAACGACATCCTGCTCGACATGGAGACCAAGCCCCGCCTGATGGATGGGCGCGGCAACGCCATGCTCGTTGGCTCCAGCATCTACCAAGCCTGCAAGTTCTACGAAATGTTCGTCGCGGCCGGCTTCAAGGGCAAGTGCGCCATCGTCACCAGCTACACCCCGAACGCCAGTGACATCGCCAAGGAAGACTCCGGCGCGGGCAAGACCGAGAAGATCCGCCAGTACGACATCTACCGCAAGATGCTGGCCAACTACTTTGACGAACCCGAAGACACCGCCGTAAACAAGGTCGAGGAGTTCGAGCAAGCCGTCAAGCGCCAGTTCATCGAGAACCCCGGCCAGATGCGGCTGCTGATCGTGGTCGACAAGCTGCTGACCGGCTTCGACGCGCCGAGCGCTACCTACCTCTACATCGACAAGAAGATGCGCGATCATGGCCTGTTCCAGGCAATCTGCCGGGTCAACCGCCTCGACGGCGACGACAAGGACTACGGCTACATCGTCGACTACCAGGACCTGTTCAACTCGCTCGAAGACGCGATCACCGACTACACCTCCGGCGCCCTCGATGGATACGAGAAGAAGGACATCGAGGGACTGCTCTCGGACAGGATCGAGAAGGCCCGCGAGAACCTCGACGAAGCCCTCGAACGTATCCGCGCCCTCGTCGAACCCGTTGCACCACCGAAGAACACGCTGCAATACCAGCAGTATTTCTGCGCGGTGGAGCAGGGCAACGCCGACCAGCTCAAGGCTAACGAGCCCAAGCGCGTCGAGCTGTACAAGGCGGTTGCGGCCGTCACCCGTGCCTACGCCAACCTTGCCAACGACATGACCACCGCTGGCTACAGCGTGACCGAGGCCGAGGCGATCAAGCAGGAAATCGCGCACTATGTCGACCTGCGGGCTGAAGTTAAACTCGGTGCGGGTGAGGACGTCGACTTCAAGCAGTATGAGGCCGGTATGCGGTTCCTGCTCGACACCTACATCCAGGCCGGCGCTTCCGAAGTCGTCTCCAACTTCGAAGACACGGGCCTAATCGATCTGATCGTCAAGCTCGGTGCGGGTGCGATCGACAAGCTGCCTGCCGGAATCAAGAAGGACCCCGAAGCAGTTGCCGAGACGATCACCAACAACATGCGCAAGGTGATCATCGACGAGCACGCGATGAATCCCAAGTACTACGACAAGATGAGCGAACTGCTCGACGCCATCATCGAACAGCGCCGCCAGCAGGCCATCGACTACCAGGAGTACCTGGCCAAGCTCCTCGACGCCGCCAAGCAGCTCGGCACCAAAGAGTCAGACACCAAGTATCCCGACTGGGCTGACAACGGCGCACGACGCGCCCTGATCGACTTCGGCTGGCCCGATCCGGCAATACCGATCCAGGTGGACACCGCGATCTTGACGAGCAAGCCGCACGACTGGGTCGGTAACACGATGAAGGAAAAGGTCGTCAAGCGAGCGATCAGTCGTACGCTGCCCGACGGCTTCGACCGACTCGATGAACTATTTGAACTGGTGAAGGCGCGCGATGAGTACCGCTAACGCCTACCTCACCGTCCGTGGTATCGACATCGACGTCATCTACAAGGACATCAAGAACCTGCACATCGGCGTCTACCCGCCGCTGGGCCGCGTTCGCGTAGCTGCTCCAAACCGGCTCGACGACGACCAGGTGCGCCTGGCCGTGATTCAGCGTCTGCCATGGATCAAGCGGCAGCGCGACAAGCTGCGGTCCGCCGAGCGTCAGTCCGAGCGCGAGATGATCACCGGTGAGTCGCACTATGTGTGGGGTATTCGTCGCCGGCTCAAGGTCGTCGAGCGGCCCGGTCGGGCGCACTTCGAGATCGACGGCGAACGGCTGGTACTCTACGTGCCCGCCGACACCCCGCCCGATAAGCGACGCATCTATCTCGACCAGTGGTACCGCGACCAGCTTCGCCAAGAGATCCCCGACCTCATTGCGAAGTGGGAGCAGACGCTCGACGTGACCGTGCCGAAGTGGACGATTCGCCGCATGAAGACCAAGTGGGGTTCCTGTAACCGCGAGACCCGACACATCTGGTTCAACGCCGAACTCGCCAAGAAGCACCCCGGTTGCCTGGAATACATCGTCGTCCACGAGATGACCCACTACTTCGAACGCAACCATGGCGAGAGGTTCACGAGCCTGATGGATCAGCACCTGCCCGACTGGCGCAGCCGGCGAGATCAACTCAACGAGTCTCCGCTTTCCGATGAACAATGGAAGGGCGAGTAATTGATGGAGATTCGACGTATCGAAATTCAGAACTTCCGGGGAATCAAGTCCCTTGCGTGGAATATCCCGGCAGGGCGCCGCTTCCTGGCGCTCATTGGGCCTGGCGACAGCACAAAGTCGAGCATTTTGTCTGCTATCGACATGACGCTAAGCGACAGGTGGAACCTGTCGTTCGCGGACACGGACTTCTATCAAGCAGACGTTACTCAACCGATATCGATTCGAGTGACACTCACAGGATTGCCTCCTGAACTCCGTCAGCACAACGTGCTCGGTTTGCATCTGAACGGCTTGGACTCCGCAGGCGAGCTTCATCAGGATCCCGAAGATGACCATGAAGTCTGCGTCACTATCTGCTTGACCGTCGACGGTGAACTGGAGCCTAAGTGGACAGCCTTTCGTCCCGGCAAGGGAGCAGACGAGGCGACGATCAGCTCGGCCACGCGTCGCCTGATCGGCACATACAAGGTAGACGAGCGTATCGATGCACACCTGCGATGGACCAAGACATCCGCACTCGGCCGACTCACCGAGTCTAAGCATGGTGCCGCGAAACTCCTCGTGGATGCAAACCGCACCGCCCGCATAGCTGTCGCAGACTCAATCCCAGATGAGCTTGAGCGGCTTGCCAAGTCTATCCAAGGCAAGATGCATGACTTGGGAAGCGGCGAGTTCAGGTCTTTGCAACCTGGACTTGATCAGTCGCTTTCAAACTCATCAGGAAACCTTGCGCTATACGAAGGCGCGGTTCCACTGACCAACTACGGACTTGGTAGCCGACGCCTCGCTGGTATAGCAGCGCAACAACTTGCACACGACGGTAAGGCGTTCCTCCTAGTCGACGAGATTGAGTACGGACTTGAGCCACACCGACTAGTCAACCTACTCGCACAACTCCGGCGCACCGACGTTTCAGGCCAGGTATTCGTCACCACCCACTCGCCAACCGTTCTAAGACACCTTGATGCTCAGGATCTTGCAGTCGTCCGATCGCTCCCTGACGGTCTGGTCGAGGTGAAGTGTCTTGCTGCGGGCGACGATGATATCCAGAAGTTGCTTCGAGCATCTCCTGAAGCGTTCCTCGCGCGTCGAGTTGTAATCGGCGAGGGAAAAACTGAGTTTGGCCTGATGCTGGGTCTATTAGACCAGTGGGACGCCGACGCCGCTGTGAACGGAACCCCGGTCAGCGCCGCACTCGGTGTTGTCGCTACCGAAGGCAGCGGTTCTGAGACGGTCGCTCGAGGAGAGATCTTGGACGACCTCGGTTACGAGGTTACTCTTCTAATGGACAGCGATGTCGATGCTGTCAACGTCAAGGCTGACGCCTTCGGCACCCGTCCCCGCGCTGCAGTAGTTCGATGGCGTGACGGATTCAACGTGGAGCGTGCTCTTTGTGAAGTTCTCGACGCCGACGGTCTGACCACACTCATTGAATTGGGTATTGCACTCTCTGAAAATCCCGAGGACGGATCGACCAATTTCTTGACCCACCTTAAGAACTCCGCGTTGCCGCGCGAACTGACTTCCCTAAAGGTAGGAGATTGGATTAGTTCGGGCTACACGCTCAACGAAGCTCGTGAACTCATTGCAAGGGTAGCCAGCAAGAAGAGCTGGTTCAAGCAGGTGCATCGGGGACGCGCTCTCGCATCACTCCTTATGGACGCACGGCACCTGCAGAATTCCGATGAGCTTGCCAAGGTTAATGCGCTTCAGGCAGCGATCTTCGATCCACGACCGACGTTCGCCGGGGAAGTGAACGCCTCGAAGGACGCGGCTGTATCGTGAGCGCTCCGCGTCTTCTCGATCGTCTACCGGCCTCAGTCGAGCTCGCGGCCGGGAGTGGCAAGACTTGGACGTTGGCCGATACCGTCCGCTCCATCGCTGGGGATGGCGGTCGAGCGCTCGTGCTTACCCACACTGTCGCAGGCGTTCACGCGATGAGCTCCAAACTCCGCGAATTCGATATCGATCCCGATACTTACCACGTCGCGACACTGACGAGCCTTGCGATCGAGCTAGTCAGCGCGTACTCGTCCCACGCTGGATTCGATGTCCCCGAGGTGGTTGACCTTAGTCGCTCCAAGGAGTACATCGATGGCGCTATCTCAGTGCTTCAACGACAACATATTCGAGACGTCTTTGGTCTGAGTTACACCCACTTACTAGTCGACGAGTATCAAGACTGCTCGACCGGTCAACATGCCCTTGTGTGTGCGCTGAAGACCGCCATTCCACAGACCGTCATCTTCGGGGATCGTTTACAGGGCATATTTGGCTTCGCCGACCCAATCGTCGATTGGGATGCCGATGTTCTGCCGGGGTTCCCGGATTTCCCGATAAACCATATCCCGCGGCGCTGGCAAGGTCACAATGAAGACCTTGGAGCATGGCTCCTCACTGTTCGGTCACAGCTGATCGCCGGCAATGTGCTCGATCTCAGGAGCGGCCTCCCTAGCGGGGTAACGTTCCTCCCTAAGACGACTGCTGGATTTGAACTGGTTAATGTCGCCCGTCAACGTCGGGGGGATGGCGAGACTGTCGTCGTTATCGCCGCACCGCATTTGCACGCCGCGCGAGCGGTCGCCTCACGGCTGGCGGGATACGGATACGTCGCCATGGAAGAGATGGGCGGCAGCTTCATGGATAAGCTGCTCGGAGATCTTTCGACCCTTGAACCAAGCGACTATGCGACATGGCTGGCATCTACGGCAAAGGCCTGTTTCACCGGCTACGGCAAGCTCGATAATGGTGTCCTGGGCCGACTTGCCAAGGGCAAATCAGTGGCGACACTCAAGCGCCCAGGCCTTGAGAAGACGCTTGCAGCAATCGACCGCGTCCAGTTGTCACCGGGGCTTGGTGCGCTTGCTGCATCTATGGATGCGATCCGTCTTGCAAGGGAAGCTCAGCTACACTCCCGCGAGGCATGGCGTGACATGACCAAGGTCATCGAGGCCTGTGCGATTGATCCCGAGCGTGACATGTCCGTCGAACTTGTACGCGTCCGCGAGCGCGTGCGTCATGGCGGACGGCAAGACCAGTTGCGTGTGGTCTCTCGGACCGTGCTCATCAAGGGCCTTGAGTACGACCATGTCATTATCGCTAACACTGCAGACATCAACGACGCATGCAATCTCTATGTTGCGCTTAGTCGTGCCCGAAAGAGCGTGACAATCATTGGCCCAAGCCCGCAGATCACAATTAAGGAGACGCCGAATGGTCGCTGAGATGCGATCTCGCCAACTTTCCTCAGGGGTCAGTTCTCACCTCCAGCGCGCGGGCGTCCCGCGACGATTAATCGCACACTCGCATGCCCCATTCCAACTTCCGCTGCAATCGCCTCTGGTTTCAAGCCTTCTGCCCACAGTTCACGAACCCGAGCCTCCTGCTCGGCCGTCACTGTCCGGCGTTGCGGCGGAACACCAGCCTTGCGCAAGATCATTCGAATCGAGTAGTCGCTGACGCCGTAACGCTCTGCAAGTTGGGCAAGGCTCGTGCCTCCTGAGACGTATGCGGCAACGATGGTATTTCGGTCGGCGTCATCGATCCTCCCAACGAGTTGGCGGCCCGTAGGTCGGGCCGGGAAAGGGACCGGTTCACGGTCTCGTAAGGCAAGGCACCTCTCGATGAGGAGCGGTGCCTCCCGGGTGCTTGAATACCGTCCCAGCGTGTGCACCATCACATCCCTGCCGGCCTCCGGCCGCACCGGGGCTACCCTGAGCGGCGTGAGCCATCGCCTTCCCGATCCGGCCGAGCAGCGCGAACCGGCGCCCGCCGCCGAGCCGGCGACGGCCGGGCACGCGCACACCAGGCACGGCCACAGTCACGGTCACGCCTCCGGCCCGGTGCAGAATCTGGCGCGCTACGCCAAACCGGTGGTGCTCGGGCTGCTGCTGATCGCGGCGGTGGCCTCGGCGGTCGCGGTGGTCGTGCTCTGGCCCAGCCACGGCGACCGGCCGATCCCCATGCAGTTCCAGTCCGCCGACGGCGGCCCCATCGCGACCGCCGACGGCAGCGTGATCGCCCAATCCCGGGTGGACTGCTCGCAGACCGCCTCCGGGTCGGCCGGCGTCGACTATCCGCAGGTCCCCGACATCGGCGGCGACTGCGTCGCCTCCGTCGTGAAACTCTCCGACGGCCCGGACGCCGGCGGGTACACGGTGCTGCTCAGTCCCGCCGACGCCGCGTCCGGCCAGCGCCACGCCGACCGCCCCCAGCTCAAGCTCGGCGACGACCTGCGGCTGAGCCACTTCGCCGGACCGGACGGCGCCCGCCAGTACGCCTTCTTCGACTATCAGCGTTCATCGGCGCTGATCTGGTGGGCGGTGGCCTTCGTGCTGGCGATCATCGGGGTGGCCACCTGGCGCGGGCTGCGCGCGATCATCGGTCTGGCCGTCGCCTTCGCCGTCCTCGGCTACTTCACCCTGCCGTCGATCCTCGACGGGAACGATGTGGTGGCCGTGGCCATCGTCTCCTCGGCGGTGATCCTGTTCGTGGTGCTGTACCTCGCGCACGGGTTCTCGCTGCGGACCAGTTCGGCACTGCTGGGCACCCTCACCTCCCTGCTGATGGCCGCGTTGCTCAGCAAGGCCGCCATCGCCAGCCTGCACCTGACCGGTCTGTCCGCTGAGACCACTGCCAGCCTGGCGGTGTATCGCGGCTCGATCCCGCTCGACGGGCTGCTGCTGGCCGGCTTCGTCATCGGCACGCTCGGCGTCCTCAACGACGTGACGATCACCCAGGCCTCGGCCACCTTCGAGCTGGCCGCCGTCCCGGGCCAGAGCCGGATCGGCGCCTTCCGCGCCTCGATGCGGGTGGGCCGCGACCACATCGCCAGCACCGTGTACACGCTGGTCTTCGCCTACGCCGGCGGCGCCCTGCCGCTGCTGCTGCTGTTCTCGGTGGCCGGCCAGCCCTTCGGCACCCTGCTCACCGGCGAGCAGGTGGCCATCGAGCTGGCCCGCGCCTTCGTCGGCGGCATCGCCCTGGCCCTGTCGGTGCCGTTCACCACCGCGATCGCCGCCGCGCTGGTGGCCCCGCCCCAGCCGGCACCGGCAGCCGCCGAGGCCTGACCGGTCGTCGCCGGCGCCTAGACTCGTGCGCATGTACGTCAAGATCTGCGGATTGAAGGACGTCGACGCCGCCGAGGTGGCCGTCGAGGCGGGCGCGGACGCCATCGGCATGGTCATCAATGCCACCAGCCCCCGCGCGATCGACGAAGACCGGGCCGCCAGCATCGTCGGCGCGGTGGCGCACCACGCCGAGACCGTGCTGGTGGTCAACGACATGACCGGCGCCGACGCCGCCCGGCTGGCCGGCCGGATCGGCGTCGACGTCCTCCAGCTGCACGGCCCGTACAGCCAGCTCGAGTTCTCGGCGGCCGCGGCGCTCTTCCCGCGTCTGTGGCGCGCCACCTCGCTCACGCACGCGCCGACGGCCCGGGTGGGCGACTACGGCGAGGAGGCCCTGCTCCTCGACGCCCCGCGGCCCGGCTCCGGGGAGCGCTGGGACCTGACGTCGGTCCGCGACAACGGCCTGACCGGCCGCTGGATCCTGGCCGGGGGCCTGACCCCGGACACCGTCGCCGACGCCGTCGCGCAGGCCCGCCCCTGGGGCGTCGACGTGTCCAGCGGCGTCGAGTCGGCTCCGGGAGTCAAGGATCACGACGCCATCCGCGCCTTCCTCTCGGCGGCAAAAAACTTGTAGCCGCAACCGTGTCGGCCGCCATACCCTGAAGCATCGGGTGGGTGAACTCACTTTCTGCCGACTTGCTGTGAATGTGTTAGTCGGTAACACTCGTTAGCGACCAACACATTTTCGCGATCCGAAAGGCCGCGCATGTCTTCATTCCTCTTCCGGGTGGGAAAGTTCTCCTTCCGGCACAAGTGGTGGGTGATCGGCGCCTGGGTCGCCGTCCTCGCCATCGTCATCGGCGCCGTCTCGTCGCTGAGCCCCAAGTTCGCCAAGGACTTCGATCTGCCCGGCACGGACGGCGGCATCGCCATCGACCTGATGGCCTCCGAGTTCCCGGCCATCAACGACCAGCAAGAGCATTCGACGACCATGGTGCTGATCAAGGCCGATAACGGCCTCGCCCAGCACAGCGCGCAGATCGACAAGCTGGTCACCGACCTGCAGGGCCTGCCCGACGCCGACAAAGAGGCGATCGTCAGCCCGCTGAAGGCGGCCGAGGCCAACCCGCAGGCCGCCGACTCGGTGCTGTCGGCCAACGGTCAGGTCGGCATGATCAACGTCCCGCAGGACATCAAGATCATGGACGTGACCACCGACGACAAGGACAAGCTCGTCGACGTGCTCGACGAGAACCGGGGTGACGGCCTGCAGGTCGAGGCCACCAGCGGTGTCATGCAGGCGATGGAGGCCGGCGGCACCGCCGAGATGATCGGCTTCGCGGTCGCCTTCGTGGTGATGATCGTCGCCTTCGGTGCACTGATCGCCGCCTTCATCCCGCTGGTCACCGGCATCGTCGGCGTGCTGCTGACGATCATGCTGGTCACGCTCTCGGCCGAGATCTGGAGCGTCAACGAGTCGGCCACCGGCATCGTGATGATGCTCGGGATCGCCGTGTCCATCGACTACGCGCTGTTCATCGTCTCCCGCTACCGCACGGAGGCCAACCGTGGGGGTGATCCCGCCGATGCCGCGGGCCGCGCCGTCGGCACAGCCGGCACCGCGGTCGTCTTCGCCGGCCTGACGGTGATCATCGCCGTCGTCGCCCTGATGGTGATCGGCATTCCGCTCATCACCCAGATGGGTCTGGGTGCGGCCATGGCCGTGCTGGTGGCCGTCCTCGGTGCACTCACGCTGATCCCGGCCCTGCTCGGGGCCACCGGCCGCTTCGCCTTCAAGCCGAAGATCCCGTGGATCAAGCACGCCGAGGAGTCCACCACCTCGGACAGCCTGGGCGTGAAGTTCGGCCGCACCGTCGTGCGCAAGCCGATCCCGTTCATCGTCGCCGGCCTGGCGATCCTGGTGGCCGCCGCCATCCCGATCAAGGGCATGACGCTGGGCCTGGACATGACCTCGCGCGACGAGATCCCGGCGCAGGAGATGCTCAAGGAGGGCTTCGGCGAGGGTGTGACCGGTCAGCTGTTCACCATCGTCAAGACCGACGACGGCCAGGACGTGGCGCCGGCCGCCGACAAGGCGGTCAGCGAGATCAAGGAACTGCCCGACGTCTACAAGCCGGAGACCGTCACCTGGATCGGCAACGGCACCCAGGATCCGAAGAATCCGAACGCCGGCGCCACCGCGGCCATGGTGATCGTCACCCCGACCACCTCCCCGTCGTCGACGCAGACGCACGATCTGATGGAGGCGATCCGCGACCTGTCGCCGACGCTCGAGTCCGAGAACGCCGTCCTGCACGTGGGCGGTCAGACCGCGATCATGTCGGATCTGTCGGCCAAGCTCGACAAGGCGCTGATCCCGTACATCGCCGTGGTGGTGGGCCTGGCCTTCCTGATCATGATCGGTGTGTTCCGGTCGATCTGGGTGCCGCTGATCGGCACGCTCGGCTTCGTCTTCTCGGTGCTCGCCACGTTCGGCATCACCACGCTGATCTTCACCGACGGCTGGGGCGGACTGATCGATCATCCGCAGCCTCTGCTGAGCTTCCTGCCGATCTTCCTGGTCGGCGTGGTCTTCGGCCTGGCGATGGATTATCAGGTCTTCCTGGTGACCCGAATGCGCGAGGAGTTCCTGCACGGGATGTCGCCGAAGGACGCGATCATCGCCGGCTACCAGCACGGATCGCGGGTGGTCACCTCCGCGGCACTGATCATGATCAGCGTCTTCGCCGCGTTCATGCTGGCCCCGGAGACCACCAACAAGATGCTCGGCTTCGCCCTGGCGATCGCGGTCTTCTTCGACGCCTTCATCATCCGCATGATGGTGGTGCCCGCGGTGATCTCGCTGCTCGGCGAGAAGGCCTGGGGTCTGCCGCGCTGGCTCGACAAGGCCGTCATCAACTTCGACATCGAGGGCTCCAAGGTGCGCAACCGCGGTGTCCAGGTGGCCGAGGAGGAGAGCGTCGAACTCGCGACCCCGGCAGCCTCACGGTGAGCTGACGCATCATGATCGAAACACCCTCGGCTGCGGCTCCCGGTCATCCGGGGCCGCAGCCGGGCCTTCGGGAACGCCAGAAGGCCCGCACCCGCGCCGCGATCCGCCTCGCGGCACTGGATCTGATCGACGCCAACGGCTACGAGGCGACCACCGTCGCCCAGATCGCCGAGGCCGCCGGCGTCTCGCACACCACCTTCTTCCGGTACTTCCAGACCAAGGAACAGGTGATCGTCTCCGACGATCTCGAACCGCATTTCATCGACTCGATCGCGCGGGTACCACCCGGGCTGAACCGCTTCGATCTGGTGCGCACCCTGATCGGCCATCTCTTCGAACTGGGCCGCGTGGACGAGTGGGTCTCCGAACCGCGCCGTGCCCGGCTGCTGCGCGACGAGCCCGTGCTGCGGGCCGCCAACCAGCTGGCCGCCGAGAAGCGCTTCTCGCAGCTGACCGAGTTCCTGGCCGAGTACACCGGTGTGGAGGTCGACAGCCTCCGGCTAAAGGTCTTCGTCGGCGCCGTATCCGGGGCCATGTCCCGTCTGGTGGAATGCGCCGAGGAGCCCACCGCCGAGCTGATGGCCGATATGCTCACTGCCATCGACCTCTTGGAGCAGGGGCTGCCATTGTGAGCCTCCCGCGGTGACACTCCCGTCGGAACAGAGATCTGCAGCACATAAAGGTACCTTTGACGTGCGGAAACGGTACGAAATACCCGTGTAACACGAACCCGTGCGGCCTGTTCACTTTGACCAGTTACGATCCACTCGTGCTGGAGGAACTCAACAAGAAGGCGAAGAAGGTCGGTCTGCACGTCGCGCATGCGAAGAAGGCCGAGCTGTACTCCATTCGCAAAGTGAAGAACGGCAAGCTGGTGGCCAAGAACGTCGACGCCGACGAAGCTGCGAAGATCATCAAGAAGTACAAGTGATGGATCTGCGCCGCACCGTCGCCCGAGCGGTTCTCAGCCCACCGCTGAGCCTGGCGGACGTGCGGCGCCTGACCGGCCGGGAGCCGGCCGATCTGACCGGTCGGCTGGTCCTGATCACCGGAGCCTCGTCGGGCATCGGTGAGACCGCGGCCACACTGCTGGCCGGCCACGGCGCCGAGATCATTGTCGTGGCAAGGGATTACGAGCGCCTGCAGGCCGTCTGCGACTCGATCACCGCCGCCGGAGGCACGGCGCACCCGATCAGCGCCGACTTGACCGATGCCGACGGGGTGGATGCGCTCGTCGGCGAGGTGCTCGACAGCTTCGGGGTGCCGGACGTGCTGGTGAACAACGCCGGCCGGTCCATCCGCCGCAACGTCCTCGACACCGTCGACCGCTTCCACGACTACGAGCGCACGATGACGATCAACTACTTCGGCGCCGTGCGGCTGACCACCGCCCTGCTGCCGGCGATGGTCGAACGCGGCGAGGGCCAGATCGTCAACGTGGTCACCTGGGGCGTGACGGCCGGCGCCATGCCCCGCTTCGCCGCCTACCACGCCTCCAAATCGGCGCTGGCCGCCTTCGGGCGCAGCCTCGACGCCGAGCTGGCCGGGACCGGGGTGACCGTGACCAACCTGGGCTTCCCGCTGGTCCGCACCCCGATGATCGCGCCCACCGCCGACTACGACGACGCACCGGCCCTCACCTCCGAGGACGCCGCGGGCTGGATCCTGCGCGCGATCCTCACCCGCCCGGCCGAGCTGTATCCGCGCTACGCGGTACTGCTGCGCGGCATCTCCGCGGTCTCGCCGCGCAGCGTGGGCGCACTGGTCAGGCGCATGGGCATCTGACTGCGCCCTTCTGCGACAATCGACGGCAGGAACGTCGTCCAGCGAAGGATCAGCTATGAGCGCATTCATGTCCAGGCAAGACATCGATTTTCTTCTGTACGACTGGCTGGACGTGACCTCGCTGACCGAGCGCGAGCGCTACACCGAGCATTCGCGGGAGACCTTCGACGGGCTGCTGGACCTGAGCGCCGACATGGCCGCCAAGCTCTACGCCCCGCACAACAAGAAGTCGGACCAGAACGAGCCCACCGTGGGTCCCGACGGCACCGTGGTGCTGATCGACGAGATCGGCGAGGCGGTGCGTGCCTTCGGCGATGCCGGCCTGGTGGCCGCCTCCTTCGACGAGGAGCTCGGCGGCATGCAGCTGCCGCACACCCTGGCACGCGCCGCCATGGTGCACTTCCAGGCCGCCAACGCGGCCACCTCGTCGTACTCCTTCCTCTCCACCGGCAACGCCAACCTGCTGGCCACCTACGGCACACCCGAGCAGATCGAGACCTGGGTCAAGCCGATCCTGGCGGGCCGCTTCACCGGCACCATGTGCCTGTCCGAGCCGCAGGCCGGATCCTCGCTGGCCGACATCACCACCAAGGCCGAGCCGATCGACGATCCGGCCTACCCGGGCAGCTACCGGATCACCGGCACCAAGATGTGGATCTCGGCCGGCGACCACGAGATCGCCGAGAACATCGTGCATCTGGTCCTCGCCAAGGCACCGGGCGGCGGCCCGGGCGTCAAGGGCATCTCGCTGTTCATCGTCCCCAAGGTGCTGCCCGACGGCACGCGCAACGACGTCGCGCTGGTGGGTCTGAACCACAAGATGGGCAACCGCGGCACCACCAACACCCTGCTCAACTTCGGCGACGGCAGCTTCGGTGTCGGCGAGCACTCCGGCGCCGTCGGCTTCCTGGTGGGCCAGGAGCACCACGGCCTCAAGTACATGTTCAACATGATGAACGAGGCCCGGATCGGCGTCGGCTTCCTGGCCACCGCCCTCGGCTACGCCGGCTACCTGCAGTCCGTCGAGTACGCCAAGGTCCGCACCCAGGGACGTCCGGTCGACGCCAAGGACCCGAACTCCTCCCCCGTGCCGATCATCGAGCACGCCGACGTCAAGCGGATGCTGCTGGCGCAGAAGTCGTACGTCGAAGGCGCCCTGGCCCTGGGCCTGTATGCGGCCCGGCTGCTCGACGAGGAGCTGACCGCCCCGGAGGAGGCCGACCGCACCCGCGCGCACACCCTCCTCGAGGTGCTCACCCCGATCGTCAAGAGCTGGCCCAGCCAGTGGTGTCTGGAGGCCAACAGCCTGGCCATCCAGGTGCACGGCGGCTACGGGTACACCAAGGAGTTCGACGTCGAGCAGTTCTACCGGGACAACCGGCTCAACCCGATTCACGAGGGCGCCCACGGCATCCACGGCCTGGATCTGCTGGGGCGCAAGATGATCATGGACTCCGGTGCCGGAATGGCCGTGTTCGCCGAGACCGTCGGCGCCACGGTCGCCCGAGCAAAGCAGGCCGGCGGCGCCGCCGCCGAGTACGGGCAGGCACTCGAAGCCCGGCTCACCCGGCTCACCGAGGTGACCGCCGCCGTGTGGGCGCCCGGCGATCCGGCTCTGGCCCTGGCGAATGCGACCGTCTACCTCGAGGCCGCCGGTCACATCGTGCTGTCCTGGATCTGGCTCGAACAGCTGCTGGCCGTGGGCGATACGCAGAGCGACTTCGCCGACGGCAAGCGCGCCGCGGCCCGCTACTTCTTCACCTTCGAACTGCCGAAGGTGGATCCGCAGCTGGATCTGGTCGGCGCCCTCGACCGCACCACCCTGGACGCCTCGCCGGACTGGTTCTAGCGCCCGGCGGGTGGACTGGTCAGCGGGTGTGCGCCTGCAGCCAGTCCACCACCTCGCCGACGATCTGATCGCCCTCGGGTTCGTTGAAGATCTCGTGGTAGAGCCCCGGGTAGATCCGGACCGTCACGTCGTCGCCGCCGGCGAGCTCGTCGACGGACCGGGATCCGGCGGGATTGGCCAGCGCGTCGTCGCCGCCGTGCAGGGCGAGCACCGGAATCCGCAGGGACGGCAGCCGATCGGGGAAGGTGTTCATCTCCGCGACCAGGGCCCCGCCCAGTCCGGCGGGGATCTTGCCGTGCCAGACCAGCGGGTCGGCCTCGTAGGCGGCCACCACCTCCGGGTCGCGGCTCAGTGCGGCCGCCGAGAGGTCGGCCGACGGCATCCGCGGCAGCAGCCGGCCGACGATCGGCGCGGCCACCACCAGCAGCGGCGGCATGTCCTCACCGGGCACCAGCGCCGGACCGGACAGCACCAGGCCGTCGACCTGGTCCTGGTGGTCGAGTGTGTAACTCAGGGCGATGGCCCCGCCCATCGAGTGCCCGAGCAGGAACACCGGCAGCCCGCCGGTGCCGACCGCCGAGATCACCCGGCCCAGATCGTCGGTGAAGTCGGAGAAGTCGTGCACATCGCGCGGGGTCCCGGTAGATCGGCCGTGACCGGCGTGATCGGGCGCCACCACCAGGTAGCCGGCGTCGGTGAGCCGGCGCACCACCGCCGTGTACCGCCCGGCATGCTCGCCGAGACCGTGCACCAGGAAGACCACCCCCACCGCGTCACCGTCGGGTTCGTGAACGTCGTAGACGATGGTGCGGCCCCGGGTGCCGCGCAGTGTACGAGTCTGACTCTTCACCGGCCGATACTCCACTCTTGCGTTGGATACTGCAGTCGGTGCCAGTGTCTCACGATTCGTCGGCGGCCTTCGCGAACGGGAAGCGCTCCCACAGCAGCGGGAAGATCAAGCCACCGATGAGTCCGCCGACCAACGGCGCCAGCCAGAACACCCACAGCTGTCCCGGCGCGCCGTTGCCGTTGTAGAAGGCCACGCCGGTCGAGCGGGCCGGATTCACCGAGGTGTTGGAGATGGGGATGGAGATCAGGTGAATCAGGGTGAGCGCGAAGCCGATCGCGATGCCGGCGAAGCCCTTCGGGGCACGGCCGTGCGTGGCGCCGAGGATGATGATGACGAAGAACGCGGTCAGGATGATCTCGGCGAGCAGCACCGAACCGAGCGCGTAGCCGTTCGGGGAGTGGTCACCGTAGCCGTTGGCGGCCATGTTGCCGGTGGCCTCGAATCCGTCCTTGCCACTGGCGATCAGGTAGATCGCACCGCCGGCGAGCAGACCGCCGACCACCTGTGAGATCCAGTATCCGGGAACGTCTTTCCAGGCGATCCGGCCGGCCACGGCCGCCCCGAGCGACACCGCCGGGTTGAAGTGGCCGCCGGAGATGTGACCGACGGCGTAGACCATGGTCAGGACGGTCAGACCGAAGGCCAGGGCGACGCCGGCGAAGCCGATGCCCATCTGGATGGGGGTCGCACCGTCGTCGGTGAGCACCTTGGCGGCGAAAACGGCACTGCCGCAACCGCCGAAGACCAGCCAGAAGGTGCCGAAGAGTTCAGCGAGATAGCGGGCGGGGATCGAATCGTTCTCGTTCTGGGTCATCTGCGCCTCCTACGATGGATCGGTTCCGACGTCCCCACCGTAGCGGCGCGTCAGCTGTGCGACCCGCCGAATCCCAGGAATCCGATCACCCCGCGGCTCACCTCGCGGCCGGCGGATTCGAGTGCGCCGAGCGGCCGCAGGGCCAGTTCGGCGACGCCCACCAGAGATTCCACCCGGTCGACGACCAGTTCCAGACGGCCCACCACCGCACCCATCCGCGCCACGGTCTCGTCCACCGAGTTCAGCGAGGTCCCCAGGTGGTCGAGGGAGGCCTCGAGTTTGACGATGGTGTTGTCCAGATCGCCCATGGTGCCGCTCATTCCAGCGAGCACCGGGCCGATCTCGCTGAGGATCGACTCCATCTGGTCGACGGTCTGGTCGGCGTTCATGGCGGCCTGCGCGAGCTTGCGCAGCCGTTGCCGTTCTCGGGGCGAGCCCTCACCGGGGGCGTACATAGCCATAACACGGATTATGACGTCTGTCGTTGTCAGATGCGGGGAATAGGACAGGTTGACGCCGCGTTGTGACTGCTGAAATACTTCAAATCTGAAGCAATTAAGGAGGCAACATGCCTGCCATCACCGCCGACACGCTCACCCTGCCCCGGGTGAGCCCCGCCCGTCCCGAGGACGTCGAACGGCGTGTCGTCTCGCTGACCACCGGCCCGCGCGGCTACGAGGGCGAGGGATTTCCGGTGGTCCGCGCCTTCGCCGGGGTCCCGGCCGCCGCCCTGGACCCGTTTGTGCACATGGATCAGATGGGCGAGGTGGAGTACCAGCCCGGCGAACCCCGCGGCACCGACTGGCACCCGCACCGCGGCTTCGAGACGGTCACCTACATGATCGACGGCCGGTTCGAGCACCAGGACTCCACCGGCGGCGGAGGGCTGATCGAGAACGGCGCCACCCAGTGGATGACCGCGGGCGCGGGCATCCTGCACATCGAGACCCCGCCGGCCGAGCTCGTCGAATCCGGCGGCGCCTTCCACGGCATCCAGCTGTGGGTGAACCTGCCGGCCAAGGACAAGTTCCTCACCCCGAAGTACCAGAATCTGGAGGGCCCGCAAGCCGCACTGCTCACCAGCGACGACGCCGGCGCCCTGGTCCGGGTGATCGCCGGGGGCATCGACGGCCACACCGGTCCCGGCGCCACCCACACCCCGATCACCTTCGCCCACGCGAGCATCGCCCCCGGCGCCGCCCTGTCGGTGCCGTGGCGGCCCGACTTCAACGCCCTGGTCTACGTGCTCTCCGGCCGCGGCACCGTCGGCGCCGAAGGCCGCCCCATCGCGGGTGGACAGCTGGCCGTGCTCGGCACCGGCGACCGGATCACCGTGACCGCCGACACCGGCCAGGACGCACACCGGCCGGCCATGGAGGTGCTGCTGCTGGGCGGGCAGCCGATCCGCGAACCGGTAGTCCAGTACGGACCGTTCGTGATGAACACCCGCCAGCAACTCGTCGAGGCGATCGAAGACTTCCAGGCGGGCCGGCTCGGCGTCGTGCCGCCGAACGCCCTGATGCCGCACGTGCCGCGGTGAGCGCCGCCGATCCGCGCGAGGAGGCCTGGCGCAGGTTCATCGAGACCTCCACCCGGCTCTCCACCGCGGTCGACGAGCAGCTGCGCTGCGATGCCGGGATGTCGCTGGCCGACTATCACGTCCTGCTGCTGCTGACCGAGGCGCCGCAGCACCGGCTGCGCATGAAGGAGCTGTCCGAGCGGATGGTCTTCTCCGCCTCCCGCCTGACCTACCAGATCGATGTACTCTGCCGGCGCGGCTGGGTCCGCCGCGAGCGCGCCGCCGCCGACCGGCGCGGCTCCTTCGCGGTCCTCACCGACGAGGGGGCGTCGGCTTTCGCCGACGCCGCCGTCGGCCATCTGGCCCAGGTGCAGCGACTGTTCATCGAGGCCTTCACCACGCAGGAGGGCCGTACCCTGACCGGCCTGCTGGCCCGCCTCGATGCCCATCTCGACCAGAAGGAGCAGCAATGACCACGCTGCAGGTGATCCCCGCCGCCGACCGCCTGCACTGGGCCAACGCATGGCTCAGCTCCCGGCAGTCGTTCCCGGCGACCGGCAACTACGACCTGTTCGGCAACGCCCACGGGGTTCTGCTGGTGCACAACGACGATGTGGTCGACGCCGGCGAAGGCCTCGACACCCATCAGCACCAGAACATGGAGATCCTCACCTGGGTGGTGGACGGGGCTGTGCGCCACCGTGATTCCGGCGGCCGGGAGGGCGTGCTCACGCCCGGAACGCTGGGCCGGATGCGGGCCGGGACCGGTATCGCCCACTCGGAGGGCAATGCCGCGAGCCGCGCCGAGGGCACTGCGCTGCGGGTGATCCAGATGTGGGTGGCCCCGCACGCCGACGGGCTGCCGCCCGATCAGACCGAGGCCGACTTCACCGCCGCCCTCGCCGCCGGCGAGCCGGTGGTGGTCGCCTCCGGGCGGGCCGAGCACGCCGGCAGCGGGGCGCTGGACATCGCGAACCGCTATGCGGCGCTGCACATCGCGCGTCCGCCCGCCGGCCGCACCGTCACCCTGCCGGGCGCTCCCTTCGGTCACCTCTTCGTGACCGGAGGCAGCGTCACCGTCGACGGCGCCGGAACTCTCGGCGAGGGCGACGCTCTGCGCACCACCGATGCCGGCCCGCTGACCGTGACCGCCGATCGCGACGCCGAACTTCTGTACTGGGAGATGCACGCGAGCTTCGACCGGTGAGCCGGCGTGCCATGCTGAGTGCATGAGCGATGCAGAACTGAGCAGCCGAGTCACCGGCCTGATGGGCCGTGCCCGGGCCGATCTGGCCGAGGCCGTCGCCTTCGCCTCGGTGCACAACGACCCGTCCGCGGCACAGGCGTGCATCGACAGCGCCGAGTGGGTGGCCCGGGCGTTCACCGAGGCCGGGATTCCCGCGGAGGTCGTCGTCACCTCCGACGGATCGCGGGCGGTCGTCGGACATCGGCCCGCGCCGCCGGGCGGGCGCACCGTGGCGCTCTACAGTCATCACGACGTTCAGCCCGCCGGTGACCGGTCGCTGTGGCAGTCGGCCCCGTTCACGCTCACCGAGCGTGACGGCCGGTGGTACGGCCGGGGCGCCGCCGACTGCAAAGGCAATCTGGTGGCCCACCTGACCGCGCTGCGGGCGGTCGGCGACGAACTCGGCTGCGGGATCCGGGTGATCGTGGAGGGTTCCGAAGAGGCCGGTGGTGCCGGTCTCGACGATCTGGTGCGGCAGCGCCCGGAACTCTTCGACGCCGATCTGATCCTGATCACCGACACCGGCAACATCGAGGCCGGCGTGCCGACGCTGACCACCAGCCTGCGCGGCGTGGTGAATGTGAAGGTCACCGTGCGCGCCCTGGAGACCGCCGTGCATTCCGGCCAGTTCGGCGGTGCGGCACCGGATGCGATGGCCGCACTGATCGCCGCCCTGGCCACCCTGCGCAACGCCGACGGCGACACCACCATCGAGGGTCTGAGCACCGAAGCGGAGTGGTCCGGCGCCGAATACCCCATCGACCGGTTCCGCGCCGACGCGGGCGTGCTGCCCGGCGTCTGGGTGCTCGGCAACGGCACCCCCGCCGACATGACCTGGTCGCGGCCGGCGGTGACGGTCATCGGGATCGACGCCCCGGGCACCGCCGAGGCGGGCAATGCGATCGTTCCGGAGGCCTCGGCCATGCTGAATCTGCGGATCCCGCCGGGCCTGGCACCGGAGACCGCGTACGAGGCGCTGGCCGGGCAGTTGCAGCGCAGCGTGCCCTGGCACTGCCACGTGGAGATCGACCGGGATGCGATGGGCGCGCCGTTCGCGGCCCGCACCGACGGTCCCGGGTACCAGTTGCTGTCCACCGCGCTCGAGCGCGCCTACGACGGCGCCCGCGTGGTGCAGTCCGGTCAGGGCGGTTCCATCCCGCTGTGCACGGTGCTCGCCGAGACCGTGCCGGAGGCGGAGATCGCCCTGCTCGGCGTGGAGGAGCCGCAGTGCCGGATCCACGCGCCCGACGAGAGCGTCGACCCCGAGGAGATCCGGCGCACCGCCACGGCGATCGCGCTGCTGCTCGCCGCCTACTGAGCCGCCGGACGCACCTGGGCGGCGGGTGCGGGCTGCACCTGCGCGGCCGGGTCCGGTTCGGCGGTCTCCGGCTGGGCCGCTTGCGGCTGCTGGGCTTGCGGCTGGGCCTCTTCCGGCTGGGCCTGCTCGGGTGCGGGTTTCGCGTTCTGAGCCGCGGCGGGCACGCCGACGCAGGTTCCGGCCGGGAGCTTGCCGAGGTTGCTCAGCACCCATTTGCCGAGCCGGTCGAGCATGGCGGTGCCGTCGCCCAGGCTCCCGCTCGCCGGTTCGGCCGCCAGTGAGACGCCCAGCGTGCCGCGCGGGGTGGTGATCACCGCCAGCTGCCGGACCACGTACTTGCCGGTGGCGTCCGATCGCGGGCCCCAGCCGCCTTTGACCGCCGAGGTCACCCCGCGGGTCTTCGGTTTGGCCACGCCCCACTGCTGATTGCTGCCGACCCGGCCCATCAGGCCCAGCACCTCGCTGCTGCCCGAAACACATGGCAGGTTGGCCGCGAAGATCGACTGGCTGGTGAGTTTCCAGTCGGTGTATCCGGGGAAGCTCGGCGGCGAGTCGAGCTGCGAGGAGACACGCGTGATCGAGTCGTGGCCGTCCCGGAGCACTCCGGTCACCGCGGTCACCGCGGCCCGGTTGCCGCCGAGCGAGGCCCACAGGGCTTCGGCGGCGTCGTTGTCGGACAGGGTGATCGCCTTGATCTGCTGAGGACGCACCTCCGTGCCGTTGCGGCGCTGGGCGGCGATCGAGACCGGCACCTTGAGGGTGGACCACGCCCGCGCGGATTTCAGCGAGCCGAACGAGAGCGCCGAGTCGCCGCCGCCGGCGGTGATCGCAATGCCGATCCGTCCCGGGTTCTTCTTGGCCATCGACGACGAGAGCTTCTTGAAGCGCTTGTTCAGCTGTGCCTTGGAGGCGGGCGGTTGCCCCAGACTGCCGTTGGGCAGGGCCGGCAACGCCGGCAGCGGTACGGCACCGGCCGCGCCCGCCCCGAGCACCGTGCCGACGACGACCGCCGCCGTACCGAAGGTGACCAGCCCACGTCGAAGCGCTTTCACACAAACCCCTTTAGTCACACCATTAACAAGAGTCACACTAAGCGAGGGTGTGGAGGCAGCCAACACCGGCCGGGAATTCGAGCGGACAGTGTTGCCAGGTCGTGACCGGAATCCGGAGCAATCCGGCATACCGACGGATGATCAGGGGCAGCGCCCCGCCGGCAGCCGCGCCAGGTGGGTGCCGATCCAGTCCGCGAGCCGGTTCAGCACCGCGATTCCGCTGTCCATCGAGGCGCCCGGCGCGTAGGTGGACATCGCCACCGCGATGCGCTTGCCGTCCTTGCGGGTGACCAGACCGATCTGCCGGACGGTGTAGCCGCCGTCGACGGCCGGACCCCAGCCGCCCTTCACGGCCGTCGCCCGGCCCGGGATCACCTCGACACCCCACTGCTGGTTGCCCTGCACCTGCCCCATCAGCTCCACCAGGTGGGCGCTGCCGGGCAGGCACGGGAGGTTGGCGGTGAAGGTGGCGGCGTCGGTCAGCGCCCATGAGGTCTGGCCGAAGATCGTGTACCCGGCCCGCCGCTGCACCGACGGCACCGTCGAGGTCTTGTCCCCGCCTTCGCGCAGCACCGCGGTCACCGCCCGTGCCGCCTGCTCGGCGGTTCCGAGCGAGGACCACAGCGTCTCGGCGGCCGCATTGTCGGAGGCGGTGATCGCCGCGGTCTCGGCCGCGGACGCGCCGTTCTTGCGTTCGGCGGCCAACGCCAGCGGCACCTTGATCGTCGACCAGGCCACCGTCGGATCCTGATCACCGAAGAGCAGCGGTTCTCCCCCGCCGACCGGTACCACCGCCAGCCCGGTGTCGGCCGGCAGGCTCGCGGCGAGCCGGTCGTAGCCCGCCTGCAGTGCGGCCGTGCCCGACGATCCCGCACTGCTGGTGGCAGGCGCGGACGCGGGGCTCGAGCCGTCCGAAGCCGTCACCACGACCACCTCGGTCGCGACCGGCCCCGAGTCGCCGTCGCCGCAGCCGGCGAGCACCGCCGCCAGCACGGCCGCCGCGACCGCCGCCGCTCCCGGCCGCAGTCCTCGCATGGTCCTTCCCCCGGGCCGATGCCCGCCGACGGCCGCCATCAGTAGAGATGCACTTCGGCGTCGTTCCCGCCCCGGCAGATGACGATTTCGCCGGACGGCCCGCAGTTCATCGAATAGCTGCTGCCGGTCACCGGACTGACCGCGGTCACCGTGCGTGACTGCCCCCACGGTCCGGCGGCGGCATAGGCCTGCCGGACCGCCGCCGCGAACGGGCAGGTGGTGACCGAGGTGCCCACGCCCTCGTAGGTGCTGCACGGGCTCGAACCGGGCGGCGGCGGCGCCGGCGTACTGCTGGTGGGAGTGATGGTGCTGGTGATCGTCGTCGTCGACGACGGTCCGGCCGCGGTCTTCTGGTCCGAGCCGGAGTCGCGGAAGCCGAAGTAGTAGATGCCGAGCCCGGCCAGGGCCAGCACCAGCAGCGCGATCAGTCCCACCAGGACCCATTGCGTGCCGTTGCCCTTCGGTTCGGGCGGAGGCGCGGCCGGCGGGTAGCCGCCCGGATACACCGGACCGCTCGGCGGCACCGGCCCCGAGCCGTAGCCCAGCGGTTGCGAGATCGCCGGCCGGCCGACGGTGGTCGGCTCGTAGGCGGGGCCGCCGGCGCCAGTGGCGAACGGAACCGTGGGACCGGCCGGAGCCGCCCAGGTCAGCGCCGACCGGGCCGCGGCCGCCAGCTCGCCGGCCGAGGCGAAACGCTGCTGCGGGTCCTTGGCCAGACCGCGGGCCAGCACCGGATCGAGGGCGGCCGGCACCTCCGGGTTCAGGCTGCTCGGAGGCGGCACGTCGCCCAGCACCACCGCCCGCACGATGGAACTGACCGACTCCCCTGGATGCGGGGTGCGGCCGGTGAGCATCTGGAAGAGCACCGCCGCGAGGGCGTAGACGTCCGACGCCGGCGAGACGGGTGCATCGTCGAACTGCTCGGGCGCCATATAGGCCATCGAGCCGATCGCGGTGCCGGTGCGGGTCAGGTGCACGTCGGCGGCCTGGTGCACCAGGCCGAAATCCACCAGGTAGGCGAAGCGGTTCGCGGTGACCAGGATGTTCTCCGGCTTCACGTCGCGGTGCACCAGACCTGCGGCGTGTGCAGCGTCGAGCGCCTGCGCCACCTGTTCGGCGACGGCCACCGCCTCGTCGGCCGGCAGCGGGCCGGACTGTTCGAGCAACCCCCGCAGCGTCTGCCCCTCCACCAGGCGCATGTCCAGGTAGAGCGTCCCGTCGATCTCCCCGAAGTCGTGGATCGGGATGATGTGCGGTTCACCGAGCCGGGCCACCGTCTGGCATTCCCGGCGGAACCGCTCGGCGAAGGTGCCGTCGTCCACGGCGCGCTGGCTCAGCAGCTTGAGCGCCACCTCGCGGTCGCGCTGAGTGTCGTAGGCGCGATACACCTCACCCATGCCGCCGCGGCCGAGCAACGCGTCGAGCCGATACGGCCCGAACTGCGAGCCGAGCCGTCCGTCCGCGCCGGAACCGGTCTCCGTCATGGCGCCTCCCCGTTCGTCGTCATCTCTCGATCCTCCCCCGTGCCACCGACATTCGTCAGTTTCCGGGCCGCCACTGCCCCATGCCGAGGAAGACCATGGCGAGCTGCTTCTCGGCGCGCGCGACCAGCGCGCGCTCGGTGGCCTGCCGGCCGTCGCCGTCGAGCAGTTCGGCCACGGTGGTCATGAACACCGCCACGATCAGCTCGGCGGCCACCTCCAGGTCGTCGGAGTCCCATTCGGCCAGCGCCGGCACCCGCGCCAGGTCGATGGCCAGTTCCCGGGCGAACAGCCGCAGCTCGGTGTTGATCGCGCGCCGGACCTCGGCCACCCCGCCGTGCTGCTCGCGGATCAGGAAGCGGAACTTGGCCTCGTCGGCGTGCACGTGACGTAGCAGGGTGGCGATGGACTCGCGGGCGGTGGGCATCCCCCGGCCGGCCAGATCGCGGCGGCCCTCGCGCAGTGCCCGGCGCAGCACCCGCATGGAGTCCTCGACCAGCGTCACCCCCAGGTCCTCCATGGAGGCGAAGTGCCGGTAGAAGGCGGTCGGCACGATGCCGGCGCCGCGGGCCACCTCGCGCAGCGAGATGCTGCCGAAGGAACGCTCGTCCACCAGGTCCACGGTCGTGTCGAGCAGCGCCTGCCGCGTCTGTTCCTTCTTCTCGGCCCGCACGCCCTTGTCGTCGGACCGACCGCGCCGCGACGACCGGCGCGAAGTACCTGCTGAATCGGTCGACGGGGTCACACCGAGCAGTCTAATCGGTGACCGCCGACACACCTGATCTCCTTGCGATCCCGCGCCCGCATGTGTCATCGTTCTTGGTGTACAGCCGTTCACTGAAAGCCCGCACACGGCCGAAGGAGGAGATCGATGGCCTCACGTCTGAAATCTCTTGTCACCAGTCTCGTCGAAGCCACCGCCACCCCCTACCCGGTGGACCGCTACCTCGAGTTCGTCTCCCCGATGCTCACCTGGCGCGAACACCGCGCCCAGATCACCCATGTCACCCGCCGCACCGACCGCACCGTTACCGTGCACCTGCAGCCCACCCGCGGCTGGGAGGGCCACATCGCTGGACAATACATCGAGGTCAGTGTGATTATCGATGGCGTCCGGAACCGCCGCTACTTCTCCCCCGCCGGCGCCGAGAAGGACCGCGGACAGATCGAGCTGACCGTCACCGCCCATGACGGCGGCTTCGTCTCCACGCACCTGCGCGAGAACGCGGCGGTCGGCGACGTACTGACCATCTCGGCCGCCGCGGGCGAGTTCACCCTGCCCGCGATCCGCCCCGCTTCGGTGGTCCTCGTCAGCGGTGGAAGTGGCATTACACCCGTAATCTCAATGCTGCGCACACTGGTCGCTGAACACTACGACGGGCCGATCGACTTCGTGCACTACGCCCGCACCGAGGCCGACCTGGCGTACCGCGTCGAACTCGAGGCGATCGCCCGCACCGTGCCGAATGTGCGGCTGCACCTGCACTACACCCGCACCGACGCCGACGGCCGGTTCACCGACGCGCATCTCGCCGCCCTCACCGGCGCCGGCGACGCCGAGATCTTCCTCTGCGGCCCGTCGTCGCTGATGTCGGCCGTCCGCGACTACGCCGACCGCGCCGGCCTGACCGGACGACTGCACAGCGAGGCGTTCACCGTCGACACGGCGCCGGTGCTCGACCCGAACGAGCCGGTCACCGGCACCGTCGCGTTCACCGCCTCGGGAACCGAGGCGCCCAACGACGGCCGCACCCTTCTCGAGCAGGCCGAGAACGCCGGCCTGAACCCCGAGTTCGGCTGCCGCATGGGCATCTGCTTCTCCTGCACCAAGGTCCGCACGTCGGGCTGCACCCGCAACATCCTGACCGGGGAACTCGACTCCGAGCCCGATCAGCACATCCAGATCTGTGTCAACGCCCCCGTCGGCGACGTCGAAATCGAGGTTTGATCATGGCCGTCAACATCAGCGAATACTTCCGCAGCGCACCGGCTCCGGCCGCCACACCGGAGAAGATCACCGAGGTCACCCTGACCGCCGACCAGGTCGAGCAGCTCGGCCGTGAGCTCGATGAACTCAGACAGCGCATCGTCGCCGACCTGGGACAGTCCGATCGCGACTACATCTACGGCATCATCGGCGCCCAGCGGAAGCTGGAGTTCGCCGGCCGGGCGATGATGTTCGCCCCCTTCATCCCGCCGGTCTGGCTGGCCGGAGTGGCCTCCCTGGGACTCGCCAAGATCCTCGACAACATGGAGATCGGCCACAACGTGATGCACGGCCAGTACGACTGGATGCGCGAGGACACGTACAACTCGCGTGAATTCGACTGGGACAACGTGGTGCCCGGCGAGCAGTGGAAGCACAGCCACAACTACCTGCATCACACCTTCACCAACATCGTCGGCGAGGACCGCGACGTGGGCTACGGCATCCTGCGGATGGACCGGGACCAGAAGTGGAACCCCTACTTCCTGGGCAACCTGGGGTACGCGACCGCCCTGATGCTGCTGTTCGAGTGGGGCGTCATGCTCCACGACCTCGAGGCCGAGAACGTGATCGCCGGCAAACGCAAGTGGTCGGACATCAAGGGTCTGCTGCGCGGCATGTGGCGCAAGGCCAGCCGCCAGGTGGCCAAGGACTACGTGATCTGGCCGGCGCTGACCGGGCCGTTCTTCGTCTCCACCCTGGTCGGCAACGCCGGTGCCAACCTGATCCGCAACCTCTGGGCCTTCTCGATCATCTTCTGCGGCCACTTCCCCACCGGCGCGCAGACCTTTGCCGCCGAGGACTGCCAGAACGAGACCCGCGGCGAGTGGTACCTGCGCCAGATGCTCGGCTCGGCGAACATCGACGGCACCCCGCTCTTCCACATCATGAGCGGCAACCTGTCGCACCAGATCGAGCACCACCTGTTCCCGGACGTGCCGGCCAACCGCTACCCGGAGATGGCGGTGGAGGTCCGCGAGCTCTGCCACAAGTACGGCCTGCCGTACAACACCGGCTCGCTGCGCGGCCAGCTCGGCTCCACCTGGAAGAAGATCGCCAAGCTCTCGCTGCCGAACTGGATGACCCGCGACGACAACGACCTGGTGGTCAACATCGAGCGGAGCGGCAGCGCCACCGAGGCCGCCTGACCCGCGCGGACGGGTAGAGTCGCCCCCATGGTGGGACGTCTGGAACGCAACAAGGATCTGCTGCAGGTCGCGGTGGAGAACACCGCGACCCGGGTCGGCTCGATCGCGTCCATCATCACCACCGCGGTCGCCGACGTGGCCCGCGAGATCGGTGAGCTGGTGACCGACGGATTCGAGATGCGCGATGCGGCGCGGGCCGCCCGGCACGCCGAGGTGGAACGCGCCGTCGACCCGGTGGAGCAGGAGAAGCTGCCCGACGACGAACAGCACTGAGCGCCGTGCCCGACCAGTACGAGGTGCTGCGGAAGGTCTTCGGCTACACCGACTTCCGCGGTGATCAGGAACAGATCATCCGCCAGGTCGTCGACGGCGGCGACGCCGTGGTGCTGATGCCCACCGGCGGCGGCAAATCGCTCTGCTATCAGGTGCCGGCGCTGGTCCGGGACGGCTGCGCCGTGGTCGTCTCCCCGCTGATCGCGCTGATGGCCGACCAGGTGGGCGCGCTGCGCCAGCTCGGGGTGAGCGCGGCCTATCTGAACTCCACCCAGCTGCCCGAGGAGCGCGCCGAGGTGGAACGCGCCTTCCTGTCCGGGCAGCTGGACCTGCTGTACGTGGCACCGGAGCGGCTCAGCCAGCCGGCCACCCGGCAGTTACTCGGCCGCGGCACCATCGCGCTGATCGCCATCGACGAGGCGCACTGCGTCTCCCAGTGGGGTCACGACTTCCGGCCCGACTACCTCTCCCTGGGCGAGCTGGCCGGGCTGTGGCCGCAGGTACCGCGGATCGCGCTGACCGCCACCGCCACCGAACGCACCCACCGGGAGATCACCGAGCGCCTGCACCTGGAGAACGCCCGGCACTTCGTCGCCAGCTTCGACCGGCCCAACATCAGCTACCGGATCGAACCGAAGGACAGGGTGCAGCAGCAGCTGCTCGAGTTCATCCGCGCCGAGGGTTTCGCCGGCGACACCGCGCTCACCGGCATCGTCTATGCGCTCAGCCGCAACAGCGTCGAGAAGATCGCACAGTTCCTGTGCGCCAACGGGATCGACGCCATGCCCTATCACGCCGGCCTGGACGCGCAGGTACGCGAACGCACCCTGCGCCGGTTCCTGCGCGAGGACGGCGTGGTGGTGGTCGCGACCATCGCCTTCGGGATGGGGATCGACAAACCCGATGTGCGTTTCGTGGCGCACGTCGACCTGCCCAAGAGCGTGGAGGGCTACTACCAGGAGACCGGCCGCGCCGGGCGCGACGGACTGCCGTCGGTGGCGTGGATGGCCTACGGCCTGGCCGACGTGGTCCAGCAGCGCCGGCTGATCGACATGTCCGACGGCGACCAGGCTCACCGGATGGCGCAGGGGCGGCTCCTCGACGCCATGCTGGCGCTGTGCGAGACGGCCACCTGCCGGCGGGTGCAGCTGCTGCGCTACTTCGGGCAGGAGATCGAGCCCTGCGGCAACTGCGACACCTGCCTGAACCCGCCGGCCACCTGGGACGGGACGGTGGCCGCGCAGAAGGTGCTCAGCACCGTGTGGCGGCTGGACCGCGAATGGAACGGCCAGCGTTACGGCGCCGGCCATCTGATCGACATCCTGCTCGGCAGGTCGAATCAGCGGATCGAGCAGTTCGGGCACGACCGGCTCTCCACCTACGGCATCGGCACCGAGCTCGACGCCAACGCCTGGAAGGGCGTCATCCGGCAGCTGATCGCGCAGGGCCTGCTGGCCCCGCACGGCGACTACGGGGTGCTCACCCTGACGGAGGCCTCGGCTGCCGTGCTCGGCGGCCGGCAGACCGTGATCCTGCGCGAGGAGGCGAAGCGGGTGCGGTCCCGGTCGTCGTCGGGCGCCAAACGGACCGCCACCGAACTGTCCGGCGAGGACGGCGCCCTGTTCGAGGCGCTGCGCCGCTGGCGGGCGGCCGTGGCCAAGGAGGCCGACGCTCCGGCGTACACGGTCTTCGCCAACAAGACCCTCGAAGCCCTGGCCCAGGTGCGTCCGGGCAGCCTCGACGAGTTGCTCACCGTTTCCGGGATCGGACAGGCCAAGGCCGACAAGTACGGCGAGGCCGTACTGGCGGTGATCGCCGACTTCGACGCAGCGTGAGCCCAACCCTCGTCGGCGCGGCGGGCGCTCTCTAGACTCGGGAAACGTGAGCCAGTCTCTGTTCTCCCAGGCCGATACGTCGATCACCGTCGACGCCTCCGCACCGGCCACCGGCTGGCGCCGGGCCTTCGTCTTCCCGAATCCGGTGAACGACTACGCCGCGCGCTCGACCGCCGGGCTGGTGATCGTGCTGGCCGTCGCGGCGATCGCGGTGAACCAGTGGTGGCTCTACGCCGTGCTGGCGGCCGGCTTCGCTCTGCGCGTGGCCGGCGGGCCGCGGTATTCGCCGTTCGGCAGGCTGGCGGTGCACGTGATCGTGCCGCAGGTGTGGAAGAAGGAGAAGCTCGTCGCCGGACCGCCGAAGCGCTTCGCTCAGGCGGTGGGGCTGGCCTTCTCCGGCACCGCCCTGATCCTGTCGCTGACCGGGCTGGGCCTGGCCGCTCAGATCGTCACCGGCGCCCTGGTGGTCGCCGCCTTCCTCGAGTTCGCGTTCGGGCTCTGCCTGGGCTGCGTGGCCTTCGGCTACCTGCAGAAGGCCGGGATCATCCCGTCCACCGTCTGCGTGGACTGCGCCCGCTGATCGCTCCCGGCGGCCATGCCCATCGCGGCGCCGTCACGTCGACGAGAGCAGCCCGAGCGCGATCCCGTCGAGGATGTCGTGTTCAGAGACGACGAGCTCGGTGATCCCGGCGCGCTCGGCGAACTCGTCGGCCAGTGCGGCCGTGACCAGAGCGCCGCCGCCGATCACGTCGACGCGGCCCGGGTGCATGACGCCCATGCCGGCGCGTTCGGCGCGGGTGGCGGCGAGCAGCTGGGCGCAGATGCGCTGCACGTCGGTCAGCGTGTGCCGGGACAGGTGGATCCGCTCGGAGTCGTAGATGTCCAGGCCCAGGTCGATGGCGCCGATGGTGGTGAGGGTGCCGGCCACGCCCACCCAGGTGCGCGCCTGTTCCACCGGCACGGCCTCGAAGGCCGGTGCCAGCTGCTGGGCCACAAAGGTTTTCGCGGCGGCGATCTCGTCGTCGGTGGGCGGATCGGAGTGCAGATCGTGTTCGGTCAGGCGCACGCAGCCGATGTTCGCCGAGAACGCCGCCCGGTCCATCACCACTTCGGTGCTGCCCCCGCCGAGGTCGGTCACCACGAACGGCCCTTCGGCCGGGTCGAGCTGGCCGACGGCGCCGAGGAACGAGAGGGCGGCTTCCTCCTGCCCGCTGATCACTTCGGCGACGGCGCCGGGGACGATCTCGCCGAGCAGGTCGGCGGTCATGGCGAAGAACTCGTCCCGGTTGCCGGCGTCCCGGGTGGCCGAGGTGGCGACCATCCGGACGCGTTGCACGCCATGGTCTTTCATCGCCTGCACGTAGCCGGCCAGCGCCTCGCGGGTGCGTTCGATGGCTTCCGGAGCGAACTGTCCGGTGGCGTCGACGCCCTGGCCCAGGCGCACGATCACCATGTCGCGCACCACGTCGGTCAGGCCGCCGCCGGGGGCCGGGTCGGCGATGAGTAGCCGGATGGAGTTGGTGCCGCAGTCGACGGCGCCGACGCGGGTCATTCGGTCTCCGGGGCCGGCGCGTGCAGCGGCCAGTCGGCCGGGACGGCGATGCCGCGCAGCTTCTCCTGGTCGGCGAGCAGGGCGACGGCCTCGTCGCCGAGCGGGTTCACGCCGGGCCCTTTGGCGAGCGAGTGCGCCACCAGCACGTGCAGGCATTTGACCCGGTCGGGCATGCCGCCGCCGGTGAAGTCGGTGCCGAGCGATTCGATGGCGTTGCGTTCGGCCAGATAGCTTTCGTGGGCGGCGCGGTAGCCGTCGGCGAGTTTCTGGTTGAAGGCCAGCCGGCCGGTCATCTCCCGCATCACGCCGCCGGATTCGAGTCGGCTGCACGCGGAGGTGAGCCGCGGATCGGTGAGGTAGTACAGGGTGGGGAACGGGGTGCCGTCGGGCAGCCGCGGAGCGGTCTTGACCACGGCGGGCCGGCCGTCGGGGGTGGTGTAGCTGATCTCCAGGACGCCGCGGGGCTCCCGGCCCAGCTGTTCGGCGACCACCTTCAGTTGTTCTTCGCTGGCGCTCACGCTGGCGTCTTCCTCAGTCCTCCGGCGGTGTGGACACCGCGTCCCACAGATTCTCGTACCAGGGGTTGGAGGCGTAGGCGTCGGCCTGCCGCTTGGCGGCCTCCTCGCGGTCGCGGTCCGGGTGGGTCAGCACCACGACCTTCTCCCCCGGCATCGCGTACTGCAGCCGTTGCCGGGCCATCGCTTCGATGTAGGCCGGGTCGTTCTGCTGGGTGATCTTCTTCTCGTAGTCGCCCACTTCGTTCCGCAGCTGTGCGTTCTCGGCCTGCACCCGGTTGTACTCCGAGCGCTGCGAGAGGTAGGTGCGCACCGGCACGGCCAGGGTCAGGGCCACGAAGACCAGCACCACCAGCAGGGCCAGGGCGCGCCGCGGGTTGACGTGGCCGACCCGGGTGAGCAGCGAGCTGCCGGTCCGCAGGGCGAGCGCACCGGCCCGGCCGGTACTGCGGCGCGGCGCGACGATCTCGGGACGGTCCTCGGTCTCGTCGGCGGGCGTGTCGTCGACCACCGGCTGTTCGCCGGTGGTGTCGTCGACGGCCTCGAGAATGTCGGTGCGGCTCAGCGAGGCTCGTCGCTGACGGCGTTCGGCCGACGAACGCGAGGAGCGCCGGTCACCGGGCCGCGAGGTGCGCGACGTGCTGTGACGTCGCGACACCTGTGCCCGATTCTGGCGCCCCTCGCTTCCGGTCATGGGTACTAGCTAATCACGCCTTGGCGGCGAACCGCGGGAAGGCCGAGGCCCCGGCGTAGCGCGCGGCGTCGCCCAGACCCTCCTCGATGCGCAGCAGCTGGTTGTACTTGGCGACACGCTCGGAGCGGGCCGGGGCACCGGTCTTGATCTGGCCGCAGTTCAGGGCGACGGCCAGGTCGGCGATGGTGGTGTCCTCGGTCTCACCGCTGCGGTGGCTCATCATGCTGGTGTAGCGGGCGTTGTGCGCCATCGCGACGGCGTCGAGGGTCTCGGTGAGGGTGCCGATCTGGTTGACCTTCACCAGCAGCGAGTTGGCGATGTTCTTCTCGATGCCCTCGGCCAGCCGGGCCGGGTTGGTGACGAAGAGGTCGTCGCCGACCAACTGCACCTTGTCGCCGACGGCGGCGGTGAGTGCGGCCCAGCCCTCCCAGTCGTCCTCGGCCAGTCCGTCTTCGATGGAGACGATCGGGAACTGCGCGAGCAGCTTCTCGTAGTAGGAGACCAGGTCGGCCGAGGAGAGCTTGTCGCCTTCGAGGGTGTAGACGCCGTCGGCGAAGAACTCGGTGGACGCGGCGTCGAGTGCGATGGCGACGTCCTTGCCGAAGCTGAAGCCGGCCTTCTCGACGGCCTCACCGATGACGGCGATGGCGGCGTCGGCGTTCGGCAGGTCCGGGGCGAAGCCGCCCTCGTCGCCGAGCGCGGTGTTCAGGCCCTGCTTGTGCAGCACCGACTTGAGCGAGTGGTACACCTCGGCACCCCAGCGCAGCGACTCCTTGAAGGTCGGCGCGCCGATCGGGGCGATCATGAACTCCTGGAAGTCGATGCCGTTGTCGGCGTGTTCGCCGCCGTTGATGATGTTCATCATCGGGACCGGCAGCAGGTGCGCGTTGGGTCCGCCGATGTAGCGGAAGATGGGCAGTCCGGCCGATTCGGCGGCGCCGCGGGCCACCGCGAGCGAGACGCCCAGCAGGGCGTTGGCGCCCAGCCGCGACTTGTCCGGGGTGCCGTCCAGGTCGATCAGGGTCTGGTCGACGATGCGCTGGTCGTCGGCGTCGATGCCGATCACCTCGGGGGCGATCTCGCCGAGGACGCCCTCGACGGCTTTGGTGACGCCCTTGCCGTTGTAGCGGTCGCCGCCGTCCCGCAGCTCCACGGCCTCGTGCTCGCCGGTGGAGGCGCCCGAGGGCACAGCCGCGCGGGAGAAGGTGCCGTCGTCGAGAACCACTTCGACCTCGACCGTCGGGTTGCCGCGGGAGTCGAGGATCTCGCGCGCGCCTACCTGCTCGATGATTGCCACTGTTGTTACCCCAATCGCGTGGTGTGCGGAAATACCGAACTAAGCCTAATGGAGGTCAGTAGCGCACGTTGATCGAGTACGCATTGGCGTAGTTGCGAACCTTGATCACGTAGGACATCGAGTTGTTGTAGACCATGACGGCCTTCTCCCAGCCCTCCGGGGTGGTCATGTCGCCGCCGGCGGAGACGCACAGGTAGCGGGCGGCCGAGAGGGCCGCGTCGTCGATGTTGTCCGGGTCGGCTTTGCCGTCGCCGTTGGCGTCCACGCCGAAGCGCTTCCAGGTCTCCGGGATGAACTGGAACGGGCCCATCGCGCGGTCGTACTCTTTGTCGCCGTCGAGTTTGCCGGCGTCGGAGTCCTTGATCTCCCAGTTGCCGCCGCTGCCGTCGAGGGCCACCCCGCGGATGGCCGGGCTGACGTCGCCGTTCGCCGCGACCGAGGAGCCGCGGTGCTCGCCGTGCTTGCTCTCCACGCCGGCGATCCCGGCCAGGGTGGTCCAGGCGATGCCGCATTCGGGGTGCTGCTGGCGCTGGATCTCGGCGGCGTTGCCGTAGGCCTCGAGGGAGGTGCGCGGGATGCCGGTGTTCTCGGCGATGGGTTCGGCCCATTCGCGCAGCAGGTCGGCGGTGCGACCGGGGGCGTTGACGTCGAGGTAGGGCTGCTGGATACCCGGGCCCGGCGGAATTCCTTCGGGGATGTCCGGCTTGTCCCACGGCATGGTGCAGGCGGCCAGGCTCACCGCGGTAGCGGCGGCCAGGGCCGTCGATACCAGCACACGGCGGGCTGGGGTGGTCGTCGCCACGGGTGGTGCACTCCTCGATCGTTCCGGCAGGCCAGGTTCGGCTCGCCGGGAAGCGTGCCACACCATGGGGGTAACGCCGCAAGTCGGCGATGAGTTCCCGGCGCGTCGCGGCGGTAGGCTGATCAGCTATGAACGAGACGGTCCCGCGCCGGGGGCGCGGACGGCCGCCGGGGCCTCCGGTGGATCCGCAGGTGCGACGCGAGGAGCTGCTCGACGCCGCCGAGCGGGCGATCGGACGATCGGGGCCGGACGTCTCGCTGGCGCAGGTGGCCGACGAGGCGGGGCTGACCCGTTCGGCGGTGTACGCGGCGTTCGCCGACCGGGAGGCGCTGGTCTCGGCGCTGGCGCGGCGGCACTCCGAGCAGGTGGTGCAGCGGCTGTGGGAGGTGACCCGGCAGGTCGAGGATCCGCGGGAGCAGACCCGGCTGTCGGTGGAGGTGCTCGCGGCGTGGTTCGACGAGAACCCGGATCTGGCGACGATGCTCGATCGGCACGACGAGAACCGGTCGGGACGGCAGGGGCGGCGTTCGTTCATCGCCTCGTCGCTGGCGGAGATCCTCGAGGACGGCTTCCGGGCGCGGGGGCTGGATCCGGCGCCGGCGGCCACCTGGGCGCGCGGGCTGGTGGGCGCGGTGTCGTCGGCGGTGCGCTGGTGGGCGCAGACCCGTGAGGTGGGCCGGGACGAGCTGGTGGAGCACCTGACGGCACTGATCTGGTCCGGCTTCGACGGAGCGGGCCGGCAGTCGCCGTCCTGAACGTCTGCGGCCGACGCGCCGCACTCCCCCGGGCTTGACCCGTGCCACCGTAAAAGACAGACTGTTTTTTATGACTGGTCGTCCGACACCCGCGCAGGCCGGAAGGATCACCGGCGCACAGAACTGGGCACAGATGCGCGAGCGGTATCCGGAGAAGGTCGACGCGATGGCGGCGGGGTTGATGGTCGGCGATCGGGCCGCTGACGCGGTGGTCGCCGAGCTGTTCTCGCCGGCCGGACTCGGCTGGCAGCGGACGACGGCGGCGCTGGAGGCGCCGGACCGGGTCGAGGGTCTGCCGCCTGCGCTGGCCGAGTTCGTGACCGCGGCGGGCAGTCCGCCGTCGTGGTTCGATCCGGAGCTGGCCCGGGCGGGGGCGGATGCGTGGTGGCGGTTCGGTTCGCTGCAGTCGTCCACGCTGTATCAGTCGCTGATCTACGGCTATCAGGCGCGCGGCTTCACCCGGCCGCTGGTGGAGACCGGGAGGCTGACCACGGGGACGTGGGACCGGGTGCAGGCGACCGGACGGTGGGTGGCGCTGGCGACGGCACCGGAGATGATGGCCGTCGGTGCGCCCGGCTGGGTGGAGACGCTGCGGATCCGGCTGGTGCACGCGATGGTGCGGCATCAGTTGTGTGAGCGGGCCGGTTGGGATACCGAGCAGTGGGGTGTCCCGATCAATCAGACGTACAGCCAGTTCACCATCACCGCCGGTTTCCTGGCGCTGCCGCTGCGGGTGGCCCGGGATATGGGGTTGCGGTATTCGGCGGCCGAGCTCGAGGCGATCACCCACCTGTGGCGCTGGATCGGCTGGGTGATGGGCGTCGACGAGGAATTGCTGCCGCGCAGCTACCGGGACGCGAAGCTGATCTACGAGATCGCGACCGCGTTCCAGATGGAGCCGGACGAGCAGGCGAAGGTTCTGGTGGACGCGCTGCTGCACGACGGCTACCAGACCGACCTGGGGTTGCCGGGTCCGCTGAACACGGCGGTGCACGTGGCGACCCGGCCGTTTCTGCGGGTGCTGTTCGCCGCGGTCTCATCGCGCTGGGTGGAGCCCGAGGTGGCGACGGCGCTCGGGCTGCGGCGGACGCGGCTGCAGCATGTGGTGGTCCTGGCCCGGCCGGTGGTGCGTTCGCGTGAGGTGCTGCGCACGATGGGGCTGCTGGGCTCGGATCGTGATGTGGCGCAGCGCGAGTTGCGCCTGGTGACCTCGAGGCTGGGACTGAATCTGGCCGATCCGACGCTCGCCGACCGCTACACCGTCGCCTGAACCCTGAGGAGCCGACGATGAAGGCCCGTTTCCAGCTCGTCCGCGAACTGTCGTGCACGCCGCAGGCGCTGTGGCCGCTGCTGACCGATCCGGAGCAGATGAACCGGTGGTCGACGGCCCCGATCACAGTGGCCGACAACGGTATCGGCGATCGTCCGGACGGCACCGGAGCGCTGCGCACGGTCACCCTGCCCGGTCGCGGGAAGGCCCGGCTGCATGAGGTGATCGAGTGGTCCGAGTTTCCGCGCAGGCTGGTCTACCGGGTGCACGACGGCGGGCCGCTACTGCTCGATCACCGCGGCGAGCAGCAGCTCACCGCGCTCCCGGAGGGGCGGTGCCGGCTCACCTGGACCGTCGAGCTGAGTCTGCTCTCGTCCGTGGCGTCGCGGGTGGCGGCCCGGACCATCGGCCGGCAGGTCGGTGAGTCGCTCGATGCGCTGGCGCTGGTCGTCGTCGACGCCCCTGCCCCGCAGCCGGATTCGATTCCGCCGACCGATGCGCCGGTTCGGCCCGGCCCGGAGGGGACCGCGGGCCTGCTGGCGGCCGCGGAGGATTCGCTGGCCGCGCAGCGGGCGACGGCCGACCGGCTGGCCGCGGCCGGCGACAACAAGCAGTGGTTCGCCCGGGTGTATCAGTATGTGACCGAGGAGATGGTGCACACCGCCCGCACCGATCGGGAGTTGGCCAATCCGGACTGGGTGCTGGCGCTGATCCCGGTGTTTCACGACTACTTCGCACGGAATCTGACGGCCTTCGAGTCCGGCGACGAGTGCGAACCGGCGTGGCAGCGGGCGTGGGCACTGTGTGAGAGCACCGATGACCGGCGGCCGTCCCGGCCGGTGGTGGGCGGGCTGCTGGCGGGAGTGAGCGCCCACATCGACGCCGACCTGCCGCGCGCCCTCAGCGAGGTGCACATCCGGCGCTACCCGGGCCGCGACCTGCGCGCCTTCCGACCCGACTATCTGCGCCTGGCGCCGGTGTTCTCGGCCGCGTCCGACCGGCTGCTCGCCGAGTTGCCGCGCCGGTTCCAGCCGTGGTGGACACCGTTGGCCGGCCGCGTCCATCCGCGGGTGCGCGACGAACTGCTCGCCAGACGGGGCTACCACGTGGGACGGCATCGCCTGCGCGCCTTCGCCGCCGCCTGCGAACTGGTGGACGCCCGGTCTGCCCACTGAAGCCGCGCACCGGGTTCAGGCGGCGTAGGGCAGGTCGGTGAGCGTCCGCCGGGCGTTGGACCGCAACTGGGGCCGGGGGCGTTCGGGGTGGGCCTGATCGACCGGCGGGACGAACCAGGGGTGCCGGTCGTGGCCGAGGATCACCGTCCAGCCGCGCTGATGAACCATGGTGTGGTGCATGCGGCACAGCAGGACGCCGTTGTCGACGCAGGTGTCGCCGCCGTCGTGCCAGGACACCATGTGGTGTGCGTCGCACCAGGAGGCCGGACGCCCGCACCCGGGGAAGGCGCAGCCGCCGTCGCGGACGGCGAGGGCCTTGCGGAGTGTCGGGGTGAACAGCCGGTGATCGCGGCCCACGTCCAGCGGAGCGTGATGGTCGTCGACGAGGACGCCGGAGAGTACTGCGTCGCAGGAGATCAAGTCGGCGGTGTCGACGCTGATCGGTCCGGTGAAACCGAGCCGGTCGGTGCTGGAGGCGAGGTCGTCGGCAGGGGTGCCGTCGCGGCCCGGTTCGGCGGCGGGCAGCCAGTTCCGGGCCGGCCGGATGAGGGTGACGTGCGGCAGCACTCCCCCGGAGGTCGGCCGCTGCGAGCCGGACAGGTAGGTGCGGATGATCTGTCCGAACGCATCGGCGCGGCGCTGCGTCGCCGACCGCGGGTCCGGTGAGCCGTCCGGTTCGGGGACCGGGCGGCAGAGCGGGTCGAGTGCCGCGTGCAGTTCTTCGGCGGTGAGCACATCGAGGTCCATCGAGCCGAGAACCCGGCCTTCGCTGTTCTGCTGCAGGCTCAGTGCGTTGAGCGCGGGGTCTTCGGCGACCGGGATCTGGTCGCCGGCCGGAGCGTCGGGTGCGAGTTCTATGGCGAGCTCGCGGGCCCGGTCCGCGATCTGGGCCGGGGTGGACTGCAGGGTCAGGCGACGGGCCAGTTCACGACGCTGATCGTCGTCGACGGACGCTCGGGTGGCGATGTGCGCGAGGCCTTTCACTACGGCGTCGGCGTGGTCGATGCTGAGCGCACCGTCGCGCAGATGTCCGGCCAGGTCCGGCAGGGACTCGAGGGTGCGCCCGACGCGGACCGCGCGGTGGGCGGCCGCCGGTGCGACACCGAGTGCGGTGAGCATGTCGGCGCCGGACTTGAGGCCTTTGCGTTTGGGGATGCCGCGCGTTTCGATCGTGGTGGTAACCGCGGCGATCAGGTGGTCGACCGTGTTGCGCAGCCGGACGGCGACGGTCATCACCGCGAGCAGTTCGTGTTCGTCGAGCACCGGCCGCGGGTCGTCGAGCAGTTGGGCCAGCGAACGTGGACCGGGCTCGTCGGACAGGGCGCCGCGGTGCGTGGCGTCGTCGGATATGGAGCTGGTGGCAGGTGTGCGGGTGAGATCGTCGATCAGCAGATCGGCGAACGAGGACAGGGCTGTGGAATCCATCGGCGGGACTCCCTTCCGGTATCCGCCGGAGGGTGCCGGCGAGGCGGAATCGGGTGTGAATCAGCACCCCGGTACCCGTGACGATCGGCCGCGGGTCGGGGTGGCGCGGTGGCCGCCCCGACTCTCCCTTGCCGGGGGCGGCCACCACCAGAAAAACTGTGAAGTTCTCAAACGACGCACGCCCACCCGAAGTGAGCTGGCCGGAGCTCCCCCGCAACGCGTCAGACCCCCGAACTAATCCCAATCTACCTCACGATGTATTCGAACACAAGTACGAGTTTAAGCGTTCCTCAAGCTTCGTCACCGGCACTCCCATATGGCCAGCGCAACGCCGCCACCTCGACAAACAGCGCCCTTTCAACCGGAAGGCGGAGACGCGCATGCGCTCCCCCGGAGGCAGTCGGCGAGAGGCTCCGACACGAATGCTGTGTGATCGCCGCAGCCGGGTGTATTTTTGTTGAGCTTAGGTATTCCTAAGCATAGAGATCAGGAGACAAACACCGCATGGAGTTCCTCGCGAACAGCACGCCATCGGTCGGCACCCAGATGTTCGGGAGCGGCCTCATCGGGGTCCGAGAGGGCCTCGAAGCCGGAATTGTCGTAATGGTCCTGGTCGCTTTCGCGGTGAAGTCGGACCGCCGGGATGCGTTGAAGTGGATCTGGGGCGGCGTGATCGCCGCACTGGCCATGACCGTCGGCACCTTCCTGGTGATCCAGTTCGGTGCCAACACGATCTCCACGCTCGGCGCTGAACTGATCGCGGGTATCGCCTCGCTGGTGGCGGTGTGCATGGTGACGTTCATGCTGCTGTGGATGAGCAAGGCGTCCAAGTCGATCTCCGGTGACCTCAAGTCGGGGCTGTCGTCGGCGATGGCGATCGGTGGTCCGTCGGTGTTCGGTCTGGCCTTCCTGGCGGTGGGCCGGGAGGGATTTGAGACCGCGCTGCTGATGGTGAGCTACGCGGAGAGCGTCTCGGGCGGGGTGTGGCCGCTGATCGGTCTGTTGTTGGGGATCTGTGTGGCGGCCCTGTTGGCGGTGCTCATGTACTTCGGCGCCATCACGCTGAACCTGACGAAGTTCTTCACCTATACGGGTGTGTTCCTGATCTTCGTCGCCGCCGGAATCCTGTCGTACGGCGTGCATGCGCTGCAGGTGTACGGGTGGTTGCCGGGTGTGGGCGACATCGCCTATGACATCACCGATTGGTACGACGTGAGTTCCTGGTATGGATCGGTTCTCAAGGGCGTCTTCAACTTCGAGGCGGCGCCGACGTGGGGCCAGGTCGGCGCGTGGATCGCGTACATCGTCGTCGTCACTCCTGTTTTTCTTCTGCGTGGTCGGGTCAATCGAAAGGAAATTCCTCATGCCACAGCTGTCTGATTACCTGCGTACCGGAGTGGTTCTCGGTGTCGCAGTGGCGACCCCGCTGGCCCTGGCCGCGTGTGAGTCCAAGAGCGCCAGCGAGGGTGCGATCGGGGTGACCTCGACCAATGACGAGTGCACCCTGGAGACCAACGAGGCCACCACCGGCGCAGTGAAATTCGAGGTCACCAACAACGGCAGCAAGGTGACCGAGTTCTACGTGTACGGCAAGAACAACCGGGTGCTCGGCGAGGTGGAGAACATCGGTCCGGGCCTCAAGGGCCGGGTGACCGCCGAGATCACCGAGCCGGGAACCTACGAGGTGGCGTGCAAGCCGGGCATGGTGGGCACCGGTATCCGCCAGGAGCTCAAGGTGACCGGTGAGGTGAAGGAGAAGACGCAGGCGCCGGCCGATGTGGAGGCCGCCAAGCAGAACTACCTGAGCTACGTGCGCAAGCAGGTCGATGGTCTGGTGGCCCAGACCGAGACCTTCGTCGGGCACGTCAAGGGCGGGGATCTGGATGCGGCGCGTGCCGAGTTCGGTCAGACCCGCACGTTCTACGAGCGGATCGAGCCGGTGGCCGAGAGCTTCCAGGACCTGGATCCGGCGGTCGACATGCGGTGGGACGACACCGAGGACGGCGCCCAGCCGTTCACCGGTTTCCACCGGCTGGAGCGTTACCTGTGGCCGCCGAAGGCCGACGAGGTGGGTGACGCTCCGGGCCAGATCGCGCCGGCCGACGCCGCCGACGCGAAGAAGTCGGACACCAAGGAGAACATCGACAAGGCCGGCGACGAGCTGCTGGCGAATGTGAAGCGCCTGCAGACCGAGGTGAACAAGCCGGACTTCGACTTCGAGACGCAGCTCTTTGTGCAGGGGCCGCAGGCGCTGATCGATGAGATCGCCGCGACCAAGGTCGGCGGCGAGGAGGATCGCTACAGCCACACCGACCTGTGGGACTTCGCCGCGAACGTCGACGGTGCGGAGACGCTGATCGCGTCACTGCAGCCGGTGATCTCCCAGCACGATCAGGCGCTGATGGACAAGATCACCGCGCAGTTCGCCGATGTGCGCAGCGCGATCGAGACGCTGCGCGAGGGCGACGGCTACATCACCTACGACCAGGTGCCCGAGGCCAAGCGCAAGGAACTGTCGGACAAGATCGACGCTCTCTCGGCCACCCTGTCGAAGGTTCCGGGAATCGTCATGCAGAAGTGACGGGATCTCGTGACTGATCGCAATGTCTCCCGCCGGTCGATGCTGGGGGCGATGGGCGTAGGGCTCACCGCCGCCGGCGTCGCCGGCGGGTTCGCCGGTGGGATGGCCGTCGGGCGTGACGAGGATCCGGGTGGTGATCAGACCGTGCCGTTCCGCGGTGAGCGGCAGGCCGGAATCGTCACGGCCGCACAGGATCGTCTGCATTTCGCGGCGTTCGACGTGGTGACGGATTCGCGTGACGAGCTGGTCGAGCTGCTGCAGAAGTGGACGGTGGCCGCCGAGCGGATGACCCGGGGCGAGGAGACCGAGCCGGATGGTGCGGTGGGGCTGGGCGATTACACGCCGCCGGCTGACACCGGGGAGGCGCTGGGGCTCAAGCCGGCGCATCTGACGTTGACGATCGGTTTCGGTCCGGGACTGTTCGGTCCGAGTGCCGCGTATCCGGATCGTAAGGACCGCTTCGGGATCGGCGCTCGTAAGCCGGCTGGGCTGACGGATCTGCCGGCGTTCGCGGCGGAGAAGATCGAGCCGCTGCGGAGCTACGGAGACATCTGTATTCAGGCGTGTGCCGACGACCCGCAGGTGGCCGTGCATGCGGTGCGGAATCTGGCGCGGATCGGTGTCGGGGTGGTGTCTGTGCGCTGGTCGCAGCTGGGCTTCGGCCGGACCTCGTCGACGACGCGCGATCAGGACACTCCGCGGAACCTGTTCGGGTTCAAGGACGGGACCGCCAACATCCGGTCGGATGAGAAGGACGTCCTGGACCAGTGGGTGTGGGTGCAGCCCGAGGACAATCCGGCCGCAGCGCAGTGGATGACCGGTGGGACGTATCTGGCGGCGCGCCGGATCCGGATGGACATCGAACCGTGGGACCGGGCGAATCTGCTTGAGCAGGAACAGATCATCGGGCGCACCAAGGGTGAGGGCGCGCCGCTGGGCCAGGAGAAGGAGTTCGACGACCCGGACTTCCAGGTCACCTCGGGCGGGGTGCCGCTGATCTACAAGGATGCTCATATCGCGGTGACCAACCCGAAGAACCGTGACGGCGTGCGAATCCTGCGGCGCGGCTACAACTTCACCGACGGATCCGACGGCTTCGGCCACCTGGACGCGGGCCTGTTCTTCATCGCCTTCAACCGCGACAGCCACAAGCAGTTCATCCCCATGCAGCACGACGTCTCACGCAAAGACGCCCTCACGGAGTACCTCATCCCCAACGCCTCCGCTCACTTCGCCATCCCGCCGGGCTTGAAGGACGGAGAATACTGGGGCCAGCACCTCTTCTCCTAGCCGGCAGTCCGCGGCCCTCTTGGTGGCCGAGTGCCGGCCGAGGTCCGAGGTCCGAGGTCCGAGGTCGGCGTATCGAGGCCTCCGCACCAGAAAACCCGGTGCCCACCCTCGTCTGCACCTGCGAGACTGACCCCGTGCCCGACTACCTGAGCCCCGACTACTCCCACAGTGCCCTGTTGATGATCGACGTCCAGAACGACTTCGTCTTCGGCGACGACGCCATCCCCGGCACCGAAGAACGACTTCCGGCAATGGCCTCCCTCCTGTCCGAGTTCCGCGACGCCAACCGGCCGATCGTCCACGTGGTCCGCTCGTACAAGCCGGGCGAGAGCGACGTCGATCTGGTGCGCCGCGCGAGCATCGAGGCCGGCACCGAAACCGTCGCCCCGGACTCCCTCGGCGCCGACATCCCGCAGCTCCTGCTCCCCCACCCCGTCACGCTCGACTGGGACCTTCTACGATCCGGCGGAGTCCAGCCGATCACTCCGCAGGAGGTCGTTCTCTACAAGCCGCGATGGTCCGCCTTCTACCGCACGACGCTCGATGGCCTGCTGCGCCAGTGGAACGTCAACACCGTCGTCGTGGCCGGCTGCAACCTCCCGAACTGCCCCCGAGCGACCCTGTTCGACGCTTCCGCGCGCGACTACCGAACCGTCCTCGTCGCCGACGCAACGTCACAGGTGACGCCCGAGCGCCTATCTGATCTCGAGCTGATCGGTGTGAATGTCCGTCGCGACCATTTCCCCGCTCCCCATCGCTACCCACAATCGGCCATCACTGATTTGAGTGCAAGGCTCCCTCGCTGTCAGTGGCAGGTGACAGACTAAGCGCATGCAAGAGGGAATCTTCGAAGACCTTCTCACAGAGGAGCTCAGCGAACGGCTACGGAGAGCCGACCTGCTCCCCAGCTTCGAGGACATCGACAAAGCCGACCAGGCGCACGTATTTGCTCGGCACGTCGGCACTGTAGTCGCGCAGGTCTTGTCCGGGATCCAAGAACCCGCTCAACGCATTGCGCGAGCGAATGCGATTTTCGAGCTCCTAGAAGCGCCCGAAGCGACGATCATTGACCCAGCCCAGCATCTGTTGCGTCTGAGGCGGCCGGCAGCGGCGGGAGTCCGGGATCGCACCTCCATTCGGCCGGCAACACCCCTCTCAGAGGTTGCGCTCCTCACCAATGCCGGCAACGGCGAGCCATCAATCGGCCACGAACTCCCAGCAGAAATGGCCTCTGCCGACTCGGTTGACCTGGTCTGCGCCTTCATTCGCTGGAGCGGCGTACGACTACTCGAGCAGCAACTCAAGGATCTCGCCGCATCCGGGAAACGGCTCCGAGTTATCACCACCACCTACCTCGGATCGACCGAACGTCAAACCCTCGATCGTCTCGTCAATAACTATGGCGCCGAGGTCATGGTCCAGTACGACGCCATGCGGACCCGCCTTCACGCCAAGGCCTGGATGTTCCGCCGCACAAGCGGATTCGACACCGCATACATAGGATCTTCGAACCTATCGAACGCTGCCCTCATCGATGGCGTCGAGTGGAATGTGCGACTCTCACGAATAGCCACACCGAGCCTCCTCGACAGATTCCAATCAACTTTCGACACGTACTGGAACGAGGATCCATCGTTCGAAGAATACGATCCTTCTCGCGACCGCGACCGCCTCGACGATGCCCTTGCCGAAGCATCCGGAAAGGCCACTGGAACGTCGTTCGCCGTCAACCTCTCTGGCCTCGAAGTCCGGCCGTACCCGTTCCAGCAGGCAATGCTCGAGGCCATCTGGGCGGAACGCTCTGTCCACAATCGCCACTGGAATCTCGTGGTCGCAGCGACGGGGACAGGCAAAACTGTGCTGGCCGCTCTCGACTACCGGCACCTCTCCCGTACTAAAGATGGATCACCCCGACTTCTCTTCGTCGCCCACCGGCGCGAGATCCTTCAGCAGGCGTTGCGGACGTTTCGGGAGGTACTGGGCAACCCGAACTTTGGTGAGCTGTATGTGGACGGTAGCCGTCCGGAACGCTGGGATCACGTGTTCGCGAGCGTGCAGTCACTGAACTCCTACGGCGTACAGGGCATCCCCGCAAATCACTTCTCTGTGGTGATCATCGACGAGTTCCATCATGCCGAAGCGACCACCTATCGCCGCATTACCGGGCACCTGACGCCCGACGAACTCTTGGGTCTTACAGCGACGCCCGAACGCGCAGATGGCACCGACGTCCGCCAGTTCTTCGATGGGCGCATCGCCACCGAGCTCCGGCTGTGGGACGCACTCGCAGCTGAGTTGCTCTGTCCGTTCCACTACTTCGTACTCGCGGACGGCACCGATCTCACGAGCATCCAGTGGAGCCGCGGTCGGTATAGCCCTGCCGAACTGACCAAGCTCTACACCGAGAACAACAAACGGGCTCAGGTAATCCTGAGCGCCGTCAAAGACAAGATCATCGCACCGCAGGAGATGAGAGCGCTGGGATTCTGCGTCTCAACCCAGCACGCGGAGTACATGGCCCACACGTTCAACCAGGCTGGGATCCCCGCGAAGACAATCGACGGCACCACACCTCAGGGCCACCGAGACAAGGCGATTGCTGAACTCAAGGCCCGCGAGATCAACATCATCTTCTCCGTAGATGTGCTCAACGAAGGCCTAGATATCCCCGATATCGACACGGTCCTCATGCTGCGGCCCACCGAGAGCGCCACCATCTTCCTGCAGCAGTTGGGCCGCGGCCTTCGGACCACTCCGGACAAGCCAGTGCTGACTGTTCTGGACTTCGTCGGCATGCAGCGCAACGAGTTCCGATGGGACTTGCGCCTCCACGCTCTGACTGGTCGCCGACGCAAGGACTTGCCTGAGGATGCTGAAACTGGCTTCGCTTTTACCCCACCCGGCTGCCGAATCGTCTTCGACGAGCAGTCACAGAGGATGGTCGTCGACAACCTCAAGCAGCAGTTGCGCGCTCGGTGGAAAGACATGGCCATGGACCTCCGGAATCTCGGGAACGTCTCGCTCCGGCGGTACCTTGACGAGACCGTCTTCGAGCTCAGCGATGTTCTAAAGCCCGGTTCAAACCGGGGGTCGTGGACTCAACTGCGCCGCGCTGCCGGACTCATTTCGGGTGACGCATCCGAGATCGAACATCAACTGGCAAAGCGCACACGGGCGTTCGCTCATGTTGACGACCCACTTCGGTACGGGGTGTTCACCAAGCTCCTAGGCTCGGACGGCGTCAACTATCGCGATCTGACGTCTGTCGAGCAGACCCTCGCGCGGATGCTGTTCTTCAATGTCTGGCCCGATGGCGGGACGTTCTCGAACTACGACCAAGGCTTCGCCGTTCTGCGTGACCATGAGCTACTACGTCAGGAGATCTCCGAGATCATTGATATCAGCTTCACGAACACACGCACCGCGACCACGCCACTCGATGATCGGTTCTCGTCCGTGCCACTTCAGGTACACGGACATTACAACCGCGAGGAGATTCTGTCCGCCCTCGGCCACGCATCGTTTGACTCGCGGCCCAGCCACTTCCGCGAAGGGGTAAAGTACTTTCCCGACCTCAACGTCGACATGCTGCTGGTGACCTTGGTCAAGTCGGAATCAGGCTTCTCACCGACCACCATGTATCGGGACTACCCGATCAGCCGAAGCCTGTTCCACTGGGAATCTCAGTCGACAACAACGCTTCGGTCCCCGACCGGCAAACGGTACGTCGACGGCACAAGCAATGTCCTGATCTTCGCTCGAACCAGCAAGTCTGACGAACTCGGTGCTCGTGCATATACCTTCTTAGGTCCGGCGACCTACGTGTCTCACGAGGGTGAGCGACCGATATCGATCGTCTGGAAGCTCAACCATGAGATGCCGGCCGAGCTCTTCAACGAGGCCAAGGTGGCCTCGGGCTAGGAGCGTGTAGCCCTCGCCCAGGTCTCCGTAGACAGCCTCGAAGTCGAAGCCACAGGTCGCGCAGGAGATCGATCCACGCTGGTGCCACGCCTCATCGATCTTCGCTTTCCGCAGTTTCGAGTCTCGTTCACGATGAACAGCAAGTTTGCGGACGATTGCGCCTGGTCAACGTATTCGTCATCGCCTGCTGCGAAGGCGCTCGAGACACGTTCCGGAGTCTGCCTGAAAGGTTCGGACGATAGCAGTAGCCGCTGAGGATCCTGTCTTCACGAAGGGGTCCGGTCCACCGAGCTCGTTCGCTTAGAGCCACAGCAAGCCTGCGCTCCGGCCACGTCCAATCTGCCCACTTGGACATCGCCGCTCAGTCCCTCTCACCCTTCACACTCCAACGCTCGCGCACGACCATCTGCGGGACGTCCTCGCCGAAGGCGACGTCCACGTCTCGCTCGTGTTCGGCGGCGATCGGATCGTCGGTGACCGTCTTGCGCTTGCGCGGCGGGGCCGGGAAGTCGTCCTCGGTGGGGAAGGTGCGGTCCTCTTCGACGTCGACGATGTCCGCTTCGTTGATCTGCCCCTCGGCGACCTCCACCTCACCGACCTCGACGAACTCCGCTTCCACGACCACATCCCACGGCTGCGGCGCGGCGTCGACGCGCGGAACACGGTCGGTCGCGTCGTCGGTGGTCGGTGCCTGTTGCTGCGCATGAGGGGGCGGCGTCGAGTGTGTCGGGTAGCCCGGAGTCGATCCGGGGAATGCGAAGGTCGGCCAGTCGAGGTCGGGTACCGCGGTCGACCGAGTCGAGGAGACCGGGGTGAGGTACGGGTTGGGCGGCGGGCCGGCGGGGGCCTCGGCAGGATCGACCACCGGTGACGGCGGCTCGATCGGCGGAGCGGGAGTCTCGGCAGGCTCCGCCACCGAGGACGCGTCCTCAACCGCCGAAGCCGCCTCCTCGCCGGCCGCGCCCGGCTCGGCCTCCCCCCGCCCAGCTTCGCCTGGCTCAGTTTCGCCTGGCTCAGTTTCGTCGGCCTCTGTCTCGTTGACCTCGGCGTCGTCGGGCTCGGGGTCGGGGTCGAAAATCTGCATACCCAGGTACTGGCGCCACGCGTTCTCCGACCGCAGCACGACGCCGTCGGCAGCCGCAGCACGCTCGGCGTCGCGCACCTGCTTCATCAGCCCCAGCGCCCGCTGACGCTGCTGATCCTCGACGCTGTCGCGGGCCCCCGCCCGGAAGCCGATCTCCACCCAGCTCAGCGACGGACTGATCGCCTCGACCGGGAAATCCGCGCCGGCCAGCCGCTCGAAGATCTTCTGGGTCAGCGCCAGCGCAGGCTGCGAGGTCACCACACCGTCGAGAACACTCCCCTGCTCACGTTCGGCGGCCTTGGCCTCCTCCCACTCGCGGATCTGGCGCTCGAGATCGTCGTGCTCGCCCGACAGAATGCCGGGAGTCCGCCCCGACACCTTCGCGATGAAGCTGGCGGCGACGTCGTCGATCCCGAAAGGCTGAATCGCCGAATCCTCGGCGATCCGGGCGTGGAAGAGAACCTGCAGCAGCAGGTCGCCCAGCTCCGAGCACTTGTCGCTCTGGGTTCCGTGGTCAAGGGCGTCGAGCAGCTCGTAGACCTCCTCGAGCAGGTACCGACGCAACGAATCGTGCGTCTGACGCTGCTCCCACGGACCGGTCCGGCGCAGGCGGTCCATCAGCTCGACGGCCTGCAGCAACGTGCCTCCAGGCACCGGCTCACCCTCGATCACCCGGTCGCCGCCGCGGATCCGCGCCGACACCACCGGATGCTCGCGATCACTCGTCAGCACCGTTGCCTGCGGTGCGTACGCGCCCTCGTCGTCGGACCTGCTATACGAGCCCAGATGCCAGAGCAGCGTCGGGTGCACGTCCTCGGTCACGAACACGTGCCCACCAGCCAGAACCCGCGCAGCACCCACCGGAATCATGTCCGGGCGGGACGGGTCGAGCAGGACCACAGTCATCGACAAACCTCCACGTCGCGATTACTCCACAGCGTAGTCACCGACGGGCGACACCGAGCGACCATTCGGCGCGCGTCACACTCCGGGGTGAGCGGGGTGACACCCGTGGGGTGGCCCTCGATACACCTGCCTCGTTCTTCGGCAGGCACTCGGGCAGCAACGACAGCGGTCGGGCACCGGGTGGGGCCTCGATACATCGGCTCCTTCGTCGCCGACACTCGGCCACCAGCAATGGCGTCGCCGGAACTCGGCCGCCAACTAGGGACGCGGCCACCGACTTGGGAACGCGGACGGCCTCGATACAACTGCCTCGTTCCTCGGCAGCCACTCGGCCACCAACACAATCAAGCAGATGCGGAGGGTTTGATGGTGGTCAGGAAGGTGACGAGGTAGTCGACGAGATCGGTGTCGCGCAGGCGCGGGGAACCCATGCCGGCGGTGCGCGGGATCGGGAGGGTCACCGTGTGGGTGGTCGCGCGATAGCTGCCCGACGAGTAGAGGCGCGCCAGACGCACCTGCTCGCTGTCGACCAGCAGCAGGGGCGAGATCTTCACCGACGTCCCCGCCAGCCCCACCTCGGCGATGCCGCGCTCGCGGCACCGCAGCCGCAGCCGCGCGATCGCCGCCAGCCGCTGCGTCTGAACCGGCGGCTCGCCGTAGCGGTCCGTCAGCTCCGAGAGCACCTCGTCGACGTCGGCGTCACTCGCCGCAGACGCCAGCTTGCGGTACGCCTCCAGACGCAGCCGGTCCGCCTCGACGTACTCGACAGGAATATGCGCATCCACCGGCAGATCGATCCGCACCTCGGTGTTCTCCTGCGTCTCCACCGGCTGACCGTCGGCCGCCGCGCGATACGCCTCCACAGCCTCGCCCACCAGCCGCACATACAGGTCGAAGCCCACCCCGGCCACGTGGCCGGACTGCTCGGCGCCGAGCACATTGCCGGCACCGCGCAGCTCAAGGTCCTTGAGCGCCACCGCCATACCGGCACCGAGCTCATTGTTCTGCGCGATCGTCGCCAACCGGTCGTATGCGGTCTCCGTCAGCGGCTTCTCCCCGCTGTAGAACAGGTACGCGTACCCACGCTCACGGCTGCGACCCACACGCCCGCGCAACTGGTGCAGCTGACTCAGACCGAAGTTCTCAGCGCGGTCGACGATCAGCGTGTTCGCGTTCGAGATGTCCAGACCGGTCTCGATGATGGTGGTGCACACCAGCACGTCGAACTCGCGGTTCCAGAACGCGTCGACGGTCTTCTCGAGCTGGTCCTCACCCATCTGGCCATGCGCCACAGCCACTTTCGCCTCCGGCACCATCGACGCGATCTCCTTGGCGGTCTTGTCGATCGTGGAGACCCGATTGTGCACGTAGAACACCTGGCCGTCGCGGAGCAGCTCGCGCCGGATCGCCGCGGCGACCTGCTTGGCCGAATACGCACCCACGTAGGTGAGCACCGGATGCCGCTCCTCCGGCGGCGTCAGAATGGTCGACATCTCGCGGATGCCGGCCATCGACATCTCCAAGGTCCGCGGAATCGGCGTCGCCGACATGGTCAGCACGTCCACGTGCGTGCGCAGCGACTTGATGTGCTCCTTGTGCTCCACACCGAAACGCTGTTCCTCGTCGACGATCACCAGGCCGAGGTCGTTCCACACCACCCCGGTCTGCAGCAGCCGGTGCGTGCCGATCACGATGTCGACCTCACCCGTGGCCATCGCCGCGATGGTCTCCTTGGATTCGGCGGGCGAGGTGAACCTGGACAGTCCCGCCACCTTGACCGGGAAGCCTGCCATCCGCTCGGTGAACGTCTGAAGGTGCTGTCCGGCAAGGATTGTCGTCGGCACCAGTACCGCGACCTGCTTGCCGTCCTGCACCGCCTTGAACGCCGCGCGCACCGCGATCTCCGTCTTGCCGTAGCCCACGTCGCCGACAATCACCCGGTCCATCGGAACCGGCTTCTCCATATCGGCCTTCACCTCACCGATGACCGTCATCTGGTCCATCGTCTCGGTGTAGTCGAAGGCATCCTCCATCTCCCGCTGCCACGGAGTGTCCGGGCCGAAGGCATGACCGGGCGCCGCATGCCGGGCGGCATACAGCTGCACCAGCTCACCGGCGATCTCCCGAACAGCCTTGCGCGCCTTACGTTTCGTGTTGGCCCAGTCCGAGCCGCCCAGCTTGCTCAGCGACGGCTGTTCGCCGCCCACATACCTCGACAGCTGGTCCAGCGCGTCCATCGGCACATACAGCCGGTCCCCCGGCTGGCCGCGCTTGCCCGGCGCATACTCGATCACCAGATACTCGCGGCGGGCCCCCGACACGGTGCGCTCGATCATCTCCACGAACTTGCCGATGCCGTGCTGGTCGTGCACCACCATGTCGCCGGCCACAAGCGCCAGCGGATCAACCTGGTTGCGACGCTTGGCCGGAAGTCGTCGACCGTCCTTCACGCCGACGACCCGAGCACCGGTCACATCGGCTTCGGTGACGATCACCAGCGGCATGCCGTCGACCGCCGGGCAGAACAGACCCGATCGCAGCGTGCCGTGATAGACGGCCACGGCATCGGCGGGCGGCTCGGCGCCGTCGTCCATCAGACGCGCCGGCACCTCGGCCTCACCGAGCCGTTCGACGAAGCGCTGCGCCGTGCCCTTGCCTGCGGCCACGATCGCGGCCCGGCCACCGGCGGCGACCTGCGCGCGCAGGCTCGCCATCAACTCGCGGATCTCGGTCTCGTTGCCGTGCGGGGCCAGCCCGGGCTGCAGGTCCAGTTCCAGTTCGTCGCCGGATCCACTGGAGAGCGGACTGACCGTCCACCACGACCGTCCGGCCGCGATCGTGCGTTCCTGCACCTCGTCGACCGGGCGGTACGCGCTCGCCTCCAGATCCACGCTCTCGGCCTGGATCGGGGCGTCGGCGCCGATCGCCGCCGCATTCCACGACGCCTCGAGGAACTCGGCGCCGGTGCGCTCGAGGTCGACGGCGCGGGTGCGCACCTTCTCCGGGTCCAGCACCAGCACGCGGGTGCCGTCGGGCATCACCTCCGAAAGCATCTCCATCCGGCCGTCGACGAGCGCCGGAATCAGCGCCTCCATCCCCTCGACCGGAATGCCCTCGGCCAGCTTGGTCAGCATCTCGCGCAGCGCCTCGTCCGACGTCGACGACGCCAGCTCCTCCGCCGTCGCGCGAACCTCCTCGGTGAGGACGAGTTCACGGCACGGGTGGACCTGGACCCCGCGGCCACTCCCCGAACCCGTCGAAGGGTCGACCTCCGGCTGGGTGCGCTGATCGGCGACCGAGAACGCGCGGATCTCGGTGATCTCGTCACCCCAGAACTCCACGCGTACCGGGAACTCGGCGGTGGTCGGGAAGACGTCGAGAATGCCGCCGCGGACCGCGAACTCGCCGCGCCGGCCCACCATGTCGACGCGCTCGTACGCCATCTCCACCAGCTGCTCGATCAGGCCGTCGAAGTCGACCTCGGTGCCCTCGGCCAGGGTGACGGTGCGCAGCGAGCCCAGGCCCGGCGCCATCGGCTGGATCAGGGAGCGGACAGTCGTGACGACCACCTGCAGCGGGCTGTCGCCGGGTGAGGCCAGGCGGTGCAGCACAGCCAGGCGGGCACCGACCGTGTCGGCGCTCGGCGAGAGCCGCTCATGCGGGAGAGTCTCCCAGGACGGGAACTGCGCCACCGCGTCACGGCCCGCCGGCAGCAGTTCGGCCAGCTCAGCGGTCAGATCGTCGGCCTCGCGACCGTTCGCGGTGACCACCAGCAGCGGGCCGTCGCCCTGCCCCACCAGAGCCGTGATGACCAGAGGCCGCGCCGCATCCGGAGCGGTGAGGCTCAACTGCGGTTTATCGGCGCGCTCAAGGAGCTGGGCGAAGGCGGCATCGCGGCAGGCGAGAGCGCCGAGCCCGGACAGGGATGGGGTGGTGGACACTCCCCTGATTCTAGTGGCGGCGCACGGACCCGAGAATGGTGGCTTCGATACGGCTCGTCGCTAGCGCTCCTCACCTACTCAACCACCAAAAGGACGCCACGCTCCCGAGGGACCGAACCACCAAGGGACGCGGCGCTCCCGCCGGACCGAACACCAAAGGACGCCACGCTCCCGAGGGACCGAACCACCAAGGACGCGGCGCTCCTGAGGGGCCGAACCACCGAGGACGCGGCGCTCCCCGCAGACCGAACCGCCAAAGGACGCGACGCGCCCGAGAGACCGAAGCACCGACGAGGAGCTGCGCCCCTCGGTTTCGATACGGCTCGTCGCTAGCGCTCCTCACCTACTCAACCACCAAAAGAACGCGACGCTCCCGAGGGACCGGACCACCGAGGGACGGGGCGCTCCCGAGGGACCGAACCACCGAGCCGCGGCTATGGGGTGAAGAGGGATGAGCCCAGGGAGGATTGTTCGGTGGCGCCGGGGAGGATGACGTAGACGGCGGAGCCGATCGGGGTGGTCCAGGTGTTCAGGTCGTCGTGGTCGGCCAGGCGCTGCTGGACCGGGACGAACTGACGGACCGGGTCACGCTGGTAGGTCGCGAAGATCAGACCGCTGTTGGAGGTGTCACCCCCTTCGACCGGCTCAGGGAGCAAGGGCTGCTCGGGAGGCTCGTCGTAGTTGTAGGCGCGGCGCAGGAACTGCTCGTGGTCGGCCTGCCGGTGCGCCCGGGCGATGTGCGACGACGCCGGGATCATCGGAATGCCGCCCTCGGTCTTCGTGAAGTCCGGATCGTCGTGCTCGCGACTGCCGCTCAACGGCGCACCGCTGTCGAGCGTCCGGCCCACGGCGAGCTCGCGGCCCGGACGGTCCAGCTCCTCCCAGGTATCCATGTGCATGGCGATCCGGCGCAGGACCATCGAGGTGCCGCCGGCCAGCCACGGCTGCCCGCCGCTGCCGTCCTCCCACAGCAGATCGTCGCGGTCGCCGGGCGGCTGCACCGTTCCGTCGACCTGACCGAACAGGTTGCGCATGGTCCGGCCGTCGGTGTGCGTCCCGCGGGCGGTGCGGAAACCGCGCTGCACCCAGCCCACCCGCAGCTTGCTGCGCACACTCGCGGTGAGCATGCGGGTGGCGTGCGCCAGCGTCACCGGATCGTCGGAGCCGATCTGCAGCAGTACATCGGTCTGCCCCCAGCGTTCCTGCAGCCGATCGATACTGAACGCCGGCAACGGCCGCAACCAGCCGGGGCGCTTGGCCCGCAGGCTCGGCACCTCGAACACCCGCGGCCCCAGACCCACGGTCACCGTGAGCCGCGACGGATCGGTCGCCAGCTCCGGCTCGGTGTCGGCGAGCGAGCCGCGCCCGGCCGTGAGCCCGGCAGCGTCCTGCGTCCAGACGTTGAGCACGCCCGCGAGCGAGGCGACGTCGCCCGGGTCGATCAGGTTCAGCCCGACGAAGTTGGCGTGTGCCTGCGGTGCGGTGGTGACCCCGGCCTGCCGCGCCCCGTAGAAGGGCACCGTCTGCCCGCCGGCCGCGGCCTGAGCGGGTGTGCGATCCACACTCAGGCCGACGGCGGCGGCACCGACACCGAGCCCGGCGAGGCCGGCGGTACCGGTGAGCAGGTTGCGGCGCGAGATCCCAGCGGATCTGCGCCCGGTCACGGCTGGTAGTCCTCCTGGTTACCGCTGAAGTCGCGGGCCAGCGCGGTCACCGTCTGGGTGGAGCCGTCGGCGAACCGCAGCTCGATCTGCACGGACTCACCGGTAGTGATCGGCTGCTTGAGGCCCATCAGCATGATGTGTTCGGCGCCGGGCTTGAGCGTCAGACTCTCCCCCGCCGGCACCGCGAAGCCGTCCTTCTTCTCCTGCATGGTGGACGTGCCACCGGATTCGACCACCTCGTGCAGTTCGGTGCTCGCGGCCACCGCGGAGCTGGCCGAGACGATGCGCACCTGCCGGTCGCCGGTGTTGGTGAAGGTGCCGAAGGCGGACGTCATACCGTCCGGGGCCGCCTTGACCCACTGGTCGGACACGGTCAGCTGATCGGCTTCAGAGGTGCTCGTGTCATTGTCGTCGCCGCAGGCGGTGAGCACCAGCAGCGGGGCCGCTACGCTCAGCAGGATCGTGGCGGCACGGAGAGATCGGCGAATAGCCATTGGTGTGAACTCTTTTCAGGCATGGGTTGATGAGCACCGGCAGACGCCGGTGCGCAGAGAAAGGAAGGTCAACCCAAGGCCGGTGGACCGCGACGGCTGACCGTCGTGGACCACCACAGCTGCGCGACGGCCACCCGCCGCGCACCCGGCGCGTGAGCGGCCGCCTCGACCGCCGGCAGCGGACCGCCTGTCTGCAGCCGATCGGATACCTCGTCGAGGAGGCCCAGAAGTTGTTGCGCCAGCACCAGAACGGCGACGGCCACCGGGACCGCCGCACCGTGCCAGGCGAGCATGCCGAGCGTCGAGCCGCCACCGGCCGCACCGTGGTGGTGCCCGACGAGCGACAGCACGGTGTGCGCTGCGAGCTGCCCGCCGACGATCAGTCCGAGGACTGCGGGCCAGTTCCGGTCGATCCGGCCGGCGGCGCGGCGACGACCGGCGCGCTGCACCCCGCCGGCGTCGACCACGCCGACCGCCAGTGCGATGGCGCCGAGCAGCAGCAGATGTTCACCGCTGGGGGCGGTACCGGAGCCGAGCAGGTGCGCGCCGGTGCCCAGAACGAAGGAGACGAGCGCCGTCAGGCTGCCGTGCACCGCGGATTCGGTCCGGGCACGGCGCCGAGGCGCTCGCGTCGTCACTCCTCCAGACTACTACCGGCGGTAGTGGTCGCGGAATCGAGCGGGATCTGCATGAGGATGCAGTCGAGCTCCTCGCCGTGCTTGGTGCCGACACCGGTCAGCCGGCCGACATTGACGAAGCCGCATTTGCGGTGAAGTTCCACCGAGCCGTCGGCGCCGCTGCTGGAGATCATCGCGACCACCTGCCGCACGTTCCCGGCGGCCCGCCCAGCGTCGAGCAGGGCGGTGAGCAGGAGCGTCCCCCAGCCCCGGCCGCCGCTGTCCGGATCGAGATAGATGGTGTTTTCGACGGTCGACGCCCAGCCGGCCATCCCGCGATACCGGGACAGGTAGGCGAAGCCGCGTAGCCGCACCTCGTCCTCGAGGACCAGGAAGGGCCGGCCAGTCTCGGCGATCTCGTCGGCCAGCTCCTGCCACTGCGCCACGGTCGGGGCCTCGGTGGCCCAGGTGGCCGTCGTGTTCTGCACGTAGTGCGCGTACAGGTCGGCGACGGCCGGGAGATCGTCGACGGTGACCGGCCGGATCCGCGGCTGGGTCACTGGTCCCGCTCCTCGGCGGCCGGAGCCACCGTCCTGGGCATCGGCTCGACGTAGTCGGCGCTGACGAGCTCCGGGTTGGGTTCGAGCCGGGTGAGCCCGTTCCAGCACAGGTTCACCAGGTGCGCCGCGACCACTTCCTTGGGCGGCTGCCGGACGTCGAGCCACCATTGGGCGGTGACCGACACCATGCCGACGAGGGCCTGGGCGTAGAGCGGTGCGAGCGCCGGATCGAAGCCCCGGCGTTCGAAGTCGCCGGCCAGAATGTGTTCGACCTGGCTGATCGCATCGTTGAGCAGACTCCCGTAGCGGGTGTCCTCGGTGCCGACGGTCTCCTCGGTGCCGACGGAATCGCCGCGCACCAGGATCCGGAAGCCGTCGGTGCGTTCCTCCATGTAGGTGAGCAGCGCGAGCGCCACCTGCTGGATGCGGTAGAGCGAGCGGTTCTGCGAGAGCGAGTCGGTGACCATCTCCAGCAGGGTGGCCATCTCCCGGTCGACGACGACGGCGTACAGGCCTTCTTTGCCGCCGAAGTGTTCGTAGACGATCGGTTTGGAGACGCCGGCCCGCTGCGCGACCTCTTCGATGGAGGTGCCTTCGAATCCCTTCTCGGCGAACAGTCCCCGGGCCACCTCGATCAGTTGCTGACGACGCTGAGGCCCCGTCATCCGGGTACGCGGGACCCGTGCCCCATCCTGCTCACTCATGCCAGCCAGTCTAGGACCGCAGCTCGTGCCCGCGGCAACAGCGCCGAAACACGCGTACTCCGTCGGTCACGGCAGACGCCCACCGAGCGTGGTGGTCAGCTCGTCGGCGACGGTCCGCAGGGCCGCGCCGCGTTCGGCGATCTGTGCGGCCGTCATGTCGCCGAGGACGCTGAGCACCAGCAGGAGCGACTGTTCACCGTCCTCGTCGAAGGTCGGCGCCGCGATGACGCCGACGCGGTGCAGGTCGGCGGGATCGGACTCGTCGAGATCCGCCCGACTGTGCACTCGGCGTTCCGGCATTCCGGCGAGCAAGTCGGCGATCAGATCCCGGACGTCCGGCGAGAGATCGCGGGAGCCGGTGGCGAGGATCCGGTAGACCCGCTCGAGGGTGGGCGACAGATTCTCGACGAGGTACCCGGTGGAGCGGCATTCTTCGGCCATCGGCCGCAGTTCCTCGATCTCGATGGCCGCCGATCTGGACGGATGTTCGGCCGCCCAGCGCCGCAGCGCCTCGTCGCCCTGCCACAGCACGAACATCAGTGCGGTCGGCAGCACGAAGGTGAAGGTGTCACTCGGGCGGACTGGTGGCCGCATGCCGTCGGGCACGGTGACGTCGAGGACCATGAACTGGTCGCCGTCCCGGCCGGCGGCGACGCACATCGTGGAGAACCGGTCGCTGAGCTCCCGCAGCCGTTCGCCGACGACGGGGTTCAGCGCGGCGTCGCGTTCGGCGGCGCGTCCGGCGGTGACCAGTGCGGCGCCGAGCCGGTAGGTCTTGGTGTGGGTGTCGACGCGCAGGTAGCCGTGACGGGTGAGTTCGGTGAGGACGGCCAGGCAGGTCGGTTTGCTGATCGAGCACGATCGGGCGATCTCGGACAGCCCCAGCGGCTCGCCCTGGCGGCGCACCAGCAGGTCGAGGACGGCGACGACCCGGCTGGTGGGCGGGGATGCGCTCGCCCGATGCGCGCTGCCGTCCTCCCGATCACTCACAGCCACATCCTAGTGGGGTCCGGGCTCACAGATCCGGCAGCGGCAGCTCGAAGTTAGGGGCGACCAGGCCGCCGTCGCATTCGATGATCTTGCCGGTCAGATAGGCGCCCGCATCGGAGGCGAGGAACAGCGCGGTGGCCGCGATCTCCTCGGGATCACCGAGCCGGTGCAGCGGGGTGCGGTCTTCGATGGCCGTGCGCATCCGGTCGTCGCCCGCCACGACCTCCAATGCGGAGGTCCGGATCGAGCCGGGTGCGATGGCGTTGACCCGGACCCGGGGGTTGAGATCCATAGCGGCCAGGCGCGTGTACTGCGCCAGTGCCGCTTTCACCGTGCCGTACGCGGCGAATCCACGGCCCGGCACCCGACCGACGGCCGAGGTGATGTTGATGATCGATCCCCCGTCGTCGTTGGCCAGCAGGTGCGGTGCGGCCGCCACGACCAGCTTGTGAGCGACGGAGACGTTGAACGAGAACGCATTCTCGAGGTCTTTCGGCGTGGTCTCCAGGAGCGGTTTCGGATAGGCTCCGCCCACATTGTTGACGACGACGTCGACCCGGCCGAGCTCGTTCACCGCGGCGTCGACCAGCTCGGCGGGATCGGTGCGGGCGAGGTCGGCCGGCACGATCACCGGGGTACGCCCGGCGGCGCGCACGCCCTCGGCGACCACCTCGAGGTCGTCGCGGGTGCGGGCGGAGATCACGACGTCGGCGCCGGCGTCGGCGAATCCCTGCGCGATGGCCGCGCCGAGGCCGCGGCCGGCTCCGGTCACGATCGCCACTTTCCCGTCGAGCCGGAATCGGTCCATCAACATGTGGGGTACTCCCTTCTCGCCGGCTCGGGAGGATCGAGCCGGGCTGTGTGCGTCTCGCGTCGCGGTGACCTCCGGTGAGGCTGTGCGGGAAGCCCTGTTGACCTCGCATCCCGGAGTCTGTACCGTGACTGGCACCACACTCTACCACACTGGTCGATTATTCGACCGCACGAATTCCGACTACCTTTCGAAGGGACTGCATCGTGAGTGACTTCTCGGGCCGTACGGCACTGATCACCGGAGGAGCGCGAGGACAGGGCCGGGCGCACGCGGTGGCGCTGGCCGAACGGGGCGCCGACGTCGTGCTCGTCGACCGCTGTGCCGACAGCGCCGCAGTCCCCTATCCGCTGGCGACCGCCGCCGACCTCGCCGAGACCGAAGCACTCGTCACCGCCACCGGCCGACGCTGCCTGGCTCTGCGTGCGGACGTCGGCAATCCCGACGAGATCACCCGCGCCGTGGCCGACGCCGTGGAGGCCTTCGGCGGGATCGACATCGCCGTCGCCAATGCCGGGGTCTCGGTGACCGCTCCGCTCGGCGAGCTCGTCGGCGAGAAGTGGGACGAGGTGATCGCGACCAACCTGACCGGGGTGTTCCACACCATCGCCGCCGTCTCCGGAGGAATGGCAGAGCGCGGCTACGGCCGGATCATCGCGGTCAGCTCGATGATGGGCCGTTCGGCGGCGCCGGGAATGGCCGCCTACAGCGCGAGCAAGTGGGGTGTGATCGGCATCGCCAAGAGCGCCGCGCTCGAGCTCGCGCAGACCGGGGTGACCGTCAATGTGGTTGCACCGGGCAATATCTCGACGCCCATGGTGCTCAACGACGCGCTGTACTCGCTGATGCGGCCCGACCTCGAGAACCCGGGCCTGGAGGACGTCGAACCGGTCCTGGCCACCCTGCACGCGCAGCCCGTCGCTCTGCTGCAGCCCGAGGAGGTCACCCGCGCCGTGCTCTTCTTCGCCGACGAGGGCAGTAACCACATCACCGGAACCGTCCTGCCCATCGACGCCGGTGCCGCCGCCCGAGTCAGCGCCTGACACCGACCCCGCCACCGAAAAGAAATGATGACTGACCACAGCCCAGTCAGTATCTTCGAACCCGCCCGCCTGGGACCGATCACCCTGCGCAACAGAGTGATCCGCGCCGCGACCTTCGAAGGACGGACACCACGATCGCTGGTGACCGATGATTTGATCGACTTCCATCGTCGCCCCGCGGCCGGCGGCGTCGGCATGACCACGATCGCGTATCTGGCCGTCGCCCCGGAGGGCCGCACCGACCGCGGCCAGATCTGGATGCGGCCCGAAGCCGTTCCGGGACTACAGGAGCTGACCGAGGCGATCCACGACGAAGGCGCCGCCGTGTCGGCGCAGATCGGGCACGCCGGGCCGGTCGCCAACGCCCGATCGAACCGGGCACCGGCCCTGTCCGCCTCCACGAGATTCGGGCCGACAGGGCGCATCCACGCTGCGTCCTCCGACGACCTCACCCGCATCGTGGCCGCGCACGCCGACGCCGCAAGGTTCGCCGTCGAAAGCGGCTTCGACGCCGTCGAGCTGCACTTCGGGCACAACTACCTGGCGAGCTCGTTCCTCAGCCCACGGCTGAACAAGCGCACCGACGACTACGGCGGATCGCTGGAGAACCGGGCACGTCTGACCCGCGAATGCGCGCGGGCCGTGCGCGATGCCGTCGGCGGGCGGATCGCCATCACCGCCAAGCTCAACATGGACGACGGCGTCCCCGGCGGCTTCTGGGTGGACGAGGCGATTCAGGTCGCCCAGTGGCTGGAGGCCGACGGCAGCCTCGACGCCCTCGCTCTCACCATGGGCAGCTCACTGCTCAACCCCATGTACCTGTTCAAGGGCGATGCACCGATCCGCGACTTCGCCGAGGCGATGCCGCAACCGATCCGGACGGGGGTGAAGGCGGTCGGCAAGTACTTCATCAAGGAGTACCCGTATGAACCGCTCTTCATGCTCGAGGAGGCACGCCAGATCCGCGCCGCCGTCGACATGCCCCTCATCCTGCTGGGCGGGGTCACCGACAACGCCGGCATGAACCGCGCCCTCGACGAGGGATTCCAGTTCGTCGCCATGGCACGTGCACTGCTGCGCGAGCCCGACCTGGTCAACCGGCTTCAGGCCCAGGCCGACGCCACCTCACTGTGCATCCACTGCAACAAGTGCATGCCGACCATCTACACCGGCTCACGCTGCGTCCTGGCCGCCGCGAAATGATCCGAACCCCCGCCCGATCCCGACGACCCGGAGAAGAACACACCATGACCAGCCCCCTCGACACCCTGCTCGCCGTGCACGAGATCACTGAGCTCAAGTACCGCTACGGCCGCTGCCTCGACAACCGGCTCTGGGACGAGTTCGGCGACACCCTCGCACCGGACGCCACCGCCCGCTACGGCACGGTGACCCAGGGAGAGCCCCTGCACTTCGACGGCCGCGATGCGATCGTCGACTACATGCGCCGGGCCCTCGCCGGCGAGATCGTGACCACGCATACCTTCGGAAACCCCGAGATCAGCGTCGACCCCGGCGGCGACACCGCCACCGGGAGCTGGTCGATGTCCGACGCCGTGATCGTCCCCGAACTCGACAGCATCATCACCGGCACCTCGTACTACTCCGACCGGTACGAGCGGATCGACGGCCGCTGGTACATCGCGCACTGTGAGTACTATCGGCTCTACGAGGCGGTCTCGTCGATGAAGGCCACGAACTACCAGCTCATCGCGAACCGGTGGGCCGTCACCCCCTAAAGCTGTGGCGTGCCGGCGAGGGCGGAGCCGACGCTCTCGCCGGTGCGCTTCTCTCGCTTCCGCCCCCCCGCAATCGAGTTCCGCCCCGCCATTTCGGGTCTGCCCTGCCGTCTAGTTGGTGGGGTGGGCCCGGTTTGGTGGGGCGGACTGCGTGTGGGGGCCGACTGGGTTATGCGGGTGGGTGTGGGTATGTGAAAGGCCCCCAACCTGGTGGTTGGGGGCCTTTCAAAGTTG